>JAEHJW020006710.1_pt1 | contig 41838 bp, 69 predicted proteins | sample 9271431 | NCBI WGS metagenome assembly JAEHJW02 | reverse complement strand
CATGGTTATCAAGTCTGGTCAAGTCCCAGCCGTGTAAACTTTTTGTTACGGAATTGTTAACAGGTTCGTTATGCTTTCGCATAGAGTGTTATTCCGTGTTGTTTATTGTTATGACGTTTTTGTGACAACTAGATGACAAAAAGATACCCCCTGTCCATACTGGCCCAGGGGGCATATAAAGCTACTTCTGACAGGCTTGGGCGAATCTGAGGAAGTCAAAGCGCGGATTTATTTTTTCCAGCGCCTCTCCTATTGCGTGGACGTCTTTTGCCCATTGCTGGGCTTCCGGGTCCGATACCGTGATACCCTCCCCGATAGGGCGAGACTCCCGCAGTTTTTCCGCGATAACTTCAAAGTCTTTTCTAGTTACCATTTTATTCTCCTTTAGACGGCGTGGATGAATGGTAACAAACTATCTTGCCGTTGTCAATAAGGTCTTGATGGCCGGAGTCTCTTTGACAATGAGTGCCTTTATCTCGGAAGCGGTAAACCCGCTACCCCATTGACACATATTGACTAAAGACTCTAAAACACCGCAAGCCTTAATCCTTGCGGCCTCTTTCGCTATTACTTGCTCTAAAGGGTCCATAAATCTATCTAAGTCTATCCATCCTGACTTGATTGTCTTGTTCTCTCATTTCCTGCTCGGGATTGTCACCGGGCCAATTAAACCCGTCCTTTTCGGGCGTTTTGTGGCCGCAAAGGTGCGCCATTTCATGCGTGATACATTCTGGCGCTTTTTCCCACGCATAGATAATCTTTTGAATTATCCATGCGCAGCACTCCGGAATGATATTAGATTGTCCTTCATCGGACGTATCGCCTGGACAATCCTTTATCATGCTTCCCGCATCCTCTACCACGATTTTAAAATCCGTGGGACAATGCGAGTAGACCATTACTTTCCTGTTTACCGGTCCCATGCAAGCACAAACCAGTAAAGGAATTATGACTATTAGGTAGCGCATAAAATTAGTCCCAGGCATTTCATTTTTCGGTAATTGGAATTACCTAGCTATCGTTTCCAAGTATGCGTGATAAGCGCCCTCGGCGTTTCTATGTCTCGGGCGATCATCCAAACATACAACATATATACGCATAACAACGATATTCCCTATTCCGGGCGGGATTATTGGTTCTCGCCGTCCGGTATTCGGTATCTGGGAAATCTGGCCTACTCTAGCTAGGAAACCTAGATATAGGCTTTATGTCACGGAACAATGGACATATAAAGAGCAATTCCTAGGATAGAAGGCATATCCTTACGGATATGCCCTCATTTCTAGGCCCGATTTTCTCTCGGGTTACTTCGACTCAGCCAGCGCAACGCAGACGGCGGCGAAGCGCTCAGCCATGCGCCGGAACTTGATCATGTCGTCGGCCGTCTTACCGGAGCGCCTCATGTCCTGCCGCTGAATCGGCTTCCCCTCCTGATAGGCGGGAATCTGCGCGCCGAAATCGGCGGAATATGCCTTTTCCGTCTTGGGCTGGACGGTATCCAGCACGCGCAAAACCTCACGGGCGATATGCGCCGCATAGGTCTTGTCCACGGGCGGCAGCACGTCCGGAAGCTTGAACAGCGGCGCTTCCGCAAGGGCCGTCACGCCTTCCGGGGTCTTGGTCACGGCGATGGTCTTGGTCATTTGTAATGCTCCTATAGTTACGATTTTAACGACAAAAAGCGCCTAACCCCTTTCGGGATTAAGCGCCTATTGTCGTCAGCTATCGCCTACGGGATACGCTTGTCTAGAAATACTCCACGCAATCCGCTAGGTGCCCTAGATGTTATCGTGGTACGTCCTATCAGGGTATGCTTTTCGTGCCATACTCCGTCATCGCGCATAACCCTATGCTCACATCCGTCAATGCCCTGCCCTTCCCGTACATGGTTCGCTGTTCTAAGGTGCGACCATGCGCTGTAGAGGCGCTTATCGTGCGCCGCTTGCTCCGGCCTTGCTTCATAAGTGGCGATGCGTCGCGCCGCCCTAGATAGCTTGCGCCTTGCCTTGCTAGATAGTCCCATGGACTTTTCCCTCCGGGGGCCTTTCGGCCCATAATTGCCCGTTTCCATGCTGAAGGAAACGTGAGTAAGACCCTCGGCGCTTTGCCGTGGTCCCGTTACGTTCGATTGTCAGCTATCTGCCGCTAGACCGTCTCGTGCTTCCCAGCGACATAGATAGTATAACCCGATTTGCCGAAATTTCAACGGTCTTATTGAGAATCTTTTTCAATAACGTAAAAACAGTATTTCCCCTATATTGAGATTGTATTGTGTCATCTATTGTTATCTTTTGACGATTGGTTGACGACTTGACAAGGGTTGACAAGTCAATAGAACACCTGTTCGATAGATAGGCGATGATAGCTGATCCAAAAACCGCGCCTGACCCCATTTGTCAGCAAAAGTCATTAATTGTCAGTCATTGTCAGTTAATTTTGTCAAGACTTTAGGTCTTGTCTTGTCAAGCCTAAAGACGGCTTGTCAAGACCTAGGCCCATTGCGCTGTCAATCGAACAAATGTTCGGTCCTATTGACAAATAGGTCCTTTGGCCCTTGCATGGTCAAGGCCCAGAGCAAATGTAGGTCTTAAGTCCTACTTGACTTGTCAATATCGTGTGCAATAGGTGAATCCCCTAATGCTGATATATCCATAATATGTAGAGATTGGTGGTGGTTTGTACCCATATCACACATATAATCACCTAAATGTTTGACAGTTAATCCCCTATGTAATCATTAGGGATGGTGTATCCAAGATATGTATATTATATGACCATGGTATGACCATTGTATGACATATCACTAATGACAGGATAGGGATATCCCCTATACTGTAGTCCGGGCAAAGCCCTAGGACTGATAATATGAGTTATGTAACAGGTGTCAGGCATTAAGTAGTTAAGTTACTAATGATAATCTTGACCGGGTGGCTTCGAATGGCCGGGTGGGTAATATATATTGATATACATGGGTCACACAAGCACAACCATTTAAAAACTGAGGCGGGGTAAGTAACTTTTTAACTTAAAAGGACGGAGAAGATAGGGCCTATATTAAGAAAATAGGACTTTAGACCTAGGACCTTTGGTACCTTTTAATCAGACAGAAGTTACTATGGGCATAAAAAGAGACTATCTCATGTAAGCCTCTAAACAAGAGGCGCTTTTTATGCCTCCAAATGGTTCAATATTGACATTACAGCGATGTTTACTACTTTTTAAGGGTAGGATAGCCTAGAAACGCCGTAGGGCATTTTAAGGCCAGTTTGGATGGAAAGAGAATAGTAAAATTTTGGTAAAAAATTGGTAAAAAAGGCAAAAATAGGTCTTTTCTAGGACTTTTGTGGTAATATAATATGCCAGAGAAGAGAAACCATCGGGGAACCTTAGGAAGGGAAAGGAAAAGATTTCCACAGCAACGTATTATGAGTTCTCTACAGAGAACGAATAAGACGTAAATTAATTAAAGAGTATTAACGACTTAACGAATACGTTACAACGTATGAGTTAACTAAGTTAATACTCTATAAAATAAAATGTTGAATATAAATAAAACCTGGAAAGAATTATACATTGAAATGCAAGCTAGTCCGTTAGAAGAGATAACAGATAAAGCTTTTGCAGAGAAATATCAAGTTAATTATAATACTCTTTCTAACTGGAAACAAGATCATCGTAAAGAGATATTTGACGAAGTTGATAGGCGGCGAAAAGACTTCCTCAAGCAAGTACGTGCTGTGGCGTTCAAGTCGTTAATTAAGAAGTTAGATAAAGATACTAATGCGCTTAAGTTGTTTTTCCAACTCTCTGGTGATCTTGTGGAGAGAACTGAGAATAGAACAGAGATTATGCGCCCCGAGGATTTGAAACGTGGAATCAGTGAAATGCTCAGAGAAATTGAGTCAAAAAAGAAAGCATGGGAGACTGGCGACAGTCTCGCACATGACAGCAAAGCTGTCCAGTGGGAAGGAGAGCCGGGCGTGGAAGCAGGAACGCCGATTACTCCAAAAGATGTTCAAATCAGCACTAATGAACAGAAGCATGAACCCGGAGAGGATATTCCTCCTACTGGAAAGGTATAATCTACTCTATGTCTAGTTTTGAACTTCCAGACGATCCCGAAGAACTAAGGGAAATGTATGACCGTCTAGAACGTCTAAAGAAACAAGTTGATACCCTCTATGTTCCACATGAGAAACAAAAGATGTTCCACGTGGCTCCTAACAAGATTAGGGCCGTATTCGGTGGCAATAGGTCTGGAAAGACGGAAATGGGGTGTAATGAGGCTCGTTTCCATGCTACAGGAGAATATCCAGAGTGGTATCCAGAGAGTCTCCGCTGGAATTTTCCTACCCGTGGAAGAATCATTGTAACTGACTATAAGAAGGGCGCAGGAGAAGTATTAGAACCTAAGTTAAAGAAGTGGTTTGGAGACAAGATTACCAAGATTGAAAGGTCTATGGGTAATATCTCTAAGGTCTATGTTCAACACATTACCGGAGGTATTTCTACCTTCGACGTAATGACACATGAACAGGATACTATGCAATTTGAAGGTTGGAGCGGGCATTGGGTTTGGTGCGATGAGCCGCCTCCTAGAGACAAGTATATTGCTTCTATTCGTGGTCTTGTTGACTATGATGGACGACTCTGGATTACTGCTACTCCTATTTCAGAACCATGGCTTTATGATGAAATCATACTTAATGAAGCTCGTGAAGCGTGGCATATTGCCGTTAGCATTTACGATAATCCTTATCTTTCCAAGAAAGCAATTCAAGAGTTTGAAGTATCACTAACCCCCGAAGAGAAAGAAGCTCGTATTTCTGGTAAATTCTTGCATCTATCTGGGCGTATCTACAAGGAGTTGGATACTAATGTTCATCTTATTGATAGTTTACCCAAAGGACACGAGAACTGGCCCACGTTCTTTGTACTTGATCCGGCAGATAGAAGGCCCCATCATGGTGTGTGGGCTAAAGTTGATCCTTTCGGAACATTATACATCTACGATGAACTAGTATATGCTGGAACTATTAAACTAACTGCCAGGGAAATCCTAATAAGAGAAAGAGTAGAACATAGAATTAGTCCAGAGAATATAATTCGTATTATTGACCCAAATAAGGGGAAAACACCTGATCTATACACGGGCCTACAATTAAAACAGAATTTTGGCATGAACGGTGTTTATTTCATGCAAACAGACGTAAACGATGATCTAGCTATCGGACATTTGGCTGTTAAAGAACGTCTATTGTGGGATAAGTCTAAACCGCTTAGTGAAGTAAACCATCCTAAGATTTACTTTGTTCGTGGCAAGACAAGAGAGTGTATAAAGCAGTTATTGTCCTATGTGTGGGATGAATGGAAGGGTTCTTTGCGTGGTGGTAGGGCAGAAAAAGAGAAGCCAAAAGATATCAACAAAGACATGCCAGACTGTATAAGATACCTTTGTGTGTATAATCCAGGATATACTTATTCAGGTGTGAAAAGAACGTTTTTTGATGTAGATTTAGACAATTACTAAAAATAGGGTAATATAATATAGTAGAGGCAAACAATGTTCCAGTGTCCAAACTGCAAAGCAGAAGCTAAAAGGCTAATTGCTCCATCTGATAGAACAGATGGCAAGTTGTTTTGCAATGCCTGTTATGGTCCCGTTAAGAAACATACAAATTGTAACCTTGGTCAGACTGTAGACTCTTGGGTCAAAGCTGATGGGTCACGCGGTAGAGTTACCGTAGGTAAGAAATGGGAAATTGAACACCGAAGAATTAATCCAGAGGATAAGATGTCGGTTATCAATTACGCAACAGGTAAGGAGTCACAATACTAATGCCTTTTAAGTCTAAAGCTCAGAGAGCTTTTCTATACGCAAACTATCCTCAGATTGCGAGAGAATTTGAGGCTCACACAAAGAAAGGGGCAAAGCTTCCTTCTCATGTGAGCAAAAATAAAAAGAGAGGGAAGAGATAATGAATATTCTAAAGGGATTGCCGGGCGAGCCCCGCCTACAGGGTGCTTTAAGTCTTACTGATACGGATGAAGTTACTGTTTTGTGGAGTCTTGGTCTACATGGTATTATGGCTATGGCTTCGCAGGAGAATGGCCTAACCGCTCATGCTGGTGGTACTCAGGCTGCCGCGCTGGCTCTAAGCGGTAATGCCGCTGTCCACCTAGTTGCTACTGTTGGTTTTGCCAATGACTCTGTGGCGCTTCCTGCGGCCACCGGTTCTGGCAATATCCATCTAGTTTCAAACCAGGCTGCGGCCAACTCTATGCAACTATTTGGCGCGGGTACTGATACTATTAATGGTGTTGCTACTGCTACCGGCGTTGCTGTTGCGGCGGGTAAGAATGCGCTATGTGTTGACGTTGCCGCTGGTAAATGGGTTGCTCTAATCGCTTAAAGATGGGATTCTAGAGTTATAGGGTTCTCTTTAAAAAACCCTACCGGATTTTAAATGCCATATTCAAGTGAAATAAGTGATCGTAATATACAAAGACTCGCTGATGATGAACGAGCCCAATTCATTGTAGATATTCTCGATGAATTTCATCATAGTGAGTCTATTCTTTCCGAATGGAAAGCTAAGATTATAAAGTATTACGATCTTTACCAACTAATCCAGAAGAAGAAGAATTACGATGGCTTGTCTAATATCTTCGTTCCTGAGATTCTTCGTGCTGTAGAAACTATTACTGCGAAGATTTATCAAACCATATTCTCACAGCCTGATTGGTTCTGTTATGAGGGCAGGGATGGAGAGGAGGATACCGAAGGGCCAGCGATTGCTCTAACAGAACTCTGTTTCTATCAGATGGATGAGAATAACTTTAAGGCGCGTATCATGGATACGATTCGCCAAATGGTTATTACTGGTCTATGTGTGAGAAAGATTGGTTGGGACTATCAGGAAGTTAAGAGAAAGGTTAGTAAGACAGAAGGACGTATAGAGACAATTAAAGATACTTGGACTCTAGAGCCTGTTGATCTTCTTTCTTTCCACATTTCTGATGTCGGTATTCCTTACAATGATTTGAATAAGGCTAAGTGGATTGGCGAGGAATACTCCGTTCCACGTTATTGGGTTAAAGAGCGTATTCGTCGTGGCTGGCTAAGTTCTCTCCGAATGGGCGATATTGATATCGTTCAGGGTGAAGTTCAGGATGCCACGCGAACCCAAGCGCAAGACTTAAAGGATGCACGTTTTCAATCTTCGGGTTTCAAGTTCGAGACTAAGAAAGACCAAATTCATATCTTTGAGCGTTGGGGTCTTTTACCGGCAAAGCATGTCATGTCCAAAGAGGAAATGGCTGCTGAGGGATATGATGATGACGACTTGGTAGAGTCTATCGTTATTCTTGGTAATAAAAAAGCAATACTTAAGCTTGAAAGAAACCCGTGGTATCACCAACAGAAGCCGTATGTGGCTTGTCCATACATTCCCAAAGAGTTTGAACTACCGGGGATTGGAGCGGCTCAGATTGGCGAATCTCTACAAGAAGAGATTAATGATACCCGTAATCAGACGATGGATAACAAGACGTTAATTCTTGCGACCATGTGGCTCAAGTCACGTGGAGCGCAGATTAGCGATAAAGACTTAGTTATCCGTCCTAATGGTGTTATTAAGACTAATGATATGAACGGGCTACAGCCGCTTAGACCTCCCGTGGTTGCTGGTATAGGAACCAATATGGAAGGTATTTCTAAGAATGACCTCCGTGAATCAGTTGGTGCGGCAAGCAATCTACAGGGTATTGCACAGGCGGGAGTAGGTACGGCTACTGAGGCGGTAACAATTAATCGTGAGTCTGTGGGCCGTCTAGTTATGACGGCACAGTTATTCTGTGAGTTAGTCCTTAAACCTATGTTTAAGATGGCTGAGTTCTTGAACTATCAGTTCTATGACCATGTTAAGGTCATTCGCGTGGTTGGTAAGACAGGTGCCAAGTATCGCCAATTAAAGCCCAATGAGATTATGGGCGGACTAAAAGATGTATCTATTAAGATTTCGCTAGATGCTACTGAGAATCCTGCGGTTATGCGTCAGCAACTAATGAACTTCCTAACGATTATTCAGCCCATGCCTCCACAGGCTATTTCTTTCCACTGGAAACTTCTAGATAAGATTTTTGGTACGTTCTTCTATGGACACGATCTAAATGAACTATATCAGGCTCCCGCACCCGATCCTGACCTACTATTAACTCCTGAAGAGGAAAGGGATACTGTTCTAGCCATGAAGCCTGTACTGGCTGAAGACGGACAGGACCATAAGGCTTATATCCAGTACCACGAGAATGAAATGAAACAAATGGCTCATTCTCTAAATGATATTCAGTTTGAATTATATAAGAAGCTTATCATGAGCCACTGGCAGAAGCTACAGCAAGAGATTCAAGCGGCTCAGGCACAATTACAGATGCAGCAGATGGCTATGGCACAGCAAATGGCTGGTGGTAAGGGTTCCGTTAATCGTGGACAGACACCAAACTCAACTCCATTTAATCAAACAGAAGCGCCAACTACAAAGAGCTTGGGACAGGGATTAGGAGCATAAATGAATATTGATGTAGAAATGCAGCGTCGTCAAGCAATCCACAGTTTTGTTACTTCGGAAGGTTTCAAGATTTTCATGGAAGAACTTAATGGACTATGTGGAACTAATCAATCTGATCTAGATAAACTACTAAAAGATAAGATTAATGATGAACGACTTGCACAACTAAATTTTGTTTTAGGTCAAAAGAAGGGATATGATCGTATTAAACTTGTTCTCGACACGTTTGTCGAAGAACTCGAAAATTCGCCCGTCGCGGCGTAAACCGACAAAGCAGTTATAGGAATTTAAATGGCAGATGAAGTTCAACAGACCGCTGTAAATGGTCAGAATGCGACTCCGGGTTCAGCCCCCGAAGTGCGACAGGGTAATGTAGCGGCAACTCCCGCCGGAGAGAATCCCGGTGCTAATAACTCTGGTGAGAATCGGATTCCTCAGTCCCGGTTCAATGAAGTAATTGAGCAGAGAAATCGGGAGCGCGAAATGCGCGAGAAGTATGAGGCTAAAATCCAGGAACTTGAACGGAATCAGCCTACGCCAGCAGAAAAGTCTGCGGTTGATCGGGTAACTGATCGTTTGGTGGCTCGTCTAGGTCTAAGCAAGGATGCCGCGCGAGAGCTTATGGAAGCTCAGCGTGAAATTGCTCAGGCTGAAAGGGCTCCCGTAGATCAGCGCCTACAGCAGTATGAACTTAACGGTTGGCGGGAAGGACTTGCGCGGAAGTATCCTGATTATCAGGCTACAGAAGCCAAGATGGCCGAAGTGTGGAATACTCTGCAACCACATGAGAGGCAACTAGCGCTTGCTTCACAGCGTGGTCTTGAAATGCTTTATACGTATGCCAAGGGGCAGACTATGGGGCAACAGATTGACCAAGCCAAGGAACAAGCAGCTAGAGAGGCGTATGATAATAAGCTTGCAAAGCAAGCGGTAACTTCTGTCCCAGGGGCATCGGCTAAGCCAGCGGGTCCGCTGACGGCGGCAGCTATAGCGGCCATGTCTATCGAGGAATATAAAAAGAGGTTACCCGAAATTAATGAAGCTCTTGCGAAAGGGCTCATTCAGTAAAGGGAGATTAATCTAAAATGGCTGATGTATTTTCAACTCAGATCACGCATGCGAAGTTCATTCCTGATATTTGGTCTAAGGATACGATCATCGCTCGTGAGTCTGTTCTTGTAATGGCGAACCTAGTTCGCCGATTTGACGCTGATGTTGCTTCTTATGGTCAGGTTATCCACGTGCCGAACGTTTCCAACCTAACGGGTGGAGATATCTCTACGGCTACTGGCCAGCTAGATGCCGAAGCTCCGACGGAATCTGAGGTACAGATTATTATTAACAAGTGGAAGGGCGTTCGCATGAAGGTTCTAGACATTCTACTTGCTCAGTCTAAGTATCCGTTCCGCCAGCTATATACGGAAAAGATGGGTTACGTTCTAGGCGTTTTCGTCGAGGACGATCTAACTGCCCTTGCTCCGACTATAACTAATAACGTCGGTACTTATAATACTGACCTAACGGATGCGAACTTCCGCCGAGCCGTACAGTATCTTGATGACGCCCGCGTTCCTTTTGCGGACCGCCACATGATTCTTAAGCCCGCGCAGAAGAATAACATCCTTGGTATTGATAAGTTCGTCCGCTATGACTCTATGGGTTCTGGTGCGGCGATTAAGTCTGGTCAGGTTCCCGGTGAACTTTATGGTGTTATGACGCACGTTTCGCCTGAAGTTTACAAGAGCATTAACAACACTTCTAACCTAATGTTCCATCGTGATTGTCTAGCTCTTGCGATGCAGAAGGATGTGAAGATCGAGCAGTTTGCTCGTGTTGGTTGGCTAGATGACTTCGGTGGCTCTGAGCTTTACGGTGTGAAGATTCTCCGTAATGACCATGGCGTCGAACTAAGGTCTTAAAAAACGGCTTGGGGTTAGCCCAAAAAGCCCCACAATTTATAAGTGAGGTAATACATGGCCGCTAATAGAGTTCTTCCGATGCACGTTTCCGGGGCTGAAACAGTCACCCTGAATAGTCCTGGGTATAATGTGGACCGAATGAAGTCAGGAGCATTTTTTCTTAATGTTTCTGCGGCTTCTGGTACTATTCCTACCCTAAATGTAAAGATTCAAGATAGCCCGAACGGTACTGATTGGTATGATTTACCGTCAATGGCTTTTACACAGGCCACTGGGGTCACTTCTCAGAGACTATCTTTTGCTGGTCCATTAGGACTGTATGTTCGCGCTGTGCAAACTATAGGTGGAACTACTCCATCATTTACTTATTCACTTGATGCTATCTTAAACGAGGTCTAAAATGGCTGAACGAGTTAGATCAGACGCACAACTTCTTTCCCATCTTAATGGAACCGCAACTACTATTGCTAGCGGGGCATTAACTGTTCCAGCTAAGACTAACTATATTCTAATATCTAATACTGATTCTACGAATAAACTCTTAGTTTCTTTTGATGGAGCAGTTAATTTCTTAACTATTCAGCCATTGGCCTCTCTAAGTCTAGATGTGGATAATTTTAGTAATCGTAATACTAACCTACAAGTTAAGAGTTCGGCCTCTACTGTGGCCTATGAAGTGTTATTTGGGAGTGAGATTTAAATGAGTTTGCTTCTTAAGCCTTCCAATTCAGTATTTGGACCTTCGACGGTTAATGGCGCTGAGACTATCACAGGGGCGCTCCACGTTGGTACAGGCGATGGCAGCGGTATCACCGTTGGAACCAGCTTAGACCCCCTAGTAACTAATACCGCCTTCGGTTATTCGCCTGGTTATCGTGTTGAAATGCTAGGACGAACTAGTGGAAACCTATCACTAGCTTTTGGATACGACCCATCTACTAATGCTAATAGCGGTTTTACTGGTGACGGTAGTGAGTTAATTTTTAGGAATGGCGCTAAGTTTATCACACCCAACGCGGTCAATAATGGTTGGTTAACAGCACTAACGTTTAATAATGGCGATGTTAAAGTCGGTGGTGTAAGTCCAATTACCCTGAGAGACAACGCCGCCTTAACCGGGGCGTCTGGTATTCGTACTGGCGGCGGCGGTTCTCTTGTAGTTGAGGCTTCTGGCCCTTTATATCTACAGAACGACAATAGTGGGAATGTAATCGCCAATCTAGGTGGCGGTAACTTCGGTGTTGGTGTAACTAGTCCTACACAAGCTAAACTTCAAGTAGCTGGCAACATCCAGTCCGATACTGGTTGGGTAAACATCAACTATGACAGCCTAGAGGCTCTTAAGTTTACCAGCGGTACTTATGGTAATGATCGCTTCTGGCTTGGTACTGATGCTTTTGGTTTTGCAATCAATGATCGTACTGGCGCTGGTTTAGAAGTCTTTAGAATTGCGAATGGTGGAAACGCTACTTTCGTTGGAACAACCAAGGCAGCAATTCTACAGGCTACTTCTGAGCTTGATGTTCAAAATATTTATGCGTATACTTCATTAAGTAATCCGGTAAATTTGTACACCACACAAGTGGTAGCCGTTAACCTCGGTGGCGTCGGTGTAAATGTCGGAACTGGAACAAACAACCAAACTCTAAAGGTTTGGGGTAATCAGACGGTTGACGGAAACTCTGGCACTATTCTATTCCAGAACACTTCCGCCGGTGGTACTGGCTATAGCTTGGCTAAAATTGAGGCTAACCGTGTTGGTTATGACAACATTGGTAATCTTATTCTTAGCACTAATAATGATGGTTTTGGCTGGGTTACTGGGCTTACGTTGCGGTACGATGGACTTGCGACTTTTTCTCATGACGTGGTTGTGAGTGGTCAGGCGCAGTTTGCTACTACCTTTAAGAATACTAATGCAACGTATGAGGTTACTGGTGCTGGTTCTGCTACGCTCGGAGCTAATTGTCCTGCCGTCACGGTTACGGCTCCGTATAAGTGGCTTGAAATCGTGATGTCTGACGGTTCTGTGGTCTACATTCCAGCCTGGAAGTAATTATGATAGTTAATACATTGGTTAAAACAATTAAACGAAAGTCTCATCGGGGCGATCAGTCTATTACTACGGACCAGATAACTACGGATATTCTAGCATGTATTAGTGAGGCTATGCGCGAAGTTCAGCGCCTAATCCCACTGCAATACTTCTTTAAGAAAGGGACTATTGCGGTAACCACCGGCGTTCAGGCAACCCCCGCTGTATATTCTCTGCCTTCTGACACACAAGAATTAATCGGTATCTGGTATTCTATCAATTCAGCGTATTATAAGCTTAGAAAGGTTGAGTCTGATGCCGAGTGGTTGGGTGGCGTGTGGGATACGGCGGCTTCTACCAATCTACCTCTGTTTTACCGCGAAATAGGCCCAGATAATTCTGGTAATCCACAAATTGAAATATTCCCCATCGCCAATCAAAATATTACATTTAATGTGGAGTATTATCGCACCAAGAGCGCTGATCTAACTTCTAATGATTTAAATAGTACGCTACCCGATTATCCCGACCAAGTAGCTGATGCTGTTGAGAAGGGTGCTTTGTATCTATTCTTACAGGGTTTTGATGATCCTATGGCGGAACAGAAGAAGCGAGACTATGAGCAAGCTAAACTAGATTTACGTAATTCAGACGACTTAAACCAGGACGCGATGGCTTCTTTTAGATGGAATCGCCGTCAGTACTTACTACCCGGATTCAGACTTAATTCCTAATGCTACAACCTACACAGAAGCTTAAGAAGAAGTATCCCGCTCCCACGGAAGGTCGCAATGATCTTCTATCCCCTATTATGCTTCCAGAGGAAGGAGCCAACGAACTACAGAATTTCGTGGTTAATTACCGTGGAATTATGGATAAAGTTCAGGGATATCAGACCGATGGTTCCCCATTCCCGGCATCTACGGATTCCTTTATTCGTATGCTTGTTAATTATAAGCGTGGAAATACTGTAGATAAGCTTATTATGGCCGCTCAGGATAACGGAAACACTAATGCGACCTATAAGGTTGATCTAAAGGAAACGTCTGGTGATGGTAACTATTCTTATATCGGGCATACCGCTGGAACTAGCGCAACGTTAACTAGTGGGTCTACCGCTGTTACGGGAGTAGGAACTACGTGGACTAGCTATCTAAAGGCAGGAGATAAGATTAAACTATCTGCTGATGCGGATACTGCCTATGGTGAGATTAGTACGGTTAATACAGATACTTCTTTAACCCTTACTGCTAATTATAGCGGTACGGGCGGTACTGGTGCTTATATTGCCCGCATTATTCTAGATAAGTCTCATATTCCACACGCTACTGTGTTTAATAATAAGGTCATTATTACCAACGGCGCTGATAAGCCGATGACCTATGATAATACCACGGTTAACTTGCTAACTAGCGCGAACGCGCCTAAAGCAAAGTTTATCTGTAATCATAAGTCTCGTGTGTTTATGGCGTCTACTACGGGTGCGCCGTCATCTATTTATTGGTCATACGATAATGATGAAACCACGTGGGACGCTACTTCTGTAGAACCTATCTTTGAGAATGATAATGGAAATATTACTGATATTAAATCGTTCGCAGACTCTCTTATTATTCTAAAGAATAATGGTTTAATATACCAAGTTATTGGTGACTTTGACGACACCGCAGCAGGAACAGTACGTTTTATACGCAGGATTGATACTCCTCAAAACGTTGGTATCATTACTGAGAACTCGGCCGTAGTTCATACAGACGGCCTATATTTCCTAGCTCAGACAGGAGTATATCGGATAGACGCTAGATTGTTCGTTCAAAAGGCTAGTTGGCCCATGGAGAACTTCTTACAACTAGCAAACTTTAGTGCAGGGCCCTCGCAGAGCAAATCTTATCCATTCACTACACAAGCACAGTGGAATGGAGGAACGTTTGATGGGCTAATCGCCAATGCTAGTGGTCAAGTTCGTAATTTTAATGACAGAGGTACTATAACGGATGCGACCGATCCAATTCGTTTTGCTATAGCTATTGATAAGAATAATGTTGTTCATGGCGTGTACACTACAACTAGAACAACTTATGGAGATAATCTAAATTTAGAGTATTTTAGGTGGGATACTGATGGTACTATTACAAAGGAATTAATTGCTGGTGGAGATGTAGTATCAAATGTTTCTATTGCTGTCAATTCGGATGCCTCTGTTGTTGGTGTTATTTGGAGCAACGATACATTATTGCGTCTATGTGAAAGAACTAGTGGAACCTGGGGTAGTATCTCTACTATTCAAACTACTGCCGATGGTTCTTCTTATAGAAAATTAAATCCTATTGATTGGCAATATCAAGGTACTTCTAATTTCTATGGAGCATATAGGAATACTGTAAATGGGTGTATATATTGGTTTAGACGAGTTGGTGGTGTTGTTACTTCTACCAACGCGATAACGCTGGGTAATTCAAATTATCCAATAATCTACTTGCACAATAGTGGCAATCCTCGTATTATTTATGGATACGATCAAGGATGGCATAGTGATGATGGTGGAACTACCTGGAGTGCATATTCTTCTACTTTGGGCGAGCGCTCGGCGGGCGGTTTTGTTTCAGGAACAGATACTTATACACTATCCTCTGGTACTTCTGCTTTTGATGTTACCAAATATGATCTAAGTACAAATACCCACACAACAGTGGTAACAGAAGCAACACAGTTTAAAACTCTTGGTTATATCAATTATCTAGGCAATGATTATTACTGTTATGTTATTGGTACGCTATCGGCGGGCCCGACCACGTTTAAATATCTAGCAAATGGTGTTTCTTTAACTACCACCGGGGATAGCGCCGCCACGGGCTCTACTGGTGCTTCTAACCCCTCTATTCTAAACTATCCAGACGCAAGAAATAATCAAACATTTGTACATAATGGTGCAACTTTTGCTTCGTGCGTTGTTGGGCAGAGTGTAGACAACATGGTTCTTCGTAGGCTATCCTTTACGGGAACGTGGACTTCTCCGGTTGAATCTGATGCTACGCTTACTCAGTGGGGAACATATACAGTAACAAATCCTGTGGCAAATGGAAATACTATTGGATATGGTGCGGCAGTATCCACTACTAGTTCTTTACCAGCACAAACAACTATTACTAACGGTGCCGTGGTTTCGTCTGATTCTTCTAAAGTGTTCGTACAAACTACAATAACTATTACACTAACCGCTCTCTCTAGCATTAGCACTATTGATGGGTTAACTATTAACTATAGCGGTGCTGGTGTAGATAGTAAACAGCCTTATGGTCTTTCCTTTAATAACGAAATGTATCTTGCTTTGGCTAAACAAGCAGATACTTCAAATAACTATGTGATGTTCTATGATAGGGCTGGCAAGTGGTCCCTTCTAACCTATCCCGTTACTACATTATGCTATTACAAGAATAAACTATACGCCGGATTAGCTACAAAGGGCGATCTAATTGTACTACGACAGACCTATAAATTTGGTACGTCCGCATATACGGCAGAGTTTATCTCTAAGGAAGATTTCTTAGACTTTGTGGACCAAGAAAAGAGTTTCTATAAAGCATACGTATTGTTTGAGGTTAAGGGAGCAGGTAGTTTTACATTCTCTTATCGTCTAGATAACTTTAAGACGGCTAATGGGGCCACGTGGATAGATACTACTATTGACCAAACGGCAAATTCAGATACCCCCGGTTTAGGTGAAGTATCTATCGGTAATAAGGCACATTCTATTCAATTTAAGATTCAGAATGCTAATTCAGATGAACAATGTTCTATAATCGGATTTGTGGTGGTATATGATGGACTCCTCAATCAGCGATAGTTTAAAGAGTATTCCTCTTGGTGCGGGCTCTAAGGTTGATGCAGATACTATTAGAAACCACAGACCAGAGGACTTTGTATCAGTCAAAAACCTATATTTTACGTACAATTCTGGTACTGGTAAATGGTCCTTAATTGTTAAATATCCATCAGGAACTACAGCTACTTTGGCTACAGAAGTATAAAATCGGTAATATAATATGGTAGGAGAGATAAATGAGCTTTTTCGATAGCATGTTTGGCGGCGGTGGTAGCCACATAGATACTGGTATGCTACAGGGTATGTACAATTCCCGCCTAGCACAGATTAATGATTTTAGCAATCAACTTGCGTCACAGCGCACAGCCTACCAGAATCAGTACCAGAATTTTGCACAGCAACAGTTTCTAACACAGCTTATGCCTAATATGGCGGCTCAGTTCGCTGGTAGGGGCTTGGCTATGAATGGTGGGGCCTATAGTGCCGAATTGGCCCGTCAAGCGGCTTCTGCCCAGGGCGGGATGATTAATAACAACTTCCAGGCCGCCCAGAACGATGCTATGGCTGTTAATAACGCCCAAGGAAGCGCGTGGAACCAGTATTTCGGTGGGATGGGTCAAGCTAATATGTATAATGCTCAGGTTGATACGCAGAATCAACAGGCCATGGGCAGGCTGGTGGGCACTATTGGCGGGGCGGCATTAGGCACTTGGATGGGTGGCCCAATAGGCAATCTTGGGTTTGGTCAACGAATGGCCGCTAATCTTGGCTACAATGTGGCAGGAATGGGCATGAACTCAATGATGCGGAATCCTTTTAGTAATAGCTATTATGCCCCGATGGGTAATGGATATCAACCAAGTTTTAACTTTCAGGCTAATCCGAGGTAATTATGGATTTTGGTTCACTAATGGGCGGGGCCGCACAAGGTCTAAATTCTGATCTACAGAATCGTGAGCAGACCGCATTACAGTATAAGATGCGTTCTGCTTTAATAGAACAGCAACTACAAGGCCAAATGGCTATGGCTCAACAGCAACAGCAAATGGAGCAGGAAAGATTTGCTAGAGAAAATTTCCTAAGTCCAGAGGAAACGAAATCGTTTATTGATACGATGAGACAGCCCGTTAATTTTGGTAACGGGTTTGTGGTCCCCGGTCAGAATATTCCGATGCCCCCACTTGGAAAGTTGTCTCATTTAGATGCACAGGTGGCTTTAGAGGCTAGACAGAGCCGTATGATGCAGGGAATGTTACGTATGGGAAGTATGACTACGTCAAACGGGATAGCCACAGACCCCACAACTGGTGTAGATATTGGAACCAAAAAGATTAATGGGTTTGGTGCCGAAGTTGGGATAGATCAGTTTCCAGATGCGGCGCAGCGTATCCAAAAATACGGAGAACTACAGAAATTCGTACAAAACCTAGATCACGCTAAACAACTTTATGACGGACTTACCTTGCAGGGAGGCGGTCTAGCCGCTCAGGGCCTAAATATGGTCGCTGATGCAACCGGTGGAGCTTTAATGCAGAATCGCCACGAACTTGATGCATTAAATAACTCTACTAAAGTATTGGCTGGACAAATGCTAGATAACGTCCCCGGAGGTCGTTCTTCTCTTGGTCTTGGAAAGAATACAGAGGATTATCAGATTCGCGCGGAAAAATCTCCTGGAATGGTTCGTAATATTTACGACAATACCACCTTCCAGGCATACCGAATGACTAAAGGTTTGGGTCAAAATGCCGTAGTTGACCCTGGATTGGAACAGAGATTCGGCTGGCTTCCGCGCCAGAATGGCGTACCTATTAATGTGGTTTGGAATGGTGGACAGGCGTATCTTCCTGGGCACAAGACACCGCTACAGCCGCCTTCTCAGCAGGGTCAGGCACCAATGGCTGTGGCAAAACCACAAACTAAACTTAGCGCCGACGGATTTACCCGCTGGCAACAGCAACAGAATCAGCAAGGACAATAAATGGCAGACGATAAGGTTAAGCAGTTGGCCGGGTACATTCGCTCGTCATATAATCTTCCTTTATATGCCAGTGATGAAGATATCCTTCGTTATGCACATCAACAGGACCCAGAGGGATATTTAGATGCTCAGAATAGAGTATTAAATCCTGCGTCAATGCCCGCCCAGCACCCCATTGTGGATGCTTTTAATAAAGGGTTTATGGGGCAGCCAATAGCAAATCAAAATCCAAGTATTCCAGAAGATGTGGCGCATTTTGCGGGAGAATCTGGTCTACCGATGGTGGGTGCTATAGGAGGGTCTATCGCTGGTCCGGCGGGAACTGTTGCTGGGACTATGGCCGGAGCCGCAGTACAAAAAGCCGCACAATCACTACTATCTTCTGTGGCTCCTAATGCTTATGGAGAAAATAATAACGCAGATAATCCCATTGGAACGGCCAACGATGTACTTAAGCAGGGAGCATTACAAGGACTTTTTGAGGGCGGAACTCTTGCCGGGAAAGCATTAATTAGTAAAATAGGAGAAGGATTACCTGGTTTCTTGTCTGCGACTACAAAGATTCCTAAGGGAGATATTGAAACTGCGATAGCCAGACCGGGTGATATATTTAGTGATAAAACTCCACAGGAGATACAACAGATTTATAGAGAAGGCATCACGCCTAATAGCCAAGAACTTCTGCCCGGCTTTCAGGGAATGGCGGAACAAAACCAGCCGCTTAAACATTTCATGCAAGACTATGCTGATAAAGCGGGCACCGATCTGGGAATGCTAAAGAAGGCAGACGAAGCCTCCGTGGCGCAGGACGCCGCAGACACGGCAATGAAGGCTATTCGTAATGGTGGAAAAGTAGTAATGCCTACGGGCGAATCTAGGCTTCTTACTCCACAGGAAGCGTTTAGCGGCATCCAGGGAATGAACTATTTTAGGTTTAATAAAGAAGCCGCAACAGGTAAATTTGCGAATAAAATTAACCAACAAGCCTATGACGATCTAATTGGATATCTAGAAAAGAATGGTTATCCGGCCATCAGAGACTCGTTGCTCACATGGAACGAGGGCTCTATCGCCAAAAAGTTTGCCTCTGCCATCCCAATGACAGCCAAAGGAAAACCGGATATGGTACGCTTAACAGAACTTGGCCTATTGGGCACAGACGCTGTTATGGGACACAGCACAGCAAGAATGGCCGCAGAAGTGCCCTTAATGCTGGCCCAAAGCCCGTGGTTGGTAGGAAAGGCTATTAAATATGGTGTACCAGCAGTTAATACATTAGGACCTCTTATGAGTAAAGCCACAACGCCAACTAATGCTATTCTTGCACAGCTTATGGCGAATGCTACTAAAGACGATGAGAATAAATAAGAATGTAGAATTTGTATTCGACCTAAAAGACTTAGCTATGGTACTTGGGTTTGCTTTCGCGCTGGGTGGGCTGTGGTCCGTTCTCAATCAACGGGTTAGCGCATTAGAATTGAAGGCTAAAGAACAAGCCCCGGTTAGCGTTAAACTTGCTGAACTCACGGGGCTTGTATTAGGCGTTAAGGCTGAACAGATTTCAATGCACAGGGATATAAATACCCTACAGGCTTCGCTTCTCGGTGACAATCGCGCCGCTTTGCGCCGCTAACTTAGCGATATCCATTGCCTCAACTCCCATAATAGCCTGTCCGGTCTGATTGGCATTAGGAAGTTGGGCTCCCTTAAACGCATCGCCTACCTTTAATTTCATAGCGGCTTCCACGCCCTGCGTCCTATTCCCAATCTGTTCTGGTGTGGGAAGATTAGCATACTTCTCTGGATGAAGTTCCTCATCGCGAAGAACCTTGGTTTCCGCCTTAATAACTGGAAACTGTTGTACCTGAAACGGCTCAATAGGAACAATAGCGCCGGGAGGATAGCCAGGAACCTTCTGAATCTGTTGAGTATACGGTTGAACTTCGTCGTATAGCCAATCAATTAGTTCCATAACATCGGAATGCTCGAAAGGCTCTCCATTAAAATAAACAGCCGTCTTAGTAACTTCTATCTTATTGTTACCAAATTCTACTTGCTTCTTAAGCCCCATTCTTTACCTCCTCTTTCTCCTTCTTAAGTAGTTCTATCTGTCTAGACTGTTCTTTAATAGTCTCATAGTATAGATCAAATACCTTCTGTAATTCTACCTTATTAGTCCACCGCATAAAGGACCCAGGAGCAACCTGGGCGTAGCGAGAAGGATTCTTAACACCCTTCTCTAGCCGACTAATCATTTGTTTAATATCTTCCATTGGTTTTCAAACTCCTTAACAGCTTGTTCAAACTTAATCATATCTTCTGTGTTTGATTCACTTTCAAGATAGATTCTATAGCCTTTCCAATCTGCCACATAGCGTCTAGGTCTAAAGACTAACACTTAGTTCTCAACCTCTTTAAGTCTGCGCCATCCGGTAAACTCAGGCCATGCTTCCCACTTAGTAGACGGCCTTAGAATAACCTGATTGTAAGGCTCTCCCCGCGCTTCAATAACGTCTGAACTATTATATATTCCTACGTGGTGAATACCTTGTTCATTCCTAAAGAAACCAAGATCACCAGGAATAGGATTATCAGTAGCTACTGTAGCGTCAAACTGAGCAGAAGAACCGTCTGGAATAGTTAATCCTCCGCGCCAATAACACCATCGTACAAAGCCAGAACAATCTATAGGCCCCTGTGGATTCATGTTATTAAGAGGCCACTTAGCTCCAAAACTATACGGCCTGTGGAGGCGTTCCAGCGCTACCTTTACTATCTTCTGCCTGTCTATTACCGCCATAAATCTTATCCTCCATAGTTAGGAACTCATGTATGTCTGAGAGTAGAAAGTCTGGATGGCCTACGCCATCACTATCCTTCCACACCGGAGTTGGGCGGTCTGAAACAAACCGCTTAAACTTAGCCCATTGTTCGACTGTAATTATCTTTAATAGATCATCTTTAATCATAGTGAATCCATCTATCTATTGCATGAACCTCTGTCCAAATCTGTTTATCTACTATTCTCCTATTCCTACCGCCCTTCTTTGTCTTTACTTGAACCATGATTAAGACCTTCTCCATGGGGTCAAATAACCAACAGTCCACAGGAGACTTGCTTCCGGCGGAACGGGCTGCAATCCATCCCCGTTTCCTCGCATCAGCAACAATCTCCTGTTCTCTGCGTCTACTGCGTAAATAACTGTTGTTTGGCATGGTAAACACTTAGCCTCATTAAGATTGCGGTATTGTCTCTATGAAACATAATATCCCTATGGATATCCATTAATTGAACAGCAGTTAATCCAAGGATACAAGATACGGCAAACCATCCGAGAATAAGTAGAGCGGTTCTATCATTACCCATTATCGAATCCTTTTTAGTGCTGGTCTATTGTGCCAGGGAGCAAACTTATTCCACACACCTTCTAATAGGAAGATATCGTGTTTATTATATCGTTCCATTAGGTCCCAGGAAGCCTCATCGTTAGCCATACAGCCTTTCCACATGCTAAATCCAGTGTGGGGTAGCTTGCGGCCAATTCCAAGACGCTGAGCAAGATCGTCTAATTTATTAGAGTTAAACCTAAAGTTTTGCTTAGCTATCTTAAGAGTATCAATTACTCTATGCCTTGGCGGCGGGGGGAAGCCATTAAGAAGGATATCCGTATTGGCTACCTTGTCATCAAAGGCAAAGAGATTGTGGCCCACGACGTAATCCGCTTCGGAATATAGTTTGTGTAGTTCTTTGGTTAGCCTATTATTAACCCTATAGTTCTTGCTATAAAGTCTATTAGACTTACATTGTATAGTCTTATCGCCTAACCATTTCCAGGCAAAACAGATGATATTGCCTTCTTCGATATACTCTATAATGTCTACCTCGAACTTGCGACCACCCCAGGCATACCCCACCGTAGGCGCAGTTTCAAGGTCTAATAGTAGCGTCCTCTGTGGAGTATCAGTCATTTACTTATCCTTGCGGACGTAGCCCAACTTGGCCATTTGTGCATTGGTGATATAAACCTCTTGAATGCGTCCATCATCAAGATTGGGTAGGGCTACGCAGATACCTTTATTGCGCTCGCCATGACAATACCAAGCATCAACCTTCTCGTGGGTTACGTTGGTATATTCCTTGGTAAATGCGGCATACTTAATACCTAGATTCTTCTTAGCCATTATTTCTTCTCCTGTGAAATCTTAGTGGCGTCTAATTGCTTCTTTAGTTCTTCGATCATCTGGTCACGTTGCTGTAGTCCGGCCGCAATCTCAACGTGGAACTGATATAGTCCGTACCAATCATTTTTATCCATTATTCTTTCTCACTCCAATCTTTAACCAGTTTAGTAGAACTCTTAACTGGAATATTGTTCAACGAAATTGTAGTTTCCATACAATTCTTTACAACATCAACTAGTTCTTTGCTCTTAAGAAGTGTCAATACTTCATCATGTACGTTTACAATTACCTTCCCATTATTACCAAGTTCTCTTTGGAGGCGAACGATTGTAAGCTTGAGCGCGTCCGCACAAGAGCCCTGAACAGGAGTATTGATAGCTTTCCTTTCTGCTTTCTTGATAAGGCTTTTATTTCCTTTGACGGTAGGGTCCAACTGGATATCAGGTAAAGGTATTCGTCGCCCACCAATCGTAGAAACATATCCAAGGATTTTTGCTTTGTTGATTTGTTCGTCGCACCAATCCATGATTTCGGGGTTGGCTTTTTTGAACTTGTCTTGGACATTTTCAAAGAACGCCCATTTAGCGCAGGTTTCTTCTGCATTCTTTCTTAGTTCCTTTCTTAGACAGTCTTGGCAATTAGGGTATCCAGGGAAGCATGGATACTTAAAACTGTGGCTCTTTTTATAGTCTTTAAAAGCATTTATATATGGTTTAAGGTCGAGTTGTAGCGGCGAATCACTGTTGATTTCGCAAATCCAGAGTAGTTTGCGAGGCGAACAGCGATAGGCCGTAGCAAGCCAAGAAGTCTTGCCAATGAATCTCTCTGTATAGAGTTGCGGGTTGTTCGCGATGATTTTCTTGTCATATTCTTCAATCTTCCTACCAAAGATGAGAGAACTCATCATGCTATGGGTATCAATGTTGTTATTATACGCTTTAATTAGTACAGATGACTGAGAGAAATGTCCGACAATCCTTGGTTCGATTTGTTCAAGGTCCGAGTTTGCGAGGTACGGATATTCTTCACACGCGATAAACGCTTTGCGGACTTTCTTGCCTTCTTTGGTTCTTGCTGGAATATTTTGGAGGTTTGGATTGCTAGAGGATAAACGCCCAGTATTAGTCCCCTCTGACCCATCCCCGAATATGTCCTCGGAACCCGCCTGATTGATGCTTCCATGAATCCTTCCGTCCTTGCGCCCTCCTTCAATAAACGGGTCAATATAGGTGTTAAGAAGTTTGCTGTACCTACGATATTCAAGGAGCATTTTTGCGAATGTGTTACCTTTCCACGCAAGATGCTTAAGCCCAAGTTTGTCAATACTGATGTTTCCTTTCTTTGTTTTACCGAAGTGTTCTTCAAGATTGATTCCCTGTTCTTGTAATTTCTTTGCAACCTGTTGCTGTGAGCCTGGGTTAAATTCATCGCTTGCGCCAAGCGCTTCTTTTGCTTCTTTTAACTTACCTTCAAATTCTACCTTTAAGAATCCAAGATGTGTTGTATCAAGAGGGCATCCATACAGTTCTGCTTCAAATAGAATCCTTGTAAGTGGATATTCAACATTCCAATACCACTTAGGAGGCACCATTAAAGCTCGTAATCTGTCAACGTTAAGGATGTCCTCTTTGTGGTAGGCTTCGAGATAGTCTTTACGAACAAGTTTATCTCCGATGGATAGGTAATAATCAAGGTATGAAAAGGTTGTAAAGTACGTTCTATCGGCTTTAAGGGGCTTGAAAAGGATATCAGATAGGTCTGTGGGATGTTTTCCGAGTTTCTTATACGATAATTCTTTAAGTCCATGCGATTCCTCTTCGGGCCAACAGACATAGGCCATTACTCTTGTATCTTCCAGCGCACAAGCCACATTATAGCCTCTTCGGCTAAGAAAAAGGGCATCAAACTTAATATTATGGCCACACAAAACGTTAGATGGATCGGAAAGAAGGGACTCCAATCGTCCATCAACTCCATTAGTTTCTGCGTGAATAACATCACCGGACCTATCCAATCTATATCCATTTAATAAAATCCTATCATTCTGCCAATCTGTGCCCGTGGTTTCTAGGTCTAAAGTAATAATCATTCTGGTGTATATCGCTTATATGGATACTGTAGTCTGGTAATCTTTGCTGTTATAAGGGCAGAAATAACGTCTGGAAATAACTCATAGTCTTTAGTGCAATGCCAGCAGATTACTGCGGCGGCAGTTACGTCTGCCTCGCCCGGAATTGCTAGGGTGATCGGTACCATTTCACCGCCTTCCATTGGGTCACCACAACAGCAACATAAGCTATCCATTATTTATCCTATTATAGCACATACGTACAACAAATGTCAAATCAATTCTTTGACAAGCCTATCGCCTTGTTTATATAGGTCTTTGAGGGAAGTATTAACACAATCCTCAATAATGTGGTCGAACTTGTATGCATCAAGGTCAATCTCAGAAGGGATATCTTTAAAAGGATATGGACAATCCTTCTCATATCTATTAATACGGATAATCTTGGCTCCCTTTGCCTTTAGGGCGTCAGCTTCATTAGTAAACCTAAGATCATCAATCACGTACCTCTTAGCGTCTTTAATCTGGTCTAATCCCATAGTCAGCCAGTAGTCTGGTTCGTGATATCGTAAGAAAGCTCCAAGATTAATCATAAAATCTCGTGGGGACCACTCGTACTTTAGCCACGGTTTCTCTTTTAGCTTAGGACTAGACAGGTCTAGATCAGTAAAAGGAAACATAGTCTTTGCCATGGCCCGCAAGGGCTCAGCAAAAGATATCTTTGTGAAGTTATGGTGGTCACATAAATAGTTGGCTAGTGTGGTCTTGCCTACTCCACCTTTGCCACTTAGACCGAATATTACTGTATTACTTTTTTGGTGGGACGCAACCATCGGTTCCTCCTTGGACGAGCTTCCTATCTTCATCATAGAGCGGACCGCAGTAGCCCGCTCGAACATGAGGATTAATTCCCGCATATTCGTATCGTTCTGGATATCTGGCGGCGATACTTTGTAGGAATTTAAGTTGCTCATAAACACCTAATTGTTCAAATTCTTCAAGCGTCACTTACTTAATCTCCCCGAGGATATGTCCTTGCTGGGCGCAGTTGCCGGCTTCGCCTTCTGTTACAGGACGCTTGTGGTCATGGCAATAGAAAGTTGGTTGAGAAGTTGCATCACCAATAGCACATTCTTTGCAATGTCCGAAAGCGTACTCTAACTTCTTTTCTCCACACTTTCTACAGTTTGTCATTAGGGTCTCCCAATTAACTTCCACAACCACTCTAGTTTTAATAGTTGAAATATACAGCACCAACAAAAGCAGGAAACTCTTGCTGAATACCAAGGCTTAAACCCATAAGGGTCAATCTTAGCATATAAAATATTAGTGTATGTGTGAATCCATGTGCCCCTAAGGTCCCAATTCTTTAGTTTTAGTCTGTCCATAGTCCCTCCTTAAACTCACAGGTATGACAGTGGAAGTCCATTCTAATCAAGCCTGTCTCAGAATACTTGCTCTTAAGAACATCAAGATAAACCTTGCGTGGTTTACTTAGCCGTTCCTTGGTATGAATAACCGAAATGACATCTCCGTATTCTTCCAAAGCTTTAGTCTCAGATAGAGAAGCAAGAGACGGCTTGTCCTTCGACCTAGCCAACTGCGACATGAGAATGATGGGTATGTTAAAATCTTGAGCCATCTTTTTGATACGTTTAACAGCAGCATACTTCTCCGAGGCCGCTCCTGGGTCATTCCACGTAAGGGTCTGGAAGAAGTCAATGATGTGTATGGTGGGGGCATATTTCTTTATATCCTGTGCTATCTTGTCTACGGTTACTGCAAAATCTTCAATTACTATAAATGGAATTTCTTTTACTTTTGGCAACGCTTCTTCAATTCTTTGTTTATCAGAGTCCAGAAATGCTCCATTTTGAAATTTTCTGAGGTCAATCCCGGTTGCTCTCGAAAGTATCTTGTCAAAGATTGGCTCATAACCAACTTCCGTGAAATGGCCGGATACTGTCCCATAGTTCTCTGCCAGATTCTTTCCAATCTGGACTCCAAGAGTTGTCTTTCCTTCTCCTGGTCTGGCGGCAAAGATATATAATTTTCCACGTTGTAGTCCTGATACCATATCATCGTACGGCTTAATGCCGGTACGATACCCCATCTTTCTATTAAGTAGGGATTGCTTATATTTCTCTGTGTGGTGAGTAAAGCTTACAGCATTCCCATTGTCCTCAGAAAGTATCTTCTTGACAATTCGTTCAACGTCGCCTTTCTTGGGCGTCTTATTTCCTTTTGGATTCTTAGAAAACAGAGCCTTAATTTCTTCGACACTGAATTGTGCTTTAGCCAGCAAAGCCACAAATTCAAAGTCGGCCTCAGAAGCAGAAGGATAGTCAATAACTCCATTGGTAATGTCCTGTAGTCTCTTATTATTCTTTAGTAGGAACTCAAAACGTACATCAAGTTCTCCCAACTCCACTTGTTTTTGGGGTGTATCTTCGGGTGTCTGCGAGAATCCATATGACAGACGCACCACCTTTTCGATTGGTTCCAGTGGATGGCATAGGCGATTAGACCTAGTGTTGAGGCTTCCCCACACGCGAATAACGCGAGGAAGATCGAAAATATGGTCAATCTTGTATTTTTCATTTCCTTTCGGCGCATATTTCTCTCTTATTAGGTCCATCCATTTCTTAACGGAACTAGTTAATGCGGGAACATTCTCTACTTTGATAGGATTGATGGGAAAGTAAACATGGCAACCACTCCCCGATGAAACGGCATATCCGCCATGGAGATCATCAGCGATTCTCTGCCCAAGCGCCGTAGTCTCTTGGTGTTGAGCGTCAGTTGAAGGTGTTTCTTTAGGGCGGATAGGGTCAATATCAATAACCAGGCAACTAAGGTACCCAATATCGTTAGCTGAACCCCCTTCCGTTTTCCTGGGATTGATTCCCACGTAAAGATCGGAACCACAAAAGACTTGAGCCTGTTCCACAAATTCTTCTTTCGAGCTACAGAAGATTTGCTTACCCGTTTTGATAATCCTAATTTCCGTTTTAGCGCCATATATATCTCCATGTCCTAGTACGTCGTATTGTAGTGAGAGTAGTTCTTCTATTGAAACCATGTTGTTCATTCTTTACCACCGTTCATAACTACCGGGAAGTCCGTAATGAAAGACGATAGGAGGATTAAGTATGTCATATCGTTCAGAGCAAAGAGCCGCATTAATATAGGTTATATTATTGGTAGAGTCCTTTTCAAAGCCATAAGAGCAGTGAATATGTCCAAATATATGATACCTAGGAGCAACAACATTGACCCGAGCAGCAAGGTGTTGGCAACCAAGGTGGTTCCCAAGCGGTCCTCTGTCCATAATATAGTTCGGTGGGCTGTGGGTAACAAGTATTTCAGTATCGAGAGGGATTTTTTCCCAAGGGTGAGTAACTTCAAAACCATCATAGCCGAATACGCCCCAACACTTCTTAACCCACGGCGAACCATATATCTTTACTCCATAAGCCTCTGTGGCTTGGTCTATTAATACTGTTATCTTTCTATCTTCAAATATTTGTCTTGCTTTTTCAGGCTGTTCCTGAAATAGAATATCATGATTACCAGGCACAACAATAATAGTCCGTGCCGGATATCCAGCCAATCCTTCTGCCGCTTCAATGAGTTCTTTCTCTGTTCCACGAATAGTAAGGTCCCCTGCGTGGAGTAGAACGTCACTATTGAATCGTGGTATTCTTTTATTGTGTGTGTCACTTACACAAGTCCATCTAGCCATATTATATCCTTGGTCCGGGTGGGAATCGAACCCACACACCCTTTCGGATAGTTGATTTTGAGTCAACCGCGTCTGCCGTTCCGTCCACCGGACCTAAAACTGGTGGTAGCGGGAGGACTTGAACCTCCACACTATTTATACTTATTAAGATATTTTGTATGTTCTATTTGGTGACAATTAGCACAAATTAACAAGCATTTTTTAACTTCGTTGACTATACTTTTATTTGATCTACAATGGTTACCAGATATTTGAAACTTTTTATTCTTTGGATTCTTGTGATGAAACTGTAAAGCACCTATATTAGAAAAACCACACCTACAACACTTTCCGCCAAGTAGTCTTACTGCTTCTGTCTTAATTCTAAAGCGCCGTATACTAGTATTACAAGAAGAACAAGAGTATCCCTTTTTATTATTTTTATTTCTAGGTGTCTTTCTTTTGCAGTATTTACAAATAAAAAATCCTCCCGCCCTGAATCGAACAGGGATTAAGCCCTTATAAGGAGCCAGTTCTACCTTTGAACTACGAGAGGAAAATTTATCTTTCATATTTGCCAATTAAGCTACGCTACCAAATGGTTCCGGCAATGGGAGTCGAACCCAATATCCACAGCTTATGAGACTGTGATGATCTGCCAGCTTGCCGGATTATCAATTCCGGTGCTATGCGTTCCGTTTCACTCTGCCGAAAATCGAAGCCGATATTATTTCTCCGTCGGCAAAGCGGATAGGAGGACGACGTAACCTGCTAGCCTAGGCGGTTACAAACATGGGGCCATACACAAGTTTCGACCTGTGCATTAGTCCCCTGGGACTTTGTATGCGTGGTCCTTAGCATCAGGTAAAGACCAGCACTTAGTACGATACTCGCAGTAACGGCAAGCAACATCGCTTTTGTAGTCAACATAATTCTTAACCCTCTTTTCTACGAAATTACCTTCTTTACTTAAAACAGCCTTATAGTCTCGCTGTGGAACAGTCTTGTTCTTTAGGTGTTGCTCAAGTTCTTTCCATCTGGCCACAATACCTTCTTCATTAAACTCAATTACCTTTGGTGCTTTTCTAGGGAATACACCTTCTAATAAGTATCGTCCTTGTTCATCCTTGTAGATTAAATACTCTGCCCTATAGGCTGTATCCCTGCCAAAAAGTATTAGACTAAACCACTTAAGAGTATCGTCAGTCAGGAAGTAGCTTAGAATTTGAAGGAGGTATGAATCCCTTGGGCCGCTTTCTTTAACCATTTTCTGAACGGCAAAAGACTGTACGGTCTTTATCTCTAAGCCACCCCTTTCAGCCTGATAATTAACTAGACCGTCTAGGCGGAAGGATATCTCATTGTCCAGCCCATCTAGCTTAATACGGCCTGACGCCTCTGGTGTAATCTTAATCCGCTTGCTCTTGGATAGTTTCTTTAGAAGTATATCGTGGATACCGTTACCAAAGTCACCTTGTAGTTTGGTGGTTAGTTCTTTAGCATCGGTTTCAGGCTCATTACTGGCACGATAGAATAACTGACGGAGACACGCTCCGACAACCGTTCCATCGGGCTTTTTGAACGACGCCGAGGATGGATAGTACCGAACGATATTAGTTTTCTGTTTCTCTTTTTCCACACCTTCGTCATGGTATACTTCCTCCAAGAGTTCAAGAAACTTAGGCGGATTAGGTTTAATATACATTAGTCATCTAATAGTTTAAGTGTTGAATCTAGGTCCTTATGATAGCGTTCCTTGATTTGGTCAACAACCTTAAAATAGTCCTCTATGTTTGCGTAGGTTCCTGGGAACTTACTTGCCACAGTATAGGCCGCTACGATAGCTCCACGGGCGTTCTCGTACTTGGCCTGTTTGATCTGGAACTTGGGATCAAGAATATCCTTTAGCGTGGTTCCAGCCATTAAATTAGTTCCTCTAACTTCTTAACGAACTTTCTAGCGTCGTTAGCAAGAATGCAATGCAAATCATGTTCATTATGTAATCGTTCTAGTTCTTTACTTAGCTCGGTTGCTCGCTGATGGGCGGCATTCTCAGCTTTTAGGGCCAGGTTGTGCGCCATGCGAAAGACGCTCTTTGCTAGGTCTAGAAAAAATAATCCGCTCATTAGAACCCTCCAGTTAGAATATACTTCTCTAGAGACTTCATGGCTTCCTTGCCAGTATCGAAGTTCTCTTCTAGGTCCTTGGCATCCTTAAAGACGGACATAACGGCATTAACAGCCGTCTGCCGCGCATTCTCAGGAAGTACGGGCCTAGGACCACCACCAAAAGACTTGGTAAAAGGCTTCTTAGCCTCGCCCTTGGCGGTAATCTTGAACTCTTCGACCTTCCCATCCTCATTGATAGCAAGAAGAACGGTATCGCCCTTAGTAATGCCCTCAAACTTCTTGGTAGAGCCCTTCGGAAAGTTATACCACACTTCCTGTGCAACAAGTCCCTGCATACTCTTTGCAACGTTGTCAACTTTAATAGTTAGTTCCTTCATTTTTCTCCTCTAGAGTGCTATTCGTATCCCACCATATATCGTATGTGGTGAATAGTTTAAAAACAAACTTGTGTTCTGTGTCCATCCATGGGTTACTTCTTTAAGATTATAGTTTATACCACCACCAAAACTAAGAACCTTATCATCAATAAAGTAAGGTAGTGCAAGTTGAAATCCTAAAGTTCCCAATCGGTAAAACTCAAAGTCCGGCGCGATTTCTTTGGGGTATCCGAACTCCACGCCGAACTGTCCGTGCTTGCCCACCATATCCTGTTGTTTTGTTCTTGGGTATAGGCTGTTCCCCACTGTTGTGCTAATTGATTCTGTAATTGAATTTGTCTTAATATATCCTGTTGGTAATATTGCTGTAAGTAAGCTCCCATAGCGTTGACGTAGTCCTGTGTTTCTGTCTTTGGTGCTTGTGGGATTGGCTCTGGTGGAATGTATTCCCATTTCTGTAGTTTCTCTACTGCCTTTTTTAATATTTTTTTCGTAAACATTGCACCCTCTAGGGACCACCATTATCAGGAGGATTAGAAATATCAGGAGCAAGGTTCGCTTTAGCATATTCTCGCGTACCCAACCCCAAAGCACTCGTAGCAATGAAGGTAGTCCCGTCAATGTGCTTAGTCCATACTCCAATACAGACAAAAGCAAGGAACCAACTCTTAATAGAAGTGATGTCATATAGTAACTTCTTCGTTCTCTTCAAAATTATATCCCGATGGGATTTCTCTGCTAAATCTATTCGTTTTCTTTGCACACTTAAGTACCCACCATTCCATTATTTGTGGACGAACCTTATTCTCTGGATGCTTTTTAAAGTATTCTAGTGTCTTTGCAAAAGCATCATGAACTACATCTATAGCTAAATCTTTGTTGTACACATGACGAGAGGCTAGTTTAATGAAGTAGTTAAGCCTTGCATTATACATATCCTCTACGCTTTTGTAGTATTGCTTAGGGTTTATTTGTTTCACGACCAGTATATATCCTTGATTCCGGCCCAATCTAACATCTGTGAGCAGTAATCACAGGGCTTTGCAAGCCCATCCTTCCCGTCTCTTCTAACTCTATGTACATACAAACTGTATTTACTTAGGTCGTGTTCTCCCCAGGAGATTGAGCGCCTAAGGTCCATTAAGGCATCGAACTCAGCATGAATAGTACGATAAGGTGTCTTAGCCTTGACATGAGTTTTATATGGTTGATTAAAACCCATTGCAATCATCGTACTTTTACGATAGAAGATGGCTACAACCTTATGCGGATAATCTATATTATGATTCTTTGCGCCATTCCTTGCAAAGTTGATTATTGAATTACTTGGTTTCATAGATTATAGCACATAAGTACAACATATGTCAATATATCTTCCGAGAGGGGCGGCGGGGCCAGAGCAGATGCTTACACGAATCAAACCGGCATTGATGATCTCCGGTGTGTCCCGGCCTCTTGCTGCAAAGGTGATGCCCATCGTATCCGGCAAACTTCCACGCTTGACACTTGCGACCAGCCTTCGCCATGCCTACTTCCCTCCCCGCTTCTGGCGGCGGCGCTTATTCAATCCAAAAGCCTGACAAGAATAAAGCGCGGCGGTGTAGGCGCTCTGGATTTCATCCAAGCGCAGTAGACGGCCCTCGGCATCGGCAAGGTCCGTCTTCAAGTGCTTGACCTTCTCGGCCAACCGCAAGCAATCCATCGGGCGCGGCAAACTTCCATATTGCGCCTCAAACCATGTATCGAAATCAATCTGCTTCATCTACTTCGCCTCCTCGGCCTTGGGCGCGGGGGCCACACAATAACCCTCGTCTTGCTCCCGCTCCTCGCCACCTCGGTCAGTTATCCTCTTTCCACATTCTCGGTTTTGACAAACGTAGGTATCCTTCTTCACCCAAAGAAAGTTATGTAACTTTCTATCGGGCGCGGGCTCCTTGGCGGGAGGGGTGAAGGCGATGTGCGGACATCCGACGTGATGTACCCCACTATGGCACGCCTCTCCGCAGATGCTACCGTTGTGGCAGACGCATGCTCGGTATGTGGCGCTGGTGATTTCGTCAACCCGTAGGCGTAAATTCTCAACGCAGGACCGCCATCCGGCCTGCCAGGTCTCCTGTTCCTGCCGATCACCGGGACCCTGGATGATCGAGCCCGCCATGATCGCGGGCAGAGTCCTCACCGCCTCCCGCAGCCCAGCCTCCCGCTCCTCGGCTTGCTGGAGAGCGGTGCGAACTTCGATTTCCCGCGCCGCAAAGTTCTCACGCATTTCGCGTTCCTCCGCCAGCGCGGCCTTCAACCGCTCTATTTTGTTATCTTTATCCATCTTACTTCCAGAACTGCCACCACTTCTTAGACGGAACGTCGAAAGAAATTTCATTTTCAGTTTCAATAAGTTCTCTGTAAAGAGACTGGAACCAATCTCGCTGTTGTTGCATAAGAGTATAGTTCCTAAGAAGTCTATCGTAAGCCGTCTGTAGATTATGTAGATTGGTACGCCGGTTGCGATTCTTCTTTGCAAGATAGTAATTTTCCTTCTCTAGAATCTCGTAAGACTTCTTCTTAAACTCAGTCTTAGCTTGTACGGGTGCTTCAATTTGAGTCTGTGGGTTTAGGTCCATGTTATCTCCTATAGTTCGTAATCAACTATCTTTATTTTTCGTTCAGGCAAAAGCTGTATCTCGTTCGGAAAGAAGTACCATTCACTGGTAATTTCTACTTCTTTTGGATATATTCTATTATCATTTTTACTAATTATTTGATATTCTTTAATGGTAAAAATTTTGTTTTCGTGTTTGTAACCAGCTTTTACTTTAAACTTCATTCCAGGTTTATAGTTCATAGTCTGTAAACTTTAGGTCGGTACCAATAGGAATCCACTCACCCTTAACAAGAGGAAAAGCGTAATTGAATTTATCTATGTAGATTTTAGGTTGATTATCAACCCATTCTACAACACGAAAAATCTTGCCGATGTTTCTCTCTACAGTTAAAGAATCTTCTGCCTTAACTATTTTAACTCTAGTTGGTCTTTTCATATATTAACAAGCCTAACGGACCACGCATTCTCTGTGGACATAGCTGTCCTTAACATCAAATTAGTTAATAAATACTTAAATAACTTTAACGACTTGTTCGTAAGTCTTCGTCAATAGTGACTTGACTTACTCAAACAATGCGAGTCATTACGTTCAATGACGAGTCATTGTATCATATACGTACAACATAAGTCAAGACTATAGTTCAAAATCTTTAAAGGTAAGTTTGTTTTGTGGATAGGTAACGATTTCCCATGCGCCTAACTTCTCATGATCGAGGCGCGTTCTGTCTAAATGTTCTTTACATCGCCAATAATAACTTCCGTGATTGTAGAACTCTCCCTTTCTAGTGTTGGCATATATTGAATCTGTTAATGCTCTATATCTAAATCTTATACCTTCTTTTTCACAGTTATATATGTCGCATTTAGCCATAAAGTTCTTGAAAAGTTACATTCTTATTCAACTTGTGCCGTAAAAACCACGCTTCTACAGTTCTCTTAGCGGCTATGTCGCCTTTATCGTCTAACTTTAGACGCCTAAGCATCAATAGAAGTTCCATGGCTGTATCGTAGTCTAACTTGCCTTCCATGACCATATAAATGGCTTGCTGGCCTACGACGTGGAAGTATCGTGCAAGAGCATTTCTGTTCTTGCGTGGGATATTAATCCATCGGTCTATCATTTCCAATTTGCCTCAATCTTCATCCAGTTAATAATAAATACTGGAACATGAGCCAAATAATCTTCGGCTGATTGTGGCTCGAACGTTGACCAAGCATCTTTCCCGGCTCCTGTACACATTTTCCCATAATAGCTTGATCGTGCTGTTCCTTCAAACAATTTAAATTTCCTCCCACGGATAGTAATAGTAATCATGTTTACGGGACGACCTTTCTCACATTGTGAGCAACATTTATATCCTTTTCTTACTTCTCCTTTAAATTTCTTCATTAATAGATTAAAAATCTTTTCATTTTTAATCTTAAGTTTATTTCTTCCCATTATTCCGACAGCTTCTTTTAGTTCGTTAGAAATCATATTTCATTCTCCGTTATCTTTATCTTCTTATTATTGACTTTCTTTACTAAATCTAGTCTCCACGGAGAGCGTTCCCAACCAACCTCTCTATTGTCTGCATAGAATCCTATTTTCTTGCATTCTCTACAAACATATACAAGATACTCTTGCCTAGAATACCAGTGTCTATAGAGACCTATAGGTTTACCGCAACCTTCGGCCTCATAAGTGGCTTTTCTGCCACAAGTATTTATGTCTCCAACCGTTTCTTTCTTCATAGTTCGTATTCTTCAACTTTAATCTTTACTTCTGAAATAGGTTCTAGTGGTTCCCAGATAAAAGAGTATTCCCAACTGTCGTAATATCCTGGCGGTAATTGTCCGCTGTGCTTCTTAGAACATTCTGGATGGTTTCTATGGGCGTAGTATTCCCAATTAGTTGGATTCTTTTTTTGTGCGACCCTGTACCATTTCCTAAGTCCCTGTGTTGGTGTTCCTTTCAAACATTGCCAACACCTATCATGGTCATTGTCGCAAATAATTCCCTTAATCGTTTTATACATTCTAAACCTCAACAGTCTCTTCCTCTTCAATTACCTCATAATTAGGCTTCATGTGGTACTTTGTTTGGCATCTTCGATTAAGGGCATCATAAAGAGTCTCGGACGGACGATAAAGGCCCATAATCCAATCCCTTACCTGTGCCCCCATTTCTCCGCTCACCATACCTACGGTATAGATGATGCTTTTATGTCCACACCGCTCAGGCATGGCTTCCTTCTGAGGATAAAGCGTAGACTCATAAAAATTAATTGCTTCCGCATTGCTCATATCAATACCGTAAACACGGTAGAAAAGAGCGGCCATGCGCCCATCCACAAAGAACTTGCACTTGCCTTTGTAGTAATCCCAAATAGCCTTGCGAACGTCCATATTGTCTACAGCGGACACAACGATATCGGCCTGTTCGGCGTTCTCTGGCGTCCACTTCTGGTTAATGGGCCTAATTTCGCACTCACCGTAAGACAAAGACACGGTCTTAAGGGCTTCCGCCTTATTATTCCCCACATAATGAAGCGGGAATAGCTGGTTAGCGATATTGTGGTCCTCTAGGGTATCGTGGTCATAAACCGTCATGGCTCTTGCGCCCATCTTTGAAAGGTTGACCGTAAAGAATGAACCAATCGCCCCAGCGCCGACAACCACGAACTTGGTTTCAGCCAGCTTCTTTTCATCAATAAGCCCTTTCTGATTCAGGAATCTATCTTCCATTTAACCTCCATATCCGACCATCGCCGATAGTCGGTCAAAGCAATGATTCTCACAATTAAAATTACAAGTACAGGTTTCCCACGTATTTGTTAGTGCGTGATTACACTCATTACAGAGATTTGGCTGTCCCGCTTGCTTTTTCTCTTCCTCTTTTGCCGCGATATCCTTCATTCTCTCTTCTTTGTCTAGCTCAATATTATCTAGACATGTCTTGCAAGTAGAGTCTCCACATTTGCATTCTGAAAGCTTCTTGAACGTTTCAAGCTTCATAATCTTTCCAGACGCCCTGTGGATTACCCATCCAGAAGTTCCAAAGATAACTGCGCCCTCTGGAACGTCAGGCTTCTTTATTTCGTCAGAAGTAAGCGGAACTTGTCTCCAAATATGTCCTTCTTTAATCCACTTCATACCTGGGGCGGCGTCAAATGGAGCGGAATCGTTCTCGCTTCCCTGGCTTGGCTTGCGGTTCTTTTCATACCACAAATCAAGCTGTTCTCTATATCCAAGCTTGCTAGTGTGGTCATATCGGAAATATCCTGAGTCGTCCGTAACTCTCTGCATAGGATATTCGCTCTGCGATTCAGGCATTGCCTCTTCCTTTGCCTTTGCGTCCTGTCCGAGAGGACGTACCCACTTCTTAATGTCGGACTTAAAGTTCCTCTTTCTCTTTTGTTTCTTGCTATCCTTTGCAAGATAAATCTGTAGATCGTCTACGGTCATGTGAGTAGGATACATAGTATCGTACCTACATAACCAATTCCCGGCCTGATTAATAACTACAGAGATTAGCCAATCTCCATTGCCCTTCATTAGCCTTTCTGCTGTGTTGTCATCAGTACCAGACCAGAAAGTACCGAAGTTATAATGAGTGTGCCACCAAAGACGCCAATGGTCTAGTGGGATTCCCTTCTTAAACTTCTTAAATCGAAGCTTAGAAGCGGCATCGTCATCAATATCAGTGTATCCCGACGAACACTGTTGACGGGGAAGGAAAGTATCATAGACGATATATTTGCCTTTGACTTCCGGGTCAGGTTTTACAAGCCCCCACCCCGAAACCTCAGACTTAGCCGCCTTACACCATCCATGAATCTTATTCCAAGCGTGTTTCTCAAACACAACTTGAATGTTTGCCTTCCTAGACCTAACGGTTACGTCTTGAAATTCGATCATTTAATCCTCGTCCTCCTCGTCATTATCTTCATCGTCATCCGTTTCGGTGTCAATCGTTGCTGCCGCAAACTGTGTGGGGTCAGGATTTTCGTGGTCGCCCCCGCCATACCGCTCTCCCGCTTTATAAACTGTCTTGTGCTTGATTTCTTTTTTGTTCTTTTTCCACACTTCAAAAGAGTCGTCTATTACTTTTGGGTTCTTTATGTCCATTTCTTCCAGGGGAGGATTATTGTGGATACTATTAGGATTTGCGCTCTGAATGTAGTCTCTACAAACCACAATTAGATTAGAAATCCTGCCCGAATAAATCAGATTCCTAAACATATTTGCATACTGACCGATACATATAGATGTTCTATCTCCCTTCCCATAGAAATGAATCGTTCCATAGTTGCCATCCGGATAAGAAATCATTTCAAACTTAAGAAGATTTGCGGGTTTGGCGTCCCTTGGTTTTTCAAGCAAAGTCACCTTAACTCTTCCCAAGAACAGGATATGCCCCTTTCCGTCATCGTAATCCATCGGGGAATAAATCCACGATAGGCCCACACCTGACTTGTAAACCAAGCTCTCAATGATTCCCTTCTTAAGCATTTCTTGGATTGACTTCCAATCCTTTCCAGCGTTAGCCGCACAATCCTCAAAGAACTTCTTTTCATTTAGCGCGGTTTTAGCCGCCTTTGCGTAGGTCTTAGTTGTTAGTGCCAAATCTAATATCTGAGAATAAGAGTTTTTAACCGTCTTTTCTCCCGCAATAAGAACTTCCCTAATGGTCTCGGGTACTTCTCTCTTATACTTGTCAAGAGTTCCCTTGACAGCCATATACTTCTTATACCCAGGCGCTTCTTTTCTCATGGCCGGAATAAGGCTTTTATAATTGGCAATGTGGCCGTCAATGTTCTTTACTAGAACAGGACGGATTAGCGTGATAGCTTTTGCCATGGAGTTCTTAGCGAAATCGGGATAATCCTTCTTTTCCACGGGTATTCCATGCTTATATTTCTTATCCAGATACTTAAAGCATTCCATGGACTTCTTATTAAGAGGAAGTTCGCAGTAATAATACTTCCCCTGCGTATATATTGCCAGAATATCGGGATGAACCATGATGGAAACGCCGTCAAACCCAAGCGTTCCCTGGTCATCCACGAGAACCTGAGACAAAAGAATCTTGGTATTCTCGTTAATGTCCATCGTGGAAAGAACATTCTTAATGAACTCAGAAATCTTCTTTTCCGGCTTGATCGTGTTAATACATTTGTGGTCATCAAACGAATATAGGATATCGTTAATGGGAAGCTTAAGCCTGATAAAAGTTTCCCCGGAACGCTTGCGAACCTGTCCAGTCAAATCGGTGAACGAATTTCCGTCAATTATAGTTCCATAACATTGTTCAAGCGGAGTGAAAGTCATTCGCTTATCGAACAAATACTTAGGAACCATAAAGACGTTGTCGTCTTTCTTGAACGGTGAAACCTCTTCGTCCACAAGATCAATATATCCGAATTTCATTTCTTTCCTCCTAAATTTCGTTGTCTACTATCTTTAGTTTTGCTTTCTTTATCTTCTTAAACCTGTAACACCACGCGCCCTTTCCAGCATCTTTCCCACAAAGCAGGCAATACTTATCCCCAAAATAGTAAGACACGAACCTAACCACCATCCTTTCACCTGTGACAAAGCTATTGCTTGGTTGTTCTATGAACTCAACTAAGTCTCCTTCTTTAAATCCACATTTACAGTTCATAGTCCTCTACTTTCAAATTTGGTTTATTTACTAGTTCAATCTCATACTCTGCGTAAACGTCCCCCCGCCCATCCTCAAGCCGGATAAACCACGGCCATCTTCCTCCGGGGTTTTTATAGGACGTTATTTTCCCCAATTTTCCTCTTTCTCCGCCCAGGTGCGGAGTTGTTATCTTTACCCTATCTCCAACCTTATATTTCATAAATAAAGTATCCTTGGGCCATGTTGTTTACAACCATGTTGCCGGGCTCCGCATTATTTACGGTCCTTATAAGCGTGACCGACCAAGGATGATTTATTTCAATCGCCTACCGCTTAACGACCGCCAGCGGCCTTGGGCGTCAGCTCGATCAACTGGCCGTTCTTGACGCGATCCGTCAGGTCCGCCGCCTCACCGTCGAGGGAAACGGAACCGGCGAGGTTGGAAGTGTCAACCTTCGCGGCCTTCAGGACGGACGCGACGGTCGCGCCGGACGACACCTTGACGATACGGGGCTGCTGGCCCTGGTAACCGAACATGACGGCGATGGGATTCTTAGCCATTTTGAGTCTCCTTATTACTTATTTTCCCTGTTTAGGCTCGGGATTCCTTATTTGTACAGCAAATTTAGAGTTCGTATTCTTTAAACTCTAGTTTTGTCTCCGGGCCGACAAAAAACATTTTCCAATGAAATGGACCGGCATATTCCTTGTTCCTTTTTTCCAAACAAGGCCCACAGCAATACTGGTTTGGTTTTGTAAGATAAAGCTTCCCTTGCTTTATCCAATTAATAAGCCTTGTTGGACCAGAACAGCCTTGATAGGCGTAGGCACATCTTTTATTCGGCGTTCCATCCGGCATAGTTCATGGCCTCATGGTCATAGGCGATCATTTTGACAAGCTTGGGCTTGTGAGCCGAAGGGTACTTATGGTCCTTATTACGGAAACGAATGACCATTTTGGCGTCCTCATGCTTCATAGGCTCATTTCCCGGCATCGTTTGAAACTTGGGAGTATGCTTGGGGAAATACGAGTAATCCAACGGGCGCGGCGTCGGATTGGACGGCGCGGCAAATTCTCCCTCGCCTAAAGACCTAAACGTCCGTCCTCCCGCCGCAAATCGCGCCGCCCGCTTCAAAGCGTATTTAGATTCGCCCTTCTTCTTTTCGTTAGCCATTTTTGTTACCTACTTATTTACGGACAGTGACACAAAACGCAAGTGTCTATTTAAATCTCTTAGGCGTACTCACACCGACAAAAGTGTCCCTTCTTATATTGGCACACTTTGTAAAGCCCCGTTTGCGGAGAGCGGTTAACCCTCCCGCAAGGACGACGGTAGAAATATTCAGCAAGATACGCCTTAATCTTTTTCCACATTCTTTTTATCCTCCACGATTGGGGCGTCAATGTGTGTGAATAACGGCAAATCTAATTGTCCGAAGAAGAAGCTAAAGAAAGACTGTAAATCGTCTTTATTCATGGATTATTTTCCAGCCAGTAACAAGCCGGACAATCCTTTTTAGCTTGTCTGTATTTAAACTGATTAAGCGCATTGGGCTCTTTATTGAATTTATAGAAAGCCCTTTTGCACTTCAAATTATGTTTAAATGGAGTATCTTTGTCCATTTAAATATCCATTTCCGTAAATTTTAGTTTAACCTCTGGTAGTTTTTCATACCAGAATCTTCCAGGGAGACCTTTGGGCCATTCTCTTAGGCCGGACTCGCACACAAAAACATCACATTTTTCTGGTGGCCATAATGGAGCGCCTTCGTTAGGATGCGCTTTCGCTCTAAACAATCTTTTACCACAATTACGAGAATGAAAAGCGCAGTATGTTTTATCCATAAAATTAATTGCCTAGTCGGCCCGAATTCCGGTATCCCGTAACGGGTCCGATTCATTTTATAGAAGAGTTGATAGTCCCTTCCTTCCCCGCTATCAAACAGGCTAGGCAAAATTAGGCAAAGAAAAGCCCCGCCTCTTTCGAGACAGGGCTATCCTTATTTCTGTACGTCTAGGGAATTAGTGCAATACGTTCCCCTTGCTCTGTAGGTCAGAGATACGGCGCTGTAATTGCGCCGTTATGCTGTCCACGGGCTGTCCTTCCTTGAACAGCTTTTTCCGCAGGGAAGCAAACGCCTTGACGATGGTATCCTTGGAATGCGCCTTCACCGTCCGCTCGAAGTCCGAACCCTTTTCGCCCTTTTCCCTGGGCGGGGCCTTGACAGCGGGAACTTGAACCTTCGCGGGCCGTCCCCTCTTCTTAGGAGTTTCCGCCGTGGGAGTCGCTTGCGTAACCATTTCATTGTACCTTGCCTATCTTAAGGATGCGGGCTAGGTCCGGCCTGTCGTTCCCTAACCTCACCCATAGTATAGCATGGTTATCAAGTCTGGTCAAGTCCCAGCCGTGTAAACTTTTTGTTACGGAATTGTTAACAGGTTCGTTATGCTTTCGCATAGAGTGTTATTCCGTGTTGTTTATTGTTATGACGTTTTTGTGACGTTATCGTGACGCTTGCAATACGGCCCTAATAGCCGGAGTCTCTTTGACAATGAGTGCCTTTATCTCGGAAGCGGTATATCCACTACCCCATTGACACATATTGACTAAAGACTCTAAAACACCGCACGCCTTAATCCTTGCGGCCTCTTTCGCTATTACTTGCTCTAATGGGTCCATAAATCTACCTAAGCCTATCCATCCTGACTTGATTATCTTGATTCCTCATTTCTTGCTCGGGATTGTCGCCGGGCCAATTAAACCCGTCCTTTTCGGGCGTTTTGTGGCCGCAAAGGTGCGC
>JAEHJW020009705.1_pt1 | contig 41879 bp, 62 predicted proteins | sample 9271431 | NCBI WGS metagenome assembly JAEHJW02 | reverse complement strand
CATCCCGACCATCCGCAAGCCGGGGTCCGAGATATGGGTCACCTTCAACCCCAATGCCGAGACCGATCCGACCTATCGGCGGTTCGTCACGTCGCCGCCGCCCGGGGCGCTCATCGAGTTTGTGAGCTGGCGCGATAATCCGTGGCTGCCGCCCGAGCTCGACGCCGAGCGACGATACCTCGAGTCGGTCGATGCCGATGCGGCGAACTGGATCTGGGAGGGTCGGTGCCGCTCCGCGTCGAGCGCGCAGATTTTCGGCGGCAAGTATGCCGTTGAGGAATTCACGCCGGGCCCGGACTGGGACGGCCCGTACCTCGGTGCCGACTGGGGCTTCGCGACCGACCCGACGGTGCTCGTGCAGTGCTGGATCCACGAGCGGCGCCTGTTCGTCGAGTACGAGGCGCACGGTGTCGGAGTGGACATCGACCGCACGCCCGAGCTGTTCGACCAGGTGCCGAACGCTCGACGGCACTTGATCCGTGCCGATTGCGCGCGTCCCGAGACCATCTCGTACATGCAGCGCAACGGTTACTCCAATGTCACCGGGGTCGAGAAGTGGAGCGGCTCGGTGGAGGATGGCATCGCGTTCCTGCGCAGCTTCGAGAAGATCATCGTGCATCCGCGCTGCTCGCACGTCATCGAGGAGATGCGCCTCTACAGCTACAAGCGCGACCGGCTGACCGGGGATGTGAAGCCCGAACCGCTCGATGCGTTCAATCACACGATCGACGCGCTGCGGTACGCGCTCGCCCCGCTCATTCGCGCACCGGCGCACGGATTCTTCCTGCTGCTGGAGCAGCGATATCGAGCCCTCAAGGACGGCAGCGCGCCGCGCCCTGAGAAGTGACAATATCGTCGCGTCATTACCTTGCGGCAGACGCACACTAAGCGTTGTCTGTTGACGTATCGACAACAGCGTCGCACGCTCCAACACATGAACACGCACTCAAACACAGTCCCGCGCACCGCGTACAGCCTCGATGAGGCAGCGCGGTCGCTCGGTCTTTCGCGCCGCACCCTGTACGACCTGATGGATCGCGGGCAGCTCACGACGGTCAAGCTCGGCAAGCGCCGACTTGTGCCGGCAGCCGAACTCGAGCGGCTCGTCTCGACCCAGAATCAGGCGGCATAACCGTGGCAAGCTACGACGAGGAAATCAGAGTCGCGATCATCGCGACCGCCGACGGTGTGCAAGCAGGCACCCACGAGGCCGCGAGCGCCATCGAGGACTTCAATACTCGCGTCACGGCTGCGCAGACGCAGGCCGCGGCGGCCTACAACGCATCGCAGCGGGCGTGGGCGGACGCACAGGCTCGGGTCGCTCAGGTACTCGCCGACACGCAATCGGCCAGCGTCGCGCAGATCACGGAGGCGTATGACGCGCTGAACGCCGCGCGCGATGCCAATCTGGCGAACGCGCAGGCGTACCTCACGGAGCTGTCGGCCGCGCAGCGCGAGGCCCTGGGCGCGGAGGACTATGCCGCCCAGGCGGCTGCCGCGTCGCTCTCCGAGCAGGTCATGGCCGAGCGCGCCGCTGCGGAGGCGGCGTACGAGGCCAGCGCCGCGCAGCTCGAAGTGGCCGGGGCGATCGACGCCTCGACGGCGGCCACCGAGGCCGACACCGCAGCCCAAGTCGAGGACGCGGCTGCCAAGGTCGGCAATACCGGCGCCACCATTGGGCTCACCGAGGCCGTCGCGGGACTCGCCCGCGGGAACGTCGGGATGGCCGCCTACGGTATGGCGCGCATGGGTGCGGCCGGCCAGCTTATGCAGGCGGTGATGTCGCCGCTCGGCCTCACCATCGCCGGCGTTACCGCTGCCGTGGTGGGTCTCGGCATCGCAATGGTCGAGGGCGCCGATCAGCAGGCCGAACTCCGCGACGCGCTGCTCTCGACCGGCTACGCCGCCGGCGTCACGGTCGGGCAGATCGAGGCGTTGTCGCAGGCGATGGCGACCGGTGACGTCACGGTCGGCGATGCGCGCCAGGCGCTTCTCTCGCTCGCGCAATCCGGCCAGGTGAGCGGCAACGAGTACCGCATCGCCGCGCAGGCCGCTCTCGACTTCGCCAGCGTGACCGGCGAGAAGGTGCCGCAGGCGGCGCAGATGGTGCTGCGCGTCATGGACGCCACCATCCCAGAGCTGGTCAAGCTCAACGGCCAGTATCACTTCCTGACCGCCGCGGAGATGGATCAGATCGCCGCGCTGACGAAGCAGGGCGACGTCCTGCAGGCGAACGACCTGAAGCTGCACCTATTTGCCCAGGCGCAGGCGAACGCCGCAGCGGCCGCCCAAAAGAGCGCCGGTGACATCATGCGGGCATGGGAAGCCGTCAAGCGTGAGTTCAGCTCGCTCGGTGAGGGACTGCTGTCCATCGGGGCGAAGGTGTCCCCGCAGCAGCACATCAAGGCGCTCGAGGAGCAGCTCGCCTCGATGAAGCGCCTGCACGCTGAGTTCGGGATCCTCTACAACCCGACCGGCGCGGAGGCGAACATCGAGCGCCAGATCGCCGCGCTCAAGAAGCTCGAGGCCCAGGAGAACGCCACCGCCCAGGCGGCGGCCAAGAACGACGCGGCGCAGCAGGCGGCGATCGAGAAGAAGTACGGCCCCGGCGTCTCGCACGCCCTCGGCCATTCCGCTGCCGTCGGCGGCTTCACGATGCCGGCCGAGTCCGCCTCGGGCGCCTCTGCTGAGATCGCCCAGGATGCGCGCATCCTCGACGCCCTGCAGCGGCAGGCCGAGCGGCGCGAGCAGATCGCAGCCCAGGTGAACGCGACGAACGAGGGCGCCGCACGCAGCCACGCCCAGGCGATGCTGCAGATCCATCTCGACCAGCTCCGCACCGAGGAGGCCGAGGGCAAGATCACGCACGCGCAGGAACTCGCCGACGAGCAGAAGCTCTACGCCGACGAATATGCCGCGCAGCTCGCGGCGTACCAGCGGCAACTCGCGCTTGAGCAGGGGAAGCCGGCCGTCGTGGCGCGGATCAATGCCGAGATCGAGGCGCTGCAAGATGCTCACCTTCAGCGCATGACCGCGGCGCAGGAGACGGCCGCGCAGCGCCAGGCGCAGGCGTTCCAGCGCGCGCTCCAGCCGATCACCTCGGCGTTCACGACTTCGATCAACGGCATCATCATGGGCACGCAGACCATGCAGATGGCCGTCGGGCGCATCCTCGACTCGATCCTGCTGAAGTACCTCGACGTGGCCATCAAGTCGAGCGTCCAGTGGGTCGCGTCCGAGGCGCAAAAGACGATGGCCACGGAGATGGGCACGGTTGAGCGCGTTGCCCTCGTTGAAATCGCGGAAGCGCGCACGCTCGCCATCAAGATGCTGAACGCGGCGAAGTACTTCGCCATCGCCGGGGCCGAAGCTGCGGTCGGTGCGTTCAAGGCGATGGTGGGGATTCCCTACATCGGGCCCGTCTTGGCAGTCGCCGCGGCTGCTGGCGCGGCCGCAGAGGTCAAGAACCTCGCGCACTTCGACGTCGGCGCCTGGAACATCCCGCACGACATGCCCGCGATGGTGCACGCCGGCGAGACGATTCTGCCGCGCCCGTTTGCCGAGGACTTCCGGCGCAATGGCGGCAACCTCGGGGGCACCCCCGGCGGCGACGTGCACGTCCACCTGCACGGCCAGAGCGCCGGCGGCCTGTTCACTGCGCACATCGACGACTTGGTGCAGGCGTTCAAGATTGCGCACCGCACGGGTGCGTTCGCGTGACGCTGAACGTCTACCCGAGCGTGAGCGGCTACGTGTGGACGCCCACGATTGCGCCTGTCTGGAAGGCGCAGGTGCAAAAGACGGTCTCCGGGCGTGTCGTGGCGGCCACCTACCAGCAGTACCCGCTCTACAAGTTCGGCGTGCAATACAAGACGCTCTCCCAGGCGCTGTTTGAGACGCTGACCGCGTTCTTCAATCAGCAGCAGGGCAACGTCGTGCCGTTCTACTTCGACGCAGGCCCCGGCAACGACGCGGTAACGGCACAAGCCATCGGCATCGGCGACGGCACCACCACGACTTTCCAGCTCCTGCGCTCGTACGGCGGCTTCAGCGAACCCGTCGCTGCGTCATTCGGCACGCGCACGGCCTACGTCGCCGGGACCGCTGCCAGCGCGACTTTCGAGTCGCCATCGCCCGGCTACGTCACGTTCGCCAGCGCGCCCGCGTCCGGTGCTGCGCTCACCTGGACCGGCAACTACTACTTCCAGTGCCGCTTTTCCAAGGGCACCGAAGAGTTCGAGCAGTTCATGTACCAGCTCTACAAGACCAAGAGCGTGAGCCTGGAGACGTACTGGTGAGGACGCTGACCACCGCGCAGCAGGCGATCCTCGACAACGCCAGCGAGACGGGGCTCGTCTTTGCCGATCTGTTCACGATCACCCTCACCAATGGCACCGTGCTGCGGTGGACGACGAACAACACCCCGCTCGTGATCGGCGGCAACACCTTCGTCGTCGGCCCTCCGATCCAGCGCGACAAGGCCAAGTGGTCGATGGGCCTCAACGTCGATCAGCTCACCCTCACCATCTTCGACGACGGCTCGCAGACCATCAACGGACAGGCGCTCGTCAAGGCCGCGTGGCAAAAGTTCTTCGACTACGCCCAGATCGAGATCGACCGGTTCATTTCGGATTCGTGGAGCAACACCAGCGTCGGCTCGGTGCCCTGGTTCATCGGCTACGCCGGCCAGATCACTCTCACCGGCAAGCAGATCAAGATCACGGCCGAGTCGCCGCTCGCCATGCTGAAGGCGACCTTCCCGCGGACCTACGTGCTGCCGAGCTGCGCCAATACCCTCTACGATGGGGTGTGCGGTCTGCTGGCGTCCAATTTCACGTACGCCGGGACGGTCGGTGCTTCGCCGTCGGCCACCTCGTTCCCGCTCACGCTCACGGGCGGCAATCTGGCGAACGGCAGCTTCCAGGGCGGCATCGTGAAGTTCACCTCCGGCGTGAACAACGGCCAGACGCGCACGGTGAAGTCCTACATCGGCGGCGTCCTGACGGTCGTGTACCCGCTCTACGCGCTGCCGGCAGCCGGCGACACCGTCAGCGCGATCATGGGCTGCGACAAGACTCGCGCAACGTGCTCGGGGCGCTTCAATAACCTCCCGCACTATCGCGGCTTCCCCTACGTGCCGGACCCTTCCACGCAGTACGGGGGTGTCGCCGCCAATGCGCCGGGCACCGCGAACGGAAATTCCGGCTCGATCCAGACTCGCATCGGCCCTCGAGGACGCAATGGCGGCATCAAGCAGTTCTGAGGTGCGCGCCGCCGTGGTCGCCGAGGCGCTGTCCTGGGTGGGCACCCGATACCATCACGGGCAGGCCGTCAAGGGCCGCGGTGTCGATTGTGCGATGAGCCTGATCGAGTGGTTCGCCGCGCCTGGCGTGATCGAGCGATTCGACCCGCGCCCGTACCCCGCGAGCTGGTTCCTGCATCGCGACGAGGAGCGATTCCTCGCGACCATCCAGCACTACGCGGATCGGCTGCCCGATGGCGTCGAGCCGCTGGCCGCCGACATCGCCCTCTACCGCTTCGGCCGCTGCATCGCACACGGCGCGCTGGTGCTTGACGATACCTTCATCGTGCACGCCTGTGCGATCGCGCGGAAGGTCGAGCGCCGCGAGCGGTCGGCGATGCTGCCGCGCCTCGCGGGCTACTGGCGCGTGAGGGCGCTCGCATGAGCAACATGCTCGGCGCGAGCAGTGGGCAGCCGGTTGCCACCCAGGCGACCCGCTACAACGGGATGCAGGTGCAGGCCAGCCAGTACGGCATGGGCTTGACCATCGTGTACGGCCAGCAGCGCATCGCCGGCACCCTGATCTGGTATGGCGATTTCCAGTCGATCGAGCACAAGCAGTCCGTAGGGAAGGGCGGCGGGGGCGTCAGCACCAGCTACACGTACTCCTCGAGCTTCCAGCTCGCGCTCTGCGAGGGACCCATCGCCGGCATCCCGACGATCTGGAAGGATTCCGGCACCACCAGCTTCTCGGACATCAACGGGACTTACTCCCTCGGCAGCCAGAATCAGGCCGCGTGGTCGCACCTGTCCGGCTCCGACGCGCTGCAGTACCCCTACACCGCGTGGGTCGGCTGCCTGAACCTCGCGCTCGGCTCGAGCCCGAACGTCCCGAACTTCAATTTCGAGATCGCGGGGCTGCTGCAGTACGCGCCGACCGCATCGCCAGCGATCATCGACGCCGAGCCGTCCGCGATCTTCAGCGACCTGCTCACCTCGACGACGCACGGGCTGAGCGCGTTCGCCCCATTCCTCGGCGACCTCACGCTGTACCAGCAATACTGCGTCGCCAACAATATTTTCCTCTCGCTCAAGGTCGATCAGCAGACGACCATGAACGAGATTTTGACCCGGCTGCTTCAGATCACGAACAGCAACACCGCCTGGTCGAATGGCAAGCTGATCGTCATCCCGTACGGGGATGAGACCGTCACCGGGAACGGCGTCACCTACACGCCGCCCACCACGGTGCAAAAGTACTTCACCGACTCCGATTACATCAAGCCGGTGCAGGTCACGCAGAAGCCGCTCTCCGACCTCTACAACGTGGTGCGCGTCGAGTACGTCAACCGCGCGAACAATTACAACACCAGCGTGGCGGAGGCTAAGGACCAGGCGGACATCGACAACACCTTCGGCATCCGCCAGCAGGAGATGATCCAGGGCCACGCGATCACGAACGCGACCCTCGCGCAGTGGGTGGCGCAGATCCTTCTGCAGCGCGCGCTATACATCCGGAACACCTACACATTCACCACGACGATGGAGAATGTGGCCTTCGAGCCGGGGGACGTGATCGCGCTCTCCGATTCGCTGGCCGGCCTCGTCAACGAGCCGGTGCGGATCAAGTCGATCAGCGAGCAGGGGACGAACGAGCTCCAGTTCGTCTGCGAGGAGTTTCCGGCCGGAGTGGCCTCGGGTGCCACGCAGAGCGTCGAGGCGCCGGCGGGCTACGTTCCGAGCGTGAACGGTTCGCCGGATGCCACGCAGCCGCCGGTGATCTTCCGCGCGCCGCAGTTCCTCACCGATGGCACGCCTGAGGTCTGGATCGGCGTCGGGGGCGCCGGCCCGAATTGGGGCGGCGCGAATGTGCTGGTGTCGCTCGATAACGTCAGCTACTCCAAGATCGGCACCGTCTCGCCCGGCTGCCGGTATGGCACGCTGACCGCGGCGCTTGCTTCTGGGTCCGACCCAGATACGGTCAATTCCTTCAGTGTGGCGCTCGACGCCGGAGGCACTCTCTCGGGAGGGTCGCAGGCCGAGGCCGACAACCTCTCCACCCTGATGCTCGTCGATCAGGAACTCGTAGCCTACTCGGCGACCACGCTGAACGCGGACGGCACGTACACGCTCGGGACTTACCTGCGGCGAGGGTGCTACCAGACGGCAATTCCCGCATCGCACGCGATCGGCGCACCGTGGCTCCGGGTAGACGACAGCGTATTCCGCTGGCAGGTCGATCCGTCCCTGGTCGGCACCACGGTCTACATCAAGATCCAGCCGTGGAATCTCTACGGCGGCGGCTTGGTGAGCGAGTCGAGCCTGACGCCGACCACCTACGTGATCGGGACCGCCGAGGAGATTCCGGACACGCCGCCCGTGCCGACCGGGCTCGTTGCCACCGGAGTCGCGAACGGCATCCACCTGTCGTGGAGTGTGCCGAACCCCGCAGCCGTGAGCATCACCTCGATCGAGCGGTCCACCGACAATGCGACCTGGTCGGTCGTTGGCCAGGTGCAGGGCACCCACTACACCAACGCCTTTGCGGGGCCGGCGACGTACTACTACCGGATCCGCTCGCGCTCGCCCGCGTTCATCTGGTCTGCCTACGCCACCAGCGTCTCGGCGACCGGCGGATCTGCGGACAACGTGGGCGCCGGCGCGTCCTATGCACTGCCGACGCTGAACACAGGCGGCGGCGAGAATGTCGTTCAGAACGGTAATTTCACGCTCGGGTTGACCGGCTGGAGCAAGACGAGCGACGCCAGCACTATGACGTTGGTGAGCCACGCGCTTCCCGGCGGTCAAACTGGGAACGCACTTCAGCTAGCCAACGCCCTCGAGTACGAGGGTGTCTACGCCAACCCTTTCGACTTCGTGCCCGGCGCGACCTACCTGTTTTCCGTGTGGGTGGCTTCTTCAGCGGCAGCAACCTATCAGCTTCGATTCAACCAGAATGGCTATCTGAGCAACGGCTCCATTCCGGCCAACACATGGACCCTGGTGCAGGCGACTTACACTGTCCCCACGACTGCGGTAGGCGCTTCGGCGATCGGTCAGTTTGGCTTCACAGGAGAGACGGCGAGCGCGCAGACGTACCTGCTCTGGGGGGCCTCAGTCGTCAAGGTGCGCAACCTCGACAACGAGGCAAGTGATGGCAAAACCTACGGCCGTATGCCAGCTCCTCCGGCCGTGTCGGCAGCTTCCACAACGTCGCTGACGCAATCCGGCACCACCACCACAATCGACGTCGGAGCGGGCACGTACTACCTGGGCGGCGTCACCGTGAATGTGAACGCCGGCAGCGTAAACCCCGGCGCATACGGCACCTTTTACGTCTACTTCGACGACCCAGGCTACGCCGGAGGCGCCGTCACCTATCAGGCGAGCACCAGCATCCTCGACACGACGAAGGCGCTGGGTCGCTTCTATGTGGGCGTGATCACGACCGCCAGCGGCGGCGGAGGATCTGGTGGCGGCGGCTTCGGCCCCTGCTTCTCCGGTGACACGCGCGTGCTCACCGTCGAGGGCTGGCGTCGATTCGATGAGCTGCCTGCCGAGTTCGAGATCCTGAACCGCGCCGGGCGCTACCGCGCCACGCTGCTGGTGCACCCCGACAGCCTGACGCCGATGCGTCGAATGGGCGCGAATCTCGTCACGGAGGAACACCGCATCCGCGTCGGCAATAAATGGCTGCCGGCCAAAGAGCTGTTCTACGAAGTGGCGCCCGTGCAGCGGCGCACCGTTTACAACATGGAAGTGCATACGGACGTGTGGGACGACAAGCACTACCTCCTGGAGAACGGCCTCACGGCCCACAACCCGAAGCCATGACCACCACCGTCAAAATCGTCAAGCGCGCTGATCTCGGACACGGGCTCATCGCCGTCACGCTCCGACCGAATGACGACCCGAAGCACGACTCGACGCGGAGCCTGTATGTGCTTCCCGGCGCGACGCGCGCACAGGTCGAGGAGTGGCTCGTGGCGGAAAAGCAGAAGGTCGCCGCGCTATACGAGGCGCACCAGGCCGCGCACGAGCACCTGGCGGCGCTGGAGTGAGGCCCGTGGCAACAGTTCGAGGAGACGACGTGTCCCAATCATTCGTTTCGACGCCCTGGTTCGGCGCGGCCGCGGGGGCCTTCTTCTCGGCGGCCGTCGCTTGGGTGCGCTCCTTCGCGCGGCGCGCGCGGCCCGAGGATCTGAGCGCGCTCGAGACGCGCCTGCGCGAGCGGATCGACGAGGTGCACGAGACGACGCAGAACGTGGAGCGGCGCATCAACGAACTCTACCGCGATCTCTTGGGAGTGCAGCGCAAATGAGCATCTTCAACCCCGCGGTCGATTGGATCATGAAGATGGAAGGCGGCCTGCACGACGATCCGAACGACCCGGGCGGTCTCACCAATCTCGGCATCGCGCTCGCGCGCCATCCGAACATGACGGCCGACCAGATCCGCGCGCTCACCGTGGTCACTGCCGCGCCGATCTACTACCGCGAATATTGGGTGCCGATGCACGGCAACGATCTGCCCGAGTGGGCCGGATGGGTGGCGCTCGACTGCGCCGTCAATCAGGGCGTCGGGGAGGCGAGCCTGGTGCTGCAGCGCGCCGCCGGCGTCGTCGCCGATGGCGTACTCGGCCCCGAGACCCTTGGCGCTGTTGCGCACGCGCGGCCGAAGCAGTTCCTAGCGGCCTTCACGGCCGAGCGCGATGTCGCCTACAGCGCGTCCGCGTCATGGAAGCGGTACGGGGACGGCTGGGTACGTCGCGCGGCACTCGCCGCCCTCGAGGCCGTGGCGTATGCGTAAGGTCGCGGTCGCGCTGATCGCGCTGGCGATCCTGTTTCTGGTGATCGCGCCGGCGTTCGCCGCGAAGTTCGTCGGCGTCACGGTGCACTGGACGATTCCGACCACGAACACCGACGGGACGCCGTGCACCGATCTCGCGGGATTTCGGCTTTTTTGGGGCGCGAACCCCTCGGCGCTCACCAACTCCGTCACGATCCAGAGCGCGAGCGCGACTTCCTACACCGTCACGAGTTTAGCGCCGGGAACGTGGTATTTCGTCGTCACGGCCTTCACAACCGGGGGGACGATGAGCGCGCCCTCGAACGTCGTGGAGTGGTCGCCTCCCGCCGCTCTCGGTCAACCTGTCCACCTGCCTTAGGAGCTTGTCATGTCCAAGATCGCATCGCTCAAAGACTTCGGCGTCCCAGTCCCATCGCCGGCGCCCCCCTCGACGGATCACCTGATCGTCTACTACGGGCCGTCGCCGCTGACGCCGAGCTATTCGCAGCCCGCGCGCATCGACGCCGGCGCCGTGTCGGCGCTCAGCACCAAGACCGACTCGGCCGGCGTGCTCTGCTACGACGACCCGATCTCGCAGGAACTGCCCACCGGCCTCTCGGGCTCCTACGACTTCGTGTTCACCCTGATGGACGCGAGCGGGAACGAGGGCGACTTCAGCCCCGCGATCACCGTGACCATCGACACCACGGTCCCTCCTACCTTGGGCCAGCCGGTCCAGCTCTGAGCGGGATCGCTGGCCTGTGGCAACGACTGCTGGCGTGGTTGCGCACCGCCTGGAAGCGGCTCGGATGGTGAGGCTGTGCCGCCGTCCGGGCTGCAACCGCCCCGTGCGCCCGAGCGCTGGTTCCAAGCCGTGCAGCTACTGCGAGGAGCATGTGCGGGCGCCCCAGGCGCTCGATCCGGCACGGCCGCGCCGCTCCGAAGCGGCCATCCGCGCCGACCTGCGCGCGCAGCTCTACGCGATGCTGATCCCCTGGGAGCTGCGCCTTTCCCGCTGGCGACAGGACGGCGCGGTCCTGGGGGGTGAGTGATGGGCGGCTTTCGCACCCCGCGCTTCGTCCTCTCGGCTTGTGGGCTGCTGCTCGCGACGGGGCTCGCCTACGCAGGCAAGCTCAGCGGGGATGCGTGGGTCTATGCGTTCGCCGTTACGGTCGCCGGCCACGCCGATGAGGTCGTCCGAGCTTTTCGAGGAGGGCCATCCCAATGAGCATCGTCGGACTGCTTCTCGGCTGGACGGGGCTCCCGAAGTGGGCGAGCGAGCTGGTGCTGATCGGCATCGTCGCCGCGGGCGCCGTGATCGCGGCGATGGGCGCGGCGCTGAAGCTGACGCAGAAACCCGCATGACCCCCGAGGAACGCATCGCTGCGCTCGAAGCGCGGCTGGCGGCGGCCGAAGCAAGGATCGCGGCGCTTGAATTTCGGCTTGCCGGATATCCGGTGCAGCGGCTTCCTGGCGTCGCACCGGGCCAGCCGTGCAATCCGCCGCCCGGATGGCCGTGGTACGAAGTGACGTGCGGCCAGAACTCCGGGAGCACTATATGAGCCTCATCGGCCTCCTGCTCGGCTGGACGGGGCTGCCGAAATGGGCCACCGAGCTGATCGCCGTCGGTGCGATCGCTGCGGCGGCCGTCGGCGCGTTCTGGATCTACCACCACCACGTCTACGTCGAGGGCATCCACGCGCAGCAGCTGGCCGACCAGCGGGCGAGCGCAAAGGTCGTGGCCCAAGCCCGCGCCGAGACGAAAGCCGCCCAGGCGGCCGCAGCCGCTGCCCACGCGGCCTATTTGCAGGAGATGTCCCATGAAGCCCTTACCGCTGCTCGCCATCCTTTGCCTGCTGTCCGGCTGTGCCTCGACGCATACGCTGGCGGTGCCGGTGTGCCCGAAGCCGGCACCTCTCACCCCGGAAATGCGCATCCCGGCACCCCCGGCGGGCGAGTTTCGCAAGTGCCTGAGGCAAATCGTCCAGTACGCCCGCGGACAGGGCCCGATATCGCCGGGCTGCTCGAGCTTCTTGCGGGGCGGGCGGATCAGGTGAGCGCCGTCCTGCGCGAGTACCAAGCCCGTCACCACACCGGAGTCCACCCATGACGCACGTCTTCCTCGCTCTCGCCTGTCTCGCCCTCCTCGGCATCATCGCCGCACAGGACTATCTCGTCCCGCGCCTGCGCAACAAGCCGATCAGCACCGGCCTCTATGGCAATCCGTACTACTGGTGGCTGGATGCGGCCTTCGTACTGCTCGCTGCCGCACTCGTGATCGTGATGAGCGGCCGCGGCGCGATGGCCGTCGTCGGATGGATCGCCGCGGTGAGCCTGGTGCTGGTGGCAGCGACGGACACCTTCCACGCCTTCGTGGATCGCCTCACAGGCGGCAAGCACGAGCTGTGGCACCTCACCTTCACCGGCATCACCTTCGCCGCCGGGCTCGCATTGGAGTGCCTCGGCGACCACGGTTGGTTATGGGGCGCGACCGCCGTCAACGTTGCGCTGCCAGCTGGTCTCTACTTCGGCACCAAGCGGATGGACTTCGTCGAGAAGGCGGCCGTGCTGGTGCTTTGCATCTGGCTCATCGCCTGGGCTGCCTGAGCCGAGCGCACGCCACCCCACCCTGAAGGAAAGCTCACATGACCATCCAGTACAGCGCCACGCACCGCAACAATAACGTCGCGGACCTCACCACGCAGGCCGGCTCGACGGCTTACCTGCTGATCTACACCGGAGCGGCGCCCGCGAACTGCGGGTCGGCAGCCACGGGTACACTACTGGCGTCGCTGCCGCTCTCAAGCCCCATCGCGCCGGCGCCGTCGAACGGGGTGCTTACCCTGAGCGCCGTCACATCCGCAGCGGCCGCAGCGAGCGGGACCGCTGGGTACTGGCGTATCTGCACCTCCTCGGCCGGTACCACGTGCGTCGCGCAGGGATCGGTGGGCACCTCGGGCGCCGACCTGAACTTCCCGAGCACCTCGTTCACCGCTGGCGAGACGATCAGCGTCTCCAGCATGACGATCACCGCGAACGGGGCGTGATATGGGAGCGCCCAACTATGCGGCGCTGAAGGCCGCACTGGCAGCCGGCGGTGCGTACGCTGGCATGACCGACGCCCAGGCGATCGCGGCGTGCAATGCCGCGACCGTCCCGCAGGCGATCGACATCCCGATCTCGGCCGTCACGGAGGCTCTCGCACTCGGTGGGCTGCTGCCGACCGTGAAGGGCTGGGCGACCAATCCCCCGCCGGTGGGCGGCTCCATCACACAGGCCGCGCAGACCGCAGCGCAGACGCTCGGCCTCATGGTCGGCCCTCCGCCACTGTTCGATTCGCTGCAGATGTCGGTCCCGGCAACGGCCACGGCGATCACGGGGATGATCTCGGCGCTGGTGAGCGCGGGGCTGCTCGCCTCGACCTTCGCCGACTCGATCACCGCGCTCGGCTCGAAGAACGTGTCCCAGGCTTCCTTGTGGGGCTGGCCGGGCGGCATCATCGAGAATGACCTCGTGGCCGCGAGGGCAATGCCATGAGCAACCTCGCAATCTGGAATGCCGCGCTCGCCTACACGAGCCAGCTCACCACCGAACTCAACAGCCTCGCTGCCGGCTCCTGCGCGGTGCAGTCGGCCGAGTACGACAACACCACGAACCTGTACACCGACGGGTGGGTGTCGTGCGAATTGCCGACGCTTGCCACTGGTGCCGGTGCGCCGTCCTTGGACGTGTACCTGCTGCCGCTCAACCAGGACGGGACCACGTACGGTGATGGCACCGCGAGCGGGACGGTTGCGCCCTCTGCGGCGTACTACGTCGGCTCCATGACGTGGCAGCCGTCCCTTGCGTCCGCGACGCAAGTGGGCTCGTTCCAGCTGCCCTCGGGCATCCCGCCGACGAAGTTCAAGCTCGCCGTGGTGAACAACATCGGCAACGCTCTCGCAGCGTCGGGCAACATCGTCGCGCTGGCTCCCGACAAGCTGAACCTGAACGGGTAAGGCCATGCGCGGCCTTCGCCCGTGGACAGTGCAGCCCCCGGCGGGGACGGGGATTGATTGGAGTCATCCGCTCGCGCAGGGACTCGTGGATGTCATCGACTTCCACGGGTTTCCACATTCAATGGTGCTCGGTACACCAGCGACGCTGTTCGGTAGCGCCCAGAAATTCGGAGTGGTCTCGCCCGCGGGAATCGGACTTGACACGCGGGCAAGCTACGCCGGTGTCAATTTTGCACGTACGGACTCCAAATACACTCCAGGCGCTCTCACGCACGTCTTTGTGGGCCAAATAAATGCGTACGCATCCTCGTACTCTGGGATTTTTTGTACCCTTCATCCGCCCAGCTCCTATTGTCTCACCCTTCAGTTTCTAGCTCTGCCGGCGTCTTACGATTTTGCGAACGCCACAGATAACACGGTCTCCCTAGCGATTTCTCTCGCTTCCCGGATTACTCTTTGCGTTGCGGCGGACGCGACAGGCGCACGTGCATACCAAAACGGCGTGCTCCTTGGAGCCAATCCAAGCGCGGTGCCGCTCGCGAGCCTCTCCTCCAGTTCGCTCACCTTGTTTGGGGATCGGTTCGCTTCGGCTTCGCGCGCGGTAGAGGGCGTGTACGTCTCCCACTTCTTCTACGAGCGCGCGCTTTCCTCATCCGAAGCACGCTTGATTACGCGCAACCCCTGGCAGATCTTCCGACCCCGTCGCCGCCGCACCTACAGCATCCCGGCCGCTACCGGTGCGACGGGGAGCGCCGCGATCTCCGAAGGCGCGGACGCAGCGGCTGGCACGGGGGCTCTGTCGGTCTCGGGTAGCGCGGCCGTCGGCGAGTCCGCTGATACCTCAAGCGGGACCGGCAACATCGGCGATGCAGCCACCGCTGCCATCACGGAGCTGGCGGACGGTGTAGCGGCCACCGGTACGCTCAGCGTCGCAGGATCTGCGACGATCAGTGAGGCACCTGATACCGGAACCGGGACGGGCGCCACCGGAGACGCTGCGACTGCGGCGATCACCGAAGGGTCCGACGCCGTCGTCGCCACGGGAGCGCTCTCGGTCACCGGATCGGCGAGCATCGCGGAAGGAGCGGACGCCAGTGCGGGCACCGGAACTACCGGCTCGGGCGCCACGGCCGCGATCTCCGAAGGCGCAGACGCGATCGCGGGAACCGGCGCGCTGTCGGTCAGCGGGCTCGCGGCCGTCCTCGAAGGCGGCGACATCATCGTCGCCACGGGAGCGGCCGGGAGTGGCGCGACTGCGAGCATCGCCGAGCTGGCCGACACCGTCGCCGGCGTCGGCGGGATCTCCGTGGACGGCACGGCGGTCATCGCGGAGGGCGCAGACCTCACCAGCGGTACCGGCGCGGCCGGCGCTGGCGCGCACGGCGCGATCACAGAGGAGGGCGACGCGGTCGCGGCGAGCGGCTCGATCACCATCCCCGGCGCGATGGCCCTCCTCGAGGGCGCCGACCTGGCGGGCGCCGTCGGCGCGCTCGGGCTCGTCGGCTCGGCGCTCATCACCGAGGGGGACGACACCGTCTACGGTATGAGCGCGCTGCCGCCGGATGCGGCCTGCGTGCTCGGCGCGATCCTGACCAACCGCTCGACCCTTCAGATCACCGCGAACCTTTCGACCATCCGGGTGCTTCAATGATCGCCATCGTCAACGGGTCCGAGTGCTACGTGCCGTTCGCCTGCCTGGATACCGCTGGCGTTGCCTTCACGCCCAGCTCGATCTCCTACCAGGTATGGGACACCACGAACGACGTGCTGGTCGCCGGGCCGACCAGCGTGTCGCCGGCGCAGTCCGGCACCATCGTCCTCGACGCGACGATCAACAGCATGAACGCGGCGAGCGGTAAGGTCGAGAACCGCGCCGTGACGGTGAAGATCGGCATCCCCGGGGGCACATTCCAGAACCTCACGGCTCAATATGCCCTGATCCGCGCGGCGGGGACGCCTTGAGCGGGCGCGGATTTTTGCCAATCGCCCCGATATTAGCCAGCCTGTTATACTGCGCTCGCAAGTCGCTGATTACAAAGCGCCCCCGTAGCTCAGTGGATAGAGCGACCGCCTCCTAAGCGGCGCGTCATTCTCGCGTAGCGCCCTGTAAATGCGGGGTTTCCCCCGCCGCGCTGGCAAAAACTGTTATGTTGTTTCGAGCCTGTAAGCCGCTGATTTGGCGGCCTACGCCTTTTCATTTTTGCCACGCCAGGCAAGAGGTTTCGCGAGCCTCGGCAGCCGCCGGTACACCCGCCGCGTGATGCTCGGGTCGGAGTGGTTCAGGCGATCGGCCGCCTCCTGGTCGCTGCCGGCATCACTCGCGGACTTCGCCCGGATGTCGTGGAACGTAAAGCGCGTGCCGCCGCGCTCGACGTAGACCGCCATCGCGCGCTGCCAGAGAGCCGAAAAGCCGTCAGGCGTGTACCTGCGGCCATCCCGGCGGCAGATCAGCGCATGGCGCAGCCTGGGCGCCTCCCTGAGCAGCTCCTCGACCACCTCGCGCAAGTCATCGCTCCAGCCGATCCGCTGCAGCCCCTTCGTCTTGCCGCGCTGAAATTCGATCCCGGCGTCCGTGATGTTCCGGCGCTCGAGCGCCAGGACGGTCGCGCGGTCGAGTCCGCAGAGGAGCGCCAGATCCATCGCGTGCCGCACCATCGGCGGCGCGAGTGCGCGCACGGCCAGATATTCCTCGTCCGTCACGTACCGATCACGCGGCGCCTCCAGGGGCAAGCGCAGCCCGCACGCCGGGTTCGGGCCGTCGAGGGCGCCGATCCGCCTAGCGTAGGTGAGGAGCGCGGAGAGCGCCCGGATCTCATGCCGGGCGGCCGGGCCTTCCCCGCGAGCGCGCCAGTAGTCCCAAACGTCGGCCGACCGGACGTCGCGCGGCTCGAGGTGGCCGCCCCACTCGGCGATCTTGGCGAGTTCCCCGCGACGATTGCGGGCCGTGATCGGCGTGCGCCGGGCGAGCACTTCCGCAGAGTAGCGAGCGATGAGGTCCGAGAGGGTGATGACGGGCGCGCCCGCTGCCTGCAGTCGGCCGTATTCGGCCATCGCGGCGCCGAAGTCGCGCCCTAGCTTCGACCACTTCCTGCCGCGCACGAGCCAATAGGCGCCGTGGTGCAGGTACACGCCCCGCGGTAAGTGTCGATTGCTTCGCCGCTGACGCCCCACGCTCATCAGACTACCTCGGCGCTCGGACGGTCGCCAAGTTCGGACGCGGGCGCTCCCGTGGCGCGCTGTCCCGCTCAAGGTCGCGCCGCAGCACCAGCAGGGAGCCATCCGGGCGCGGCTTCGATGGCACCCCCATCTCGGCCAGGAATCGCCGCTGCGCGCTCGCTCGCCGGTAGCCGGTCAGCTCGCGCAGCTCGGCGCTGCTCAGGGAGAGAGGAGCGCTCACCCGCTCGCCCGGGCGAGACCTTCCTCGCGCGCCCCATTGATCCGCGCCATCTGGTGCGCGTCGCCGCCGCGGTCAGGATGGTGCACGGCCGCCAGACGCCGATATGCGGCGTCGATCTCGGCCCGCGTCGCGGTGGCCGACACCCCGAGAACTTGGAACCACTGCTCGGGCGCCGGCAGCGCGGTGAACCCGGTGAATGCTCGATCGAGGATCTCCGCGCCCCCGTGGCGCTCGATGGCGCGCATCGCCTCGAGCGTCGCGGCGATCGCCGCCAGGTTGTCGGCGAGCCGGTCGTATCGGTCGACCGCGATGCAGCGGCGCCGCTTGCCTTCCTGCCAGTACACGGCGATGCCTGGATCCAGCTTTGAGGTCGGCTGCGCCGCGTACGGCTGTCCGTCGATGCGCAGCCGGAGGTCGCTCGAGATGACGATCTGATGCTCGGGCACCCCGAACGCCCGCAGCTCGCGCTTCACCCGGCGGATTCCCTCGCTCAGCGACACGCGCTCGGCCGACTGATAGCGGCGCTGCCCCTCGGCGCCGACCCAACCGCCGCTTCCCTTGCGGAACTTCGCCGAGGTGCGGTGATGAGGGAGCTTGCGCGGCCAGCCCCGGGGCCACTGCAGCGGGTAGGCTTGGATCGGCTCAGTCACAGATCACCCCTTGTGTGTTGCTCCGCTTCCCACCCGCTGCACGCTGGCGAGCGGGCGAGAATGTCGGTCTTTCTGCCGTGGGTCCATTTGCCCTGCGCGCGCAGGCACTTGAGGTACCGGTGCGACGACTGTCCGCACGCGACGCAATGTCGGCACGTCTGACACGTCTCGCCCTTCGGCCCAGTCCCGGGCGGCGCAAAGTAGCCCCACGGCTTCACGTAATGCTTGCCGCCCTGCGGGCCTACGCGCGGCCGAGCGGTCGAGCCTGCGGTCGGCGTAGGAACATCGTCGCCAAACAGGTCGAGGATCATGGCGCCCGCGCTCGCTCGTCCATCAGCGCGCGAATCGCATTGGCAGCGAGCACCAGGCCGTTGCGTTCGGCAGTCTCGTCGGTCCCGTTGCCTGGGAGGGACCCGAGCTTGATGAGGGCGATGACGGTTTCCCAAGCCTCGAGGGCCGTGGGCTGAGCTGTCGTCTCAGCGGGTGCGTCACCTTCCACCATATCTAGCGCGTTGCGAATACAACAGCAGGCGCACCACACAATCCGGTCGGTAGCCGGGTGCCTGCAATCGAACTCGTCAGTGATTCTGCGGATGACGGCAAGAACGGAGCGGATCCGAGCGTTCTCCGCGCTGGAGTCTTTCCGGTATGCCTCGTATTCGAGCGTCCGCCTCTCGATCTCCGCGCGCTGGCGGTCGAGTTCGTTGGCGGTTTCATTCATTAAAGGCCCAAGCGGACCACACTCCGGGCGCCCATGCTGCCATTCCCGTAGGCGCGCGCTCAGGTTATTCGATGTCATGTCAGCCTGTACTCCCACAATCCCCGCTCCCGATCCCCGCGCGGGCGCTTCTCGACGACGAACCCACCGAAGCGCGGCTTGCGCAGGTGCCGAAGCTGCGCCGAGACGGACGCTTCCGGGTCGCCGGTGATCCCGGCCACCTCAGCCAGCGTTCGCCATCGCCCGTCGCGCATGCACTCGTAAACGCGCTTGATCTGGCCGGTGAGACGCGCGAAGTCGAACTCGCGCTGATAGATGGGACCGTCGAAGTCGGCGCCCGTGAGCAGTCCGGAACTCATGCGGATGGCCTCCGGTTCAGCGGTATACGAACGGGACGGCCCTCGAGAGCGGCCGCGAAGTGGCGCTTGAGGAGCGCCTGGCGCAACCACGGGTAGCGCGCCGCCAGGCGCGTGCGCACGCGGTAGCTGTTGGCGTGAGAGAAGTGTCCGGCATAGCTCGCGCAGATGGATCTGAGGGCGCGCAAGTCCGCCGCAGTCGCAACGATGGAAGTGCTGCGCACGTGACAGAGCGCCCACGCATCCACGCGGGTCTGCGCGTGCCGCACTACACGCCGGCGCACGAGGGTGTGGTGCGGATAAATCACGTACCCAAGAAAGTCGACACCGGTGCGCAGCGGCAGCAGCTTCGCGCCGGGCTTGAGTGAGAGGCGCAGCGGGTGCGCCAGGAAGCGCTCAATTTCCCGGTGCCACTCGATGAGCTGTTCACGGCTCTGATGCACCAGCACGAAGTCGTCGACGTAGCGCAGGTACCGCTGCGCCTTCAGACGATGCTTGACGAACTGATCCAGCTCGTTGAGGTAGACGTTCGCGAAGAACTGGCTGGAGAGATTGCCGATGGCGATCCCGCAGCCGGGAGGTGCGTTCTCGAGGCGCTTGTAATCGGGCACCGCGGCGCGCTCTGCGGGAGTGCATCGGTAACGCACGTCCGGGCCAGCGGCCGATCGGCGCAGCAATGCGTGCGTGGCGCGCTGCGCCGGCATTGATACACCGTGCTTGCGCGTGCGCTCCTTGAGGAGGGCATAGAGGGTGGGCCGGTGAATGCTGTTGAAGAAATTGCGCACGTCGAGCTGCAGATACCATCCTCCGCCCTGGCCGCTCTCCACCTGGCGCACGAACGCCTTGAGGCGCTCCACGGCGGCGTGCGTGCCTTTGCCGACTCGGTTTGAGTAGACATCGTGGATAAAGGTCGGCTCGTAGATCGCCTCGAGCTGGGGCACGAGCCAGTGATGCACCACGCGATCGGAGAAGTCCGGCGCATGGATCTCGCGCGCCTTCGGCTCCTTGGCGATGAAACAGGTGGACGGCGCTGGCGACCAGGTGCCTGCGCTCAGCCGCCGCTGCAGGTCGAGCAGACCGTCGAGCCAGTGCGTATCGAACTCCAGCTGATTCGCGCTCGACTTCTTGCCGCGCCGTGCTGCACGCCAGGCAGCATGGAGATCGCGAAGCTCGACTGAAGGCTGACACTCACCGGGGCGGACCGCCCGAACGAACCCCTCATTGTCCTGGTTGTTCCAGTTGGAGTTGCCGTTGTTGAAGTTGACGATCCACGCGTAGTCCGACGGGGACGACGCTATCCCATGCACTTCGGACCCGGCGGCACATCCTGTAGGGTAGCGCAGCTTCGTCATGATCTGGCCTCCGCAGAGGCGGCATGGGAACTCAGTATCGAGGGACGCTGCGCCGGCACAGACGCCGACCCATTCTGCCCTTTAGCCTTCCTTTGCTTCTGCCACCCTCCACACTGCCTGCCGAGTTCCGCTGCGAGCCGAGCGAGCATCTCGAATTGCTCGAAACTGACGAACGCTCGGACCTGGTGCCCGAGCTGCATCCGCAGCTTCAGATCATCGATCGCCTCGGCCAATTCCTGAAGTCTCTGGACCTGCTGCTTCCGATCACGCCACGCCTTGTGCGCGAGGCGCGCTACGCGCATCACATCGGATCGAAGATCCGACCCGAGGGTGTAGCGGTGGCCCCGCGGAAAGCGCGTCACGGCGATCTCAATCTCGCGCATGAGGCGCTCCGCGGCCTTCACGATCGGTGGCAGCTGGTAGGTCATCGCTCGATCAGCTCAGCCCAAATGGCCAACTATCTGACCGGGGCGGACCGCCCGAACGAACCCCTCACCGTCCTGGCCGCCCCAGTAGGAGTTGCCGCCGCTGAAGTTGACGAACCACGCGCAGTCCGACGGGGACGAGGCATAGGGGGTGCCGGTCCAGTACCAGCTGTCCTCGCACTCGAACGCCGGGTCGATCGAGGGTTCCGTGCGCTCGTAGTCGACGATGCTCAGGAGTTCCTGAATCGTTGGGAGACGCCAATCGGAAAAGCCGCCCAGTGTGCACGCGGCCGCAGCCTTCTGTGCAGCGGCCCAGTTGCGCCGTCCACCGCTCAGCGTGGTCCGCGTCCACGTCAAGCTGGTGCGCGAGTCGTGGACGGTATCGCCGTCGACTGTGAATCGAGTCCCGGTCGGCGCGGCCAGCGCAAGGGCGCCGTCGCACAGCTCGGAAACGATCGCCATTGCTTCGCGCCGCGTCGCTGCGTCGAGCCGTGCTCGAATGACTGCGCGCGCCGCGGGCTCAAAGGATGTCTGCATGATGATGCCCTTTCGTGATGGATGTGCCGAAGGCCAAAAGCCCGATTTACTGACCGGGGCGGACCGCCCGAACGAACCCCTCACCGCCCCGGTTGCCCCAGTTGGAGCCGCCGTTGTAGAAGTTGACGAACCACGCGCAGCCCGACGGGGCGTCGGCATCCACGGTCGACGACCAGAACCAGTCATTCGGCGTGTCGGGGAAGAAGGCCGTGTCGATCGCGGGGCGAACCCGCGTGCGATCCGCGCGGCAGAACAGTTCCTCAACCGTCGGCATGCGCCAGTCCGTGAAGCCGGCCACGCTGAGCGTTCCCGGAACGGCCTGCGCCTCCCGGAAGCCCTCGACGGCGCGGGCCTTCGCGTCCCACATGAGGTTCGTCTTGGTGTCGAGCACGGCAACCCACTCGGTTGCGTCGGGGGAAAGGAGCGCGCCGTCTTCGCCGATCTTGACAAAGCGCGGATTGACCTGGGGGGCAGCGGCTAATGGGGTTGCGGCATTCATGAGTTGATCTCCTGGGTGATGGAACGGTCTGTCAGTCGTCGTCGGAAAAGATTTGTTCGAGAGCGGCCTCGACCGTCTCGCGTTCGGAAAGGCGAAAGGTCCACGCGCGCGATCCGTCGTCCCACTTGCCGCCGTGCGCCGAAGCCCACGCGCGCCAGTAGCGATTGAACGGAGCGGAGACGATGAGGCGATCACCGCGCTCGACGATCTCGACGTGAGGGCTCATACGACCGCCTCGATTCGCTTGAGCAGCTCGCGCAGGTGGGCGCAGCCTTCGCACGGCTCTCCCTCAGAGGTCAGGCCGGTGCTCCCGTGGCCATAGTTGCAGTTGGTGCATCCCTCGATGTCGTCGCGGAGCGCCTCGGCACACTCGTGCAGGAGCCCGCGATAGAGGCCGTTCTCGGCTGCGCTCGGAAAGTAGGGTGGCTGGTACGCGGATCCGCTCACGCCGCGGCCTCCTGGCTCGTGATCTCGAACCATTCCTCGCGCGGGATCTCGAGCACGCGAGCCGCGATGGCCGCCGGGTCAGTGCCGAGGTGGTCCGCGACGATCTGCGCGATGTCGAGGGCGCGCAGTGCATCGACGCGCTGGCCGAGTTCGCGGCGCTTCTGCTCGGCGTGGGCTCGCGCCTGCTCCTCCGCTTCGCGGCGCGCCCTCTCCGCGCGTTCCTGCGCCTCGCGCCGCTGATCGGCTTCCCGCTGCTCGCGCTCGCGGCGCTCGATGTCGGCCTGGCGCGCCTGCTGCTCGCGGTCGCGCTGCTCCTGCTCGGCGCGCTGCTGCGCCAGGCGGTCCTGTTCGGCCTTGTGGGCCTGCGCGGCATTGCAGAGCTGCGTCAGCCGCGCAATGCCTCCGGAGCGGGCCGCGGCGGCTTCGGAGCCAAATTCACCGTATCGCTCGTCGATCGGTGCGTCCTCGAGCGTCCTGATGGCCTGCTCGATGAGCGCGGGCGAATCGGTTGCCGTCAGGTGCGTCGGGCCGCTCAGGGCCGCGATCTGCTCGCGGATCTTGGCGACGCGCCGCTGTTCGGCCTTGTCGCGCTCGAGCTGGTCGCGTTCCTGGCGCAGCCGTTTCTCCTCCGCGCGGCGCTTCTGAGCCTCGCGCTCCTCACGCTCGACACGCTCCAGGGCCTCGACGTGCGCCTGACGTAGCGCAACAAGCGCAGTCTGACGGCGTGCTTCAGCCTCGTCGGCGAACTCCTGGTAATCGAAGGTTAGCCCCCCCTCGAGCTGCACGATGATCTCGGCGATGCGCTCGGGAGCGAGGACGCTGGTGTAGGTCTCGGGCAAGCTCTGCAGCTTCGCGAGCTTCGCCTGGATGGTCTGCACGCGCGCGCGCTCGGCGTCCTCCCGGGCTTTCTTCTCGGCCGCGCGGGCAGACTCCCACTCGTTCTGCAGCCCCTCGAGGCGCTGCTCCTCGGGCTCGATGATCGCAATGAGGCGCTTTTCCTCGGCGATCACTGCCTTCGAGAACTGCGTCGCGTCGTCGCGCGCGCCTTTACCGATCTTGCCGATCTCGATCCGCGTGTTCTTCAGGGTCATGCGCGCGCGGTGTACCTGCGCCAGGCCGTCCGCGTTGGTGATCGCGGTGATGGACTTCGACGTTGCGGCCAGCTCGGCGAGCTGCTGCTCGCTCGCCGCGGGCTTCAGTGCACGCTGCGCGCGCTCGATAACGGTCAGTTCTGTGCTCACGTTCAGTCCTCTCGCTTGCGTTTAGATGGCCGCCGGCGCCTCACCCGATCCGTGCTCTTCCGAAAACATCGCGGGTCGGGAAAGTCAGGCGCCGGCGTGCCGGTTCGTTACAGCCCGAGCTTGCTTTCGGACTCGGCGAGTGCCTCGTGGCGATCGTTGTAGAGCGCCTCGATCTCGATGGGCATCGGCCGATTGGTGTCCGCGTAGTCTTTCGCGATCACCTGCCACGCTTGGGTGAGGTCCTTGAGCGAGCCGGCCTCGCGGAGGGCCTGCTCGGCGGCCGCTGCGTCGTACTGCGGGATCACTGAATCGTCAGGGGCAGATCCGCTGGCAGCAGGCGTCAGCTTTGAGCGCAGCGCCTCCTTTGCGCTCTTGGGAGAAGGGCCGGCCGCCTCAGCCGCCGGGAAGGCCTCGTCGATCGTGATGTCTCCATCCTTGATCGCGGTCTTGATTCCCGTGAGGGTGGTGAGCTGGTCGATCCCTATGTCGGTCTCGCCGGCAATGTTGAGGGCGGCGAACACACGAGCCGGGTCGATCCCGAGCTTGCCGACCCACTGCATGACAGCGGCGCGGCGTTTGGCGAGCGTGCTGGCGTCCCCGATTGCCGTCTGTCGCGCATCGGCCTCCAGCCGCTTGCACAGCGCCTTCGGCACAACGGCGAAGGTCGCATCGCGGCGCGCCTTGGCGAGAGCGGCCTTTGCGACCACCACGCGCATTCGCTCGCTGAACGGGCGGTTGCGTTTATCGACGGTACTCTCGACCACTTCGGATGTGCTGGCGAAGTTCGTCTCGAGGTCGTGCGCGAAGCCGCGCGCCTTGACGTACCGTTCCGTCATCTCGATCAGCATCGCGCCGACGCGGAGATTCCCGTAGCAGGAGCCGACGATCTCGGCCATGCGGATCGACATGCCCTCGGCGTACTTCTCCGAGCCGTCCGAGTTCTTGCCGACCGGGCGGGCGTAGATGCACGACTCGGCTGTCTCCTGGTCGAGCGTGACCATCTCGAGGGCGCGCTTCTGGAACTTGGCAATGGAGCGCGGATACTGGTGGGCGGTCGCGATCTGTTGGTCGATCTCGCCCTTGGTGATCTGCAGCAGCGCCTGATTGACGCTCGACTCGGCGGAGATGACCTCTCCGGACGCGACTTCATGGGCTTCGGCGTTCATGGGTTCCTCACTTGGAAAGACGGAAAACTCGATATGACGAGGCGCGTTTGAACTGCGCGACGATCTCGGGATGGGCGGCCTCCAGGGCCTTCTGATCGAGCCGGTTCGATGACTGCGACTTCCATGTTGCGAGGCGCTTGCCATCAGGCCCGAGCAGCGTCTCGGCGTCCGCGAGAGCCGACTTCGCGCACAACTCGAGGGCATCAGCCGTCGCCTCAAGTTCCTTGATCTGCCCGCGGATCTCCTTGAGCGTGCCGATCTTCACGGTCAGCTCGGCGTCCGCCACGACCGAGCGTGTCATGCTCGACGGCCAGCGCAGCGCCGCATCGGCCAGCGTGCTGATCGGGGGCGGCTCTCGCCTCTGGATGCGGTCCCAAAAGGCGACCTCCTCTGAGCGGATGCGGCCGATCAGTTCGTCGTCGCGCTCGACGCGGTAGATGCGAAGGTCATCGGCGCCGATCAGCGCAGCCACGATGGCCTGGTCCCGGCGCGTAACCATCAGCGCGTGAAGCACCTGGACGCAGTAGTGCAAGGGGATCTGGTCGGAGTGCTCCTCGCCCCACTCCCATGCCTTGAACGGAGAGACCGTCTTGATCTCGACGTTGCGGCCGTCAGTGGTCTCCGCGTCGATCTCGGCCGCGAGGTACGGCAGCTCTGGGTCGCGATAGCGGTGGTTGCGCCGCGCGATCTCGATGCCCGTCTCCTCGGCCAGCATGTCGCACACCACCGGCTCGAGGCGCTTGCCGCGGGTAAAGAACCGCTCCCGGGCGGCGTCTGCGTGCTCGCTGCGCGGCGTGATCTTGTCCTCGTACACCTGCAGCGGGGTCGCCCAGGGCGAGAGGCCAAGGATTGCCGCGGCATCGGAGGAGCCGAGGAACTTCGTGCGGTCGGTGATGACTAGCTCAGGCGCGGCGCTCATGAGCGGTACTCGATCGGCCGCGAGGGCAGCAGCAGGCGGCGCTCACGCGCGCGCCGGTAGCGGTGCGCATCGCGCGGATGGCGGGCATCGGCCCGGGGGCGCACGTCGGTGCGCACGTCGCCGCGCCCCATGTCGCGGAAAAAGCCGAAAATGCGGGTTCTCACAGTCCCTCCAGTTCGGCGAGGGCTTCGCCGAGGTGATTGATGCCGGCGCGCAGCTCCTCGACGGCGTCGGTGTAAAGCTCGATGTCCAGGGCCGAGTGCGCCTCGACGGCGTCGGCCAGGTGGCGCTCGGCGGCGCGCAGCTCGTCGCGCCAGCGAGTCACCGTCTGCGTCAGAGCGATGCGCACAGCGCGGACGCGCCCGGCGTGCATCCCACGCGGGGACGGCCGCGAACGCAGAGAGGGGAGCGCCCCACGCACGCTGGAAGCGCTCACCGGGAGGCCTCCCGCTCGATCTCGCGCTCGACGTGCCGGCCGTAGGCCTCGTCGACCACGTCGCCGTAGTCGCGCTCAGGACGCTCGGGAGGGCCCTCGAGGCGCTGCCGCTCGGAGCGGCGCACCTGCTCGGCCATGTCGTAGAGGGTGGTCACTGCTTTCTCCCGTGGCCCGGAGTGGGCCGATGGGGAGAGCCTAGACCCGTTTTCGGGTCACGTCAAGCCCATTTTCGGGTTTTTCGAGGGGAGGGGAACAAGACCGGCACGCGGACCCGTCTTGTTCCGGAGGGCTAGCGCGCTACGTCTTGCGTGCCCGCTGCCGCGACGGCCTTGTTGAAGGCGTTGAGCGTGGCGCGAGCTGGGGGCGTGCAGGCGAGCAGCCCAAATGGATCCTTGTTGCAGTAGAACGATGCAACGATCTCGTACCGACCGCCCGGCAGCGGTTGTTTATTGACTTGTGCTCCGAGGTCCATCGAGTCCCCGACGGGGTTGTACGTTTGCATGAAGTCGCGCGAGTAGGTCTGCAGCTTAAAGCCGACGTGTGCGAGGACGAACGTGCGCGCCTCGTTCCACTCCGCGGCGCATTGAGCTGGTGAAGCACAGATGGGAGGGGCCGCGATTGGCCCTTGATACGTCGGCGTAACCGCGCAGCCGGCCAACACAACAGAAAGACCGAAAAACGCTATTTTTTGCGGTGTTTTCATCACGAGCCTCGATTCTCGCGCGACCGGCGCGCGCGGTATTCTTGCAGGTCAACTACCTTGTCCGCGAGCGGGAGCGTAAGCTGTTGTGGGACTCTTGCGCCTCGCTCGGCGAGTTTTTGGCGCTCGCGTCCTGGCTCGGTGGATTCGCCAAGCCGAGCACGACCGAGCGGGTGTCGCGCGGGACAAAGAATCCCGTCAGCGGCTCCTCGAACAGCCACGCCAGACGCATCAGCGTGGCGATCGACGGAGAGGTCGGCGCCTGATTCGCGTAGCCGCGCGAACCGCCGAGCACGCGCTGCACGGTGCCGACCCCTAACCCGGCGGCCCGCGCAAGCGCCTTCGGCTTGTTGCCGCTCATCTCGAATCTGCGCTCCATCTGCGCGCGCACGTTCGCCGCAATGGTGTCGTGCATCGCGTCAATTGCGCCGCCCAAGTCCGGGTCCGTGACTTTTCTCCCCATGCGTTGAGCGTACTTTCCCGCGGAACCCGAATCTGGACCTTGCGAAAACCCGAAAACGGGCTTAGGATTTTCGCCACTATGGAAACCATCCTCGAGTTCGTGCGCAGACGCCTCGCCGACGAGAAGGGGCGCCTCCCTACGGTCGCCAGCGAGTCCGGCGTGCCATTCGGCACCCTCAAGAAGATCGCCTGCGGGGACACCCGCGCGCCGCGCATCGACACGCTGGAGCGCCTGGCGAGCTACTTCCGCGGCCGTTCCTCGCGCGCGGCGTAGCTCATGAGCATCCCGCTGAAGGACTTTCGCCTGGCCATCCCTGAATCCACCGACGTGTGGCTTGAGTCCGAGGCGCGCGCTTTCGGTAAGGACAAGGCCGCGATCGCGCGGGAGGTTCTGTCCGAGTGGGCGAAGCGGAAGGCTCATGCGTTCAAGGTAGCCCACAAGTTGCTCGCCTCCAATGGACTGCAGGCGGATTGGCTTGGAGACGAGCCGGAAGATGACGGAGCCTCACGGAGTACCCGCAAATGAACACCGCGCGCCTTCCTCACCACCGCTATCGCGTCACAGCAGCCGGATGGGCCCTCCTGGCCCTCCTGGTGTTCTGGGCCATCGTGGGTCTCCTGATTGCGCGCTGCGCATGAGCGCGGCCGACGGACACCCCGACTGGCCGTGGCCTCCCTCGGCGCGCGATGAGGCGCTGAAGGCGGAACTCGCGCACATGCTCGACCGGATCTCGGCCGAGCCGTCGGAGATCCGCCGCCACGGCATGTGGCGTATCTACGCCACCAAGGTGCGCATGCAGAGCGACGCCGAGCTGCGGCGCCAGGCGATCAGAGCTTTCGTGAAGGAGGGGCGGTAGTGGCGCGCATCCGTACCGTCAAGCCGGAGTTCTGGACAGACGAGCGAGTCGGGGAAGTCTCCCCGAATGCTCGCCTACTATTCATTGGCACTTGGAACTTCGCCGACGACCACGGCGGAATCGACCGGAGCGCCAAGCAGCTCAAGGCGCAAGTGTTCCCGTACGACCAGATCGACTGCGAGCCGCTCGTTCAGGAGCTACTCGTCGTCGGCCTTCTGGTCGAATACGAGGCGAATGGCAAAAAATACTTGCATATCAAGGGCTTCGCGCAGCACCAGAAGGTCGAAAAGCCGGGTAAGCCGCGGGTTCCGATCTACGAACCTTCGGTGAGTCCTCCCCGAATAGTCGGTGAGGCTTCTGGAAAAACACCCTGCGGAAGGGAAAAGGAGTCTAAGGGAAGGGAACACCCACAGAGGGAGGCGGCCACGCCCGATCCGGATCCGTCGTTCCGCCCGTCGCCTGCAGCCGCTGTGTGTGTGGCCATGAAATCCGCCGGAGTGATGGACCCGAGTCCGAGTCACCCGAAGCTGCTCGCGCTGCTGGAGCGCGGAGCCACGATCGGCCAGTTCGAGGATGCAGCGAAGCGCGCCAGCGCCAAGCGCAAAGGCTTCGCGTACGCCCTCGGGATCGTCGAGCGCGAACTCACTGACGCGGGAGACGCTGCGGACGCTGCTGCTGAACGGCAACGCCGGGCGGCGGCCCTCGAGGCGCAATGGGAGCCCCTGCGCGAGAGAGGGCGCCGCGCCGGATTCCGCGAGCCGTGGCCGGTCGACACCCCGGAAACCTACGAAACGGCTCTCAAGCTGCACGAGCGCGGTGCTGCGTGAACGTCCCTACCGTCAAAGCAGAGCTGTGGCTCGCCAAGCGCCTCGCGCAGCACAGCGCCCTGACGGATCCGGAGGGCATCTTCGCCAGCGTCAGCGACCCGGCAACACGCAAAGAACGCATCCGCGCAGCGATCCACGCCAAGGGGATCAGCGGCGTGATCTCGGCCCGCGGGCGCAGCGGCAAGCCCGTGACCTACGCCGAAGCGTTTGAGCGCCTCTACGGCGAGTCGCTCGGTGACACCAACCACTCCAACGGGGAGGCAGCCTGATGGGCAGACCCTCGAACGTAAAGCCGGAAACCATCGAGATCGTGCGGCGCGTGCTCGCGCAGCGGCGAGAGTTCAACGCGATCCCGAGCAATAACGACCTGAAACGGTCGCTGCGCATCTCGGGGCCGACCCTGGACAACATCGTCCGCAAGCTCAGCGCAGAGCACAAAGCGGAGCTGGACCGCAAGGCACGCGAATTGCGTCAGCGCGTCACGTGTCAGGACGGGCATGTTCCACGTGGAACAAACATCCAACAGGAGACTGCGGCGTGATTTCACTCGACACCGTTTGCAAGGTCGCGGCGACTTTCACCGCGAAGGCCGAGAAGGACGAGTCCGGCGCCCCGACCACGACGGCCAAGGTCAAATTCTCGGGTCTCAAGGTTGACCGCGACACCATCGACGAACTGCTCGGCGAGCCGATCGGTTGGTGTCAGACGGCGCTCTTCGACGAGCAGGGCGCGCCACGCCGTCGATATGGCCTCACGGTGTTCGGCCGCGAGCTTCGCGTCTCGGGCACGATTCACGGGCCGCAAGGGAAGCCGACTCTGAACCTCCTGCAGGCCACGCTTTCCGATGTGCACCTGGCGCTCATGCCCCTCGGTGCAATCGTCGAAGGTACGTTGACCTGGGCCGCCCGGGGAGACGAGGTCGAGGATGTCGCCGAGCTGCTCGGGAAGGTCTGCGCCGCTCAGTGGGAAATCACGGACGGCGCACAGGCCGATATGTTCTCCCCGACGAGCAAAGCCGCAGCGACGGCCACCGCTCAAACGCAGTCCATCATCGACAGGCTCGGGAAAGGGCCGAACGCATGAGAATCATCGGCATCGACCCGGGCGTGACCGGCGCGTACGCCATCCTCGAACCCGACGGCGTGCTCCTGACCGTCGAGGACTTGCCGATCAGCGAGTGGGGGCGCGCGAAGTGGACCGACGCGCAGACGCTGTGCTCGGCCCTCTTTCGCTGGCTCGAAGGCAAGCCGGCGCGGGCCGTGGTCGAGCACACCCACGCGATGCCGCAGATGGGCACGATCGCCGCGAACTCGAAGGGCATGACGCTCGGGTCCGTGCTCGCCGCGCTGCAGATGGCTGGCATCGGTTTCGAGCTCGTGAGCCCGGCGAGCTGGAAGAACGACCTCGGGCTCGCCGGCGGCAAGACTGATCGGGACCGCAAGCGCCTGGCGCTCCAGCGAGCACGCTGCCTGTACCCGTGCGATGCGCTCGAGCGCGAGAAAGACCACAACCGGGGCGAGGCGATCCTGATCGCGCATTGGGCGCGGGAACGGAGGGCGCGCGCGCATGGGTAGGCCTCTTGCGCCGGGGCTCGTGTTTGCCGACTGCGCACTCGAGGCGTGGGCCCGATGGGCAGCCGGAGGGTTGCAGGCTCTCGGGTGGCCGCCCGTCACGATCCTGGCGCGCCTGGCGGACGAGGGCTTTCACGGCGCCGCACAGGCGACGGGCGTCGGAGAATTGCCTGACGGGGTAGAGCGCACCGAGAAAGCCGTGCTCCGGCTGGCTGAGCGCGAGAGGCGCGTGGTAGTGGCGCACTACCTGCATTGGGAGCCGATCGAGGCCAGCGCACGCCGCTGCCGCTGCACTGTGACGCAGTTCAGAAATTCACTCAATCGCGCGCGCCGGGAGGTGGCTGCATTCCTGGAGGGGTTTTATCTAGATAATTGAGGGGGTAAAAAGCGAGCCTCACGATCGTCACTCGCTGCTACTCCCTGGAGCCCCGGCCTCGCGCCGGGGTTTTTTATGGCCGACGAATCCGCAAAGCCCACCACTGAACTCGAACGGCGCCGTGAGCAGTTTGTGCTCGCGTATGCCGTGACCGGCAACGCCACCGCTGCTGCCGTGGCTGCCGGTTATTCGCCCCGCTCTGCCAAGGAGCAGGGGGTGCGGATGATGGCCGATCCCACCATCGGCACTCGCGCACGCGAAGCCCGCGAGCTGCACATGGCCGACCAGCAGGCAGCTTTTGACCGCCAGAGCGCGCAGCTTCGCTCTGCAGCCGACCAGGCCATCCTGTCGCTGCTCGAGGCCGCCAAAGGCGCGAAGTCCGAAATGGCGCGCGTACAGGCGGCCGTGGCCATCCTCGACCGCGCGGGCCACAAGCCCATCGAGCGCGTCGAGAGCAAGACCGAGCACACCTTCCCGACCTCCGATGCCGTCGCCGATGAAGTGGACAGCCGCCTTGATCGCCTCTTTGCCCCCCGAGGAGCGGGCGAAGGCGCGAGCGGAGATCGCAGCTCTACCCATTGAGCAGCGCGCGGCGCTGGCGTGGTCCTGGGACTTCGCGGCGCGCGATTCGCAGCGGCTGCCGCCCGGGGACTGGCTGTACTGGCTGCTGAAGTGCGGCCGCGGGTTCGGTAAGACACGCACCGGGGCAGAGACGGTGCGGCAGTGGATCGGCGCCGGGTTCCGGTACGTGAACCTGATTGGCGCGACCGCCGACGATGCCCGCGACGTGATGGTCAGCGGCGAATCCGGCATTCTCGCTGTCTGCCCGCCGTGGGAGCGACCGCAGTACAAGCCGAGTCAGCGCAAGCTGGTCTGGCCGAACGGTGCCGAGTCGCTGATCTTCACCGCCGACGAGCCCGACCGGCTACGCGGCAAGCAGCACGACAAGCTGTGGGCGGACGAGCTGGCCGCCTGGCGCTACTCCGAGTCGTGGGACCAGGCGAAGTTCGGACTACGCCTCGGGCGAAACCCGCAGGCGGTGATCACCACCACCCCGCGCCCGACGGCGCTGGTGAAGGAGATCATGGCCGACCCGCGCACTGTCGTGACGCACGGCAGCTCGCTCGAGAACCGCGCAAACCTCGCCGAAGCGTTCATCGGCGCGATCCTCAAGAAATACCAGGGCACGCGCCTCGGCCGTCAGGAGATCGACGGCGAAGTCCTCGAGGACAACCCCGGCGCGCTCTGGAAGCGTGGCGACATCGACCGCACCCGGGTCATCGCTGCCCCTGAGCTGCGCCGCATCGTGGTGGCAATCGACCCGGCCGCGAAGTCGGTGGAGGGCTCGGACGATACCGGCATTGTCGTGGCCGGCGTGGCGGACGTCGAAAACCTCACGCACGGCTTTGTGCTGGACGACGCCACCATGCAGCTCGCCAAGCCCGCCGCGTGGGCTGCGCAGGCCGTCAAGCTCTACCACGACCGCAAAGCCGACCGGATCGTCGCCGAAGGTAACAACGGCGGCGAGATGGTCGAGGCCACCATCCGCTCTCAGGACGGCGACGTGCCCGTGACCATCGTCACGGCGACCCGCGGCAAGGAGATCCGCGCCGAGCCCGTCTCGGCGCTCTACGAGCAGGGCCGCGTGCACCACGTCGGCAATTTCCCGCTGCTCGAGGACGAGCTGTGCGAGTGGGATCCGCAGGACACCACCGCGGCCTCTCCGAACCGCCTGGACGCCCTGGTATGGGCGATCACGGCACTGATGCTCGACAACGACGGAACCGGAATCTTGGACTACTACCGCCGCCAGGCGAACCGCGCGAAACAGGCCGAGGCCGATGCCAAACGTCCCCGCTAATGCTCGCGTGACGTCGCTCGCGGAGGTGACGACGCGCGCGCGCAAGACTGGCTTCCTCGAGCGCGTCTCGAGCGCGGTGCGCTACGTGATCGCCGGCGTTACGCCCGACACGTGGATGTCGCCGGACCAGCCGTATGAGGCGACGCAGCAGCAGGCCGCCGGGCGCCGCTTCGACTATCCCGTCGGCGCCAACCTGTTCTACACGCCGCGCGGCACGGAGCTGACGAGCTTCCAGCAGCTTCGCACGCTGGCGGACAACTGTGACCTCGTGCGTCTCGCCATCGAGACGCGCAAGGATCAGCTTGCCGCGCTCGGCTGGTCGGTGGGCAACATCGACCCCGACAAAGACGCGCCGGACGATCCGGCCACCAAGGCGGTCATCGAGGCGCTGCGCAAGCCCGACGGTCTACACTCCTGGCAGGGATGGCTGCGCATGCTCCTCGAGGAGCTGCTGGTCATCGATGCGCCGACCATCTACCCGCGCAAGCGGCGAAACGGGGCGCACTACACCTTCGAGCTGATCGACGGCGCGACCATCAAGCCGCTAATTGACGCCGACGGCCGCTCGCCGCTGCCGCCGAGCCCGGCCTATCAGCAGGTGCTCAAGGGTCTGCCGGCCGTCGATTACACGCGCGATGAGCTGCTCTACTTGCCGCGCAACCCGCGCGTGCACAAGTTCTACGGGTTCTCGCCCGTCGAGCAGATCATTCTCACGGTGAACATCGCGCTGCGCCGCTCCATCTCGCAGCTGCAGTACTTCACGGACGGCACCGTCCCGGCCGCGTTCGCGAACGTGCCCGCCGGCTGGACGCCGCAGCAGATCGAGCAGTTCCAGGAGTACTGGGACACGCTCATCGAGGGCGACCAGCGCAAGAAGCGCCAGGTCATTTTCGGCCCCGAGGGCTCGAAGATGACGATGATGCGGGAAGCCCCGCTGCAGGACGTGTTCGACGAGTGGCTCGCGCGCATCGTGTGCTTCTGCTTCTCGCTTCCCCCGACGGCGTTCGTCAAGCAGATGAACCGGGCGACCGCGCAGCAGCAGCAGGAAAGCGGCCTTCAGGAAGGCCTCGGGCCGTTCAAGGTCTGGGTCAAGGAAGTCATCGACAACCTGATCCAGGTGCAGCTCAAGCAGCCGCAGCTCGAGTTCCGGTGGATGGATCAGGCGCCGGTCGACCCTGCGGTGCAGGCGACGGTGCTGACGTCCTACCAGAAGCAGGGCAATTTCAGCGTCAACGATATCCGCTCGAAGCTCGGCGAGGAGCCGATCAACGAGCCGTGGGCGAACGAGTACGTGATCATCACGGCCACGGGCGCCACGCCGCTTGCGGACTTGATCCAGCAGTCGAAGATCGCAGTGCAGAACGCACTGAAGCCGCCCCAGCCGCCACAAGATCCGAGCGCGCCGAAGCAGCCCGACGACCCGAACGCACCAGCCGTCCCCAAAGGGACCGCCAAGCCGAAACCGGAGCCGACGGAGGCGGCCGCAGCGAAGCTCGCCAAGGGCGACAACCCCGCTGACGGCCCGCTCGGCCCGCGCGGCATGGCGTTCCTCAAGGCCATCCAGGCAGCTCTCGCGCTCGTTCGCGAGGACGCCGTGGCGAAGCTGCCGACCGTCGAGAAAGCCGCTGATGGAGGCACCGGGAAGCCCGCGCAAGACGCTCCCGAGGAGCCGGAAAGCTGGATTGCGGCGTATCTGAGCAAGCTCGACCTCTCGGGCCTGACGCTCGCATTCGACGACACGACCGACACGCTGCAGGCGGTCGCCGCCGATGGCTCGCGCGCCGAGATCGCCAAGGTAAGCGCCGACCCAGAGATCGCGACCGAGCTCGCCGAGCGCGGCGTGAACTTCATCGATCACCAAGACCCGAACGCCATCGAGTTCGCGCGGCGGCGCGCGGCCGACCTCATCGCATCCGACGGCGACGGCGGAATGCTGGCCGACGCCACGCGCAACATGATCCGGCAGACGATCACCAAGGCGCTCGCCGAGCACAAGACGATTCCGCAGCTCGCGGACGTGCTGCAGAACGCCTACGCCTTCAGCCCCGAGCGCGCCGAGTTCATCGCTCGCACCGAGATCAGGAATGCGCACGAGCAGGGCAGCTATTTCGGCGCGAAGGCCGTGTTCGAGAAGGTGGGCGCGCAGGCGCAGCACTCCTGGCTGCTCTCGAACGACGAGGGGATCTGCCCGGTCTGCGAGGCGAATGCCGAAGAAGGCTGGATCCCCATCACCAAGGCGTTCTCATCGGGCGACAAAGCGCCGCTCGCTCATCCGCGCTGCCGCTGCACTGCGGCATATCGGCGCAAACCGAAAGAGGATTGAATCATGCAGATCTTCGCCCGACTCACCAAGGTCAACGAGGCCGACCGCACGATCGAGGGCGTTATCGCCAGCGAGGCGGTCGATCGTTCCGGCGAGGTGTTCGACTACACGAAGTCGAAGCCACACTTCCTGGCGTGGTCCGAGGAGATCGCCAAGGCGACCGGCGGCAAGAACCTCGGCAACGTGCGCGTCATGCACGGCAAAGCCGTCGCCGGCGTCACGCGCGAGCTGAACTTCGACGACGCCGAGAAGCGCATCGCCGTCAAGGCCGAGATCGTTGACGACAACGAGTGGAACAAGGTGCTGAAGGGCTGCTACACCGGCTTCAGCATCGGCGGCAAGTACGGCAGCAAGTGGGAAGATCCGGTGCTCAAGGCGCAGCGGTACGAGGCCATCCCGTCCGAGTACTCGCTGGTCGATCTGCCGTGCAACCCCGACGCGCAGTTCACCGTCATCAAGGCCGATGGCACCGAGGAGCTGCGCAAGTTCGAGGCGACTGACGATGCCGAGGCGCTCCTCAAGTGGGCCGACGGCCTCACCGACGAGCAGGCCGAGGCGCTCGCCAAGAAGATCGCGCGCCGAAAGGACGTGAAGCCGAAGGAAGGCGAGGACAAGTACGGCGATGTGGAGTACGCCGACCCGACCAACAAGAAGTACCCGATCGACACCGCGGCGCACATCCACGCGGCGTGGAATTACATCCACATGCCGCGCAACGCCGCGAAGTACTCGTCGAAAGACGTGAGCGAGATCAAGGCACGCATCATCGCCGCCTGGAAGGCCAAGATCGACTCGAAGGGACCGCCCGAGGCCGAGAAGTTCACGCAGTTCGCCGAGCGCCTGGTCAAGGTCGACGGCGCGGTCGAGTACGCCAACCTGGCGCACGCAGCCCTCGGCATCGAGCCGCTCGAGAAGGGGCTGTGGGCCGTGGCGCAGTTCGCGCAGCTGCTCGAACAGCTTGCCGCGCTCACCGACGGTACCGTGTACGAGGAACAGGCCGAAGGCGACGACTCCAAGCTCCCCGAGACGATGCGCGCGGCCCTCAAGCCCATCGCCGCGGCGTTCTTGGCGATGTGCCAGGAGGAGACCAACGAGGCGCTCCACGGCGAGCTGAACGACGACGCCGCGCTCGCGATGGCCGCGGCTGCTGGCGATCTCGCCAAGGTCGGCCGCAAGCACACCCGGGCGATGCGCGAGCACCGCAAGATGATCGGCGAGCATCTTGCCAAGGCGAAGGAGCACCTCGACGCGATGAGCGCCGACGACCCGGCCAACGAGGCGGACGACGACGGCGACGACGCCGAGAAGCTCGCCAAAGCCGCCGGCGAACTCGCGAAGGTCACCGCCGAGCGCGATGACCTGCAGAAGCAGCTCGACGAGGTCAACGCCGGCGTCGAGGAGCTGCGCAAGCACATGGAGCAGCAGCCCGCGCCCCCGAAGGGCGCTGTGACCGCCGTCGAGAAGCAGATCGGCATCGCCGACGGCGCTGCGAACGATCCCGAGCCGGTGAAGAAGGCCGACGGCAGCGTCGACCACATGGGCACCGCGTTCCAACTGATGAAGGGCATCTACGCGGCCGCACGGCGCGCGTAACCCTCAACCCACTCGACTGATCTGACGGCGCCCTCGCGGCGCCGTTTTCGTTTCCGACCAGCCCGCCGCGTGCGGGTTTTTCTACACCTGGAGTTTGAAAATGAACCCGACCACCGAAACCCTGAAGCTGCTCAAAGACGCTTACAGTGGTGGGCTCGCGAAGGCTGGCAACACGGTCACGACCGCGAACGGCCTCGTCGCCTACGATCTGCAGGCGCCTGCCAAGAACCTCTATCCCGTCATCACCATCCTCGCCAAGCGCATCCCGCGCGTGAAGGGGAAGGGCGGCACGGCGACCAACTGGCGCCAGGTGGACCGCATCACCGGCTCCGGCTGGGACAGCTCCGGCTGGGTGCCGGAGGGTCAGCGCGCCGGCGCGATGAGCATCGCGACCTCGAACCACGCGGCGACCTACGCCACGCTCGGCGAGGAAGGCGCGCTCACGTTCGAGGCGCAGTCCGCCGCGCAGGGCTTCGAGGACGAGCGCGCGCGCACCTCGATCCGCGTGCTGCAGAAGGCGATGCTGAAGGAGGAAGCCGCGATCCTCGGCGGTAATGCCACCCTGACGCTCGGCACCGCGAACACTCCGACGCTCACGGCTGGCGGCTCCGGCGCGACGCTGCCCGCGGCGACCTACAGCGTCATCGTGGTCGGCCTCACCCTCGAGGGCTACCTGAACAGCTCGGTCTCTGGCGGTGTCGCCACGAGCAAGACCGTCACCGGCCAGGACGGCCAGACCTTCGCGCTCTCGGGCGGCTCGGGAAACCAGTCCGCGAACGCCACGCAGGCGATCACGCTGGGACAGACCCTCACCGCGACGGTCGCGGCCAAGACCGGCGAGCTGGCGTGGGCCTGGTACGTCGGAGCCGCCGGCAGCGAGAAGCTGCAGACGATTACGACCGTGCCGACCGCGACGTTCTCCGCGCCGCTCTCGAGCACGAACCAGGCCGCGACGGCCATCACTGCCGACAACTCGAAGAACGCGAACACCGCATTCGACGGGCTGCTCACCACCGCCTTCACGTCGGGGACGAGCTACATCAAGCAGTTCAATGGCGCGGTGCTCACCGCCTCCGGCCGCGGCACCGTCGTCGAGATCGACGCGATGCTCAAGGCGCTGTGGGACCAGTACCGCGTCTCCCCGAGCATCCTGCTGGTGAACAGCCAGGAGCAGCTCAACATCACCAACAAGGTGCTCCAGGGCGGAAGCTCCGGCAGCCCGGCGCCGCTGCTGCGCCAGAACGTCACCATCGGCGCCGACGGCCAGATCAGCGCCGGCCAGGTGGTCAGCCACTACTACAACCCGTTCAGCCTGAACGGCGGCCACATGATCCCGATCGTCCTGCACCCGAACGTGCCGCCGGGCACCGTTCTGGCCTGGGCCGAGGATCTGCCGGCGCAGTACCAGAACAACAACGTGCCGAACGTGGCCGAGATGCACATCCGCGAGGAGTGGCGCGACATCGAGTGGCCGCTCGTCACCCGCAGCTATCAGCACGGTATCTACGTGCAGGAGACGCTGGCGGTCTACGCGCCGTTCGCAATGGCCGTGCTCAGCGGCATCGGCAACGGCTGATCGGGGCTGAGGTAAACGCCGGGGCGCTCAGGACGGGCGCCTCGGCCTTTTCACGGGAGATAGCGGCATGGCAGACGACAAGACACAGACGGCGGGGGCACCGAAGCCGAGCGGCGTCCCGATGCGCGGCCCGAAAGGCTGCGCGACCACTCTCTCGCACGCCGGCCGGGTGTACGAGGCCGACAAGACCGGCGCCTTCACGGTTCCCGAGCACGCGGTCGAGTCGCTCAAGCGCCACGGCTTTCGCGTCGTGGGCGGCGAGAAGGCCGAAGGCTAACCCGTGACGCTGCTCTGCACGCTCGGCCAAGTCCAGACGTACGTCGGGACGCAGGCGAGCGACACCAGCGCCGCGGCTGCGATGGAGCAGCTCATCGAGGGCGCGTCCGCCTTCATCGAGCGGTTCTGCAATCGCACCTTTGGATCCGCGACCTACGCCGAGGTCCGCAACGGCAACGATCGGGCGAAGCTCATGACGAACGAGTCGCCGATCACGGCGGTCTCGAGCGTCTCGATCGACGGTCTCTCCATCGCGGCATCCACGGGCCCGACGGTCGCCGGTTACACCTTCGACTCGTACGCCATCTACCTGCGGCCGGGGCTCGCGGTCAGCCGGTTCTCGCGTGGCGTGCAGAACGTGGAGCTGACCTATACCGCCGGCTACACGACGATCCCGGCCGATGTCGCGCAGGCGTGCGTCGAGCTGATCGCATTCAAGCTCGCCAAGCGCACGCGCATCGACAAGAAGAACGAGACGCTCGGCTCGCAGCAGACGATCGGGTTCGACATTTCCGATATGCCGGCCGGCGTCAAGACGGCGCTGCTGCCCTACCAGCGGTTCACGGTTCGCTGATGCTGGAGTACCGCGTCACTGGCGCCCGGGAAGTCCTGGCGCACCTGGGCGAAATGCCGCAGCAGGTCCGCGAGATGGCGAAGGGCTCGCTCACCGCCTGGGCGACGGAACTGGCCGGCTACATCAAGGCCGACAAGCTCTCCGGGCAAGTCCTCAATCGTCGATCTGGACTGCTCTCGGGGTCGGTGCACCCTCTCGTCGAGGACGCCGAGCGCGGGATCGTGGGCGGCGCTGGTGCCGGCGCCGGCGTGCCGTACGCCCGCATCCACGAGTTCGGCGGACTGATCCCGGCGCATGAGGTCGTCGCGCGCAACGCGAAGGCGCTCGCCTTCACGATCGACGGCGTGCTGCGGTTCGCCAAGCGCGTTGAGATCCCCGACGTTGAGATGCCCGAGCGGTCGTACATGCGCTCAAGCTTCGATGAGAAGTCGCCGCAGGGCCTTGAGGAGCTGCGCGCCGCCGTGAAAGAGGCAATCCGCCCGTGACATCGCTCGAGACTGTTTTCGCCGCGCTCTACGCGAAGCTCACCGGCATCACCGACTTCGAGACCGTCGGGCGCCGCATCATGAACGCGCAGGACTTGCAGCCCGAGCAGTTCCCCGCGGCCTTTCAGGTGCAGGGAAAGCAGACCTGGAAATTCACCCCGGATTCGCCGCCCGTCCTGACGCTGCGGGCGCTCTGGGCGCTGTACACATTCCAGTCGGACAAGACGGCGTCGCCGTCCACGCCGCTCAATTTGCTACTGGACGCCGCGCGTGCCGCCATGCAGCCGCCAGGCGGTCAGATCAAGCAGACCCTCGGGGGTCTCGTCGAGTTCGCCGCTATCCAGGGCGACGTCGAAATCTTCGAGGACGCCCAGGGGGAACGCGCCATCGCGCTCCTTCCTATCGCCATCGTCATGCCCGGCTGGTAGCCGGCGGAGATCCTCATGTCTGAAATCACGAAAGCCGCCGACCAGGCGGAGGTCGAAGCGCGCGCGGTCGTCACGGACGCCGAGGGGCTCCTCAAGCGCGCCGAGGCCGCCATCGAGCGTTGGTACGTCGCGCACTTCCACCGCGCCGCCGTCGCCAACGTCCAGCCCATCACGGCTGCCGAGAAGGTCGCGCTGCACGCGGCCGTCGCGGACGCCGTCAAGCCCGCGAAGGAGTAATCCGCCATGTCTCAGTCTGGCCAGTACGCGAGCTTCGGCTCGGGCATCTTGATCGCAAAAACGTCCGCAGGGCAGGCCGTTCCGTTCGGTGCGCTCCAGGACGTGCAATTCGAGATCGCCGGCAAGAACGAGCGCCTTCGCGGGCAGTACCAGTCCCCGCTCGCCGTTGCGCGCGCGGAAACGGACTACACCTTCAAGGCGAAAAGCGGCTACATCTGCGGCCCGGTGTACTCAGAACTCTTTTTCGGCGCCACTGCATCCGTCGGCACGAATCACCTCGCCTACAACGAGAGTGGCACGATCCCCTCCGCGACCGCGTACACCGTCACCGTCGCGAACTCGGCGAAGTTCGTCTCCGATTGGGGCGTCACCTACGCTTCAAACGGCGCTGCCCTCGAGATGGTGACGGGCACGCCGCAAACCGGCCAGTACAGCGTTTCCGCGGGTGTCTACACCTTCGCGGCAGCGGACGCCGGACTCGCGGTCAACATCAGCTACCTCTACAGCGACGCCACGAACGGCTCGACCATCGTGGTGCCGAACCAGCTCCAGGGCGTCCAGCCGGTGTTCTCGGTAATCCTGCAGCGCTCGTACAACGGCACCGGCGAGCGGTACCTGGCCTCGAACTGCATCGCCTCGAAGCTCTCGGTGCCGACGCAAATGGCGAAGTTCGCAATCTCGGAGTTTGACTTCGAGGCGTTCTCGCCGAACGGCCAGAGCCCGCTCAGCATCTACACGGACACCTGATATGCAGGGCGTACCCGTCAAGGTACTGAACGGCGAGTACACGGTGCCGGGAGTGACGCTTCGGCTTCACTTCCGGCACGAGCGCGCCCTCGATGCGCTGCGGCCCGACAGCGGGATCGAGCCGAAGGAGGGCAACAAGCTGCTGCTCGACTTCGCGCTCGACATCTTGCGGCGCAACTACCCCGAAATCACCGAGGACGAGCTGCTCGATGCGGCCGGCATGGCCGACATCGGGGCCATCATCGGCGCGGGCCTCTCGCAGTCGGGGTACTCGAAGCGCCCTTTGGATCAAGCGAGCCAGAACCCGAGCGCATCACCCGAGGCGAACTCGTCGGCTGGCTCGTCAACGCCACCGGCTGGCGCATCGACGACATCCTCGAGCTCACCTGGGCCGACGTAGGCGAGCTGTCGGCGTACTGGAAGAAGCACCCGCCGACGCAGTGGCTCGTCGAGGGCTACATGCGCGCGAGTGGGTATCTCGACTCGACCGAGCGCCGCGAAATGACCGACGAGGAGCTGCGCGCCTTCGCCGGCGGATAACTCATGGCAAGCTACGACGAAGAAATCCGCGTTGCGATCATTGCGACCGCCGAAGGGGTGCAAGCAGGCACCGACGAGGCCGCGAGCGCCATCGAGGACTTCAATACCCGCGTCACGGCCGCCCAGGCGCAAGCGGCGGCGGCCTACGACGCATCGCAGCGGGCGTGGGCGGACGCACAGGCTCGGGTCGCTCAGGTACTCGCCGACACGCAATCGGCCAGCGTCGCGCAGATCACGGAGGCGTATGACGCGCTGAACGCCGCGCGCGATGCCAA
>JAEHJW020005558.1_pt1 | contig 41917 bp, 65 predicted proteins | sample 9271431 | NCBI WGS metagenome assembly JAEHJW02 | reverse complement strand
GTTGTGCGCCGAGTTGCGACGGCAGATTTGCGAGCACGTCCTTCTCCAACACCCCGTGCCAGCCGGACTCGCAGAGAACGGGCGTCTCCCTCGGCGTCCACTCGCCCACGGCGACGGGCCAGGGCTTTCGCCGTGTCGGGGTGAGCATGTCGGGCAGGAGCCACTTGTAGAGTCGGTTGCTCTGTGTCATTACAACTCCTTCGTTAGTGGTTGACCGCAGTCGGGCCCGAACCCAAAGTCAAATGTCGTTGTCATCCCTCATCCTCCACTTCTACGCCCTCGGCGTACCACTCAGTCATCGACTCGCCCACGGACTGCCAGGGCATCCGAAGTTCGTATCCCTCGGTGAAGGCCAACTTCTCGGCCTCTTGCAACGACGCTGCGCGACCGAGGGTAACGCCGTCGTCGTTGATATCGTCGTCTACGAAGCGGTCAACGTATCGCGTGTGGGCGTCGTAGGTGACGGTGACGTGCCTCATCAGTCCTCCCACCTGTGCTTCATTAGCCCGAGCCGGTGCGCTTCGGTTGGGGAATCTTCCACCCAATCGTTGTGACGCGCGCAAAGCAGGATGATGTTCGACAGGTCGGTGATGCTGCCGCCCTGGGAACGCTTGACGATCTCGTGCCCGTTGACCGGCCCGTAGCACGGTCCGAGCAACGCCTGGACGGTCGGGTGGGCGAAGGTGATCCGGCAGCGCCACGATGAACGCGGGCCAAAGAGCAGGGTCATGTTGCGGGACCGCTCCCGGTTTTCCAGGCGTCGTTTTGCCGAAATCGGGTTCAGCCCCTTCGACCTTTTCAGTCCAGATCGTTTCACGATTCGGCCCCCGACAGGATGCTGTCCGGGCACCTCCACTCGAACGTCTCGACTTCAACCTCAACGGTCGGCGCTTCCGGCGCCTCAAAGTCGGGGTCCGGGACACGCACCACTTTCGTCCCAGTGACGACGCGCTCACAGACCAGCGAGCGGGCAGCGTTCACGTCGATGTAGCCGCCAGCACATTCGCGCCGCATAAAGAACACCGACTCGCCCAGCGTGCCCTTGGCGAAATGTCCCCCGATCTGCCGCACCATCGTCGCCATCGCGCCGACGTTATCGGCATACAGGTCCAGCATTGGGCGGCTCATGTACGTGTCGGGGTCAAGCGCTGACCGTTCGATCACGTCAGCCATGCCTCGCAGCGCCGCAACGTATTCTGTCTTGTTCACATTCACTCCTTTTGTTGTTGTTGGTGTTTCGGTCTAGAACGGGTCTTCGTCGTCGAAATCGCGGGGGGCCGTAGACGCCTTCTCGGCGCGGTGGATCTCAGCGTTTACGAAACGCAGGTCCGGCCCAACGGCGTCGGCCACGATGTCGATGGCGTGGCGCTTTTCGCCAGCGTCCGTTTCCCAGGTCCGCTGGTTCAACTTGCCGATGACGACGACGCGGTAGCCCTTCTTGAGCGAATGGGCGACGTGTTCGGCCAGCGTGTTCCAGGCAGTCACGTTGAAGAACTTGACATTATCCACGTACTCCCGCGTGGCCTGGTCCAGACGCTTCTCGTTGACGGCCACCGAGAAACTGACCGTTGCCGCGCCCGAGTTGACGAACTTAAGTTCGGGGTCACGGGTCATGTTCCCTACGATCATCACTGCGTTTTCCATTCCTTCACCTTCCTGTCTGATTAACGGTACACCCTCGTAGCGTGGCTGTCAAGCCAGACCCGAGACTTTTTGCTGGGCACGACCGGATCACCGGCTGGCCCTTGCGGCGGCCTTGGACTCCGCGCGGTAGCGCATTTCCTCGTCCGCCGCATCCCAGACGCGGATCGACGCGCCCGTCCAGTGCCCATCGCGCGCGTATAGTTTCATGGCCTGAATCTCGTACACCTGCGAATCGTCCCGCACGACGCCAGAAGTGGTGAGGGAATCGAGCACGGAGCGCACCAACTTGTCGGCGTCCGGCTTCTTGGCGTGGAGGGTGCGGTGGGGGTCGCTGGCGGGCAGCGGTAGATAGAACACGACGCTAACGCCTACGGGACCGCTGAACTGCGTTTCGCCTCGCGCTGCGTTCGCCGCGTCCGACACCTGCGAGCGCCACAAGGCGTGCTTGTCACGTCCGGTCTTGCTCGACCCGTCCACGATCACCGCGCGGGCACCGCGCACGAAGGCGCTCTTAGAACCCTGCGGAGCCGGAAGGCCGAGCACGCTGAACGATATGACGCTCACAGCAGCGGCCTTGGTTGCTTCTCGGCCCACTCGACACGAGCCTCGATAATGGGCCAGTAGTCCTCTACGGAATCGTCAGCCAGTTCGGGGAGCCGAGCGAGATTAGAGCCGCGAAGAAGAACGCCCCTTTCAGCCACGCTCGATGTCCTTCTTGGTGATCTTGACCAGGCGGTGCGTCGTGCGCCCCGTGTCCCAGCGCCACCGCTTCTGCTGTTCCCTGTTCGCCTGGCGGCACAGGTCACACCGGCAGCCATACGTCCGGTACCCCGTCAAATGACTAGCCCCAGAGGGCTTGGTACACTTCACGCTGGTTCTCCCTTGGCAAACCACACGTCTGCCCTTCGATTGCTTTGGGTACGGCGTTTCCCGACCACGTAGATGCGGTTCGCCCGGTACAACTCCACGATCCTGGGCCGCACGGTGTCACCTTTGATGCCGGTTTTTGCCTGGATCTCCTCAGCCGTCATGCCGACCGGGGAGCCCTTGATGGCACGGAACACGCGCTCGCGCAAGTTCTCCGCCGTGGGCGCGATGGCCTGTGCCGCTTCGCGCGAAGTGTCTGAATGGCGCTGGAACGGCGCCTCGATCTTGTTCATTGTTCCTCCTTGTCAGTGAGAGCCGGGCTCTCCTGGTTGTCGGAGAGGGCGGCGAGGAAAATCTCGCCAATTTCCTGCGCGGACTCGTAGACGGAGACAGTCCCCATGTCGTAAATCCTCTGAGCCTCGTTTTGCACGCGCCCCACCTTCTCCCGCAGCGCCTCTAACTCTGCGTCACGCTGAGCGAGCAGGGCGCGGGTGATTGCGAGTTCGGCTACGACCGCCTCCATCATCGCGTTCAGCGTCTCGCTCATCCTCAGTGTCTCGTTGGTCCGGTCAGTCACTTCCCCTCCTTCTCAATGATGCGCCGGATGACCGACGCACGGTCGCAGTCTTCGCACAACACGACGCGATTCTTGTACCACGCCGGCGTCGCGTAGTCGCTGAGATTCGCTGAACCACAGTGACGGCAAATGTCGCCCACCCCCGCGAACAGGCTCACGGCGTTCACAGAGATACCTCTACATGATTCATCAGTGGAGCGTCGTTCGCGATTCGGGCCCGTGCCATCTCTGCGTACTCGGGGTTCAACTCACAGCCCACGAAGTTCCTCTGATGACGCAGCGAGACGACGCCGACCGTGCCGGTGCCCGCGAAGGGGTCGAGGACCAGGTCGCCATCTCTGCTCCCGGCCAGCACGCAGGGCTCGACCAGCGCCTCGGGCATAACGGCAAAGTGAGCGCCCTTGAAGGGCTTGGTGGGGATCGTCCACACGTCGCGCTTGTTGCGGAGTCCGGTTGGTCCGGTGTCGAACTCCGAGCCGTTCCAGCCAGTCGCGGCCAGTTCGGCAATCGCCTCCATGTCGCAGTAGTACCTCGGATTCTTGGAGAGCAGGAACAGGTACTCGTGGGACTTGGTACAGCGATCCCGCACGCTCTCGGGCATGGGGTTGGGCTTGGCCCAGATGATGTCCTGGCGCAGATACCACCCGTCGGCTTGGAGCGCGAAGGCGACGCGCCACGGAATGCCGAGGAGATTCTTATCCGGCACCCCGCACTCCATTGATCGGACAGCCGACGACTGGCGCTCCTGCGAGCGAAGCCGCGCTGCGTCGCTCTGGCGTCCGAGAGTGGACTTCCCCTTCCCTCCTGAACCTTTTGTCATGCTCGCATACGAGTCCCCGAGGTTCAGCCAGAGCGTCCCATCGTCGGCCAGAACCCGCCAGACCTCGCGAAACAGATCAACGATGCCCTTGACGTACTCGTCCGGCGTCGATTCGAGTCCCATCTGATCGCCGTGTCCGTAGTCGCGTAGCCCAAAGTAGGGCGGGCTCGTCACGCAGGTCTGGACGCTCTTGTCGGCCAACTCGCCAAGACGAATGCGCGCATCTCCGATGAGTATTCGTGCGTTCACAGCCCCGCCTTCCTCAGCGCCGCAATCGCTCGTTCCTTGAAACTCTCACTCATCTCGCCCCTCCTGGTTGTCGGAGAGGGCGGCGAGGAAAATCTCGCCAATTTCCTGCGCGGACTCGTAGACGGAGACAGTCCCCATGTCGTAAATCCTCTGAGCCTCGTTTTGCACGCGCCCCACCTTCTCCCGCAGCGCCTCTAACTCTGCGTCACGCTGAGCGAGCAGGGCGCGGGTGTCGGCCAATTCCAAGCGCAGCGCCCCAACGTCAAGGTTTTGCGCGAGAATGCCCTCCATCGCCTTGCGCGTGAACTCGCCTTTCATTCCCCCGCTCCTTTCAGCCCTCGCGCCATGTACGGCGTTGCGTCTCCCCCTCCGGCGAACCAACGGCCTCGCGTCCCGATGGGGTTGCGCGGCCCGTCATACTTGTCGTTCGCCTCGCTCATTCGCTGAACCTGGTAATCCACAGGAAGGCCGGTCATGCGGCACAGCAACTCCGTGACACCGAGGCAGAACAATGACCACTGGGCCTGATCGGGGAAACGAGCGTCGAACTCGTCGTCGGGCAGAATGCTCCGAACGTCCACATCTCGCCAGCCGGTCTTGTTGTTCACCGACCCGACGAGGTAGGGGTGTTGACCCAGCGCCTCGGTCACGATCACGCAGGCGTAGTTGAGCCGGGCGAAGTCAGCGGTTGTGAGAAATGACAGTCGGCGCTCAGCGTCCATTGGCTTTGTCTTGTCAGTCATGGGTGGGCTCCAGAGCACGCAACGCCGCCAGGACCGCTTCGCAGTCCTCGTCCGCCAGGTCGCGGATGGTGTGGATCGGGTGGCCTGCCTTGTCGCTTAGGAACGCGCCCTTTTCCGCCGAATCCATAGCAACGAAGCGCGGGTGTTCGCGCACCGCTTTCTGGCCGTCGGTAAGTTCGGGACGCTTCCCGTCCGTTGGCACCGGGACCGGCTTGGAAACCGGCTTCTCGACCTCCCCGTCACCAACCTGCTTCTCGTCGTTCCCCAGCGACTCGGGCTTCTCCAGCCCTTCCTCCACGTCCACGGCGCTCACGGTGCCGTCCGGCATGACCAGGGTGGTCTTGACCAATGCGTTGGTCATACCCTTGTTGTAGAGCGAAAGGCCGAACTGGTCGCCAAGACCGAAGGCCGCACAGCGCTTCAGCGCCGTAGAGATCGCGGTGGTCATCGCCAGGTGGTGCGCGTCGCCCCGACTGGGCTGGTTCACTGCGTCCCCACCGGCGCCGTTGGAGTACCGAGCGACGACGTTGCCCCACGCGTCCTTCACGACCAGGGTGATCGACGCCGTGTAACCAACGGTCCACACCTGGGACTCGCGGTTGTCCTTCTTGCGCCACTCCGAGTCCTCAAAGGCCAGACGGTACTCGCAGTTCTCCGTGTCCCATCCCCCATAGCCAAAGATGCGCGTCAGGTGCGCGGCCACGTCGAAGGCCGGAACGTGAGATTGGCCGTTGGCGTGCATGACGCGGCTCGGCTTGATGGGCTTAAGCAGGGCTTCCACCTGTTCCATCGTGAATCCAGTCATCACTACTCCTTCGTTTTAGTTGTTGATGGACGACGAATTAGGGCGCTTTGCGTCACGGGCACGAACCCTTCCCCGTCCTTTGCGCACAATGCGCGGTAGGGGCAGTAGCCGCACTGCCACGCCTTTCCTTCGGGGTCAAGTTCGACGCGCACGCCCCCGTCCCCGATGGCGATGGTCGGGGGGATGTTGCCGTAGTCGATGATTTCGTAGGCTTCCTCCAACCGCGCGATCTCCCTGCGCGCCCAGGGCTCGAACACGTCAATCGGGACAGCCCATTCGCCACAGAAGCGTTCCGTGTCAGTCGCGTCGATCTGACGCGCTTCGTTGACCGACAGCACATCGGTTGACAGCACGCCGACGATGACCCATTCGACCGTCCGGCCAAGTTCCATCGAGATCCCGATAGCGTTCATCCCAGCCTGCACGACCGCTTCCAGCGGTGGCCCGTCTTCCCCGTTACGCGACACCTTGCCGTAGCCACGCCGGTAGCCCATCGCCTTGTTGAAGGCGAAACCCGACTTGACTTTGTTCTCGTAGACCACATCCCCGTACTCGGGCACCTGGCCGAACCAGTCCGCCGACCCGCTCAGCCAGTGGTTGATCTGACTCGTGCGTTCGGCCTCACCGCCATACTTGCGGATCTGCGCCGCCGCTTGCGCTTCCCCGAACAGCGTCCCCATGTTGGCCTGAATGACGCTAGCGGGTGTCGGGGGGTTGGTGTACTCGGCCTCGAACCAGTCGTAGGCCATGCGCCGAAAACACCCGTGGGCACCCGAATAGCGCAGCATCGTTCCGCGCGCAGTTGGCTTGGGGATCTGGGCCGCAATTGCCCATTCGTCCACCACCGTCCTCGCCAGGACCGGCTCGTGATTCCTTCCCATCCGACCTCCTTGTGTTAGATACAACGGTACACCTACGTAGCGGGTGTGTCAAGTACCTTTCAAGGTCAGTGCTTAGCCCCCAGCCAGTAAGCGATTCGCATGGGTTCGGTACGGATAGCCAAGCGGTCGCCCATGAAGCCAAGGGGCGCGGCGCAAAGCATCGTGCGCGCGGAGCACATAAGGTGGTCGGCCCACGAGCCGGAAAATTGGGCGTGCGTGAGGTCGTCAAAGGCAATCGGCAGATACTCAAACCACCCGTAATCCAAATCGGCCATCGCGTCATCGAACTGGCTGAAGACGTGGCGCTGTTCATCGGTGGCGTTCGTGAAGGTCACCACGGCGTAGTCACGGTGTTTGTACGACACCATCGGGTTACGCTCAAGTCCGCGAAACCCCATCTCCGAGGCGACAGATCCCCCAGGAAGGTCGGTCCGGATGTTGGCCGCGTGGCCGCACCAGGTATAGCCGTTCAGTTCCGGCTCCGTCAGCGTCGCGGCCTTTTCCAGGTCTTCGATGATACGGCTGGCGATGGTGCCGTGATCAACGAGCAGGATGTCGCCATTCTTGGGGTCCAGGCATTCTTCGCCAGGACCGAACCACCGAACTTCGTGGGGCGGGATGACCGGCGTGAAGTGGCTGTGCTCCACTACGCCCCAGCGGGCGTGTTCGCATTCACCGTGTCTACGGGTGTTTCCGTGACCGGGCTCGGGCTCACCTTTTCGTTCGCCTGGGCCTGCAACGCGGCCACCTGGGCGGTCAGTTCCGCGATGACCTGGGCGTTGGTGACGCGGCTGGAGACCCGGAAACTTGGGCGACCGACGTAGCCAAGCAACGCACCGACCCACGCGAACTTGACTTCGATCAGACGCAGGACGACCGCGACGCCAGCCCCAACGGTGGTGGTGATGATAGCCAGAAGGCCGAGGCTGGGGTGAAAGCCGAGGTGAACGATCACCGCAACGATGACGGTGGTGGCATAGGACACGATGAGTCTAATGATGTCCTTCACGACGCTTGGGCTGACTGGGTTGGAAGTTGGCATGGTGGCCCTTTCGATTAGAGGGTGTGGATGTTAGCGAGCAACGCGGGATATTCAGGACGGGAAGTGTCCTGGGCATCGAGGAACACGTAGGCGCCCCAGGTGGTGACGGTGGTGAACTGGGCCGTCTGGTTCTTGGTGCGCCCCCAGGTCACGACGGCATCCTCGTCGGCGTTGTACTGCACCAGCAGCGTGGCGTGGCCGAGGGTCGGGTCGGGCTGACTGCCGGGGTCGGTCCCGATGCTCCACGCCTGGTTGTCCCAGACGTTGTGGTAGGCGTCCTGGGTCAACTGAATCGCCAGGACGACGCCGTTGTAGTCGAGCATCGCCTGGTGCAGCGAGTCACGGGTCAAGGAGGTCAGATGGCCCCAATCGACGATAAGGCCCTGTTCCTTCGCCCAGGTGAAGAAGGCGTCCGGGGCAACACCCACTTCGGGACCGGGCTTCTGGCCGATTGTCGCCAGGTACTTCGCGTAGACCGACAGCGAGTAGGGGGTGTGGGGCGGTCGGAAGCCCAGTTTCCAGATCAACTTCTGCCACGAACTTGCCTTCGCCGTGCCCTTGCACATCCGCGCGTGCTCGAAGGCCGCGATCACGCAGTCCCCGTCGATGAAGTTGCCGAGGCTGCCCCAGCGTCGGATGCCGTGGCGAACGTCGCCGGTCAGCGGTACGGTCATGGGGTCACCTTCCTGGTGCGTGGCTTCATTTCGTCGATCTTCTTCAGCACTTCGGCCAGGCCGCCTTCGGTGTGAACGTCTAGCAGATCTATTAACTTCTCGGTGTTCTGTTCGGTCAGCACCGCGCGGTGGTCACCGGCTGCCGCCTGGACGTTCTGGCCCACCATGATGACCGAGAGCAGAACCAGTTGCAGGAAGGTCTGGGCGAACCACTGGACGAACCCGGTCCCCCCTGGACGCAGCGCAGCCGGAAGGCCGGCGAGGGCCAATACGGTGAACAGATATGCGCAGGCCATCGTGCCTATGCCCGAGGTGAGGGTGACGGCCAACTTCGCATTGAAGCCCTCGACCTTCTTCACATCCTCGCGCAGCCCTTTCAGCGAGACAGCCTTCTTGACGTGATGGTGTGATTCAACGCTCATAGGCCGTTCTCTTCTTCGTACAGCACCCGCGCGATGATCGCGTAGTTAGCCAGGTCGTTCATGGAGTCGATCACCGATTCGTTCACGAGATTCTGACCGCGCGCAGCGGCCTGGAGGCGGCGCATCTTGTCGTTGGCGCGGACCAGGGCGCCGACCCAGCCAGGGACACCGAAATCGGCAGAGCCACGAACGTTGGCGAATGGGTCGCCTGCGCGCCCGTAGTCGGCCTGCTTGCGAAGGTGCAGGGCAACCAATTCGTCAGTGATCTGCACGAACCGGGGTTTGCCTTCGTCTGATTTCATCTCCACCAGCCTTAACGCCTTTGGGAAACCCGTGTCCCCGTAAGGATAGAACCCATCTGTAGCGCGAACGGCGTCACGAACTACCATCCCTCCTTCTTCCGGTCCATCACTGCGATCCCCGTGTGGAAAGAGGGGCCGTGTTCGGGCGTCGTGACCCAGAACGCTTGCAGCGGCGGCTCGAAATTGAAGTTATTAGTGAAGGCGTATTCGTCGTACCCCTTCAGCGCCCCGTTCACTATAAGGCCCGGCAGGTGCAGGTATTGGTGGAAGTGGCCCAAGACCAGCGTGTCGTAGGCCATGTGGTCCCCGATAGACAGGTTGCGCTTCATCTTGCGGTAGTTCCCCAAGGCCAGGGGGGTCATAATGCCGGAGATGCCTGATCCGCCTTTGAACTGGTCGCCGTGGGTTGCGAGAAAGCGGTGCCCGTATTGGGTGACGATGCCGTCGTCGGACTGGGGAATATCAAACGTGAAGCGGTCGTCACCACGAAGTTCGCGCTGGATGACGCGCATGAACAGCCAGTCAAAGGATTCCCGAACACGTCCCTTCGCGGGGGTCTTGCGAGAAGTCCGGGTGTGGTTGCCACGACGCACACTGACGTGTGTGTGACCGTAGCCATCGGCAATCGTCTTGAAGAACGCCACCACCGGCTCAAGCATGTGATCGAACGTGGGCAGCGTATCCATTTCGTTTGACTTGGCGAGTTCTTCATGGATGTTGCCGCTGAAACCGTCGCCATTCCACCAGACGTGTGCGCCGTCGTATTTCAGATACCCCAGGTGGTCCAGCCCCAACGACACGAACTTTTCGGCGTGCGCGCGCAGGCGCATCTTGGCGATACGTAGGTCGTAGGCGTTAGACCCCTGAACCTCTTGGGCGCGGACCACCTCGCCAAAATGCTGGTCAGACGATATCGTATTGGCTATGCCCCGGTAGCCCTTCTTTGACGGGACACGCGGCCACGGCTCAGCGTTGGCAGCCAACCCGTCGATGGCCGTCACCAGATCGAACCGCTGCTGAAGTTCCTCCAGCCGCTTCGCCATCTTCTCGTTCTGGCGCCGCGCCTCATCACGTTCCGCCTTGAAACGCGTAGAGTTGTCGCGCTTGGGTTCTGCGAAATCGGACAGGTCCACCTTGGTACTATTCACAGGCACAGTCCCCGCGCCGGTGCCGCCCCACCGTTCCGAACCGCACCGTCATCCCGGCCCAGTCGCTCAGCCGTTCGGCAATTGCACGGTTGGTCAGCGGCGACTCAAGCGCCGCGCGCACCTTTTCTGCCCGGTCTTCACTCAACCGTTCCATCGCGGCTTTGACTGTGCAACCAGGGCCTCGTAGGTGCGCCACGCTATCGAACTCCGACAGATCGACTTTGCGTTCCGTCATCGCGCCTCGGGACCCGAGACGCGTCGAAGCACCTCGTCAAGCCGGTCAAGGACGATCTTCACGTCGGACTGAACCCGCGCCAACTGGACCGGGGCTGGGACCAGTTCAGGGCTGACGCCATCAATTCCGTCTGCGCCCGTGAACCACAGGGTCATCGTCTTTTGGATCTTCTTCGCGTGGCGAGCCTTCTTGCTGAAGGGACGTACGAACGCCGCGTAGATGGCGGCCCCCGCCGACATGACAACGCCGCCAGCGTCCACGATCCCGGTGGGGTCAGCCCCGTGCGCCGCTGCCATCACTCAGCCCTCTTCGTGGCGAAGTGGATGCTGCCGAAACGGGCATAGCCCAGGGCGACGGCCTTACCTTCGGGCCGGAACCACTGACCGTCCCAGCCGTACACCGTCCACCCGTTTTCGCGGGCTTTGCCCTGTTCTGGAGGGGTCAGGCGACGCAGCCCTGCCTTCTTGACCGTGGCCTTGGACGCCGACCCCACAAGGCCGTGGGGCCAGTAGACCGTGCGCGTTGCTGTAGCGAAGCGAAGATACCTGACGGGTTCGCGCCCGTCGTAAGGAAGGCCCAGGGAATCACCACGGGGCTTGCTAACCCACACGTAGTTGGGGCCACCGGGGGCACCCATCGAAATCGTCAAAATGTCAAGACCGCGCACCATGACGACCAGCGCCGTGTGCCAGCCGGTGCCGGGGCCGTACACCACGGCGTCGCCGGGCAGCACGTCCACGCGCTCGATGCCCTGCGCGTTCTTGATGAGAAGGGGGATGTGCGTGCCCGCGTCCAGTTCGGTCCCGGTGTAGCCTTCGGGAACATTGTAGCCCAACTTGTATGGGTCCGGGGCACCGGCCCACGAGTAGTAGTCGCGCAGGGTCGCAGAGCAGTCACCGACGAAGGGGAGCACCCCGCGCAGACGCAGATTCGCGTACCGTTCCGGCCCCTCCGAATACACGCAGGACGCGCGGTTCTTCTGAAGCCAAATCGCCCACGCGACGGTGGCAAAGCGGGCGTCTTTCACGGCTGTTCGGGCCTCCGTGTCGCTGGTCGGTCAGGGCTAATGGCTTAGCGACCAGGGTAAAGGAACGGGTATGCAGGGAAGGGGACAGGTTTAGGTAAAGGTTCCCAGGACAAGAATCTGGCGAGCGTAGACTTCGCAGGCCACACGGTCATTGACCGTGGGCGTGTAGGTGTTCAGGTGGACGGCTGGGACGGCGACCGTAGAACCGTCAACCGTCACGGTCAGGGGGCTTGCAGCCGTCACGGTGGCTAGCATCTTGGACTGCGCGATCTCTGCGCGCGCGACGTAGGCGGCGATGCGTCGGATGGCGCGCACGAGGCGTTGGGTGCCGAGCAGGGAGTGGGTGGTCTCGTTCATTAGAGGGCCTCTTCCGCGACCGTCTCGATGCCCTGGGCGTCGCGCTTGACCGTGTAGCCATTGTTCCCCAAGCGCAGCACGCGCCGCACGATGCCTCCCTGGTTCGGGTACATGACACCGAAGCCGAACATCGCCCAGCCGCCGAGACCAAGAGTACCAAGCGCCCCGGTGGACGCCCCGGAACCGTAGGTGTACGTCCCGGTGGCCGCGTTGTAGTTGAAGGCCCCATTGGACGTGGGGGCATAGGCGGCGACTGACGGGGCGTTGGAAAGACCGTCGTATTGGGAAATGTCGGTCCCCAGCGGGACGCCGGTCAGCGAGTGGAGTTGCGAGTAGTCCAGCGGGATTGTCGCCTGTTCGATGATTAGCACCTTGTTCGTCTGGGTCGCAACGTTATAGACCCGGAACAGGTCGTACACGTCCATCCAGAAGCACGGCACGGTTTCGACTACCACCTGACGCGTCATGCCGAGGACCTGGGGCAGAAGGGCCTTCGCCATCGCCGCCGCGTCGGCGCTGCTGGTCACGGTGGATGCCTGAACTGGCGGCGCTGGAACCTTCCCGTAGGCACCCAGGTAGTAGGTGGGGCTGCTCGGGTCGTCGTCGAAGGCCGAGCCTGAGATGACCGTTGACGAGTTCGTGAGACTTTGGCCGGTCACGATGACCCCGTTGTAGCCCGGCGAATTGTTCGTGACCTTCGTGACCGAAGTGGCCGTGTTGGCCGCACCGTCGATGAAGAACGCCGACGGAACCTTCGGGTTCTGGGACGGGTCCACGATGACCGTAAGGACGCCCTCGCGGTCGAAGTAGACCAGCAGTCCTGCCGACGCGCAAATCTCCTGAATCGCCTGCCAGGGGTCGTCGCCGGGCTGGTACTGCTGGGCAGCGATGGTCGCCGTGGACGACACGATGTTCACCACGGTGCACCAGGGGGCCTGCTGGGCCAGGATGTCAAGGACCGCGGTGGTGACCAGGGTGCCGTTGGCGATGGAATAGGCGTTGGCAAAGAGGTTCTGGGAGATGCGAATGGAACGGTCCGTACCTGTGACGTTAAGGACGGGACCGGGCGCAGCCGTCGACGTAACAGCGTCCACTTCGATCAACCGGAAGACACCCTGCGAATACATCGTTACGGTGCCGTCGTCAATGTAGCCCGCGTAGATCTTCACTTCCACGCCGTCTGGATTCAGTTGACCTGAGTTAGTGGACCACAGCGGAGTAAGGATACCGTCAGGGTCCAAGCACGAGAACGAGCACGTTCGGATGTTTTCTGCCGTCGCGTCCACTGACACGGTGGCCCCTGGCAGGATGCCCGTGAGGTAGTCAAGCACCGACCCGTCTGCGTTGAGAACCGCAATCGCCACGGCGATGCGAAGCGATGTGGCCGGGATGCCGGTCACGGGGCGCCGACCGTCTGCGCCGAAATCGTGACGTTACGGACCAGGACGCCGCTGCCCATGTAACCGCGCACCGACAGCAGGTTCACCGCGTCGCTCTTCGTGCTGCCGAGACGGATGTACCACTGCCCAATCTCCTGTGGCGCCTGCAACAAAAGGATGTGCCCGGTCGCCCTCAGCGCCTCGAACTTCTGGTACGAGGGATCGTCCAGGAAGGTCAGGGGCAACTCGGTGATCGTCGGCATCTTGATGATGTCGGACATGATGATGGGGTCGACACGCCCAATGGGGAAGACGACCTGCTGGGGGTCTTGGGCGGAGGTCTTCATCTGCGTGGGCTGAAGGCTGATCTCCATATTCGCGCTCGGGTTAAGCGGGTCTTTGAGCCACCAACGGACTGAGGTAGGCCACGCGGCACTGATGACTGCGACGGGGGATGCGAGGGTCACGGGGCGACCACCTGTGCTTGATAGTGACGGGTGAAGCCGAGGGCGCCTTCGTAGTCGATGGTACTGACGTTCTGAGTGGCCGGAATCGCTACGCCGGTTCCGTTGCGGACGGCGAACCAGTTGACGCCATCGTCCGAGAAGGTGAAGTTGGCGGACGACGACCCAACGAAACCCCCTGGAGACCAGGCGCTAGATGAACCAGGCCCGACGAACGCTTCGTCGACGTACAACGCTTCCCCGTCCACAGCGGAGCCAACCGGGTAAGCGGCGTTAGCCGCTAGCGACGTAACGGCGATGGACGTGGCCCCGACGGCGGCGGATGCCGACGCGGTGAAGACCTGGTAGGCGCCAGCCGTGGCGACGGCAACGGGCGCGTTAGCCGCGATTGCGGTGGTAAGCGCGGTGACGGCGAGGGTCGTGTAGGCCGTCCCCGATACCAGCGCCGTGGTAAGGGTCGCGTTCGGTGCGGCGAGGGAACTGCCCGTGATGGTCAGTGACATGGTGGCTGCGTTCACGGGCGCCGTCGTTGTCAGAAAGGCTTGGGCGCCGTTGCCCGTAAGGGTCGAGTTCACCGAAGCGGACGTGTCGGTGGAGATGACTGCGCCAGTCGAGTCGTAGAACGTGACAGCGACCGTGGCTGCCCGCGCCGTGACCGGCGAGTGGAAGGACGCCATCGCTCGGACGGTCTGGCCCGGAACGCAGACCACGCCGCTCGGGCCCGTGGGCGTGGAGGCCGAGACATTCCCCGCCGCGTCAGCCGTCATCGCCAGCGAGTACGCGCCGTCCTGCGCCCAAGCGTTCGAGGCCGCGAGTAGTGTGTTCGCGCCAGCGGCCCAGCCCGTCGTGCCGGTCTCGAAACTCGCCTGTGCGGCGGTCAGTTCGTTGTCGTTGGCTTGGATGGTCAGCGTAGCCATCGGGGCGCCAGTTACCGGGTCGTTCCCGGCTACGACGGTGAACGTGGGGGTGGCCGGGGGCACGAACGACGCGGTGAACGTCGAGTAGGCCCACGCCGACGCCACGTTGTTCGTCTCCGTGACCTGCACGAAGACGCGGTAGGTGACACCGTTTTGAAGCCCCACCGGCTCACCGACAGAACTGGCGGTGCTAGAAACTACACTGCTGTTCCACACCGATGTTCCCGCACCCGGCGTCAACCCGAATGTCCCGGATTCGATTATCACCTGGTACGCGATCTGCGACGCGCCGGACGGGAAGGCTTCGGTCCACGAAACGGCAGGGTAGGCGTCCGTAATCGTCCCGGACGGGGCGATGACCGACACCGTGGGGGCTGCCTGGGCGGTAAGCGTGAAGTCCGAAGCAAACGGCCCCTGCTGGCCGCCGCCCGCTTCCTCGCTAGCGAACGACCAGTTGTAGACGTTCCCGTCAGTCAGGACGCCAGCCGGAAGGGCAAGTGACCACGAAGCGTCCGGCGCCGTCGAAATAGGATTCCAGACGATAGTTGATTGCAGCGCGCTGGTGCCGACGTTCCAGTAGTTGTAGGAACCGGACGATGTTTTGACCCGGAACGCGTAGCCCGTCTGCGTGCCGCCATCGTTCGGGATGTACGTTGCGCTGAACGTGACGCCCGTCGCCACATCGACCGTCGAAGCGTTCGCCGGTGCCGTGAGCGTCGGCGCGGAGGGGGGCGGAGCCTGCGTCGTCAGCGCGAAGTCACTGGCGAACGGCCCTTGTAGGTTCGCGCCCGATTCTTGACTTGCCATTGACCAGGTGTACGAGTCGCCGTTGGTCAGGGCGTTGGCGGGTAAGACCACACTGAACGAGTTGCCTGGGGCCACGTTGCTTGGATTCCACACGATGCTGGCGCTCATCGCTTGTGTAGCCACGTCCCAATAGGTGTACGCCCCGCTGTTGGCCGAGAAGCGCATGGCGAAGGCGTTCTGGTTCTGGCCGTCCGTCGAGTTGTACGTCGCGCTAAAGGTCGTGCTGTTGAGCGCGTTAATCGTCGCCGTGTTTGCTGGGGCCGTGAGCGTCGGGGCGCTGGGAGCCGACACGGGCAAGACGGTAACGGGCCCATAGACGGCGGTGGTTGACGGCAGGGTGGCCGCCGTCCAGTTGATGCCATCACTCGAATACGCGGCAGCCGTCGTGTTCGCGGTGGAAAGTGCAACGAATCGGCCATCCGTGTAGGCCACATGTCCCCACGCCTGTGACGAAGGCAACGTCATCGAAGTCCAAGTCACGCCATCGAGGGAGTATGCGCCCACTGATTCGGTGGCCCCTGATGTACCAGTCCCGACGCAGATATAGGTGCCGTTGCCATAGGCGATGTCTTGCCAATAAAACGAATACGGCAGCGTTCTCGTCGTCCACGTCACCCCGTCCGGGGACGTGTAGATAGAGGTGCCCTTACCAGTGCCGGTGCCAACGTATTGCCCCCCGGCGTAAATGATGCAGTTGTAAGCGCCGCCAACCGGGCCGGTCGTCCAGGTAATGCCGTCAGGGGATGTTATCGTGTCCCCGGTCTGGTTGCATACGGCGTAGAACTGAGAGCCGGTCCAAATGAAGGGTGTCCAGTATTGGCTGACCCCCGCATCGGGGATGGTCATTGCGGTCCAGTTGATTCCGTCTGTTGAGTACGCCCCGGTCGTCGAGTTGCTAGACAGCGCGACGTACTTACCGTCACCGTAGGCGACGCCGCACCACGCAAGTGTTGCAGGCAGTGTCGTCGCGGTCCAGGTAAGGCCATCCAGTGAGTAGGCGCCTACGTTAGACGTGCCAGTACCCGGGTCCACGGAAACCCACCTGTCCGGGCCACGACAGGTGTACGGGCTGGCGAGACCCGCAGGAGCCCCCACCTGTTGCCAGTTCACTCCGTCTGCTGATACCAAGTAGGCATTAGCGCCGTTGTAGTCGGACCAGGCAACAAAAAGGGTGGTAGCGGTCATCGTCGCCCCAAGCGCCTTCGCGGTCTGCGCGGCGCGAGCGAGCCCGGTATCCTTGATTATGTAGTTGCCATCGGCGTCGAAATGCTCGCGGACCTTAGCGAAGCGGTCACGCGGTACGCCGTTGGGCGCGGTGCTAGGGGCCTTGAATACGTCGGCCTCCCCGTTCCACCACCTGATGAACGCGGCAATGATTTTCATGCTGGGGCCTTCCCGGATGCGCGATTGTGGATTTCTACTTCGATTTCGGCAGTGAAGGTCGCCTTAGCGCCAGATTTGCTCGCCAAATTGGTCAAGACCGCCAGCGGGGTCAGCGTGAACTGGTCATCACGCAGCGACGTTCCTCGCGTCTGCGCATCCGCGACTTCTAGAACGATGGCGGCGGCGATAACTGCCCGGCTGGAGCCGAAGCCCCAATCGTCGTCAGCGGGCCTGTACGCCGCTCTCGCGGACCCTGACAGTTCCGACGCCCAGTAGCCACGGGCCGAGGCTGGACACAGCCAGGGGGCCGTGAAAGGGTCCAGCGCGACGGGCTGCAACTGCGCCCCGCATTTTGGGCAAGTGGTCGCGTAGGTCGGAGCGTGGCTCATGCCGCCCCTCTAGCCAATGCCGCTTGCAGGGAGGGGAGCGTGGCGCCGATGGCCCCGCGCACCGCGCCCACGACTGCTTCGGGGCTGCGGTGGCCCTGGGCGTTGATGTTGAACACGATTGTCTGTCCTCCGAACTTCCCGTTGGGGACCACCGTACCCGACTGGTTGGGGACGAACAACTCCGGCCCGCGCTCACCGATGATGTACGGGGTGTTGGCCGACACGGGGCCACCATCGGCCCTACCCGTGAGCCAGTTCCACGCACCGCCGATGGCGCCGGTGATCCCGTGCAGAAGGCCGCCGCCGACCTTTCCGGCGAAGCCCGCGATTTTGCCCAGCGCCCCCACCGCATCGCTGACGCCCTTGATAATGTCTTTGATACCCGTCTTGATCGCGTCGAAGATTGGCTTGATAACATCCCACGCGCCCTTTACGACCGCGTGGAGACCACCCCAGACGACGCCCCATATCTTCTGGAACACGTCCAGGTCGGCCTTGATGCCAGGGCCAAGCCACCTGGCAATCGGCTGGAAGATGTCCTGGTCCAAGAAGTGCCACACATCAAGCGTGATGCGCTTGATGAATCCCCAAACCGTCTTCCAGTGCTTGTAAAGTTCATAGGCTACGACGATGACCGCGACGATGCCCGCGATGACCAACGCCACCGGGTTCGCCGCCAGGAACTCCATCGCCGCGCTGACCATCGCAATCCCCTTCGCCACTGTGATAAGGGTGACGAAGAACGTCGCCAGCGTGACGATGACCTGAGGCGGGACCATCTTCAAGATGCGCCCGGCCCAGACCGCGAGCCACCCTATGATGCGAAAGACTTGAAGGCCGACAGGGGCCAGCGCGTCGGCCAGCAACTTCACCGCTGTCCACATGGTCCCCAGGATCTTTCCCAGGTTCGAGAACACCGTGACCATGCCCTTCACGAAGCCGTGGCCCAACTTGACGTGATTCAGGAAGTGATTGAGTTCACCCGTGATCTTGACGAACCACGGGCCGATTTCGCGCGCGCCGACACCTGCGAACAACTTGAGGAATCCGCCGAAGGCTCCGGCAAGATTCAGAATCACCTTCCCGAACTCGGTCATTATCGGCCCGACGACCTTACTCATACTGCCGACGAACGACTTAAAGCCGCCCGATCCCAGACCACGGTCGATGGCGTTGAAGAACCCAGTCATCGCGGCGATGGCGGGCTTGGCGAACTGGCTCATCAGCGGGATCGCCTTGGTCAGCGCCGCTACGAACTTTTCGATCTGGGGCATAACCTGGTTTTCAGCAGCCCCCAGGCCGCCCTTGCCAGCGCCAAGCAGCCCTTTAAGGGACTTGCCTAGACTGATCGCCCCCGCGCTCATCCCCGCTGTAGAACCACCAGGGGTGGTCAGGGCGCTGTAGGCGGCCATGCCGTGAGTCAAGTCCAGGAAGCCGGGAAGCAGCGCGACCAGGGTCCCTGCTGAGCCAACTAGCGTGGCCGCCAATCCACCCGAGATCGCGGCTCCGAACGCGCCTAGAAACGCGGTGGCCGCTGAAGCGCCGATGGGGCTGAAGACTGCGCCCATCACACCGCCCTGGCCGGACGAAAGGGAGTCGAAGGGGGCGCTGAACAGTTCGCTAATGAAACCAGCGCCCCCGCCGAAGCCGCCACCGTGCGCGTCCACGCCACTCATCCACTTCATCTGAAGCCAGTCGAACAGGTTCGAGATGCTGCCCTCCAAGCCGCTTAGGATACTGCCCTTGTCGCGCTGGATTGCGCCGTCAAAGGTGGCGCCCCAGTCAGCGCCGGGTGGGAAGATAGCGTCGGCAAACACCGTCGCGGCGTCCCCCCCAATGGCTGCGCCTCCGGCGCCCCCCAGGTCACCGACGATGCCACGCCAGAACCCGCTGGTCGGTCCCTCAGCGCCAGATCCGATGTTGCCGAGCGCCGGGCCGAAAAGCGACACCAGATCAGTTGAGCCCTGGCCGAGAGGGATGGCCCCGCTGAAGGGCGCAGTGGACTCCATCAGCCAACGGCTGAAGGCCGCGTTCATGTCAGCCGGGGCCGGGAGCAAAGCCTTCACCGCAGCGTCAGCCCCAGCCACACCCCCAGCAGCGGCCCCCAAAGACCCGAGGAAGGTCGTGACAATGCCCTTGGCGTCGCCTTTGTTAAGACCGAAGAATGAGTTGGTCAGGGCGTCGATCAACTCACCCTTGGTCGCCCCCGCACCGAGGAGGCTGCCTAGCAGGGAGCCGTATTTTGGCTTGACCTCGAACTCGACCGGGGTAGCAAGGATCTCCTTTTCGGCCTCTACTTCAGCCACGGCCTTGTCATCGAGTTCCGGCTTGATGGGAAGATCAACGCCGTCCTTCGACCACGCATCGGCCTCGGCGCGTGCTTCATCCAGACCCTCGTTGAACTTGTCACGGTCAAGGATGAGGCGAGCCTTAATCTCACCGGCGTCAAAACTCACGCTAGATCACCCCCCTAGTTGACCGTGAAGCCCATGCCCGCCAGATTGTCAGCGGTCCCCTCGAGGACTTCCTGTTGTTCTTCAGGGTCGCCGTACTCCCACGCGAAGCCTTCGAGGTAAAGCCGATACTCCCACCACGACAGCGCGTGGACTTCCGCGACGCTGAGGCCGAGACGGCGCCGGAACAGGTACAGGATGCGCCGGTTGTCGAGATCACCAGCGAGCGCGTCATACCGCTCGCCTATCCTTTTGGGTCAGTGAACTCCGAGAGCAACCACTGGATGAATGCCCGGAACAAGCGCACCGGCAGTCCAGCCAACTGGTCGGCGGTGATGACGCCGGAGCACAGTGCGGAGGTCGCTTCGTACAAACGCTTGGTCAGGTCGGTTTCGTCGACGATGGTCGCGTCCGTGCCTTCGGTCGTTGCGGCCAAGTCCCGCGCGACCGCGACGAACGCCTCGAAGGCACCCGCCGTGGGCTCGGGTATCGTCCCGTCCGGGATGCCCCATTCGGACATTCCCGAATAGGCCAGGGGTTCGATTGCGTTGCTGGCGTCGAAACCCATCAGACGACAGCCGCCGTGATGTCGTCGATCTCGATGGCGCTGGGCGCACAGGTGGCCGTGAAGGTCGTCGGGTAAAGGCGCGGGGACTTCACGCGCATGTACTCGGTCTTTACCTTGCCAGCGGCGACCATTGACGGGATGAAGACCTGCCGCTGGAAGCCGAACGAATTGACGCCGTAGAACACGACTGCGACCGCCGTCAGGGCGTCGGCCAAGTTCAGCGTGGACAGTCCCGGCGTGGACGCTGATGCCGCTGTCGTAGTGATCGTGCCGCCGCCGTAGGCGTTCTGCATATTGGCGATGGTGTCTTCCGCGAACGTGATGTCGATGGTCACGTCCAACGTGTCCGGGGTAATGAGGACCGGCGTGGACTGCTCTTCCACCCGGATTTCGCCCGTCTTACGGTCCACGTTCAGCGTCACCCCGGACTCCGTGAAGCCCGACGCCACCCACGGGGACGAAGGGATCGGCCACGAAGTCGCGCCGGCTGTGGCGGGCGCCGAAGGCTTGGGGGTCCCGGACGGGGCGATGTAAAGACTCGCCACGCCGACGATGACGTTAGATGCAGTTCCCACGTTCTACCTCTTCACAATCTGGACGCCCGCAAGGGCGCCGGTTGAGATCGCCTGGTCAGCGAAGTTAGATGGCACAGACGTACCCGCGCGGTGAATCTTCGGGCACCCAGGAATGCTGGGGTCGAAGAAGTCGATGTTCCACGGGCTTTCGATGGCAAGAACCACTTCACCCGAACCGGCCACGATGGGGGGAGCAGCCACTTCCGGCGCGCCCACGATGGAGTCAGCGGCGGCGTTCGGCAGATCGGCAATGACCGACGCCGGTGGCTCTTCGGTGTGCAGGACCACCGCCGACTGGTCGGCAACAGCCTGGGTCGGCCCAGTTGGCACCTCGACGGGGCCGAGAAGGTCAGAAGAGGGCACGGTGCTCACGCGGGCGACGCTACGGGCGATGTCCACCAGGAAGGGGGCATCACACGGCCACCGTCAGCAGGTACGAAACCATGTAGGTTGTGCGATTGTCCACGTCACGGTCGAAATACTGCGGCGGTCCGGACGAAGGTTCAACCCCCAGGACGTAGGTAGTGCCCATCGTAAAGGACGACTCGTGGCTGGACATGAATGCGTGCAACTTCAGCGCCAGGGCCTCGGCGCCAGTGTCGGTCACGTCGCGCACCCGACAGTGGACGTGCGTTGATTCGAATGCCCCGTCAAGGATTGGCGCTGCCCCGCCAGCGGCACTGATCGCAATAGCCTGATCGGGCGTATCTTGGAGCCGATTCAATTGAATCGGCGTCGTCAGGCCCTCGGCAGTAATGAAATCAGTCTCAAGATAGGTTTGAAGGTCGGCCAGCGACAGGCTCATACGATTCTCCCGATGTGTGGCAGCGTGCGCCGCTTCCCGGCGTCCCCAGCCTTACGGATGGCTTTTATCTCAGCCTCAGACAGCCGGGGGACTAGCGCCGGGGTATAGAAAACGGGTTCGCCGTGGTCGTGGACCTTGATCGCAGTGGAGTTGTGAAGCATACCGAACTCGACCGGCGCGCGCATGAAGACCTGATCGCGCATTTCCAAAGCGATTCTGACGGTGGAACGGACGAGCCCACCACGCAGGGCTTCGCGCGCCCACTCCGCAAATGTTGAGTCGCGCTTTTCGGGGATCTGGCCCGACAAAAACTGGGCCTCCCCGCCGTGGGGATGGTCGAACTCGACGGAGAACTTGTACTTCGAGCGCCCCGGAATCTGCTCCGGCGTGCCGTCGATCCAGTGGGCGTAGACCTGATTCACCGACACCTCGGCTTCGAGAATACCGTGGCCGACCAGGGCCTTCAGTTCGTCTACCGCCTCACCAAACGACTTCATCGCGTCAGCGCCCTTATGCCTACCAGCGTTCCCGCAATGGTGCGCATATCGGTCAGCGCGATCACTTCGCGCCCATCCAGCAGGTCCCCCACGGCCACCGTCACGGTGCCAGCAAGCGTGACTTCGTTGGTGGCTGTCGTCACTTCCCCATCCTTGCCGATAAGGTCCTTCAACCGCTGCACCTTGCGCGCGGGCAGCGTCACCGCCGCAGCATAGGTGGGGTCGTCGCGCGTGTCGGTGGACGTGATCTTCTGCCACGAGACCGACTGGTTGAGCAGTCCCGAGATGTTCACGCTCAGACCGAACTAAGATTCAGGAACGCGTCCGTGTGCGCGCTCGGGATCTGGAACGGCGAGATGAGGGCAGACATGATGCGATCCAACTGCGCCGGGACAGACCCCTTTTCGCCGGTCCAGTGGTTGTATTTCACCGATGCGCCCGACACGCTTTCGGAGTCCACTTCGATGTTCTGCGCCCACGCGAGCATCCGATAGTACTCCAGGCAGACATAATCAACGATCTGCTGGGGCACGACGCCCTCGTAGTCCAGGAAGAACACGCCGGGGCGCTGGACCGTAACCAGGACGGGGCTGGGCGTGGCGATCATGTTGGGCCACCCATACTTGAACGTGCGCGGCCACTCGCGCTCCTGGGTAACAATCAACTTCACCCCGTAGAACGGTCCTTCTTCGTCCGCCGCCATCGACGCCGCCAACGCCACGCCTTCGGCCACCGGCAACGCCGCGCCGTTCGGAAGCGTCGAGAACTGCGGGTAACGCGAAGCCAAGTTGGCGACGGCGTTGGCAGCCGTGATATAGGAACCCGGCGCGACGCTCGATTCAGGAACATTCGCAATCGCGGGCTGAAGGTTCGGGTTGACGATGCTCACTAGAGCGCCGCCTTGATCTCCTCAGCCGTCTTATCGACCAACTTGACTGGGGAACCCGTCTTGCGCAGGGCGTGGCCCACGCGCGGGTCGATGACCTGGCCTTCAACGAAGCGGTGAACCAGGTGCTCGAAACGCGCCAGGAAATCGCGCATGGCGACGTAGTGCTTCGTCGGGTCTGGCAGGTCGGCTATCGCAACCGCCTCCACAGGCGTCGCCGCGACCACCGGAGCGGATGCCTCAGCCTGTACGGCGTCAGCCGGCGCATCAGTCTCGGGCGCCTCAACGGGGGTCTCCTTCGCCGCGCTTTCGCTGGCTTTCACGTCTGCCACTGGGGTAGTCCTTTCTTGCGGCTCTGGGAAGGCGGTGTTTCAACAGGCGGAGAATCTGCCCGTTCTGGGATCTCCCCAGACACCATGCCGCCATCCTCAGATCTCAGTGTACCTACAGGTGTCGCACACCTGGTTAGGCGTGTTCAATCACAACAGCCCGCTTGTAGGCCGCAGCGTCGCCGGTCAGGAGGTCCGTCCCGACGGTGTAGCCGCCGACCCACGACCAGGTGCTCGTAAGCACCTGACCCAGGCGGTCGAGCGGGGCGCGCAGGATGCGGACCACGCCCGCGATCATGTCCACCTGGACCGTCGAACCCGCCTGCATCGCCGTAATGAGGTCCGCCATCTCCGAGAACGGAGCCTCAATGAGCGAACCGTCGCCGGACACAATGGGACGGTACACCTCGACGCCACCCTGGTTGACTTCGGTCGGGGTCACGGTGTTCAGAATCCAGTCGATCCCCGCGAAGCGTCCCATGAACTCGGCACCTTCGCCCATGCTGTCCCCAACCGTGAAGTCGCGGTACGCGGGGCTGTCGGCGCGGCCACGGTAGGCCAGCAGGAAGTTGTTGTCCTGGAACAACTCGTCCACCGTCTGCGGGTGGACGTGCGCCGTGTACGCACCCTTGATCCGGGGCACGTTCTGGGTACGCAGGCGTGTCACCGCCGACTGGAACACCGAGAGCGTCGCCAGGTCGCTTGACGTGATCTGGTTGGCCGACGCGCGGCTGTTGGGCCGGATCTGGACCGGGCCGACGGCCGAGACCACCGCCGCGCCGTTGGCGACTGTCGCTGCCGTGCCGAGGGTCAGGGTGTTCGTCGCCACGTCCACACCGACCACCGTGTTCGCCACACCACCGATAGTGACGTTGAGCGGGTAGGTGGCCGAAACCGGCACCAGCGTCAGGGTGTTCTGCCCCGTCAAGCCCTCGGTCGGGTTCGAGCCCGTGGTCGAGAGGTTGGTGGTGGCGTACTGGAAGCCAGTGGCGTCGGCCACGACCAGCGTGGTCGAAGCCGAAGTGCCAGCGGTCGCGTAGGTCGTGCCCTCACCGAACGCGGCGTAGAGCGCCTGCTGGGCAAGCAGGTTCTTGGACTGCGCGGCCTGGATCGCCAGGATCTTGTTGTCCTCGAGGAACTTGCTGGCAAGCGCCATCGCGCTAAGCAGCATGTTCGTGTCGATGGAACCGGCGTACTGGTCCATCTTGACCTGGTACTGCTCGAACCCGTAGGTTGAGGCCGAGGCGTCCGAACCCGTCACCGGGGTCGTGCTCGGCGTCATCAGGCCGGACTTGGTGAAGATACCCGTGGAACCCACGGCACCAGCCCACGGCTTGACCTGGGCCAGCGAGCCGTACAGGAGGGCGGGCTGAAGCGCGCTCTCGAACGTGCGGTCCAGAAGGCCATTCTGGAGGATCTCCTGCAACGAGGCAGGTACGACTTCACGGAAGCCCATGTGCTTATAGTCCTTTCACGACTACTTGAGCCCGTACCGAGCAAGTTCCTTTTCGAACTGATCGGCGGGCGCGTCTTTGAAGTTGACGGGACCGGGACCGGGACCGGAGGCGTTGGGTGGGGAGAACTTCTGGCCGAACCATTCCGGGCTCTGCGCCTGCAACTCCTTCACCGCATCCTCGATGCCGGTAACGTTCTCGCCTTCTACTGCGAGTTTGGACGTGTCTACGAGCCTCAGTGCCGCCCCCGCGCGCTCCGGGTTGATCCCAGCGTCCCTTAACGCCAGGCTGACGGACGACGTGATGAGCGCCCGGTGAGCCTCGGCCTTCGCGGCTTCAGCCTCGGAACGCAGCCTCACGGCTTCCTCCTGCGCCTTCTGCAACTCTGTCTTGTTCGCCTCTTCCGCTTCACGAGCAGCCTGGACGACTGACTCGATGGCTTCAAGGTTCTCGACTCCGAACTTCTTTAGCAGTTCCTTCTCCGCCGAAGAACGCCCGTCCTTACGGGCATCGCCCGCAACCCGGTCCATGTCCTCCTGCGTGAACTTCCCGCTTGCGGCTGCCTTCACAAGTTCGCGGGCCTTCGCCTGCTCTTCGTCTCGGGCCGCCTGCACGGCTGCTTGCAGTTCTTCATCTGTTGGCACGTTGTCCCCTGGTTCAAACCCGCCCAGTCGCGGTCACGGTCACGGTAAGGCGTGGGCGGTGGGGTAAGGGGGCACGAATCGGTAGTAGCGGGAACTGGGATCGAACCAGTGTCTCCGGGTTATGAGCCCAGACGGGGGACCATCCCCTGCCTCCCGCGCGTCATCAAGTCACGCCGACGGTATCAGAGGCGCGCCGGGGAAGGGTGAACCTGGGGTGCATCGACAGTTGTGGACTACTATATTGCTGCTGATGTACCACCCGCCAGACGATTCGAGGTTGTAGACATGGCCCGACGACTCCCGACGACTCACCTTGACGACGCGATCCAACTCTATGAGTCCTCGGATCTCGGCTACCGCGTGGTCGCGCAACGATTCGGCGTCTCCTGGCGTGTTCTGCGCGACGCGCTCATCGAACGTGGCACCCTGCGCTCCGGCGCCGAGGGAACGCGCCTCGCCCGCGCCAGGGGAGAACGCACCAGGCGCGCCGAAGCCGACATCGACGAGATCGCCCGGCTCTACCTCAGCGGTGTGAGCGAGGCCGAGATCGCCCGCACAGTAGATTTCACCCGCGAGCGCGTCAAGAACATCCTGGTCAGGGCCGGGATTGAGCGTCGTTCCGTCGCCAAGGCCAATCGGCTGATGATGACCCAACGCAGCCCCGAAGAGAACCGGCGCAACACCGCCGCCGCCCACGCCGCCGTCCGAGGCGCCCCCATGACATTCGACGAAAAGTGCCGTCGAGCCCAACTGCGCCACGGGAAAGTCCCCTTCAACGCCTACGAACTGCTCTACGCCGCGTGGCTGCGCCTGCGCGGGCTCAACCCCGTCCACCAGCACGCCGTTGGCCCCTACAACTGCGACCTCGCTTGTGGCACCGTCGCCGTGGAAATCTTCGGGGGCAACTGGCACGGAACGGGTAAGCACGCCGCGACGTTCGTTGAACGCTCGAACTACATCCTCGATCAAGGCTGGACGCTGGTAGTCGTCTGGGTCAACCAAGGCACAAAGCGCCTCGGGGAAGGAAGTGCGGACTACATCGCTGCCCTCGTGGAGCAGGCCAGCAGCGACCCATCCCTCCGAGGTCAGTATCGGGTGATTTGGGGTGACGGCCAGGAAGTCCCCACTGAGGGTAGAGAACTCCACGAGTTCGCCACTGTACCATCGCGTCGTCGTGCCCCTCACGGCGGGTGAGACGACCTGGGTGCCTGCCGGGAAGCAACGAGGGTGGACCGCACCCGGAAGGCCGATTACCGGGATGCGGTCGGCACGGAAGTTCATGCCGTTCGCCCACCGGCACGCTGGGGTGGTCTTGTCATCGATAACTGCCCGCCAACCCAGAAGGGGCACCTTGCCGGTCTGTTCTTCAGTGCGGTCGTTCAGCAGGTTCGCAGCAACATCGCTAAGGGCGGCGGCGCGGTCACGCCGGGCTTCGGCTGCAACCTGGCGCTCGAAATATCCCTCTTCGACGGTTTCGGCGTGCTGAACATCCTTGGCAGCGGCCAAGCGTTGCGCGGCACCGACGATGTACAGCGCACGCCACGCCTGCGCCTGCTGAAACTCGTGACGGCGCAGGGGACCAGGCGGTCCAGTGCCTAGGTCGGGTTCCGGAATCGCCTGTGCGGTCAGGTTCGCCAGCCACACTGCCACATCCACGGGCAGTCCCCACAGTTCCAGCGCAGCACGGATGCCGAGCATCAACCCGTAACCCGCCGCTTCGGCGGCGAACAGCGCCGTGATGGCCTTCAGCAGGCGCCGATCACGCTGGGTCTTGGCCCGTTCTTGTGCCGTCCCTTCGTCGGGCGGCGGTTCAGACCGGCGTGGCGCCCGTGTCGATGCCATCGCCCGTCAAATCCTTGTCCGGCTCGTCCAGAAGTGCCTGAAGGCGTGCGGGAAGCGGCGTCCCGGCCATGCCCGGTCCCTTCCCGACGAACCCTTCGGCCTCGATCCGCGCCACTTCCTCTTCGATCTCCCCGTCGCTCCACGTCGGGTGGATGGTCTTGACCAGGGTTTCCGTGGAAGCGGCGACCGCCTGGCGCAAGAACAGCACTTCCTGGGCGCCGTCCAGCGCGTCGTCAGGCAACCCGTCACCGAGTTGGATGCTAGGCAGGCGATCTGCGACGTGCGGCGAACCGTCGGCCATCGCCAGCGCGGTCGCAATCGCGTAACCGAAGGCTTCCAGCGCCATGTGCTCCTTCTGCGAACGGTTCAGCAGCGTCCGCAACTGACTCAACTTCATGGCGTAGCCCGAAACAGCACGCTGGATTGAGGCCGTGTGGCCCTCAATTCCCCAGGTCAGCGGGGCGTAACCCGCGCAGGTCACCATCAGTTGCGTCAGGTGGTTCGTGTATTGGATGTGCTGGACGAAATCGACCTTGGGATCGACGGTCTTGATGAGGTCCATCCCATTGGTCCCGATGGCCGGGCGCATCCGGCTTCCGCCGACGATATGGTATCCCTCCAAGTCCAGTTTTCCGGTCTCGTCGAGCATGGAGCGGTCAACGAACGTATGGGGTTGCGACTTGCGCGTCCTGCTCAGCAGCAGACTTTCGGCCTCGTTCAGCGTGTCGAAGACCGGCCCCAGGCCCATCAGGTCGCTTTCAGCCCCCGGCACATTTTCCCACGGGATCAACGTAGGGCGATCAAGGCCCGTCGCGTATTCTTGTGGAAGGTTGGCGAAGGGGGCGAACTTGCTAAGGGCAACTTCCTTGCCCAGTTCCCCTTCAGTGCCTTCGTACAGGTTGTAGCGCACCCACCCCGTCGTGTGCTCTTCAAACAGCCGGAAGACGACCTTGCTAGACGGGTCGGGCTTGCGCGTGACGATGACAGTACCGCCGGCGTAGAACGAACCGTGGCGGATGTCCCACAGGATGTTGTCTTCCGGAACCAGGGCTAACAGCGGAATCTTCGGGTTGATGTCGGGGTCCTTGATAACGCGGATGCCCAAGCGGCCTTCGCGCGCGACCTGGACACCGCCCTTGACGGCGAAAGCCCCGAAATCGTTGACCTGTTCGATCTTCCCAAGCAGTTCCTTGTCCTGTGTGGAAGTGACCCTGGGGGTGGTCGAAAACAGCAGCGCCGCCGAAAAGCGGCAGAGTTCGCGCGGCCACGGAACCGGGATGTAGGTTTCGACCCGAGAATTGTTGGTGGCGATATTGGGGTTCGCCTGGATCATCTTGACCCGGTTGTTTTCGTAGCGGTTCCGGTAGCCTTCGATCTGATTCCAGTGGTCCCGCACTTCCATCGGCGGCCAGGTCTCTTCCTGGGAAATCGTCTTGCGCAGTTTGTCGAGGACGCCCATCAGACGGCCACCCTTTCATCAAAGCCGCCGAGCACATCGCTGCGGCTGGCAAAGTACGCTGTCGCGGCGTCAACCGTATGGTCACTCCCCTTAGCGGGCTTCTCCCCGTCAGGCTCGTAGTGATACGCCTTAGAGTCAACGCGCAGACCGGGGCACGCCGGGGTCAGGATCTCCCGTCCCTGTTCCAAGAAGTAGTTGCGCGTCTGCAAACCAACCTTCTTGTAGGTGGCGAAGGGAACGGGCTGGACGTAGGTACGCACCCCCGTTTCTTCAAGCACACGGGCCAACGTCACATTTTCGGAGGCGCCCGCCGCGTCGCAGTAGATCGTCTGGACGTTCCAGTCCCGACAGACCCGCGCGATCATGTGGCAGCGTTCGGTCAGTTCAATGCGCTCGTAAACCTTCTCGTGGACCCAGGCAACCTTGCCATCAGGAGTTTCGACGCAGACTTCCAAGGCCGTATACAGCCAGCCCCAGTCGAGCCCCGCGTCGGTCGGGTAGGTGTTCTGGACGATAATTGGCACACCGGGAACGCTGGGGCGCTTGACCAGGGGCGATGGCATGACGAAGGACTTGCCCGCTTCGGCCGCCGCGTCCAACTTGGCCCCATCGAAGACCGCGCCGGAAAACGCCATAGGCGACGCTTCGTACTCCTGTTCGAACACTTCGCGCGGCAGGTTCCGCTTGGCCTCTTCCACTTCGGCGGGGTCGATGAAGGGGTTGTCCAGCGTGCGAAAGCGCCAGGACGCCCACTGATCATTATCCGTTTCCAGTGCGTTACGAAACCGCTGGTAGAACCAGTTTTCCCCGTTGAACGTGCTAATCAGCAGCGCATCGCCCTTGTGGTCGGACAGCGCCGGGCGCACTGCTTCGGTCCAGACCCGTTCGTCCAGGAACGCTGCTTCATCCAGCACCGCGCAGACCAGACCTTCACCGCGCAGGTTATCCCAGCGTTCGCCGGAACGGAACAGGATCTTGGACCCGTTTGGCAGATAGATTTCACTTAGCGTCCGGTTCACTTCACGATGTTCGCGTGGGATAATGGACGAAATCTGGTCGAGACCGATGCGGCTTTGCGAATGGCTGGGCGCAACCCACAAGCCGACCGACTTGGGCTTGGACGTGACGGCGACCATGATCTTCGCCATCCCTAGCACAGTCTTCCCGAACCTTCTCCCAGCGGCGACTACCTTGAACCGCGCGTCCGATTCCCACACTTCACGTTGCGCCGGGTGTAGTTCCAGGTGGAACTCCCAGTCCCCCGACGTGGCTTGGCCGATGCGGTCGATACCGGCTTTACGCGGGCTCACGAAGCCACCCATTTCCCCTTGGTAATACGCCCGTGCAGGCCACAGATGCGGCACTGAATGGGTGGGAAGATCGTCAACGGTTCGCTTTTGACCAAGAACCAGGACTTGTCGTCGGTCAGACTGATGCGCCGGAACTTCGCCTTTTGCGCGGCGTGCAGATTAGGCGTCTTGTCGGCCAGCGACTCAACCCCGATGCACTCGTGCCAAAACTCGACGTGTGAGTTGTCCGGCGCCAGACGAAACTTGACCGAGTTCACGCCGACTCCACCCCTACGTCGATCTGCGGGGCAACTTCGGACCCGCCGATGCGCACGACCACGCGGGTCGGGCCTTCCTTCTTCTTGGTGCCGTCGCGGTCCATAAGCCCCCTGATCTGGGCGTACTTCTCCGCCGCCTCCATCGTCGTCTTCAGATAGGTGGTGCCGGCGACAGAATTGATGTTGGCGTTGGCCGCTTCTTCGTGGCGTTCCCAAGACTTCACCATCACCCGTTCGTACACCCCCGCGATTCGCTCGATCTCCGCCTCGACATTTTCCGCACGGCTACGGCGCCGCTGGGTTTCGACCGCGAGGTCTTTGGAAATGGTGGCCTGGGTCAAGCCATAGCGCCGGGCGATTGCCGCTTGGGACAGCCCGGTCGCGTACAGCAGGAACACCTCTGCCCGACGTTCGTCCAGGCTCATGTCCTCGATCTCTTCTTCGGTTGCCGCCGGCACCAAGACCTTCGGCACCGGGACCAGATTGCGCTGGGCCACTACTTGTGCTTAGGCAGGGGGTGGTTGCGCTTCAGTTCCTTGCGCGCTTGCGCCCGGATCTCCGACTTCTCCCCAGCCGTCAGGCCCTTGGCCTTGTTCACGTCCATCAACGCCGCGCGGGCGTGATCAGCGTCGTTCACCGGGAAGGACCGATGCGGGCCAGCGAAGTCCTTGGCGGGCAGCGCATCGCGTGAAGCCTTGTCCAGTCGTGCCATCAGTCCCCTTTCAACGTTGATGGACAGTAGCCTAGTCGACACCAGGAAGGGGGAACCGTCGACACCAGGCTTCATAACGCAGTTGCGGCCCTTTTTGGCGAATAACGCCGCAGACGCGGCCCGAACCCCGTATTACACGCAGATTGCAGGCAAATCAGGGGTTCTGACGCGAACGACGACGCTGCGACTTCGCGTAGTTCTCCCTCCGCCGTTCCTTGAACATCTCCTGGCGCTGCTTGCCGAAGTATTCGGGCGTCAACTGCCACCGCAGGCACTTTCTACAGCGTTCCCACTTCGGTGACACATCGACCCAGTAGTGATCGCATTCCCCACGCACCACACCATTGTAGCGCAGGCACGACGCCGACGGCGGAACAATCGCGTAACGAATGTTACAGATATCTAACGACCAAACATTACATTTGTGTTACAGTTTTTGACAAAACCGGCGTTTGGTAAGAATTATGCACGTGACTGCATAAATCGTCAGTATCCTGACCAGGTATAACACAAACCGCAGAGGAAGGGACTACCGAGGCAATTCCGCATCCCCCCTGATGAGCCCCTGATAACTTTGTAGCGCTTGACAAATCGAAATAATCATGATACGATTCGGCCGCTGCCGAAGCGCGTCACCTGCGTCGCGTGACGGTAGCGGTGCTGCGCAGGTGACTCCCGAGGGATTGACCTAGTGTTCGACCACCTGGGACAGTCGCTACGCGACTGCTACCGCGCCCCTACGGGGCTTGCTTTCAGGGTGGTGCTAGCGTCCGCTGGTTCATCTTAGCCTGGTGTGCTGGTGATTGCATGGATCTACAGTGCCGGTCGGTCTGGCTTTGGTGGGGTTGTTTCGACACTTGGGATGTCCCCCCGTCCACTGTCGCGGCGTCGAGCAACCCCCCCCGGGGAGTGGCTCTTGAGGCGCGCAGCGTGTGGCTTGTGCATCAGTTCACATAGCAACTTGCATGTGAACGGATGGTCAAGCGGGCCTGTAGTGACTTGTGAGGCTGTGGATGGCTGAGGTGGCGTCTGACTCCACCACCCCCCACAACCCCTCCCTGAACGTCACCACGGCGCGCAAGTGACCAGCCAAGGGGTTGACGCGCGCACCAGGCCCAATCAACTTTGAGCCGGTACGGGGTCACGTTCAATTCACAACAAATGGACAACTTTACGTCGTACCTGATCAGCGACACCAAAAAATACTTGACAACGGCTTCGGCGGTGTTGATTGGCACGCTACGAGCGTGTATCATTTACTCAGCGGCCTAAAAACCGGTTGACGGCAGCGTGTGAGCGCCTAGCCCATGTCCCGGCAGCAAGAAGACCGGCTAGTGGCACCTTGACATACGAGACGATCCCCAAGGCAGGGCCTCACAACTGCCCTAGAGCCTTGGGCCCAAAGTCTCTACAAACTCTCTCTCTACTCTGACGCAGTAGAGCCCGCTAGGGCTCAGGGTGTCCCGGTCTACGAATCGAGACACCGCGAGACCTAGCGAGACCCGCTAGGCACAAACAGAGGAGAGAATATGGAAACTGTCGTCGATTTCATCGCTTTCTGCGAGATCGCCACAACACATTCCCCCACGCTGCACCGCGACCGTTTCATCGTCACTTGCCAGGAGTGTCCAGTGACCGAGCCCGCTTGGATCGTCGATTTCTACGAGCGAGCGCGGGACACGGCGCGGAATCACTACGACCGACACCACGCCTAGAACCAGCCCGCCAGGGCTGAGGGTGCCAGGGTCTAACGATCCTGACGCTCTCAAGCCTGGCGAGATTCACCAGGCTGAAACACAGAGGAGAGAGCATATGTCTACCGAAACAATGGAATGGCTGAACACACAAGTTCTGGTGGGGCACACTGAAAAGCGCGGCAACGCCTGGCACTACCGGGAGAGCGCGCAAGGCGGCGAGCCCAACCACTACGAGGGGCCCGTCCCTGTGGCTGACGTGACACGGCGCCTGTTTCACTGGGATGCCGTCGAAACCCCGGTCTACACACTGGCACCTGCCACACTGGAGACAGCGACGCAACTAGGCCCCAACGGGGAGCCTCTGGCTCTTCAGGCGGTGCCGGATCGTAAGGCCATCACGCGCAGCGACACTGGCGCCGTCCTTGGGATCTTCAAGGGTGGCTACCAGCCGCACCAGCCGCGTGAGTGGCTGATCGAGAACGTGGGTCTCCTGGTGGGCGGCGCGCTGGACATTGGCTCAGCGGGTCTCCTGAAGGGTGGCGCGGTCGCGTGGCTACAGGTGGAAGAGTCGGACAATATGGAGACCCCGAGCGGCGTCACCTACCGACCTTTTATCACGGCGGCGACCTCGTCCGATGGGTCACTGGCAACCACGTATCAGGTCGGCGTGACCGTCGTTGTGTGTGACAACACACTAGCGGCGGCGATGGGCGAAAAGGGCGGGCGCGTCAAGATCAAGCACACCCGCTACAGCACCCTGAAGGTCCAGACTGTGCGGGACGTGCTAGGGATCGTCGAGCAGGCGGGCGAGACATTCGCGCAGAGCGTGGAAGAACTGACCAACTGGACCGTTACGGCGGCGCAGTGGTCCCGGTTCCTGGACACGATCTGTCGGGTTGACCCCGACGCGAAGACAACCCGCAGCGCGACGCTGACAGCGAAGAAGCGCGATGAGTTGTCGAACCTGTACGCGCACGATCTGCGGGTGAGCCCGTGGGCTGGTACGGCGTTCGGCGTGGTCCAGGCAACTAACACCTGGGCGCACCATGTCCAGACAGTACGGGGCACCAGTCGAGTCGAGCGCAATGCGCTCAACGCGATCACCGGGGCCACGGAGAAGGCCGACACGGAGACGCTGGCGGTCCTCGCCGGAGTCTGCGGGCGGTAGTAGTAGAGCCCGACCAGGGCTCAGGGTGCCGGGGCACACGTCCCGACACTCTGACACCTGGCCGAGTGACTAGGTGAAACCAACACAAGAGGAGAGAGCAATGACACTTAAGACCAACTGGTATCAGGTGATATGCGTAGAGTGCACCTACAGCGCGCTCGAATCATACGCCGTGGATGCGCGCCGCTCGTCCTGGGAGCACCAGATCGAGACCGGGCACGCGGTAAGCGTGGTGCGGCGATGAGCGCCTACGACGAGGTGCGGCGCCTACTGGACCGCGCCGCGCTGGCGCTCGAAGCCGGGCAGTACCTCAAGACCGAGCAACTGATCGCGCAGGCGGACGTGATGCTACGGGGTGCGCGGGGTGCGCGATGAGGCGCGCGCAACTGTGGCATCAGGCCGAGCGCTGGAGCGGGCGACCGCGCCACAACTGGCACGGGCTGGCCCTCGGGGCGCTGGGCGCGGTGACTTACGGGGCGCTCCTGGCGCGCTATCCCGTCTGGGCGTTTGTCTTCCTGGGCGTCGGGGCAGTCTGGGCGCGTCGAGGGCCGAGCCGGAATGGCTGAACAGGCTGGGGCGGTAGGGCTAGCACCTACCGCGCCACACTGAGCAGACAGCGCAGTGAGATTTACAACTGAAACGGAGAGAAAAATGAGTGCATATATCGAGAGCCCGGCACACCTGCGAGTACTGACGCAAGCCGTAGTGGCGTCGGTGCGGCGAGATGGGCCGATCTGGTACGGCGATAAGCGAATCGAGGATGGCGATTACGCGCAGGTCTTCGACATGCTTTACGCAGAGAACGTTCGCAGCGTGTCCTACCGCTACGCGGGCGAGCCGCGCGAGAGCCTGCCGGGATACTGCGGGGACGAGCCCTACGAGTGGCGCGTTTTGACGTTCACGCCAGACCCGCTCAAGGTGCTGAAGGCCCTAGCGGGCTACGAGTACCAGTCGTGCGAGACCCCCGACTGGGAGCAGACGGACGCTTACCGGCTCTGTCAGGCCCTCCGGGCGCGCCTGGTGTCCATGCTGCCCGGCTACGACGAGACCGAGACCTGGAGCATCGGGGACGTGAAGGAGGCGATGAGTGAATAGGACAGCCCGCCAGGGCTGAGGGTGCCGCGCTACGGGGCGACACTCTCAAGCCTGGCGAGCGTCAGGTGATTTGAAACTGAATGGAGACAAGAATGGGTTACTCGACTGACTGGACCGGGCGCCTAGCGTGCGACTCATGCGGCCACAGCGGCGGCGTGCGGAAGCGTCGCTGCCCGTACAAGGTCGATCACCGTGACGGGACGGCACCGCTCCACTACTGCATGGCGGCTGCCCTGTGCGACGCCTGCTACAAGGCCGAGGGAGGTCTGCGCGGGGTTCACGGCGAGCGGTGCCGGGAGAACGCGGCGAAGGCGCAAGAGATGGCCGATGCCGTGCACGCGCGCCTGGTGGCGGGCGATTCGCAGATCCGCACCCGCTGGGGATCATGGCACGAGATGGTCCCGGCTGGCTATGTTGGGGCGCGCTACGTTAGCGCCGACGGCACGGAGACATTCGTGCTGGTGGCCGAGGGCTCACCCGACCAGAGCGCGGGGTGGCTCTCCGAGGTAAGCGAGCCGCACCCGTGGGTGGGGCCGGACATGCCAACGAAGGAAGTGACCGTGAGTTGAAGTGAAGTAGCAGCGCGTCGGACGGCGCGCACCGCGCCCCGGTGGAAACTCTCCGCCGCCGGGGTCCGGTGCAGGCCGTCCGAAGTGACGACCTAGACCAAAGGAGAGAAGATGAGCACTATCGAAAGGCCGCGCGAACTATCAGAGTTCGTGGGCCAGAATGAGTTAGTGAGCCGCTTGCGTATCGTCATGCGCGGCGCTCGGGCGCGTGACGCGCTCGCCCCTCACGTCCTGCTGTCCGGCCCTGCGGGGACGGGAAAGACGACGCTAGCGGGGATCGTGGCGCGAGAGTTGGGGGCCAAATTGGTGACGGTGAACGGCCCGAGCCTACGGCGACCTGGCGACCTGGCCGCCGTCCTTGCGGACTTTGACAAGGATGCAACGACGGTCCTGTTCGTGGACGAGATTCATCGTATCCCGACCGTTGTGGAAGAGACGCTCTACGAGGCAATGGAAGACCGCACGTTGTCCATCCTCATAGGCAAGAACGAGGCGGCGCGCGCGGTGACACTGGCGCTCGCGCCGTTTGTCGTCGTCGGGGCCACCACGAAGCCCGGCGCGCTCTCGCAGCCGCTCCGCGACCGTTTCGGGTTCCACGGCGTCACCACGCTCTACGGCGTCGGGGACCTAAGCCAGATCGTAGCGCGGGAATGGGAGCGACAGGGCCACACCCCGGACATCGGCGCGGCGCTGGTGACGGCGCGTGCGGCGAAGGGAACGCCCCGTGTGGCGATCCACCTAGCGACGCGCGTACTGGACGTGTGCGCCCTGCGTGAGGTAGAGGTGACGCAGCGCCAGGCACGTGAAGCCCTTAGCGCGTTCGGGATCGACGGCGATGGCTTGGACGAAATTGATCGCAAGATCCTCGCCGCCCTGACCGGCCCCTTCAAGGGAAGGGCGGTGGGGTTGCTCGCGCTAGCCCAGGCGCTAGACATGGACCCGATGACGATTGAGCGAGAGCACGAGGGCGCGCTAGTGCGGTCGGGATACATGGTCCGCACCCCTAGCGGGCGCATGGCGACGGCCCAGGCATTTGAGAGGTCAAGGTGAAGCCCGCGCCCAGGATTCACCTGATTGGCGAACGCACCCTGTCGGGAAGTACCCGGTCACTGTGCCGGGCGGTGATGCTGGACGGCCCCTACGCGACCGACGGTGTTCGGTGGGGGCACGTGGGCGAAGCGAACTGCCGACGGTGCCTGAGCCGCGCGATGACAAACGCGTGAACCACGCCCTACAACTTGCCCACGGCAAGGCGCTGGCGGCGGCGGACAACATGAAGAACCCGTTTCAGCGTATTCTCGCCTACCGCGACATCGCCGCCCGCGCCAACGACGTTCATGCCCTGGCGATTTCCAGCGCACAGTCGGAGATCACGAACCTACTGAAGACCGGGACCCCGCTGGCTGAGATCGTTGAGCGGACCGGGTTAAGCGAAAATCAGGTCAGGAGACTGGCCGCGACCCCAGCGTCGGGCGTAACCGCTCGGGCGTAGCGTCCTGGGCCGCCAGTTCCATCACCTGTTCGCGCCTCCGCATCCTTTCCTCGTATTCAAGCCGCATCCCGCGTTTCGTCGCCGGAAGGTGACGGGGTGCCAGGCGTTCGCGTTCCGCTCTCGGCTGGTCCGCTACCGCCCACCGTTCCACCGCGTCCAAACGCGTTCTGGCGGCCTTAACGTCCTGCGCGACGTTCCCGCGCATTAGGAGCGCCCGCGCAGCGCGTGACCGCAGCGCCATAACCTCCCGCTGGTGAGCACGTACCGCCTCAAGTTCGGCCCGAACCGCGATCAGCACCTCAACTGGAGACGTGTCGGGGTCGAGGTGAAGATCGGCGCGCGCCTGGTCGGCGCTGGCCGAAGCGCACCACGGGCACGCCAGGCCCGGCTTGTCAAGCGCCCAGCGCTGGCAGGTGGTGCAGTAGCCATCCTGATTCAGCGGCATGAATCTCCAATCTGTTTAACCTCACGCCGCGATGGCGTGATGTCCCGGCTTCACGCAGCGTTCCTGCTTGCACGTCCGGCTCAGCCGTGTCCAGTCACACGCCGAATCCCCAAACTCCTGGAAGGCGTAGATGTGCGCGCGCACGGTCTTTCCTTCCAACCAGAAGTTGCCGTGCCCGCTACCGTTCACGCCGCCTTTCCAGACCCAGTGCCCGTCAACCTGTTCAATCAGGCCCATGAAGCGTTCGTGCGGCGTCCGACGCGGCATTGGCGACGGCGCTGGCCGGGCGTTCCTTTCCGCGTACAGCGCCAGACGCGCCGCCTCGCACCGGCAGCCCTCCCTGTACGCCTTGGCGGTGGAATGGGAGCGACCGCGCGGGGTGGCGCAACCCGGCGTGGTGTACGCGCTGACACGCCCCCGGCGTGTAACTGACACCGTGGGGTCGCCGTCGTCTTCCTGTTCGATCAGACGACGCAGGCGCATGAGGCTGTGGCGCGAGTTGCAGCCTAATTCAGATGGTTCTTTCGGACCCTTGCAAATAGGGCAGAGCCGCGTGCGTTCAGCGAACGTGGTTCCGGCCCAGACACCGGCGTCAATCTCCTGGTCAAGCGCGAAGCCCAGACATTCCGCGCGTACCGGGCAGTCGGCGCAGACCGAACGCGCCAATCCCGTCTGATCGGGATCGAACATCAGGCCCGACATGCCCTTGCAGCGCGCCCGCGCCCGCCAGCGGGTCACGGCGCCACCTTCCGGGGATGGACCCGGTGCACCGGGAAGTCCCAGCAGTCCGCGCGACGGCACACGGCGTCGATGAGGTGGCTGTGATCAAGTTGCGACCCGATGTGGGAATGAACCAAATACCCGTGACGATGGCGCAGCCGTTTCTTTAGCCGCCAGAACTCGAACCTGCCCCACAGACCCTTACCGCGTGTCCCCATCCCTGCTCCTGACAGTCAAATGACACGGATGTAACTCGACAGGAAGGATAACAGTGGGCCCCCTTTGGGCGCAAGTGTCTGTCTATTCGACAGCGAACTGGCCGATCAGCCCCACGCGCGCGTGCGGGCTGAGGCCAGCCGACGACAGCCGGTGGTAGTGGTTGCCGTTCGGATCAGCGGGGTCAATCCAGTGTGTGATGAGAACCCAGTCGCCCAAGACAAGTTCGTCTGGTGCAAAATCGTCGTCGCCCATCTGTTCAATCATCTGGTCAAGGAAGTCGCCAGCGCGACTCCGGATCTCGTCGTCCACCCGGTCGCGGATGGACTTAATCTGGAATGAATTACTCACGGACCCTCCTAGTAGGGCCCGGAGCACCAAGTAGGCCAGCCTTGATCGGGCCAGTAGTGCAAGGCGCCCTGGACGAAGCGGACCATAGCCCAGGCTTGCTCCTGCGGGGTGGCAAGGTCCATCCGGACGGGCATCCACGGCGCACGCCACGCGGACCAGGTAGCCGGTAGCCACCCGATGCCTCCGGGGTACGTTCCCTGGACGTGCCACGAGGCCGGTTCTTCACACCGATGGACCTTGACGACGCGGCCCCAATCAAGCGCGGGGACCAGATGACGCCGTAACGGGCCGACAGCGCCAAAACCGCCTGCGCGTATTGTCAGGGAACGTTGTTTCGAGTGTGATGATGCCAGAACGGGGGTCGAACACCGTACAGGGCAATCTAGACCCCTTTCAGCGTATTTCCCCTGATGGGTATTTAAGGGGGGGAAGGCCAGATGCCCTCCGACAATGAGGCCGACCAAGAGGCCGACGCGGGATGCAAGCATTTCGCTCCATTTCCTCGACCTACAGGACCGCCCGAAGGCATTGGGTCATCGTTCACCCCCTCCCGATCTCTAAACCATTTCGTCGTAAGTCCGCCAGCAGGTTCTTCATCGCCCGATGGTCGCTGGGCGTGGAAGACCCGATGACCAGTTCGCCCCGTGGCCCGCTGAAGACCAGGTGGCCTGACGCGCGCATTCCGATTGCCCACCCCGCATTCTCGACCGCCCGCGCGGCTTGCGGGTAATCGCGCCGGAATCGTCGGATCGCCAGCGGCTCGTTCATAAGGCTTCCTGGCTCGCTTGGCGCCGGGCGGCGCGCCAGCGGTTCGTGTACGCCCGATTAGCCTCCAAGCACGGGACGCACTTGCAGCCCGCGTTGTAGGTTGCGCGCGTGCCGTGCGTTCGTCCGTCACGCACAGACGGGATCACGGGCCTTGAAAGTAGCCGGCGTTCGTTGTGCGGGGTGGTCATCCACTGCTTCGCGGCGTTGCGCGCCCGGTGGGCATTAACACAGACGAGACACTCACAGTCTTCCAGCAGGTACTTGTAGTAGCCGTGGGGACGTTCCCTCATCGCCCCTCCTGGTCCGAGAGGATGGCGGCGAAACCACGGATGAGGCTGTGGATGGTTGCGTCATCGAATGCGCCGGGATACTTCGTGAAGGCCGCCAGCGACTCTTGGATCTGTGACACCTTCTCAGCCAGGGCGTCACGCGCGTCCTCGGCCATCATCATGCGAGCAGCCGTTCGTCCGTTCTCAACCGCCAGGTGTCGTGCTTGGGCCTCGGCCTCTAGGCGTGCAGTGTGCTCGGCGCGGGCTAGGCGGACGGCCCGCTGGCGCTCTTGGCACTCGTCCGAACCGCAGTTGTGCAAACCCGATTCAAGTCCGGCGATCAGTTCCTCGTCCCACTCAACGCTCATCGGTGGCCTCCTTGTTGAAACCCTTACGAGTTCGGGTCTTGCGGAACCTAACGAACCAGTCCAGCGCGTCCCTTAGTTCAGTCGCTCCGGTCTCGGTGAGAATCACTGCATCGGGGCCGATACCCAAACGTAGGTAGGGCAGAATCTCGAAGCCCTGGCCGTTATCGTCATAGACGTAATCAGCCACCACGGCCAGATCGATTCCGGCATCTTTCGCCTTCCGTCGGGGATCAGCGACGGAGTGCTCGTACTTTTTGGCCCTGATCTCGTGCGTCGAACTCCAAATGCTCACTCGCCTTCCTCCTTGTCAGTGACGGGCTCGTAGGTCGCCTCGAAGATGTCGGCCTTGCAGGGGTAGAACTCCCCTTGGACGCCACGGATGATCCAATCCCCAATTTCGGCCCGCATGACACCTTCGAGCGTGCCAATCTCGATGCGGTCGGGGGCGAAGTTGAACCCCGCCGCCAACGTGTCGGCCACGCCGATCCCCATGAGCCAATCAAGAGTCGGCGCGTGGACCGTTGAATTACGATCGGTCGTGTTCAAGACGACTTGAAACGCCTCGATCACCACTGGCTTCTTGCGGTACTTAGGCATCTCACCCCTCCTGGTCAGTGACGGGCGAAAGCCACTTGACGATGACCACCGGCTTTTCCGTGACCCAGGACATTCGTACATCGTTGTTGTCCTCGGTCAGCACGGCGACTCGACGTGTCAGTGAACTCGTGTTGTGGTTCATCACGCCTCCTTGTCAGTGAGAGCCGGGCTCTCGGGGTACAGGTAGAGCCATCGCCGGTCGAAATACTCCGTGTCAAGACCCTCGGCCTCAATCGCTTCGACCGCATCTTGAAGAAGAGCCCGCAGCGCCTCAATCTCTGCCTCACGCTGAGCGAGTTGGGTGCGGGTGATTGCGAGTTCGGCGGCCTGACGGTCAATAACGGTGGACATGGCCTTTTCGGATAACGTGTCGCCCGCTGATTCTTCCCACTCATTGCCGACGAGGTAACGAAGGGCTCTTCGGTACTCGTCCCTCTCGGCGGTGAGCGAGTCTAAGAGGTCGAGTAGTTCCTCGGTGAACTGAACGAACGGATAGTGATCGCGGAAGCACTCGTGCGAAATGTCCGAATCCTTCGCCGCTTCCACTCGTGCGCGTATCTCGTTAAGTCGGGTCTGGTCAGTCATGGACGGTTCCACCCCTCTTTCGCGGGCTTCCCGCATCTCGTTTCACCGTTCGCAGAATGGCACCAGTAGCCCCCGTCATCGTGAAAGTGCGCATCAATCTCTTCGCCACAGTTCGCGCAGGCGATGAAGTATGGCGGTTCCACAAATGTCGGCTTCTCGCTCATCTCAGTGCCCGCTCTCTAGACGAACCACGAGCCAGTTGGAGTAGCGAGCCCAAGCGGCGTCCCAAGCGGTGGCCCCAGCGGCGTCCCAAGCGGCGTCCCAAGCGGTGGCCCCAGCGGCGTCCCAAGCGGTGGCCCAAGCGGTGGCCCGAGCGGCGGCCCGAGCGGCGTCCCGAGCGGCGGCCCGAGCGGCGGCCCGAGCGGCGTCCCGAGCGGCGGCCCCAGCGGCGTCCCGAGCGGTGGCCCGAGCGGCGTCCCAAGCGGCGGCCCGAGCGGCGTCCAACTCCCCTCGCGTTGCGTCGCCGTTGGCGAACCGGCGAGACACCTCGATGGCGTTCCTCGGGCGAGTGTCGTTCGGATATTCGTCCTCGAAGATGTCCAGCGCGTCCTCGGCCACGTCGGCGGCGAACAGTCTCAGGTTTCTCTCGTCGGTGGTGCCGATGTGCTCGATGAGTCGCATCGTCTCAGCCGTGAACTTATCGCTGCCGTGGAT
>JAEHJW020001058.1_pt1 | contig 41933 bp, 65 predicted proteins | sample 9271431 | NCBI WGS metagenome assembly JAEHJW02 | reverse complement strand
CTATGCGCCATGGTTTTCTTGCCGACGCGCGGCGTATACTTCTGCGACCATGAGCTGTATCTGCTTCATGGTCTCGTTCATGTCATTTCCCAATGGTATCGCGGTTCCGAACATATCGCCACGGTGGATGTAGAGGATGTTGAGCGCATTCCGGCGTAGACCAACGTCGTGGTGCTCTACGTCCTCGTCCTCGTCATCGTCTGCATATACAATCTTTACCTTTGGTCCTACTTTGTCGTAGTATCCTTCGTCATCGAGTTGCTGGATCGCTTTCTCCATGGGTCGTAGCTCGCCAGGAGCCTCGTGGGGCTGCATGTTGGCGTCCATCCAGTCCAGCTCCTCTGCTGGGTCCAAAGCCTCGCCACGGGCCAGTTTTGCGCGAATGGAGGCAATTCTCTCGCTAGTTGGTAGGCTCATGGCTGTCTACGCGCTCCTTTGCGCCGCTAGTGGTGCCCTGTACGGCCTTTGAGGGCTTGATAACGTTCTTGTTCCAGTTGTACTTCCGGCGCCCATCGCGGCCGCGCTGCTGGCGGCAGACCTTGTGGTAGAAGGCAATCTGGCCCACACCGACCTTGACCGGCTTTCGGCAGATGCGGCACATGATGTACCTCGGCATCGCGGGTGGTAGCGGTGTTGCTCGTTCCTGGACCGTGTCGTGCCCGTGGTCGTCCTTCACGACCTCGTGCGTCCGAGCATACTTAGTCCTCGTCATCTTCGTCATGTTCCGGTTCGTTAGCTGGTAAGCCGTCGCGTATGCGCCGGTTGCGCTCCTCGATCTGTTCTATGAAGCCCACGACGTCGAAGTGCGCCACCGTGTGCTCTATCTTCTCCTTCGGGTTCCAGCCGTGGATGAAGATCATCCAGGTTTTCCATGCTTCCGGGTTCCCGGTCTTGAGGGCGTTGAGGTAGACGGCCATCGCTATGTTCTTGGTGAGCGCTTGCAGCTCGCGCGCGTAGCCGTCTATGACGTCCGGGTCGAGCTTCAGCTCCTTGTTCCAATCGGAGAGCGTCGCCATGCGTACCTTGAAGCGTTCCGAGAAGGCCGTTTGATTGGCGCAAGTCAGGATGTCTAGGAGCTGCTCGTCTCGCACGCCAAGCTTTTCGAGCTGTTGCCGCGATTGGCCGCGTATTTGCTCAGGAAGTGTGAGCCAGAGCTTGTAGTATGCGAACTCTTTCGGCAGTTTTTTCTCCCGGCGCTTGTCGGTATTTTTTACGGTTTGTACGGTGATTTCCTTTTGCGTTCCCACCGGCAGCGCAGGAGTCTTGCCCGTCATCTTGCCGATGCGGGCGAGCGTGTCCTTGAGCTGGTCTACTGGTGTGTTCATAGGGGGTCGTAGATTGGTGAGTGTGCCGCGAGTTCTTGGTTGTCGAGCATCTGGTTGTAAAGTGTGTCGGTGATCTGTTTGTTGACTCCCTTTGCCAGTATGCAGTTCATGGCTTCCTCGGTGATGCGGAAGTCGCATCGCTTGCAGGTGAGCGTGTGTGTATCTTTGTCGTAGTCTGCGGTGGCTAGGTCTGCGTTGCAGCCTGCGCATCGGTTCTTGAAGAGTCGGCGGTAGTCTTTGGTCATACTTGTATACTGCATGGTTTGTCGAGATCGCGTCCGTTGGTGTTGTGGGAGCAGTGAGGTGATGTCTTGCAACGTGTCTCTTTTGGTACGAACTCTAGTCCGCATGCACAGGTGAATGCGCAGCCGTCCCATTGAGGTTGGTGGTCCATGTAGTATCCGGTGCGCTGGCATACGTGTTCCGGCATCCCTGCGCCTCCGCACTCTGATCCAAATCCGAAGAATAAGCGATGCCCTTGATCTTTTGTCGGGTGTTCTTCGCATACCCATCGTACTCTTGGGTCATTCCATGGTCCTTTTGGTAGGTTGTTGTTCATATCTCATCGTAGTAGGTGCCATCCTTAATGGGAAGTTCCCAGCCTTTCAGCGCCTCCTGGGCGTACTCTTGCAGCTTGTCTGCTGCCTCGTTCATGTTGAGTGTCGTTATGCTGGTTTTCATATCGTGTAGATGTCAGTGAAGCTTGCTGCCTTGAGGATGTCGCTGATTCGCTGCGCGCCCTCATGGTTCGAGGTGTGCACGGTTATCTTTGGGTTGAAGCCCTGGTACGCCTTAGAGTACCGTGCGTCCGTCACAAGCTGCGCGAGAGTATATTTGCGTACCATCGCCATGTACCGTGCTACGGCCTGGAAGTCCTCGCCGCACGCCTGCACGTTCTGGTCCACGTCGTTCTCATCCAGGTTCTCGTAGTGCGAGATGTCGTGGTCGAGGGACACTTCCGTGATCTGCGGCCAGTAGGCTTCCAAGAGTCGAACCGCAGCCGATACATTCTGGGCTACAGTCCAGCTCTCGTCGGGCGCTTTGCGTATGTCATCGACGAAGAGCTTCATGGTCATTCACGTTCGAGATGGCGTACTTCATCGCGGCGAGGTCGAAGAGGCTGATGGTCCCAGCATCGTAGTCGATGCGCACGCGGATCGCTACCCCGGCGTACATGTACGTCTCGACCTCAAGGTGCTTCTTGATCTCGCCCGGCCCTCCGACATCTCTGAGTGCCATAGGCCTAGAAGTAAACCTCTCCGTTTTTCTCCTGTTCGTAACTTCCGCGAATGCGGTTGCGGTCGTAGGAGCGTCCAGGTCGCGTGAACTCCAGGTTGTCGCGCTTCATTTGAATCATTGGCACTCCTGTTGCCCCATGTTCGTGGTCAGTGAAGGCATCGTGAAGGCGATGGAGTAGACCGTAATCCTCATCTACGCTGTCTTGGAGACGCTTGATGATGGTGCGCATGCGCTCGACCTTCTCGTCTGTGGTGAGTTCACCCCAGTACTTCTCGCGTTGCGCCGATAATGCTCCCGATGGTGCTGAATCCATATGCGTTGTTGGTTAGTAGCCCGGTAATTGCCCAGTGTGCACGGTGCTCTGGCCGTTGGCCGTCACGATGACAGCGTAGAACCAGACACCACGGTGCTTGTCAGTGTCGACCGAGAAGCTTGTCGCTGCGTCGAAGATCTTGAAGGGCTGTACCTCAGTCCAGTCCTCGTGGCGTTGCTGGTCGATGTAGAACGCTGCGGTCGCGCTCTGATCCGTCTGCCAGGTGACGGTGACCGTACCGGAGTCCTTGGTCGTGTTCGTCGCAGGTCCCTGCGTGAACGCTGGTGCGGTAGCAGCTGCTGGCGCAGGCTGTAAAACCTGCGCTGCGCCTGCGACCGGACCGTGTGCTGGTGCGCTTTGAGTCATGGGCGTTGTCTGAGTGGTAATGGCCGGGGTGGTCGTGGCGACCGCTTGCGTGGTCGTCCCGACGAGGTCCTGCTCGATCACCGAGATGGTGCTCGTGCTTACCCCGAAGACCTGCAGCAATACGAGTATCGCTGCGATTTGCGTTGTGGTTAGCATGCTAGCCTTGCGGCTGGCTGTTCGAGAGGTCCTTCTTCAGGGCTTCAAGTTCATCCAGCACGCTCTTAAGGATTTTCTGCCCGAACTCGATCTCGATACCCTTCTCGATGAGTTCCGGGTACTGGTCGAGGTGCTCCTGCGTGACTTCGACTTCGTCCGTAGGTGCGGCCGGTGCAGTCTCCTGCGTCGGCTCAGTTGCCGGTGCTACCTGATCGGTCGCCGGTGCCGTCGGCTGTTCTGCCGGTGCGTTCGGTTGCGCAGGCTCCGTCGGTGCCGGTTCGGTCGGAGCGGCCGGTTCCGTAGTCTCAGGCGCAGTCTCCTGCGTCTCAGTCGGCTGCGCTTCCTCGCTCGGCTGCGCATCGCCCGCTTCTACCTCCGCACCCTTCTTAGCCGCCTTGAGCTCCTCGGGGGTCGGCTCGTGGCCCTGGTTGGTGCCACCGAATCCCTGATTGCCATTCATCGTCATATCGATAATGCTTAGCCTATAAATCGAGCGTTGTGCTCTTACGCTTCAGACTATCACTTTTTCGTGGTTTCATCCATGTGCGAGTGTGCATAACTTTTGCGCCTTTTCTTATCCCGTATTGCCCGCTGTACGTGGCATTCTTTGCACTCGGACATGATCCAGTTTTTGAGCTTGTAGTATTCGCTCTCCGGCTTCAGCTTCTTACAGCTACTGCATGGTTTGTACCAGACTCCTTGCGTTAGGATGCATTTCCCATGGATGCGCTTATGCTCAAGAGGCGTAACGAGGCGCAGGTTCTCAAGCGCATTGTTTGCCTTGTCGCCGTCCTTGTGATGTATCTGCATTCCTTTCGGAATTGAACCGTTGGCATTCTCCCATACCACATCGTGTTCCATGCGTAGGCGCTTGGTTTCTTTGTCCCAGATGCGTATGTATCCTTTGGGTGTCAGTCCTACACTCATATTTTTTGCGCTTTCTTCCCGCTTATTTTCTCCCATCTCTCGATGATGGTCGAGCAGTACTGTGCATCGAGTTCTACCATCACGCATCGTCTTTGGAGGTGTTCGCACGCAATGAGCGTGCTGCCGCTGCCCCCGAATGGGTCGTAGACGATGTCTCCGATTTTCGTGCTGTCAAGCAATAACTTCCTGAGCAGCCCTATTGGTTTTTGCGTCGGATGTAGGCGACTCACAGCGGGCCTCGGGTGGAATATTACGCTTTTGCTTTTCGCGCGCTCCATCTTGTGCCTGCCGTACCATCCGTATGCGATCACCTCATGCTGCGGCAGGTAGTCCTTTCGGCCGACGACCACGCTGTTCTTGATCCATATGATCATCTGGCTGTAGTAGAATTGCGCTTCTTTCATTCCTGCGCGCAGTGCGCACATCATGAGGTCACTGTTGAAGATGTACGTCTGGTTATAAGACGCGAGGTGCGGTGCGACCGCCTCGAGCCACTTCCGCGTGAAGTCCCGATATTGTTCGTCGGTCTGCAGCTGGTCGTTTGCGATCGGCTTATCCATCGCAGCTCCCGGTGCTGCTTCTTTCTTGAAGTGCGCCTTGTTTTCTACGTATGCCACTCCGTATGGCGGGTCCGTCAGGATGCTGCGCACTTTCTGGTCGCCGAGTACTTTCTTTACGAATTCCGGGTCAGATGAGTCGCCGCATCCGAGCCTGTGGTTGCCGAGAATGTATATGTCTCCTGTTTTCATATTCAGAATTCTACGCCCTTCCCCACGTCGATCACGTTCAAGCCCTTCTCGCGCCACATGCGTATCACGCTCGGCCGGTCGTCGAATAGAGCGACGATGTCGAGGTTCTTGAGGTACTTTTCGAAGATGTCTGACTTCACCTCCGTGTCCTCACGCTTGTCGTTGTCCTCGCGCATGATCAGTATCTCCGGCGAGATTCCGTTCCCGGCGAGCCAGCCGAGCGTCATGTCGCGGTGCCGCTCCGGCCGCGCGGAGACTATCATCAGCTTCGCGTTGTTTTCGCGCACAAGCTGTGCGGCGTGCTGAATCACTTCGTTTCGTGGTTTGTCGAGCACAGAGAGCGCGAAGAACTTCTCCCAATCCTTCTTTTCTCCGCTCGCGTATTCCAGTCGGTGCGTCGGGTCCGCAAGGGTGCCATCCATGTCACAGATAACTACTTTCTGCCCTTTTAGGTATGCCTGGTGCTGGAGCGCCATTTTCTGTATCACGTGCTTTCCTACGCGCTTTTGTCGCCCTTCGTCGCGTTTTATGCACTCATCCGGGTCAGTATCGAGCCGTTCGTACTGGATCTTGGCATTGAGGCTTTTTGCCAGGTCTACCCAGCTTTGCACGGTCCCTTCGTGCAGGTTCGTGTCGTCGATGATCACGTTGATGCCTTTGCCGAGGAAGAGCTGCGCGAGTGTGCGTGCCGCGTCCTTGGTATTGCCTTCGTTCTTGCCGGTCCACTTATCAAAGTGGAGCATCGTGCGCAGCAGGTCGCGGTTGATACGCACTGCGTTTCCATCTTCGCGCAGGATTTCCTCTGCGCGCGTGCTTTTGCCCGATGCTGGCAGTCCTTGCATGATGATCAGCTTGCTCATACGTCGAGGTCTTTAGCGAATACTTTTGCGCCACTAGGCCGCACCATGCGCCATATAAGCGGTCCTGTTGGCTTGTTGTCGAACATTGCGAATAGGATGCCCGGGTTCTTCTTTTCCTGGAACTTCAGCGCCACCTCTTTCCGGTTCCGCTGATTGTTTTCGTCCACCGGAACTTCTGCCATGACGCTGTTATAATCAGTCTCTGCTTGGTCGCGGATAGCATTGAACGCATCGTTGAGGCGGTTGCTCGTCTGTGTCACCCACTGGTAGAACTCGTCTGGCACTTTTTCTATAAGGTCTCCGAGTGTCTTCCCATCGCGCAGGTGCTCCCATATTGCGATCTCATTCACGCCCGTCACCAGCTTGTGGAGCCGCACGTATTCCGGGAACTTGATCTTCATGCGCTTATTTGCGGTCGGGTAGAAGAGCACGAATCCTTCGCTGTTCGGCTCGTCCATGGCCGCGAGTGCTTCCAGGTCGGTGTACGGTATCTGCTTTGCGTATCGTCCGCCGAACATGCTTTCCCAGCCTGCTATCGGCAGCCCTTTCTGTGTGTCTATTGCGGCAAGGAATACCAGGCCCGAGAAGTCGTATTGCACGACAATCCGGTTCGCCGGGTAGATTATTTCAAATAGCACCGTCGCGTCTTTCGGAGGCGTGTGCCCGACGTTTTTCCGGTACCAGTCTGTCGCCCATAGTGCTTGATCGCTGGTGAAGCTACCGCGTGTCGCCACCCACGGTTCGCCGTTTATTTCGTAGAGTATGCCCAGCGAGCCGTCGAGTTTTTCGGTCACGATCGGCGTCTCGTCCGGTATCTCCCATCCGTTCGCCACATGCTCGCCGTAGTTGAAGAATTTCTCGAACGGCCGCGCGATAATCTCTCCTGTTTCGATGTCCATGATGAGCCCTCGGCATTGCCGAGTTACCTCGTCCCAGGCGCGAGAGAACTGGCATTCCTGCGTGTAGTTGAAAATGCGCAGGCTTGGCTTTTCCGGGTGGGCTTGCTCGCTCACGAGCCCTTTTTCTATGTACGGTTTGATGATGTCGTATTTCATATGCGTTTTGCTTTTTGGCCGGTATATTCCTCCCATCGCTTCACGATCACGTCGCAGAAGATCGGGTCCTGCTCCATTGTGTAGCAGGTTCGATTCATCTGCTCGCATGCCATGAGCGTACTTCCGGATCCCCCGAATAGGTCCACGACGATGTCTCCCGGCCTGCTGCAGCGCCGCAGAGGCTTCTCGTGGAGCGTTATAGGCTTTTGCGTCGGGTGCTCGTAGGAGAGGGTGTTTTCACGCCGCACGAGCCAGATATTGATCATCTCCATAATGTCGTCGAGCGCCTGGTTGCCGGTGTCGATCTCCTTGTTCATGATCTCATTGAACTTGTTGTGCGCTTTGTTGAGCCAGGGCTTCCCGCGCGTGCCGTAGACGCATGGCTCGTACACTTTGTTGAAGGCTACCTGCGGCTTCGGGAAGCTGTTGTTCTTTATCCACACCATGACGCGGTTGGTGTTCAGGCCGTTTTTCTCCTCGAGCTGCTGCACCATGCCGATGTATTTCTCATCGCACCACCAAAAGAAGTGCAGGTCTTTATCACAAACGGCGATCGCGTTTTGCATGGCTCGATCGAGGAATTCCGCGTATTGTGCATCCACCTTTTTGTCCTTCTTGCCGGAATAGTTTCCTCCGTACGTGCTCTTTTTTCCTTCAGTTCCCTTGTCGTAGTCGAGTCCGATGTTGTAGGGCGGGTCGCTGTAGACGACGTTCGCTTTCGCGCTTCCCATGAGCTTTTCTACCTGCTCGATACTGGTGCTGTCTCCGCACATGAGCGTATGTCGGCCGAGCTGGATCCGGTCGCCTGTCTTGGTCACCGGATTCTTGCTCTCGCGTATCGCGCGCTGCGTATTGAAATTGTCCTCGCTCGTTTCGAGCGCATCGTCGAAGATTGCCGATATGTCGGCATCCTCGAAGCCCGCGCGCAGGATCTCGTCCATGTCGAATTCCTGCGCCAGCACATCCAGGTCCCATCGTCCTTTGTGCAGGTTGCTTCGCAGGTTCACGCGCTCCTGCTCTTTTGCCGTAAGTTTTCGTGGCGGCGCGATGCATGTCACCTCCTCGATGCCGAGCTCTATGAGCGCCTTGAGTCTCTGGTTGCCCGAGAGCACGACGCCATCTGAGTCTATCGTGAGTGCCGCGTGGAATCCGCTTTCCTGTATCTGCTCTTTGAGCTCCGTGAGCTCGTCCTCCGTGATGATGCGCGGGTTCTTTTTGTACGGCTTCAGTTCCGCTGTTTTGCGGGTCTCGACGTGCCAGGCGAGTGTGTCTTTTTTACTCATGGATTGTTTTTTGCTTTGCTAAATTCTTTGCCTCCGGCATATCGCCGTATTGCTTTTCTGCCGCGTAGTCTACCCGCGCGAGCTCCTCGATCCGCAAGTCCACCGCTGTGGTCCCAAGGAGTCCGCTGTAACCTTCCGGCATGAGCACCGCGTTGTTTCGCATCACCCCAAGCGCATGGTAGAGACCGTTCGGCTGCTTGTTGTGCGCCTTCTTCATCTCGCGGAATTTATCTAGTGGCATCGTGAGTATTTTCTTGATGTGCGCTCCGTTCGCTCCGTGCCATTCTGATGCCTCGATCTGCTCGTGAATGTAACCGCGCAGCTCGGTGAGCGTCATCTGCTCGACGCGCTTCTCTCCTTTTTTCCCCTCTTCGTCTTTTGCCTTGAATCGTGCCATAGGTTATTTCGTAAGATATTTTTCGATCGTCTCGAGCGTCCACTCCTCCTGCAGTTTCTGCGGCATCTTTCCGATCGCCTTCTCGACCTCCTGCTGTGACCAGCCCCCGCCTATTATGCGCCTGGCGGCGCGCAGGTGACGTTTTGCGGTGTGGGCGACCTTCTCCTTCGTGTCGAGCTTTTTCCATAGGCCCTTTTTGTCGAAGAAGAATGCCAGGAGCTGGAATGCCTCGTCTTTTCCTTCGTACCAGCGCTTCCTGGTTTCCTCTGGCTTATAAGCGCCCTGCGGCTCTGCCGCAACATTCTTTTTGTTATTATTATCTCTTACTATTCTGGTGACATGGGTGTCACCCTCAGGGTGACCTGGGTGGCACCCAGGGGTGACGCCGGTGTCACTCTTGACGAATGCAACTAGAGCTTGTATTTCTGCTCTCTTACCTTTTGCCTCGCTAGTGTAGAACCGTCGAATGAATCCCTCTTGCTCCAAGATGTCGAGCGCTCGCATTACCGAGCGCTCGCTCACCTTCGAGACGCGAGAGATCGCCGCGTTCGATGCCGTGCACTTTTCCGCGCGCATGTGCTGGTACCAGTACACGGCCGCGTAGACGAGATACTCCGTCAGGTGGCAGTTTTTATTCTCGAGCAGTGCGTAAGGTATGACCAGGAAGTTGGGTTTCATGCGCGTTGTTTTCCTTCATCATACCTTCAGAAGAGGTACGCCATCTAGTCACCCTCTGTTGATAACTCAGGAATCCTTTGCGCGCCTGTGGATTTCTCCATCCTTGCCGATCCAGTCCACCTCGTTGGGGAGCGGTATATACGCCTGGTACTCCATGCTCATGAACTCCCGGCATTGCCGGTAGTAATCCTCTGCTTCTGCCGTCGATAGGTCGCTGGTACTGCGTACAAGCGTCACAGTCTTGCCGTTGTTGAGGATCTTGTCGTACTTTAGGAACTGCTCTCCAAGGAGCGCGTGGGCTTCTGCTGGCGTGCATCCCATGGTGTCTGCCGCGATCGCCACGACCACGCCCCAGTAGTAATTATTTTGCGGTATAGACCGCTGTCGTCGCACCTCTGTGACGGTCACGTTGACATTCTTCCCTTCGTAATTCACCGCCACATATCGGTCGAATTCCGGCCGGGCGTGGATGAAGAGCTTCCCGGCTACCACCTCTGCGGGCCATTTGACAGTGATGTCAGTCCTGCGCATAGCTGAATGGTTTAGCCTTTTTACACAGGTTCTTAAGTACTTCCGTTATAGTCTCTCCAAGAGCTTCTGGCCGATATTTAAGAAATTCAAGAGTCATCATGATGTCCTGAGATGCGTCTCCCCATCCTATGCGGAGCCTGAGAGAGTCCATTCTCTCATCGAAGCTGGTTTCTATCTGCGGAATTCGAATGGTGATGTGTTCCATAGGCTAGAAGGGTATGTCATCTGGGTTGATCTCCTCTCCGGCATCCTGGTTGAACTCGTCCTCGAGCGGATCCTTCTGCGGTCGCTGGTATCCTCCTTCCTCGTTGCCGCGGCGCTTGGCTCCGAACTGCATCGTCTCGCAGATGATCTCAGTCTTGTACTTCTTCACGCCGTCCTTCTCCCAGCTTGAGGTCTTGAGGCGACCCTGAATCATGATCTGGTCGCCTTTGTGGACGTACTGGGCGATGAGTTCGGCCGTCTTGCCGAAGGCGACGCAGTTATGATACTCAACTTCCTCTTGCTTTTGACCACTTTGGTCTTTCCAGACTCGATTCGTTGCTACCGCAAATGATGCTACAGAACTCCCACTCGGAAGTGCGCGCATTTCTGGGTCGCGTGTAAGGTTGCCGATGATTCTAACTTCATTTAGGTAAAGCATGTTTGTTTTTGTTATCCAGAGCCGCATGACACTTTGGGCACAATCGCTTCCAGTCCTTTCTTGAGCGCAGGTACTTTCCGCTTAGGTTTGCCCAATGCATCTTGTGACCGTTGTTTTTAATACCGCAGCCCTCGCATGTGTCAGGTTGTCCGTAATTCTTCACTATCCAAGCGTGAATTCCACGATAAGAGACGTTCTTCCCTTTCCATGCGTGATGATTAGATCCGCTGCGCTTCTTTGCACCTTTTCTTATTTGTTTGATTCGTTCCGGCGAAAACTCTACGTGTGCAGCACAATTTTTTGCGTAGAACGAGATTATCTTTCCGCACCAGCATTTCTTAGGACCACCTTTCCAGAGAGGATGATTGGCTCCAGACTTTTCTGGGTATTTCTTTCCTTTCCGTGGCGAGGGTCTACCCTTCTTGAACCATCCCTTATTTACTCCGCTTTTGGGTATGCCTTTTGCCATAGATTCCGAGTGACTTTTTGATCTGATCCCAGTCTTTCCGGGGATACCGCGCGAGATCCTCCTCGGTCGCTAACAGGAGGCTCGCCGCTTCGAATGCCATCTTGACCGCCCGGTCGGCCTTAACCATCTCGTGGTGCCTGCTACAAGCCCCTACGATGGCCCAGGGCTCGTTTATCTGCTGCCCAGCGTATGTCCAGACGTGATGCCACTCTGGATGCGTCAGGCGGCCGCTACATGCGCCGTAGAGGTCCTGCACCGGCGCCAGCGTGCATCGCTTCATGCGTGGTAGCGCCTCGAGCTCTACGCGCATTGTTTGCGGGATCGGTCTCATATGCGTTCCATGTCTTTTATCAGTTCCCGTACACCTCTCTTGTACTTTCCAGTTTTTCGATCTAGGTATTTCCCAGTGCTCGGCCAGAAGTCCCAGCGGGTACCGATTCGAAGGTGCACGCCTCCATTGAAGTGCATGACAGTCACCTTATGCTGGAGCGCCCATTCCTCAATCAGATTCGTGCTGTATTCGAGATTGTTGGCCTTCTTTTCGCGCCGTTCCTGATGATACCCTTCCCATATTTCTCCGTCGTCGCTCATAGCACCTGCTCCTGCGTTAGCTTGATAATCCCGCGCCACGCCTTCGCCATACGCAGTTGCATCTTGAGCATGTCGGCAAGCGTATGCGTGAAGTAGTAGCGCATGATCTCGCCGGTGAGCGTCGGCCGACCCGCGTCGTCGTACTCGGTGATCGCGTGCACGAGGCTCCCTTTTGGTGCCTTCTTGCGCGCGCACCAGATCGCCGTCGAGTAGAAGAGAGTCTGACCCTCCTGTGCTTTCTTGAAGTTCCAGTTCGACGCCGGTCCGCTCTTATACTCGATGAACGCCTCCCACTCCTTCTCGGCGCTGTCCACCTTTATGAGGAGCGGCACGGTCAGTCCTTCGTGCTTGAAGCTCGTGGTGAGTTCTGCTTCCGGTACGTCGAGCTTTGGCAGCTGCGCAGCTACCAGGTCCATGATCGGGTCGCCTGCCAGTTCCCCGTGCTCGAGACTCTCCGCGAGCGTCTTGCCGAGCGCCATGCCTCGGTTAATTGGCATCTTCCGTCCTTCGAAGTAGACCTCCGCATATCGCTTCGGGTCCTTTTCAAAGAGCGTCATCTGCGACCAGCTGAGGTACGGCCGCGGCGTGAGTCCGCTAGAGAGCTTCTCCTTCCGCTTTGTCGGCTTTCGGTTCTTCATGTTCTTTGGTGAGCTCCGCGAGGCGCTTTTCGATCACCTCCTTGAGCTGTGCTTTCTGATCTTTGTCGTAGAGCTTCGATGCCGAGAGTTTCTTTTTGAAGTCCTCGAGCACTCCTGCATCTTTCACGCCTTCGAGCATCCGCTTTGCCTTACTGAATGCATCCTCGGTCGCCTCCTGCTTCGTCTGCGGCGTTGCTGCGCGGTCGAGTTCTCCTTCGACATAGAGGCCCGAGAGCACCGCTGGGAATGCTTTGCGGAGCGCGAGCGCCTCCGCGACCTTTCCGAGCATGATGTGCGGTTTGGTGCGCCACATGAATCCCTGCTTGTCGCCCGGGTAGTATTCCTTCCAGCGAGCGGTCGCCGTGAATTCCACGCGCAGCCCTTGCACTATCTTGTAGACCTTCACGGTCGCTTTCTCAGGTGCCTGGTATGTCGTCTTGCCATCTTTGCCGCTGTAGGTGAGCTCGAGTTCGCCTTCGTAGATCGGGTCGTCGTTGCCTGCGTAGTCTCCGGTGCGTTCAGCTACGACACGGAAGCCGTCGATGCCGACCTGTATGGCGCCCTTCTCTTTGCCTTCCTTCCTGTCCCAGCGCTTCACGAAGTAGATTTGGCGCATGAACGGGTCGAGCTGCGTGCGGTGACAGATCCAGCGGAACATGAGCAGCTCGTCGTCGGTCGCTCCTACCGCGATGGTGCGCTTGATGAGGTCGAGCTGGCTGCGGTTCCATGGCTTGACTTTCTCTGCCTCTGCGATCTGTACGATCGGTTGGTCGATGACGACCATTTCCTTGCTATCGATCTCCTTTTTTTCCTTCACCTCCGGCTCTTTGGCCGGTTTCTTCTCGGTTTTTTCTTTTGTCATACGCCGATAGATACTTGCTTATCCTCGTAAACTTCGACCCCGAGCGCGAGCTTGCCATCAAGTGCTGCCTTTCGTGCTGCAACCTCGTTCCATTCCAGGAAGCCGCTCTGTGCGAGTGCATAGAGCATGTCCGGCGTGAGCGTCTTGAGCTCGTGGAAGCGCACCTTGCGCACCACGCTGATCTTGGCGCTGCCTGATTCGGTGTGCACCGATTTCTTTTCGACCTCGAGGTCTGCGATTTTACCCAGCGCAGTCTCCGCTTTCATGGTTCCCTTCTCGACACGCTTGGCGATCTTCGCCTCTGCCTCTATGCGCTTGCGTTCCACCTCATTGGTATATGTGATGATCTTTCCCTTGAGCGTCGATTCCGCGTCCACGAGCCGCTTCTCTGGACCGGCAAAGAGAGCGCGAGCCGCCTTGAGCGCCTCGTTCATCGGTTTGGTGATCTTCTCTTTCTCGCCGGTCACGAATTTCGCGAGCTTCTTCACGTTCGCCAGCATCTCTGTGCCGGTCGTGAGGCTCGCGTCGTCCTTGATCTCGATTGCACCCACTTGCGTGAGCGCGTTTTCGACCTTCTTCTCTACCACTGCTACGACCTTTTCTGTTTCCATATGCGTTGTTTTGCTAGTTTTAGTCCTGGTCCGTAGACCTTTATAAATTCGATGAGGGCCCGACCTTTGATGAGGTACTCGCTCCGTTGTCCGTGCGGTATCCTCACTGCCCCGAGCATGTTGTCGCCCAGGTAATCCTTTGCGATGATCTCCGCGTATTCCCGGTACTTGTGTCGCTCTGACGCTCGTATCCACGGGAAGACGTCGGCATCGATCATCGCGCGGATGTTGTACTCCCTGCGCGGTTCTATGCTCCTTTCTGATTGTCGTGCCTTTGTCATTGTGTGTCAATCGCTCGTTAGTGGATAAAGCTGTTTCGACCTTATTTCTCGCGGTTTTCCAGCAATTTTGCAATAGCGAGCTGTACCGCGTTTTCTCCCATAAGTTGCCCTATGGTGCCTTGCTTGTCCAGGAGCACCTGTGCGATGTCCTCCTCGATGGTTCCTCTGCAGATGTAGTAGTACACGTTTACGGTTCCCTCCTGTCCGATGCGGTGTGCGCGATCTTCTGCCTGTTCGTTCACGGCTGGGCTCCAATCCATGTCGATGAATATCACTGTCGACGCAGCGGTGAGGGTGATTCCTACTCCGGCCGCTTTTATGTTCCCGATGAAGACGCTGATGTCGTCTACGGTTTGGAATGCGTCCACCGCTCGCTGCCGGTCTTCCGAGCTATCCGATCCGGTGAGTGTTACTGCCCGGATCTTCTTCGCCTGCAGGGACGCCTTGAGCCGTTCGATGGTCTCCGTGAATTGCGAGAATACTATAACCTTCTCCCCCTGGTCGCGCGCGCTCTCTATCGCCTCTACCACCTCGAGTACCTTCGCTTGCGAGCATACCTGCTTGAGCTTCATGAGCTCCACGAGTTGCTGCGCGCTCATGATGTTGTCGATGTTCTTCCCTTCCGGGTGTGCCGCGAGCCAGTCCATGTATTGGTCCCATGCGTTGTCGTAGCGTGTCTGCCATTCCGGCCCGAGCGCGCATTCCACGGTTGAGACTATCTTTTCCGGCAGGTCAAGCACCTCTTGCTTGGTTCTTCGGAGCATCACCTCCTTCGTTATTTCCTTGAGCTCCGGTATGCGCGTGGCGCCGGTCTCATCCATGAAAGTGATCACCTGGTAGCGATCGCGCTGCATGCGAAATGGGTATGCCTTCTCCGGCATGACGAAGAACGATCTTCCGGTCTGCTTGTCGCGCACGAGCGTTTTCATCTGGCCGCCGCAGTAGCGCTTTGCGAAATGCGTGACGTACTTCCCGAGCGGGTGCTTTATGGCCTGCAGGAGCGTGAAGAGCTCTATAGGCCGGTTCATGATCGGCGTTCCAGTCAGGCAGTAGACGCGCGTTGCGTCCTTCACCACGCGCAATGCGTCCTTGGTTCGCTGCGCACGTCGATCCTTTATGTAGTGCGCCTCGTCCATGATGACGGTGCCTAGCTCTCCGCTTTTTACCAAGTCCACAAGCCAGTCGTGCTTGCCGAGGATGTCGTAATTCACCACCACCCATGCGTATCCTCCTTGGTTTATGTATGCCTTGTGCGGTCCGGCGCTCTGTCCTCCTTCGATGATCTGGATCTCGTCCTCCGGGTATACCTCCCGGATCTCCCGAGCCCAGTTGAGCTTCAAGGAAGCAGGGCATATCACCAGCGTGGCGTTCGGATAGATTCCTGCCGCCATGATGGCCTGCGTCGTCTTGCCGAGCCCCATTTGATCGGCGAGGATGGCGCGTTTCTTCTGCTGCAGGAAGCGCACGCCTTCTTCCTGGTGCTTGAACAGCGTTCTCATTTCTTGCCGATATTGCGGATAATGTCGAGTACCTCCGGCGGCAGCGCCTTTGGTCCCTTGTAGTGCTCGCTCACGCGTTCGTGGTGCTTCGTGACGCTGTGTTCTATGATCGCTACTGCACCGGCCGTATTTGCCGCCACAGCCGCTATCAGAGCCGCTACGCCTGCCCAGCCGTCCATGGTGTAGGCCAGGATGTTTGCTACCGCTACGACCAGGTATATCGCGAGCTGCGCCATGCCTTCTATGAAGGGCGGTACGTTCTTGGATGTGAAGTTGTGTACCTCGATGTCGACCTTTGCGCTCACCGGCAATCTGCGCATCTGCAGAGGTGATGGGATGCCTTCCGGCTCTCCCTTTTTCGGATCGTTTTCCATAGCCTAGAGTGCTTTCTTGATCTCCTCAACCTGCGCCAGGCATGCCTGTACCACGTCCGGGTCGAATTTCGACAGTTCAACCTCAAATTCTTTCCAGGTGTTCGTGCAGCTGTAGCACTTCGGGTATGAGTCGTGCCACGGAGACGGGCAGGAGCATCCGCTATCGAATCCCCACACCACCTTTCCTTTGCGTGTAATGCCAATGCGCTCCTCATCGAAGTCCCAGCTTGCCTCCACGCTCGGTTTCTGCCGGTCTATAAGAACCACGACCACGTGCTCGTCCAGCGGCAGCCCTTCGATAACTGCCGAGCTATGCTGCCAGGATGCCTTGAAGCGCTCCGGGATCTTCTCCCAGTTCTTCACCACCCATGCTATTGCCTTGTCTGTTTCGTTTTTCATGCGTTGTTAGCTATACCCGAGTAATTTCTCGATCTCACCCATGAGCTCCATCACCTTGTGATAGAACTCGTTGCTCCATGCGCGCGGCCCTACCGGGTCGATGATGCCTGCGAGTTGCGATCTAGCGCTCATCAACAGCTGCTTCTCGCGTTCGGTCATTTCCGTGCTTTTCATTGTAGCGTTTGCGTGCGACCTTTCGGCAGTCCGGGCATCGCTTCGGCGTCGGGAAGCCCTTCTTTTCGAAGAATTCCTGCTCGCCCTTGGTAAATACGAACTCTCGGCCGCACCCCTTTTCTATGCACGTGATGAGCTTGTCTCCTGATTCCATGTTCCTTAGATGCTAGTATCGAATAAATTGCGTTGTCTCCCCGGTACCTCCCAGGCGATGGCTTTGAAGCCGGTCACCTTGCATGGTCTGCGCTCCGCTTCCCGCACCAGCGCGAGCTTCACGAGCTCGTTCACGCGCGGCGTGATGGTGTTTATCCTCCATCCGAGCGCCTGCGCGAGTTCGTTGTTGGTCATCGGCCCCTTCTCGAAGAGCGCCTGATAGACCTCTCGCTGACGGTGTCCCAGCGTATCTTGGATGCCGTGGTAGGCGTCTCTCGATGTTTGTCTGACTCCCATACCTACTTCACCGGCGCGTTCACCGTTATGTGGTGAGCGTCGCACTGTTTCTTCTGCCAGCTTGTCAGGTAGAAGGCCGGGTAATCCTTCGCCTGCTGCTGCCAGGTCAAGCAGTCGACCACCTCCTGCTTGTTCTCTCCGTACCCTATCGCCCAGGCCATGCCTGCTGCGAGTGCCGCGAGCACCACGATCGTCATAATGTTCTTCATGCGTTGTTCTCTAGCTTTTAATGAGCACATCCTCAGTATCTCCGATTGACGCATTTCGTCAATCGCCCTTCGGTGGATAACTCGAACGGCCCTCTGTTTGCGCCATGAAACACCAAAGCCGCCCGAAGGCGGCTTCTGTGGGTCCCTCCCAACGCTAAGAGGTTCCTTCTATCCTATCATGCCGGTGGCGGTCCCAAGCGCTTAGTACACATCGGGAATTGCCAGCTCCAGTCCACGTGTCCCTGCAGGATCATCTGCGTGACGATCGCTTCCTGTACGTCCGGGTCCATGTAGCCGTTGCTCGTCGTGGCGATTCCATACTTCTCGGCGAAGTATTCGAACGTCGACGGCTTGAACTGCAGGAGCCCATAGCTCGGCGTATTGTCGCGGTCTTTCGGGTTAATGGCCTTAGGGTTTCCACGGCTCTCGCACCATTCAAGTGCGCCGAGCCATGCTTTCTGTTCAGTGGATAACGTCTGCTTTGTTACTGTGGTACACTTTTCACATGAAACCTTGTGGCAGGTGCCATGTGAAACCACGAAGAAGCTCTCGATACCGCTACTGCCTTGATTGCCACAATGCGTACATGCGTCAGTGGCGCAAGTCGCATCCCATGTCGGCAGAAGAGCGTACACGCGATCGAGCCAGGTCATATGCTGCGGTGTACTTGTCGCGTGGCAAGTTGCAGCGCTCTCCGTGCGTTGTATGCGGAGAGAAGGCGCAGATGCACCATCCTGACTATTCGAAGCCTCTTGAGGTGGTATGGCTGTGCCGTAAGCACCACATTGCGCTTCATCAGGGCTTGCTGTCGCTATCATTACCCAGCCAAAGAAGGTCAGGAACGCTGCGAGCACAATAGCCCATATGAGTAGGTCGTGTTTCATAGCTGCCGGTTGCCCGGCGGTCGATTAACCGAGCCGCCCGATGCGGCCTGTCACGATCTGTGGGGCGTTATAGAGCCCAGCAGCGGAGAGACCGACGAGGAGACCCTGTACGACGTCTGCCTGCCAGGGTGTTACGCCGACGAGGAAGACGAGGCCAACGCCGAAGATGATGTCTGCGACGGGCGAGAAGCGGTCAGGAAGGCCCACTTGGCGCGCTATGGCTGACAATCCTACGGTCGCTGGGATAGCGGCGAGCGCGAGGTTCGAGAGGTTAAGTAGATCCATATTTAATTGGCTAGAGCTTGTAATGCTGCCGTAAGAGCCGCTCGGGTCTTTGGACCGAAGTGCTCTCCCTGAGGCACGTCTGGAATGCCGTGATCGACCTGGAACCGGGCTACGGCTGCCTTCGTTTGCGGTCCGTAAGGCCCGAATACGCCCGGTTTCATGTACGGCTGTCCTGACGCGTCCTTGGCGGTCTGTAGGCCTTGCTGGAGGGCTTTTACCTCCGGTCCGGCTGATGCTCCGTAGGCGAGGTTCACCTGGTAGGTGTAGGTGAAGCTCGCAGGCGCTGCCGGGTTGGCCTGGCTCACTACGCCGCGCATCCCATACGTGATGTCGTAGGTTGGCGAGAATTGCTTCTGCCACGGCACGTAGTGATCGAGGATGTCGTAGTCTCCGTTCGTCTCAACGAACGTGAGCAGGGTGGCATGCTGACCTCCCGGCCCGCATGCCTGTATCGGATCGTCCGTATTCCATCCGTTGCATACGGCCGTGGCTATCTCGAGCGGCGATACGGTGAGGTCTGCCAGGAGCTGCTGCCCGGCCGCCGGTGCGCCCGGGTAGACGAGCCATTCGTAGAGCACCGGGAAGCGTGCCGCGAATTCTTTTCCTAGGTCTATCGCTGCCTGCGGTACGTTCTCGTAGAAGATTTCCCAGTAGTCGTTTACGGTTGCTGCCGGATTCTGTGCGTAGAGTGCGTCGAATTCAGCGTGCGGCATCGGCCAGAGAGCGTCCGGCACCGCGCCGTCGTTCTTGAGGCTGCCCCATACGTTCGGCAGGCTGTTGCCTTGTGAGGGCACAGTACCGCTCTGCTTTGCCGTGAAGCGCTTCGAGAGGTAGACGCTGCCGTTGGCGTCGATGTAGCCGTTCGCCTTCAACCAGTCTATATGATCGGCGGCCACCAAGCCGTGCTTTATTTGGAAGTTGAGCGTGGTTTCTACCGACTGGCAGGCTGCAAAGGAGACGCAGGCATCCGTATCGCCGTGGGAGGTGCCGTCGCTGGTTTTCATCAGCTGACTCGCGTTCGTAGGGAGGTAGGGACGCCAGTCGCCGCTTGTGTTTACCGCCGTTTCGAGGATGCCGGTCTCGCTGCCCCTGATGAAATCGCCGAGCTTAGGCTCGACGGCTACGAAGCCTGTGTTTTGGCCGGGTTCTAGCATGTGTTGGTATTATCCCATCCTGCTGGGCGGCGCAATGGGGTTGTCCCCACCCGTATACTTGGCAATTCTTTTATGGTATAATCCTCTCATGGTGATCAACGATATATCGTTCCTCTTGATCGCATCTCTCGTGTTCGGCTGGCAGGGCGTTTTCGCAATGGTTATGCTTGCCACTCTACTCTGGTACACGTCTCGCACCGCCTACTGGGCTTATTTCCATCTACGGCGTCAGCTGCCTCTGCGCTGGAGCTCCCTGCTTGCCTGATCCTGCCGCGCTTTGCATCAGGTTCTGGAACATCATCGCTCGCAGGGCGTCTTTTGCTGCCTGCCCCACGTTCCGCGAGGAGACGCCCATATTCTGCAGTCCTGATTTGAAGCTCTCGAGCCATGGCTCGGAGGAGGGCGAGTCAAGGAACTCATCTATTTTGTGCGTGAAGGGCACGAAGGAGTACGGCTCGCCCTTGGCGATCGACATCGCGTATTGCTCCGGATCCGGTGCGAGCGCTCGCTTGCCTGCCCGCAGAGCTGCTCCCACGATCCGGCTCGTATAGCCTGATGCGGTACCTGCTACGTCTCCCGAGCTCATGCCCTGCGCGAAGCCGGTCTGGCCGGTCTTTCCTCCGAAGGTGTCCCGCGCGAACCGCGCGATGATTGATTTGGTCGTATACGATTCCTCTCCTTCCGGGAGGTAGGGTTTCACCGCGTTGAAGAGCCCGTCGAGAACGCTTTGCGCTTTTCCTGATTGTCCCGAATAGAGGGTGCGCCGCGCGAGGAGGTCGAGGTGGTTCAGATCGGCTCCGGCCCCCTTGGCTACCGAGTTCTTGATGTCCATGAGCGTTCCCCACTGCTCATTTGCGGCTGCGAGGTCTGGCGCCGCTGGTGCGATGGTGCGGTTGATCGCGCCACGCGCGTAGCGAAGCATCGCATCCACAGGAGAGCTGCCTGCGCCGAATTGCGGCCGCTCCCAGTCTATCTTTGAGTCAAGGTTTTTGAGGACATCGGACGCGGTCTGCACGGTCGGGCTCTCTTGGAGCGTCTGGAGTTGCGTATGAATATACTCGAGCGCCTTTTGGTCGCTTGAGGAGAGTTCTATTGAGCGTCCCGGGAGCGCCTCTATGGTGCTATCTCCGGTGCTGAGCCCTGCAGTGGAAGCCCCATTGTAGTTGTTTATCTTTAGCCCGCTCTCCGCTCCACTTCCATATGAGGAGAATTGGTGGCCTGTGATATTTTGCATGTGTTCGTTGATGTCGTCCGCGACGGTGTCCACGGCGTTGGCTCCAGTTGCTACCGCGTTCCCTGTATCATCCGTCGTTATGATCGCAGCATTTCCTGCTGCTTTTCGCGCGTCATCTATCGCCGTTCCTGCGGCTGGTATCACTTTCTTCGTGAGTATGTTGAGTCCCTTGGTGAGGTCGCCGTTCAGGACGTCGTCCACGGTCGGTGCATGAAAGTCTGATGCCGATTCTTTCGCGGCATTGATATAGGTTCCGAGCGTGCTCGGTCGCGTTTGCGCGAGTTCGTTCTCCATCGCTGGATCCACGCCCGCCGCGAGCTTTTCGGTTCCCGAGATCATCCTCGCCACGTTCCCGAGACCTCCGAGGATTGATCCGAAGAGCGCTCCTTGTCGCATGGCACTCGGTATCGCGCCGGTGCCGAATGGGTTGACGTCCTCAATGCCGATGATCGGCGCTCCATTCGCTACCGCAGTCGCCGCGCCTCCGGTCGCGCCCAAGAGTCCCATCTTGAGAATGCCCGTCATGCCAGCTGCTTCCGGTGTGAGCGCCATGGTTCCGATCTGCGCTACCTGCCCCGCTTTTTGCAGGAGTCCGGATGGTGTCAGAGGTGCCACGGAGAGCGATTTTGTGGAGCCGGGTATACCCGATGGTATCCCATTCGCGTAGGGGTCTGGTACGCCCATTGCCTTCGCCAAGAGTTGTACCGGCGTCGCTGCCAGCGATATGAATGGCTGCTCTATACTCCCTGCGGTATTGGCTATCCAGTGCCCGGCCGCTGCCCAAGGCGATTCTGTGCCCGTAGGAGCCGTGGGAGCCCCGCCACCCTGCGCCTGCATCATTTCCGCAGCGGACATCGTGTTAGCCCCCGGGGTCGCTCCGGGTGCCTCTGAGGTCGCCTGAGGTGGCTGCTGGCCGGGACTTCCCCCCGCCTGCGCCTGCATCATGTCTTGGGGTGAGAGGGTTGGAGGCATAGATTTAAGAGCTCACGTTGCCGATGGCGTTCCAGTTGGTACCATCGAACTCGTAGAGCAGTCCATTGAGTGTCGTGGTTGCTCCCTTAGTCGGGCTTGCTACTGCGCTCAGCGATCGCGTCGGTGTCGCCGGTGCTACCGGATTTGATCCGAATGCTCCGTTGAGGAATGAGCCGAGGACGTTGGTGCCGCCGGTAGTAAGCGCTGAATAGCCGCCTGCACCGAGGTTTGCAGCGTTTGCTTTTGTTGCGGCCGCGCTCGCTTCATTCTGGACCGGATTACCTCCTTGCGCGAGCCATTCGCTGGTGATGCGCTTCACGCCTTGCGGGTCGATCGTCGAGTTGATGACGGTTGGGAGGTCTGCAAGTGTCATCGTTCCTGCCTTGAGCGCCGCGAGGATCTGCTGATCGTTGCCGCCTCCGTTTTGGATAAGCCCGGTGAGTGTGCGGGTCTGCGCGGCGCTTGCTGCCGACGCGGCTGCGGATGCCGAGGATGCTGACGCTGCAGCCGTTCCTTGCGCGATCGTCGCCTGCGCTTCCGCGAGGTTGTTCTGGTAGAACTTTGAGTTCTTGTACTTCGCCACCGCGACGTCGAAGCTGTCGTTGCTCGAGATGCCTGCATCCGGTGCCTGCGACTGCATCTGCACCACGGCTGCCTGTTGCGCCTGCTGCTGCTTCTGCTGGTTGACTTGCCCCGGCGTCTGGAGCGTGGCGGCGGTTCCGAGGTTCGCCACCATATTCTGTCGCGAGGTCGTGATCAGATTCTGTTCGTTGATGATGAGGTTGTTGAGCGAGTCTGCCATCTGCTGGTTGTTGTTCAGGAGCGCTTCGTCGCGCTGCTTGGTGAGCTGGTCGATGCGGTTCTGGCCGGTCTCCTGGAGATTCCGAAGCATGGCATTGTTTGTAGCGAAACCGCTGCGGCTCTCAAGCTCGCCTTTCATCTGATTGCCAAGTTCTCGGTTGAGCTGGTCTGCCTGGTTCTGATAGTCGTTCGTGATGGCCTGGGCTTCTCCCTGGTAGGCGCTCGAGGTGTTCTGCTTCGCCTGGTTGTAGTTGCCCATGATCGTGTTCTCCAGGGAGGACTCATTCGGCGCGAGCGTACCGCCGTTCAGATAGGCCTGGAGCGCGGAGGCTGCCTGTTCGTTGCCGCCGACGTCAGTACCAGCAGTACCAGCCGGTGCGGGCTGGCTCGACGAAGGACCCACGGAATACGTGAGCTGGCGATTTGCGATTGCAGCTGGCGACGGTGCGTTCGTGCCGCTGTAGGTGGGGATTGGATAAGTGGCTGGAGGCATAAGCGTGTTAGCTATATCGTACCATCCCGCCAGTCATCGGTTTGAATGGCATTGCGGGAATCTGGGTAATGCTTACGGGCGGCGTCTTTCGCGGGCTGTTCGCCGCGACGCGTCGCATCATTCCGGCGTAGCTAGGAGATTCGCTTGACCCCGGAGCGATGCTCGAGGCGATTGCCTGGTAGTGGAGCTTCTTCATCTCGGTCGGCGAGAGCTTCCCGGCGTACTTCTTCTGCAGGCCCTCCATAGCAGTCTTGTACTGCTGATCTAGAAACGCTTTGCGCTCCTGCAGCGTAGGAGTCGCCGGTGCGAACGACCGGGACTGCACGACAGAGGCGAGCGAGGGGTCCTGCTCGTTCATCTGCGCCATGGATGCGGTAAGTTCGGGGTTCATACGCTAGGGTTGGATGTATCGCCGATAAGGAACGGGGCGAGGTCCGTAGTATGCGCCGTTTATGTCCGGGCGCATGGTGACTTCCGGGTAGCGCCGCTTCGACGGAAGCCGCCCTTTGAGTGGTTCCAGGTAGGCCTGCACTTTGGCTATCGCGTCTTGCTCATCCAGCGTCTGCCGGGTTAGGTACGCGACGATCTCCATGCAGGAGGTGATGAAGGTCTCATTCACGAAGTCCCAGCGGCCGCTCCACAGTGTCGGGTCCGTGGTATTCGCGGCGTTCTGGAAGATCTGGTATTTCGCAGCAGTAGAGTCCTCCACCATGTTGTTGCTGTAGTAGTCGAGCACCATGGGGATGTTCTCTGCCACCCAGAGCCGTTCGATGTTGTTGCTCGTGAAGGTGCTTGAGGAGCCATAGGTGATGGTAACCTGAGCGTATGCAATGGCCGTGTAGACAGGCGTGCCCACGATGGTGGTCGTCCCGCTCCAGGCGAAGCCGAAGCGGTTCCAGCCGACCACAGGAGCGTTGCCCACGTAGTCGGTCGTCATCGTGGCCGTTATGTAGTTGTTCGCATCGCTGCCCATCTTGATGGCGACGCTCGTGAAGTTCGTGACGCTCTGCAGGTTCAGGTTCACATAGACGCCGCTGCGCGCAATGTAGCGCGTGAGGTCTATGGGTGTCATCGTGCTGTTCGTGAGCGTGCCGGAAGTGCCGCTATAGTCGAAGCTTATAGAGGAGCTCATCTCGTAGGTGTCGTACACATCTGCGGCTAGGTTCGAGATGGCGCTCGCGCCAGTCCATGTGCCGTTGGTCGATGGGTCCGTGAGAGTGTTCACATTCACGTTGTACCCCTTGTACTGGCAACGCAGATACTGGAGCTGGCCCTTCGTCTCTACCGCGAAGCGCTGATTGTGCACCGAGTCCTCATCGAAGTAGTTTTGGCCGACGTAGTAGAGTTCGTCCTTGTTATCCACCGGCTTATAGGGCCGCACGTTCACGATCGCCTTGAAATCGATGTCGTTCCCGAGCACGTTGTACCGGGTGATGCCGTAGTTGTAGTTGAAGAGCTTCTCCTCCATCTGCCACGGCCAGTCGTGCTCTTGGTTCCAGATTTGGAGCGTGCCATTTATAGCGCGGAAGCCTTCCGCAGTCATGTCCACGGAGAGACTGCCGGAGTCGCGGCGCCGGTCATTTACGAGAGTGGTGACTGTGGATAGTGTAGTTGCCATAGGTCAATTATATGCTATTTGAGCTTGGTGTCCTCATCGTAATCCACCTCTATCGCATAAGGCTGCCAGTCTGTGGCGTCCGAGAGGTTCACGTTCGTGGGCCAGCTCACTTTGAACTGGAGCGCGAACGTGCCACTGCCTTTATCTCCGAGCGGAATGTACTTGTATCCCCGCTGGACGTCCGTTTGCGTGATAGCTATGTCACCATTGGTGAGAGCGGTGCTGCTTTGGTTCTTCAGGATCGAAAGTGTGCCCATCGTGCTCGACCCTCCGCTTCCGAGTGGAGCGTGCCACACGCGCACATAGTTCACGTTCGCTAGTCCCGGGAGCCGCAGGACGAGCGGGTAGACATTCCCGGGATCTGCATACTGCGTCTGCGGGGCGCTGAGGGTACCGTTCGTGAGTGTGCCGGTGCCGTTTATCCACCACCAGTACGTCTTGTAGGTACTCCCGGCCGCATAACTGAACAGTATGGACGGCATGGAGTTCGGAGGCGTGTTGAATGAGCCGCTCGTTCCTGCCGGGCCGCCGCCGTAGGCGAGTATCGCGCCTGGCGAGAAATCGGTATTCGGAAGGCTGCTCATGTCGCCGAATACGAACGTCTGGTCTGGCGTGTAGAATATGCTACCGCTTTGCGTGGAGGGCAGCTTACCGTGCGCGTAGAACTTTCCATCGCACCCGAGCCAGGTTGCGAGACCCTCGAGGATTGTGAAGGAGTCTCGGTAGAGCGGGAGCGCCCAGATGGGAAGCTGCTCGATGAGTTCGAATGTCGAGCCGTTGTAGCGCCGGATATGTACGAGACGGTCGGAGGAGATGCCGAGTACGCGCACTTCGCCCTGCGGCGTGACGTAGATTTTGATGATGTTTCGCATGCCCGGAATCGGAATGTACTTCTGTTGGTTCACGGTGATGCTCTGGCGGTCCCAGACATAGACACCCACCTGGCGCTCGTTATAGAGATCCTGGTCGCTCTGCATGCCGAGGGTTTGGTATGTGTTGAGCGCGATCCAAAGGTAGCCCTGCCAGTCCACTGCATCGCGGAGCGTGAAATCGGGCGGGAATGTGAGCAGGTTCGGGTATGCAGTACCGTTGGTGCCTCCTGCGGTAGTGCCATCAATCTTGTGAATGCTCGAGCCGTCCAGAATGTAGAGATAGTTGTTGTCGGCTGCTACCATCACGTGCGGGTTGTTCCCCAGTCCGAATGCGCCGCTCACGGTTGCAGAGAGCCAGTTTGAATTGCTCGAAAGCCCATCTGCACGAAGAATTGCAATGTCCCCTGTTGTGCCGGTATTTTCTCGGTACGATGCGAAGATATAGCGCGTTCCATTCACCTGGTATGCCTCGAGGTCGGTGATGATCGGCGTGTTCGTAGTGAGATTTAATGCATAACCGAATTCTAGTTCTCCAGTGGAGGAGTAATCCCAGAATATGGTGTCTTTGGTCGCAACAATAGCTCCCAGTCCGTTTTGTCCGTTGGTCCCGACGCTGTCGTAGACAGTCGCTTTCCATTCGCCATTCTGCACGTAGGTCGCGTTGTTGTAGTAGATGGGGAGGCTTGAGAGCGATGCGGAGGTCGGCGGGCACAGGTAGCCGAAGTTTCGAAACGGATTCCACGTGCCCTGCGCCATCTGTCCCTTGCTTCCCAGATAGCGCATGTATGGTCGTCCGGTCGTACCGACGCCCTGCGCAGTGTTTGCGTCCCCCGCGAAGTTTGGCGCGAGTCCGTAGATTCCTGAGATGTCGATGTTGAGCTTTGCCATGGTCTAGATTGGTTGGAGCAGTATCGTCACCAGTACATTCTGCAGCGAGGTGAGCGTACCGCTCGTTTTCCACGCGATGCGATCTCCTTTTGCAATGTTTGTCGGTGTTCCCGATGTCGTCGATCCACCGCTTCCGGATCCAGCAGCTGTTATAAGCGTCGCGTACTGTGGTGTATTCGCAGTGCCTTTCAGGTTGAATGCCGTTGCAAGCATGTTCTTACCCGATCCGGGCGCTGTCGTTCCTGAGAGCTTTTCTACCTGCAGTGTAACAGTTCCCGCATCGGTTCCTGCCGTAGAGTGCACCTCCGTTATTGCTACGACGCTGTAGGAGCGATCTGCCACGAAGAAGTGCGTATAGTTCGCTGCCGTCTGCGCGTCCGTGCTTTTGAGGAGCACATGGCAGGTGTAGGTCACCACGCCCTTTATGAGCTGTATGGATACCGGGTCGAGAGGCTGCATCAGCTGCGCGCCTGGCGTCGTTACAGCCCTGTGGAGCCCTCCAAGTATGGAAGCCGTGCTTGCACCCCCAAATTGCTGGGAGATGCGCTCCTGGTCCTGTTTTATGGGTTCCAGGGCCTGCTGGAGCGCCTGTACCTGTGCCTTAAGTGGCGCAGTGGCATCAGCCACACCCTGGGCGATTTTGTCTGCAATGAGTTTTTCGGTTGCTGGGTCCATAGTTATGCTTCGCGCAGCTCGATGTGTCCTCCGTCGATGCGTTCTACCAGCTCGCGTACTGCATCTGCGAGCGATCCGACCGATTCGTTTGTCGCCTTCGCCAGTTGGTTATTGCTCTGTGCTATTTCCATGAGCATCGGAGCGTCTTTCAGGAATGCCTGCATCTGCGGGTCGCGGCCCTTGAAGAGGTCCTCGAGCACGCCGTTGCGCCCCTGCATGTGCTTGAGGTCGTCGGAGAGCTTGCGTATCTCCTCGTCGCGGCTCTTGGTGTGCGCCTCCATGTCGGACTGCATCTTCGCGATGTCCCTGCTTTGCTGCTCCACGGTCTGGTTGAGGCGCTGGATGAGATCGTCGGCGAGCTTATCGGCCTCCTCCCTGCGCAGTTTGCTGCTCTGTCCGAAGAAGCCGATGATGATAAACACGCCGGCCACCGCCCACCCTCCGAGGGTGAAGAGCCAGACCAGATTTTGTAGTGAGAGGATTTGCATATCGTTTTACATGAAGGCGAGGAAGTTGCCACCAGATGTTGCAACCGCCGGAGAAAAAGATGCCATGATACCCCCGACATTCGGACTTGCCGTTTGAAATGCTGAAATGTTCATTGTATCTGTTCCCGGAGTAGCAAGCGGACTTCCTGTATCATATAGGTGTGCTCCATTGGTACTATCTTCCCGGATAACAGTATTGGCACCAGCGGTAGTTGTTCTGCCAGCACTTTCTCGTATGAAGAGTATCGCCCAGCAGTTCGCTGCAACTGTCGTGACTGATTGAGAATACGAAGCAACCGCAGCGGCAGTATTCGTACTGCTAGCATCCGGTTGTCCCGATTGTTTTACTCCTGCATATGAAGCACATTGACTTGCAATCACGATTGACGTGGATGCACTCACCACTACATTGTTTGCGCCACTTGCAGGATTTACCAAGTAAAACAGATACGCCCACCTATCAGCGGGACATTGCACTTTCCCGATCAGTGTCATGTTTACACCAGCATACGTTGCTCCTGTTATTACATCGGTAGTATCCCCCCACGTACCGACAAACAGAATGCGATTTGAACCTGTACCGACGGTATGTGCATACGTAAGAGATGTGGCAGCAGATGCCAGACCTCCATCTGTCGCCGCATCGAAGGAAATCGCCATATATTTATGCCTTAGCTATCGTCCTCTGACGATACAGAGCACCACGACCATAAGTGCCTGTTTTCTTGTGACACGGAACACAGAGTGTACGTCCGTTACTTACCTCGAAGCGCAATTCAGGATAGAGTGCGAACGGCTGTATATGGTCTGCGTGCAGTGCAAGACTCTCACCACGACCTTCATAGTTGTGGTCGCCACACGCGACACAAGTGTAATGGTCGCGCTCGAAGACTAGAGTACGCCATGCTTTGTATGCGGCACTCTGGCGTATCTTTTTGTCGGCGGTTCTCTTTCCTTCATCTTTCCATTGTGAAGAACATACATGCGAACAGAAATGTGCCGAGTCTTTCCTGTATGCCTTCACCTTGAAATATCCCTCACACTCCCAACACATGAGAGTAACTTCTCCACCTTTCCAAAACGGTGATTTGTCACCACTTATCTCAGGCATCTTTTTGCCTTTGTTCCAAGCAATATCAGTGCCATTTTTCCTTTTTGTTTCCCACTGTTTCTTTGCTGCTAGTTGGTATTTATTCATGGTACTTTTACTATATCAGCATTTTGCTATCGTCCTCCATTTTGAGGTCGCTCCGTTGTAAATGAACCCAACCGTGAGGAAGAGCGTCGTCGACCCGTTGCTGGTCGTTGGAGCGGTCACTGTGCTGTCCTCAGTGTTTACCCATGCCACCGTCTGCGCCACCGCAGAGAAGTCAAGGATACGCACCATGAGGAGCTGACCGTCCACAGCTCCTGTCGTCGTGATGGTTATGGTGAGCGTGGCGGCCGAGTTGTTGGTGACGGTCGAGAGGCGGGAAGTCACCGGGACGGTCGCCGCGTTGCCCGAGGCCGTGATGGCGTTGTTGACGTCGATGATGTTGTTGAACTTGTTCTGCGCGGTCCACGTCTGCACGGTGCCGAGGCCGCCAACGGTGTCGGAGGCGCCCGGGAAGGTCATCGTGGTCGAGTCCGTTCCCGCGAGCGTGATCGAGTTATTCACGGTGAGCGTCTTGCCGTTTGCGATCGTGAGTGTGGATCCAGTCGCCGGTGCCGTCAGTGTCACCTTGTTGATGGTGGTTGCGGTCGCTACGCCGAGTGTCGGGGTCACCAGAGTCGGGCTTGTGGCGAATACCAGTGCGCCGCTGCCGGTCTCGTCGCTTATCACGCCCGCGAGTTGTGCCGAGGTGGTTGCTGCGAACACCGAGAGGTTGTTGCTCGTGTAGGTTACCGTCCCGCCGGTCCCGAAGGCGACGCTGCTGCCGTCAGTGCCCGAGAAGTTGAGCGAGTTGGCGAATGCGAGCTTTTTGCCGGTGGCGATGCCGGTTGCGAGGTAGTGCACGTCCCATGTTCCTGCTGCCGTCGAGATGCTGGTGTTTATGAGAAGAACATCAGAGCTTGCCCCGAGTGTCCAGAGCGTAGCACCCCCGTTGGTCTGCACGGTCACCAGGCCTGTCGAGTTGTTGACGATCCTGAACTCGAATCCGAGCGCCAAGGTCGTTGCATCAGGAAGAATCACGGTCTGCGTGGTCGTGCCGGTGAATACCTGTATGCGGCCGCTTGCTACGGTCAGCGTGGTCGTTCCTGCGGCTGTTACGGTTGTCGCATAGCCGCTCACGAAGTTGTTCGCGAGCAGGTTTGCGCTCGAATCACGCTGCGCTATTTTGCTCGCCGTCGCCGTCGTGGTGACGTTCGTGAGCAGCACGCCGGTTGAGGACGAGAGATAGTCCGTTCCGTCGGTCGCGGCCGAGAGTGCGGTTCCGTTGCCCTTGATGATGCCGGTTATAGTCGTCGAGAGCGTTATTGCCGGAGTCGTCGTTGCAGTCGCAACGGTACCCGCGAAGCCATTCGCCGACACCACCGATACACTCGTCACAGTGCCCACGCCTGAGGTGGCCGCGATCGTGATCGTGCCGTGGCCGTTGGTTATGGTCACGCCCGATCCTGCAGTCAGTGTCGCTATCGAGGTGCCGCCAGTAGAGCCGTTCCCGATGATGAGCTGGCCGTCGGTATAGGTATGGTCGGCGATTCCCTGCACGAAAGTCACTTCGGCGCCGGTCAGCTGTTGCGTGAATGAGATTGGGTCAAGCATAGGCCTAGAGTTTCATGTGGAGTTCAGGGAACGCCTTCTGATAATGCGCCTCGATGCGCCGGACGTAGACTTCGAGGTCCTGCTGGATGCGCTTGCGCTCCTGGATGGTGCGCTGTCGCTCGTTTTCGGCTTCCAGGGCCTCCTCTACGGCTTTGTCGCGTATCTCGATGGCTTTCTGTTTTTTCCATTCAAGGTCCTTGAGTTCGATGAGAGCGTTGTCGCGCGCGAGGCTGTACTCTACGTTCGCGTTCGTGCGCTTCTCCTCGAGCGCGGCTATCTCATCTTGGATAGCGAGCACGCGCTCCGCGAGTCGGTGGGCTTCGGCGATGTCCTTGTTCAGGTCGCGGAGTTCGTGCTGCTTCTGCCCGTACTCCTCGTTCGCTTTGAAGATCCACTCGTTAATGTTGTGGAGGTCGCGCATCGCGGCTTTCTTCTGGTCGGCCAGGATGGCTATCTCCTTCTCGCGCGCTCCTTTCTTCGAATCCCACTCGCGCTTCTTCTCATCGAGTTCGAGCTGGGATACCTGGAGCTTGTTGCGCTCCTCGGCTATCTGTTCGTGGACAGCAGCAGCCTCCTTTCGGATCTGCTCGAGGTGCGCCGTTGCTTCTGTGGTCTGTTGAAGAACTTGTGAGAGGTCTGCGGCGGCGGTCTGGGTTTCTGCCCGGAGTCCCTCGAGCGTCAGTTCCTGATTTCTGATTTCGACGCTCGTGGTTTGCATAAGCCTATTATACCCAGCTGATGACGCCGTAGATGGTGATTGTCCCTGGGGCTGTGCTTAGTGTGTTTCCGAGTACGCTCACACGGATGCCATCGCCCTTTACGGGGGTGATGTTCTCCGAGTAGTTGCCGGAGGCAGAGAGCTGGAAGACGTCTGCCGTGAGGGTCGTGACGCCGGTCGAGGTAGTCTCGACGACGCGCTGGAACCAGTTCGTCGCATTCGCGAGCGATGCCTGGGTCGTGCCGCCCGGAGTGTCCGTGTCAAGGAGGATACCGAGGCTCTTGTCCACGGTGCCTTCCACCTTGATGTTGCAGCTCGCTTCGGTTCCCTTCGTGTAGGCGATCATGAGGCCCACGAAGTTGGCGAAGTTCGTCTCTACCACTCCGGACGCGCCGGTATCGGTGTAGTTGCTGGTCAACGTGTGGTTGTTGATGAGCGTGACTACCTTTGGTGCGAGGGGGAATTGTGACTCCATGGTGGTTATTTTAGACGCCTGGTAATCTTGCCGCCGCCCGCGATGAACCCGAGGAGGCCGCGCTGCTTCTTGGTGATGGGCTGTCCGTGAAGGGTCGGCTCATCTTCCTTGAGGATGCGCTTGGCTTTTGCCTTAGAGAATGGGTTCTTGGGGCGGTTCATGTTACATCGCAGTCGTGCGTGCGACTTCGTTCAGGTTCGTTCCGTCGCCTACAAAGGTGACGGTGAAGACCTTTGCGCTCGTGGTACCCGTCGCGAGGGTGCCGGTCGACTTGATGTTCGTACCGAAGGTGAGCGTGTAGCTCGAGACTCCGGAGGTCGTAACGACGAGGTAGACGACAGCGCCTGCCGGTGCGGAGGAGGCCGTAATGGTCTCCGATGCAGTCGGAGTGACCGTAAAGACGGTGCCGAGTGCCGGGTTGATTGCTGCGCCGCCCGATGCCGCGAGCGCCGTTGCGACGCTTACGGTCGATGGAATGGCGTTGAATGCCGCAGAGGTCGCGGATCCTTCGTTCACGTAGATGGTGCGGGACGCCGTGTTTCCGGTCGTGAGGATGAACTGGCAGCCGGTAGCGTAGCCCGCGTCGCCTGCGGTCGGGACCGTGGCGCCGGTGCACTTGAGCACGTTTCCGTTCGCGTCCACTTCGAGGACGGTGACCGACGGAGTGCCTACGGTGAGCGTGACGCCCACCGCGCCGCGGACGTCCACGAAGGACGTGTGGTCGGCGAGGTTATAGGTCTTGGCCGATGCGTTCGAGTCTTGGTAAGACATGGTGGTTAGGTTTAATCGTTTGGATAATGCTCTGCTCGACGAGGTCCAGTCGGTCGCGGATGGCGCGGTTGTGGTAGTGGAGTGGGATGTATCCCTTCTCCTCGAGCCACTGGTTGCGCCTCGTATCCTGCGGGTGGCCGTCTATCTCGACGGCGTATCTCCCGATGATGAAGTCTATCTCGTGGTCCTCGATCCGTTTCCGGTGTTCGAATGGCACGTGGTGCTTCTTCAGGAGTTCCGCGAAGATGCGCTCCGCTTTGGTTGAGGTTCGTTTTGAGAGAGCTGGTCGCATTGTCTGGAGGTCCGGTCTTGGCGACTAAAGCGCCGGTTCCGTGTTGACGAGGCTTTGGGTCAGGGAAGCCTCGAGACCTGTATCCGTCACTCGCTAGGCGTTCAAGCCCGTCGAGAACTGGAAGTTGCGGAGGTCGTTGAAGCCGTAGGCAAAGTCGTTGCCTGCGGAGTACTTGATCTCCTTCGTGTCGTAGTCGATGAACTGCGGATCCAGGGTGAGAGGCATACCCTCCTTGACCTGGAAGCCCCACTTCATGCCGACCTTGCCGCTGTCGAACGCTGCCCACGCCGTATCGCTGGTGAGGTACGGGTTGGCGACGATGTCGAAGTAGTGGTCGATGGCTGCTTCACGATTGCTCGTGCCCGGGCGATTGCCGTCCTTCATCGTCTTGATGACCTCCATCGCGCGGAAGTGCGCAGACGAGTTCTTCTTGACGAGAACCTTGTCGAGGTTCAGGTCCAGGATTTCGCCGATGCCTCCGCGAACGGCCTGTGCCGTCTTGAGGGCTGACTTCCAGCCCGGATAATCGAAGTTCGGGTTTGCGGTCGTGCCGTCAGTGATGACGTTGGACCAGTTCGGGCCGCCGTCCTCGCGGGTGTGCGAGGCGCTTGCGGGAGCTACGCCGTCACCGCCGACGTTGCTCACCGAGAAGGAGAGCAGGCCGGTCGTGTCGGTGTAGGACGTCGAGGTCATGTTATTGACCATGTTGGCAAGAACGGTCTCCTTGAAGCGGATAGCGTCGTTCTTGAGCTCGCCGACGATCGATTCGAGCTTGCGGGCCTGGAGGCCGTAGCGCCATTCAGCGCGGGTCACGCGGAGCATGCCCGAGAAGAACGACTGGGTGTACGTCTGCTTGAAGCCCTGGTTCGGAGAACCCGCCGGGATCTGGCCGTTCTCAGCAATCTTGCTGAACGCCTTGATCGCGGTGATGGAGCTATCCTTCGTGATGTAGTCCGTTACCGGCTCTACGAAGACGTACTCCTTGTGGTACTCCGTGAGGTCTGCCGGACTCTTGATCCAGATCTCCTGGATGGAGAGGTCGACGAGATCGGCAGCCGCATTGATGTCCATTGGTACAGTGTTCATACGAGTGGATGGTTAGTGGCTGCTAATTAGTTGACGCCGAGCGGGCCAACGAAGTAACCGAGGAGCTTCTTGTCCGTCGCCGCTCCAACGATGGCGATAGGAACGAACACGCCGGTATTGGTCGAGGTGTCCGTGGACGAGTTGGCGACCGTCGCAGCGTCCGTGAGCGCCTGGCGCGCATAGAGCTGGTTCGATGCCGTGTTGTTGGTGCAGTCAGCGATGTAGAGGTGCTGCGGGCCATAGCCGAGCGGCACGACGTCAAGGTTGACTGGGCTCGACGAGGCGGTCGTGACCGTCTTGTCTACCATGAGCCCGAAGATCGTGTGCGTCGTCGAGGAGCTCGTTGACGGCGACGCGTATGCGCTGCCGAATGTGAGGTCGACGAGGGTGTCCTTCGTGAAGGTGGTCGAGGTCTTAGGGACCACGCCGCCCGGAAGGTGCGGGATGTTCGGAGAACCGACGTAAGCAATGAATGCCATGGTGGGTTATTTCTTAGTCGGGAGCGAGCTGATCTCTGCGAGTCGCTCGACGATCTGGTCTCGGGAGAGGTGCGGATAGCGCTTATGCAAGCTGTCTATCTTCGCTTCTGCCTCGTCCTCCGCGCCTGATTGTCGGCCGCCTCCGAGTCCTAGCTTGCTCCGGTTGATAATCGCTGCGCGCGCGCGTCCTTCAGCTTCCTTCTTCTCTACGCCGGAGAGATCCGCGTGGATCCTCTGGAGGAGAGAACGGTACCCGGCGAGCGTGGTGGGCTGGCGGTACAGAGCGAACTCCGTCATCACTGCCTTCCACTGGTCGTCGTCATCGTATTCCGGATGCGATTCAAGGAACTCTGCGACGGCCTGGTCCTCGAATGCTTTGACCTGAGCTTGGAACCCTTCGGCTCGCTGCTTCTCGAGGTCTGCCTTTGATACCAGTCCGTGCTTCTGCGCGTATGCGGCAAGCTTCTTCTCCTCGTCGTCGGAGAGTTCGGCGCCGGATTCCTTTTTACGGAATAGGCCCTCAAACTCTGCCAACTTCGCGGTTGCTTGCTTGGCGGTCTCGGATGCGGCTTTCGCTGCCTCCGTGGCTGCCTTGGCCTCGTCGCGGTAAGACGCGATGCCTTTGGTGAGGTTCTCCACCTGTTCGGTGAGCTTACCGATAGTTTCTTTCTCGTCGCCCTGGCCCTCACCGGCCTTGGGATCGTTGTTTGGTTCTGCCATAGGAGTCGTTTCGTTAGATGACGGCTTTTTATTTACGGGGTGAGCGACCACCCGAGCCAACGAAAGATACCCTGGTTAGAGGGCAGATCGCCGCGTCCTAGGGCGAGGTCGTATCTGGGGTTGACCTCTTTTTGAGACGCTGGGTCGATGCAACGCCTCACGTATGAGAATGGGGCGCGGCGATCTGCCTTCTACCTGAGCTTTCTTCGTTTTCAAAGAGCCTTGGTAATAGCACTATAACACGGCACTGTCGAACGCTTCGCACCACTGTGGATAATCATTCATCTGGCGCACGCGCATCTGCGCGGTTGCCGGTGAATCATTCTCCCGCGGTCCGAATCGGTAGTCCGTATCGAGCACGATCTTCTTCACGAGCTGGACGGTTTCGCGGTTCGCTTCCGTGACGTCGAGGATCCAGTCCTCGTGGAGCATGTCCGAGTACTCCGTCGCCACTTTCTCCTGGGCTTCTTGGCTTAGCACGTAGTGCTTGCCGCCTTCGCCTTCCTCCATCTTCGGGTTTCCGGCCTCGTCCTTGTCAGCGTTCGCGTCTAGGAGCGCTACCCGGTCCTTTTCGATGGTGTTAAGTTCTTCCTGTAGGATCTCCACAAATCGCGTCCGGGCGCGGCTTTCGCGGCCCGAGAGCGACTGGTCGTTGAGCCAGTTTCCAAGCCCGAGGAGGTATGCCTTTTTGATCTTGAATGCCATAGGCTATACCACCTTAAGTTCCGGCATCGGCTTCTTCATCGCGGCGTAGTACGCGTGCATGTACGCGCGCACCTTCTCGCAGTGCTCACGGATGGCCTGATAGCCGTCAGCGGTCGCGAGGCGGCGGCTGCGACGGTCTGGGCGCTTGTAGTTCTCCATGACCACGTTGCCTTGCGGATCGCGCTTGTACTCGCCAGGCGCTTCGAGCACCGGGCGCTGCTCTGCCGGATTGTCGTTCAGTCGGTCCGGGACGATGAGGGTGAACATGTAGCCCACCTGGTCCTCGCCAAGCGGAGCGAGTTCTACTCCGAAGTCGGTCCCGAGCGTCTCGTCGACGATCGCGCTTATCTTCGGGTCGATGCCCTTGCGGCCTTCGCTCGCGCGCTCGATGTCCTCGGCCTTTGCTCCGCGCTTGAACGCGTCCTTGTCGCCGGTCTTGATGCGGTTAATCTCGTCTGCGTTCTTCTTGGAGGATTCCTCGAGTACGCCTACGCGGGTGGAGATGTCCTCCATGCCGGAGAGAAGCTGGCTCATGCCCTGCGAGAGCGCTGTGAGGACGTCCTTGGTGTCGTCCACTTCTTCCTCAGACTGCTCGTCGAGCTCCTCATCGGTCTCGTCGTCTAGTCCGGCTGCCTGCGCCGCGGCTGCGCGCGCTGCTGCCTTCTTTCGTTCTTCTGCTGTTGCCATATCGTTGTTCGTTATTTCTTGTAACGGAAGTACTGAGGATCCTTCCAGTGTGCCTGGTTTTTCATCAGTATGTTCCACGCCTCCTCCCGGGCAATTGCCATGGTCAGTTCGTCCACTGGCAGTTCGACCCGTCGCGTGAGCGACCCTGCCTTGTAGTCGGCCTCAGTGACCGGGATTTTGACGTCGTAGGGGATGTAGTTCACCTTGCGCTCGTAGCGGGTCGCGAGCTGCTGGCGGAGTTCCTCGTTGGCGGTGAAGTAGACGAACATGTAGATGTTCATCCAGTCGAAGAGCATCTGGTGCTTCTTGCCGTCCTTGTCGGTGAACTGCATCTCCAGGTTGCGGCACTCCACTTCTCCATTCTCCGGGTTCACCATGAACACTGGGAAGAACTCCAGCGTATGGCCGTTCTTGGCGTCGTTGATGTGCCAGTACTTCTTTTTTACGGTGTCCTTGCCGTCGTTCGTCTTACCACCGACCACTGGCGCGGCCGATGCTTGCTCGCTTAGGCGTGCTTCTGCGGCTTCGACTTTTTTGCTTTTAGGAGAGCTGCTGGTTTCCATAGGTCCTGATTCGGTTGATAAAGTCGCGGAATGCTTTCTTGCGTTCCTCCTTACGGAGGGCCTTGCGCGCAATCTCGAACGCGTCCTTTCCATCCACCACCTCTGCGTCCGTCTCGAGCGTGAGTTCCTGCTCCACGAGTTCCAGGAGGGCGTTGTATTCGGCCAGAAGGTTGCGGCTTGCCGCGATTATCTGTCGGTCTACTTTCCTGGTGCTCATGATGTGAGTTTCGACGTCGGGTTACGGAAGGCGTTGAACGCAGCGCCGAAGCGCGAGGAGAGAGACGGTGCGGTCAGTTGCCGCGGGTTCACGAGCGGCTGGCTACCGTCGCCCGGACCAGGAGGCTGTCCGGGCTGCGGGTTCCGTTGAGGAGCGGGATTGGCAGGCGATCCATCGGGGTTCTCGCCGTAGAGTTCTGCCATCCAGGAGGCCGGGAGCCACTTGCGCGGGTCGTAGTCGAATGCTTGGAGGAGCTGCTTGACCGGCTTGCCTACAACCTTCGGGTCCTGGCCGAAGAGCGGGATGAGGATGTTGCTCATCTGGAGCACGTCTGCGCGCTCGAGCTCCGTGCTCTGCACGAGGAGGCTGCCGATGCGTACGGTGACGCCGCCTTCGAAGATGAGGTACTCGGGGAGGATGTGGAAGAACTTCTTGCGGTCGGATGGTACGAAGTTGCCCTTCTCGTCCTGCTCGATGGAGAGTTCTGCCTGACGGTAGCGCTTGGCGAAGAACTTCTCCTTGCCTGGCTGGCCCTCGTTCTCGATGAAGTAGAACTTCGGGTCGGCGTTGACCTCGTCGAGGTAGGCGTGAATGTCCTCCTCGCTCTCAATCTGCTCGACCTGGAAGTCGCTGTATATCTGCTTGATGAGCTCGATACGGTTGTTGAACTCCCACTCGAGTGCGTACTGGAAGGACTTGAGCGGAAGGCGCAGGCGCTGCAATGCTGCCTCGCGGTCCACGCCGATCTGGAATGCCGTCGGGTTTGCGCCCTCCTCGGAGGAGCTGCCCTCGAGCGTGTCCGTGATGCCAGTCAGGAATTCCTGGTGCTTCGCGAGCCGGTCCATCATCGCCGGTCCGTTCTGGTTTCCTTCCGGTATCTGCAGCCACTTGATGGTGTCGGTGTTCTTCATGCGGCGCAGGACTCCGGCGTTGTACTTGATGTTCTCGTTGTCTGGGTCCTCAGGTCCGTCGTAGAAGCCGGGAGGGGCGATGGTGAGGAGGAGCTGGCGCAGAGTGAGGTTGTTCACGCGGTCCATTTCCTGCTCGTCCTTCTCCATCATCTCGACGACGCCTATGCCGTAGATGGTCTCGGCGCTGCGGAGGTTCCAGTATCCCCAGACACCGGAGAGTCGCTTACTGTTCTGCGGGAGCGGCTCCCAGGCGACCATGACGCCGTTGACTTCGACGATGAACCAGTCGTCGAATTGGTTCTCGTAGAAGTAAATCTCGGTCATGCCGCGCTTCGTGTTGCGCGCCATGTTGCCGACGGAGGCCGTCGAAGGGCTTACGGTCGAGAGGCCGCCACGAACTTCGTTCGTGTCGCCGCCTGCGCTCACGTACTTCATGTTCGGGTACTCGCTTTCTGGGAAGATGCGTCGGATGTCGTCGATGTGCCAGATCTCGCGCCACATCCAGTCGCGGGCGCTGTAGAAGTCGTCAGGGATTGCCTGCTCGTCTATCCATGCATTGAAATTGTTGATGTTGTAGTACGCGACATCGTCGAGCTTGGTGATCTCCTTCTCGGCCCACTTCTTGGTGCCGTCCTCGTCAACGCTCTCGAGGAACTTCGCCTTGTGCACGAGGCGTTTATTGTATGTGCGCCCGGCGAACCATCCACGCTTGGCTGCATTGAAGATGGAGAGCTTGAACTGGCCGAGGCTATTGGTGTTCTGCCAGGAGGCGGTTGCGAGGCCTTTGAGCAGTTCGCGGTTCGCGCTGAACTTCGGATTGCGCTCGTGGAGCATGATTTCCGGGTTGCGGTCTACGAGGATGGAGAGCGCGGCCTGGATCTTGCCGTAGGCGTTGCGCATGGCTATAGGGCGCTGTTCCGGGTCAAGTTCGGACTCCGGGATGTCGGCTACCGGGTCGAAGTACTGGCGGTCGAAGCGGCGCATCTGGTCGTCGATGTTGTAGCCCATGACGTTGGCGCGGCTCTTGATGAGTTCGCCTTTGCGGAAGAGGAATTGCTGATAGACCTCGGCCTCATCTCCTTGCGGTGCGTAGCCTCCCTGTTCAGCTTCCCGCTGGTCCTTGAGCGGGTCTACGTTCATGTCCGGAGTCTTTTGATTCGGAGAAAGAGAAAGAGTCTCGTTGTCTAGCTTGGTTGCCATAGGTTAGGAGAGTTTCCTGGAAGATTTCTTTTCTTTCGCAACGCGCTTACGCAGGTCAGCGGCATGGAGTGCTTGAGACTCCATATCCTCTTCGGCCGTGCTGCGCATCTGCTTATTCGCACGGTGTCGATTAGGTGTGTTTGCCATAAGCCTATCCAATTAGTCCCTTACGCTCGCGCGGCGCATGCGGTGAGTTCACTGGCACGCCACCTTCGCTATACCACTGGTGATGGATCTCTTTGCCGTTGTGGTGCGACATAAGACGCTGGTCATCGGAGGTATGACTCACGACAGTGTTCTTCGAAACGTGGTCGGTTCTCGTCGGCCAATGACCACGCTTCACGATTTCTCCGTGATGCGCGCCGACAAGTTCAGTGTAGTTGTCGCGCTCCTCTGGTGTCATCTTCTCTTTGACTTGGAATGCCATGGTGAGGGGGGAGTTCGCTGGTAATGGTTGCTATCACTATACCACCCATTTGCAGGTCGTGTGGTCTGTCAAGCGCCTACCTGTTGATACCGCGTATCGCGTAGTGCTTGCCGTACTGCTTCTTCCGGTAGAGGACGGAGGGTGGCTCATTTGTGCCATTCGGGAAGTTCTTCTCGAGTCCCTTTTTGTCGATCCACTCCTGGAGCTTCTTCTTGGCTATTGCGTCGCCGGTCTGCTGGCGCTTCATGCGCGGACTCTCCTTCATGCCCTGGACCGCAAGGCCTACGGCTATGACGCGGTCGTCGTGGTTTGAGCCTTCGGCTCCGTAGCCCTGCTTCCCTTGCTCATCGGTCCGGACGAAGGTCGTCATTTCCTTCTTGAGTCCGGAAGAGGTCACCTGAATGTCCTCCTCCCGCACGGCCTCCTCGAGCTCCTCGACGAGCTTCTTCTTGCTCATCGCGGTCGTGCGCCAGCCGAGCGCCTTGGTCTTTTTCTGGGTCATCTGGTCAAAGACCTCTCGCCGATACAGGTTCGCGTATTTGCGCCGGAGGTGGCTGATGTACGCCGGGCTGTTGATTTCCGGGATGACGAGCGCCATGTTGTACTGCTTTGCCACGCGCACAGTGAGGTCGGCGAACTCGTCCGGCTTGATGCGGTTGTTCGCGTACTCCGCGACCTGCTTCCCGGTGTTGGCGTTCAGGACGCACAGCGCGCTGTTGTCGTTCCCGGTGCCTTCTGCTGGGTCGCCCCCGATGACGTAGAAGAACCCTCCGAGCGGTTCTTCCCAGATGAGCATGTCGCCGCTGCGGCGTATCGGGTCCTGCGCGACGTGCTTTGCTAGGTCTGAGGCGTGGAAGATGCCGGTGCCGCTCGAGATGAACGCTTCCTCGGCCGTCGTCGGGTACTCCTGCTGCACCTTGTCCTTCTGGCGCTTCACGCGGTTGAGATAGAACTCCATCTGCTCGCAGCTCAGGTTGAAGCGCTTGGCGATGTCCGGGATGAGGCCGTACTTCACCGCGAGCGGCTCGTAGTCGAGCATGATCTGCTCCATCGTTCGCCCGGTCGGCCGGACCGCGTCCGGGTCCTTGTACCAGGGGTAGAAGAACTTCTCGAACTCGGTCTCCTCGTCCATCCATTCGTCGAAGGCGTAGCCGCTCATGCCGTTCGCGGTCGTCTCGAAGGTGATGCGGCCGCTATCCGGGACCGACTCAAGCGAGCCGCGTATGCGCGCGTCCTCCTTGATAAACGCGAGCTCCGAGATATGCAGGTTGTGCACGGTCTCGGAGCGGGCGTCCATGGTGACGTAGATTTTGCTGCCGAGCTTCGGGAAGTAGAGCTCGTTTCGGTTGTCGAGCGACACCTTCGGCTTGAACTCCTCCGGGTAGTACTCGAAGGCGCGCTTCACGATCTCGAAGAGCTTCTGCACCTTGCCCTTCTCGTGAGCGATGATGGCCGAGTTCATGTTCCTGGTGTGCATCGTGTCGTCGAGCATGTCGATGAGGCATGCCGTAGAGAACCCGATGCGCCGGGACTTGAGTATGTAGCTGCGGTTGCCGCGGCGACGAAGGAAGTCCATCTGGACGTCCTTCATCTGGATCGGCGCGACCTTCTTATCCTTGGTCTGAATGAAATAGAGGTTGTTGAGGCGCCATTCCTTGTCGGCAAGCAGTGCGGGGTTTATGTGCGTTGTCTTGCTCATCCGCTTAGTCCTCGTCCCGCTTCTCGGCGGCGCGATGACGACCTTCGCCCGAGAGCTTTGCCATGCGCTTCTTGCCGTACTTCTTGCGGCCGATCGCTGCGGCTACCGCTGCCGGGTTCTTTGCGTCCCCGCGCGCGGCGATGCTCTCCTCGAGATGCTCGAAGCGCTTGCCGCTTCCGAGCTTCGGTTCAGTGAGATGTCGTGCCATATGCGTGGTGCTTACTGGTAATGGTTTCATTATAGCGCGTTTGCGCTTGTCAAGTGTGGAACGTCTGGGATTTGAACCCAGGAAGGCCGCTCAGCGTGATGCATTGTCGTATCTCAGTTCGAGCCGGGAATGCATGCCGGGCTCTCGTGACAGCCAAGCCCCTCGTTCCGTGTGCGCCGCCCCTCCAGGTTAGTTATTGCAGATGGATAATCTGGCCTCCGATGTCATAGGTCCCGGCCGTGAAGGTCGAGGACGTGCTACCGGAGCAGTTGTACGTGTAAACGGCGTTGGCCGTGGAGCTGAGTGCCATGAGCTGGTTGCCGCCTGCCTGCAGCAGTGCGGTGTTGAGTCCCATGGCGCTGTTGTTCGAGATGCTCACGGTCGGCGTCCCCCACGTCACTTGGTAGTTCCAACGCCACGGCTGGGTCGGGTAGACCGTCCGGCTGTTGTCGTTGATGATGGTGATGTGGTGGAGGCATGTCGCCTCGTGTGTGTGCCCTGTTTGGCGCAATGCCGGTATGGGCCTGTGTGCTAGTGCCTCCAGGTCTATCGTAGCACGCCTACGAGAGCTTGCGGGAGGGTTTTG
>JAEHJW020002432.1_pt1 | contig 41965 bp, 50 predicted proteins | sample 9271431 | NCBI WGS metagenome assembly JAEHJW02 | reverse complement strand
GGCCGTATGCTATTATGCATCGCGAGGTACACTGATATCGTGACTAAGAGCAAGATAGAGCAATTGGCAGAGGTTCCTCAATCACAGGTAGATTGGATATTCAACCTATGGCGCACTGGTTGCCAGAAGAACACCAACACTAAATTAGATGATAAGCGCGAGGTACTAATCCGTCGAGCGATACGCGATTTCGGCGTAACGGACACAGCGCGAGCTGTCATCGGCTGGAAATACTCGGCATTCCATTGCGGTGATAACCCCGAAGGGCGAGTATATAACAACCTGGAGTTGCTGCTTAGAGACGCTGCGCACATAGAGCAGTTTCGTGACCTGGCCATAAACAAACCGAAGCATGCCGTAGACTTCAAGCAACACGTAAAGCACGCTAAACGCAGCGGCTCTTTGTCGGCACGCGGCTTTTAGTGGTTAGTATATAGAGTTGACCATATTATTGATTTTAGTTTTCTGACTATTCTTATAATAGCGCATCACAACAGGAGATCAACGAAAATAGGCACCCTGAGGAACACGGAATAGGTTATTTTAATCGCCATGACCACAAGAATAACCCGGAAGTGCCTGAACGGGTCGCAGATGGTTTTCAGTTACCTCGCCCGGGAGCAAGGCGGGCTAATGATTAGTTATTTCGCGCCGCAATCGCAGCTTGCTCTATCTCATGTAGCTTGTCTAGTTGCTGTTGCGACTCGACTCGCCTACCTCGCCACCAAAACTGATCACCACGCGGTGAATTAGTGACGGCTGGGCCATCCGCTCGGTGTAACTGGCCATGCTGATACCAGCGCTGTGTGCCATTCGACCCAATCGCAGCTGGACCACCATCTCGATGCAACTCGCCATGTTGCCACCAAGAGTGTGCACCATCTTCATGAACCTCGGCTGGACCATCATCGCGGTGTTGCTCGTTATGCTGATACCATTTCTCCGTGCCGTCATGCTCAATCACGGCTGGGCCATCATCGCGATGAAGCTCACCGTGTTGATACCACTCCTGCTTGCCAAGTGGCTCAATCAAGGCGGGCCCATCATCTCGGTGTAGCTTGCCGTGCTGATACCATTCCTTTATTTTTGACCAAGGTTTAATCACGGCTGGTCCGCCATCGCGGTGCAGCTTACCGTGCTGGTACCACTCTTGCGCATCAGACGAATTAACAGTCACGGCGGGTCCATCATCCCGGTGTAACTGGCCATGTTGATACCAGTACTGCGTGTCCGGCAGAATCCAGGCCGGAGCACCATCTCGATGGCGTGCACCGTTCTCGTCATACCACTGACGCCCATCATTTGTATGCGACGTGCTGGGTGGACTAGCGGGCTGCATGTCATCTGGCTGTATGTCATCGGGTTGTGTGTCGCCTGGCACTTCTGTCTGATTAGTGATGCCCCCTGCGCACGGTGCCAGCTCTGTATGTGATACCAGTTGACACATTGCCTGGTAGGCTGGGTCGCTGTGAATCAAACAATAGGCGCTGTCAGGTTCGCCCGCCCAAACGTGTAATACGCCGTCCTCGCGGTATACGACCGGTGCGGCGATTAACTGGTCTGCCGATATTTCGCAATGATGTCTTCCGCAGTTTGGTCTATTATCGGCTATTGGTTGTGTGCAGCGCTTGGTCTCGGATATTGGGAAATTGCAAAGTCTGGTCATATTGCCTGTGTTCCATGTCGGTGCGCTCAACGGCACAAAGGCGACCTGCTCGTTCAGCGCGCAGGCGGGGACCGCACACTATGTCATCACGCGTCACGTGCACTCAGTCGCTATCAACGGTACGACGATCAGCAGTTATATGGAACATATCGAAAGTAATGAGCAGCATGACCAACAAAGGAAACCAACTAATATGACTAGACTCTGTAATTTCCCAATAAGCAGGAACGGGCGCTGTACACAGCCTGTAGCCGATGGCAGACCGAACTGCGGGCGGCACAAGACCAACATGAGCGCTGACCAATTAGGCGATTACCTGATGGCATACGAGAAAGGCGGCGAGATCCATGTCTGGTACGACGTGCCAGACGGTCCATACTGCATGATTCATAACGACCCGACCTACCTGGCATCGTATGAAGCTGAGGGCAAGAAACCACCATGTTGCTTAAAAGAAAGGCTAGTGTACTATGAAATTTGTGAAACAGGCGAGCGCGATTATGGTTATGTGAACGTTACACACCGGGATGATGGCCCGGCCGTGATCAACCCAGACGGCTCGGTTGAATGGTACTGGCAAGGCGATGAGTACGAGTCACAAGAGGAGTACGAAGAGGCGCGTGACAGAGACGGTTGGAATGATTATGGGTCGCCGACAGATGCTCTTGGTCGTCGATATGGCATTTACGATGTCAGCGGTAGCTACTACAAAAAACACTGGTAAGGAAGTTAACGACGAAAGGAAACTAACATGACTAGACTTTGCGATTTCCCGATAGACAAGAACAGGCGTTGTACACAGCCCGTGGCCGATGGCAGACCGAACTGCGGGCGGCACAAGACCAACATGAGCGCTGACCAATTAGGTGACTACCTGATGGCATACGAGAAAGGCGGTGAGGTCCACGTCTGGGCTGATGTGCCGGATGGTCCGTATTGTATGATTCATAACGACCCAATCTATCTGGCATCATATGAAGCTGAGGGTAAGAAACCGCCATGTTGTCTAAAAGAAACACTAACCTATTATGATGTTTATACGACAGGCGAGCGCCAGTATGGCTATTTTGACGTAACACACCGCGATGATGGTCCGGCCGTGATCAAGCCAGATGGCACACAAGAGTGGTACTGGCAAGGGAAAGAGTACGAGTCACAAGAGGAGTACGAAGAGGCGCGTGACAGAAACGATTGGAATGATTATGGTGGGGCATCGACGGGCGCCGCGGGCCGCCGATGTGGCATTTACGATGTCAGCGGTAGCCAATACAAAAAACACTGGTAAGACCAATGCGACGTTCCTGAGAATGGTTATTTTCGTTGATCTCCCGTTGTGATGCGCTATTATAAAAATGACCATGGAATGCAACAGACAATAGCGAACTAATTGAATTATTTGTGAATCTGCGTACATATAGTATAATGTCAATATGGACTGGTGGTCAACTTCACACAACTGGGCATCCGGCTGCACCAAAGTCAAGGTAGCTAACGCCGGAGGCGATCCTCTTGAATACAGCGCATGCAAGCATTGCTGGGTTCCGGAGTTTCTGCACACAATGACATTGGATCGCGGCAAGTTCGCGGGCGCCGTACAGCAAGACGACTCCGAGTGGTCTGGGCAGGTGCGCGTACTACAGGACACCCTAGACAAGGGCGACCCGATCGGCTGGACGCAACCGCAGTGGGTATTCGTCAACATCATGTCGGATACCTTCCACACACAAATGCCTCTGGTCGCCATACACAGGCAACTCGCTCTGAGCGCCATGCTGCCCCAACACATCTGGATGCTGTGCACCAAGCGCGAGCGCAGAATGCACAACGTACTCAACGACGAAGCGACTCTGCGAGGGGTCCGGCAACAGATCGAGTGGTGGACGCAGCAGCCTCGCATGCAACGGGCCATCCGCTTGGGCAGGGCGCAGGTTCCAGACCAGCTCATCTGGCCCTTACCCAACCTGTGGGCGGGTGTTACCTTGGAATCCGACCAAATGGCGCACAGGGCCAACCGGTGGCTATCAGACACACCGGCAGTCGTGCGCTTCATCTCCTGCGAGCCGCTGATCACACCACTTCCCAGCGTACAACTAGACAACATTGACTGGGTGGTCGTAGGCGGGGAAGACCTGCCGCCAGAAGCCTCAGACTACCGCCCAATGCACCCAGACTGGGTCCGAGACATGCGGGATCGATGCGCTAACCAAGGGGTAGCATTCTGGTTCAAGCAGTGGGGATCGCAATACCCGGTCGGACAGGGCGGGCGGGAATCCGACCAGCGCCGATTTAGGGACCCCACTCCAGGGGATCTGGATCTATGGATCAGCCCCACCCGCGACATACAGGACCACCCAATGCCCGGTTACGCACACCTGCGACGGATGCACAAGCGCGCGGCCGGCAACCTGCTGGATGGTCAGCAAATCTTCCAAGTTCCGCCTGGCTGGGAAACGCACCCCGCCATACTGGCTCACGCTGCGCATCACGGCATACAGATCGCAGCGCCAACGCTCGCAACGGTCTAAACGATCAGAGAGATCGCTACGACGACAAGCACACTGTTTCTAGTGTAGCTCGCCTGGCTCGGTGTTACTCCCCAAACTGCTCGTCTAGGGTCTCATATCCCTCGGGGACAGCTGGGCCGTCTTCACGGTGCAATTCATAAGTAATTTCCCAGTCTTTGATTTCGGAGTCGTCGGTAACGGCTGGCCTGTCATCTCGGCCTCGCTCACCTTGCCTGACCACCCAGTCTTTGATCTCAGACCACTCGGCAACAGCTGGCCTATCATCGGGGTGTAGCTCGCCTGGTTCGACCGCCCAATCTTCGGCCTCAGACCCCTCGGTAACTGCTGGGCCCCTAACGTAGGTCTTCACTACTTCCCAGATGTTAGGGCCTGCGTCCTCAGATCCCTCGGGAACAGCTGATCCCCTAACGCGGGTCCTCCGTTCCTTCCAAATGATAGGGTCTTTGGCTAGATCGCCTTCGTAGTACATCAACTCCTGCTCGCAAAGATCGGGTGACGGCACTCCAGCTGAATTACCATTATGCCTCCCACAGTTTGGCTTGCCATCTGCTATTGGTTGTGCACAACGCCTATTACCGCCTATTGGGAAATTACAAAGTCTTGCCATTATGTCACTCCTTTATGTCATTGTACTAACGGTGTTCTATGTTCCGCGGATAATACTTGTGGCGGCACGCTGACGCAACGAACGAGTCGCCGAGACGGGGTTGTCAACTGTCTCCATGGACGGGGTATTCTTGCCAAAAATTCGATAAACTACAACGAATCGATAGTCGCTAACCAATGACAGACGACGTGTACGCGGCGGCGTGACGGCTAATGCGCGATATGGTCAGTATGATTTGCTCGCGACTGGTCCCAGGCGGCGATGATGTCTGGGTGATAACGCTCTAGCCGGTTTCCAATGGTCTCCGAATGTTTCTTGCGCTGGTTCGGTAGGTGCAGTGCGTCGATCCCATATATGTACCACATGGAATCCGCTATCATTCCTCGGTGGCAGCTAAACCATCTGGCCTCTGCACACATAATGGCTACACGCCGGTCCTGCTGATAAGACTTCAGCCATGAACTAGCTTCCAGGTATTCCGGGAGCATCTGGAAGAAGCTATAGTCATAAAAACCACAGATATACCAGGATGGTCCATTCGGCGGACAGGTACAGGTGCCTGAGATCGCAGGCACTATGGTACGCCCGAAACCATGTTGCGGGCACCCGGGGTCAATGGTGTTATCAGGTGCCAGACGTTTTGCAATGCGCTGTTTTGGAAACGCCCCGGAACCATAAATGGACACGTCCACACCATATCCGCGCATCGGCTGTACCCAGTCCTGATGATGTTCAGTCCAGCCGCCCAGACGAGGCTCCCAGATATACTCAATGCCACGTTCTGGGACCCAGCGCATCATCTGCTGGCGACCAAAGTGCGGATATTTGCTAGAGCCTGGATGCGAGCGTACATCCACTAATACCTGTATGTTAGCATCAGTAAGCAGCCGCGCAAACTGATCTTCGGATAGGACAGAGTGGCCGATTGTGAATAGCACGTAACCTCATTGACTCCTATTCATCACCTGTCGCGCCTCGGATACCTCGTCCGTTAGGGCGGGGTAGTTGACGTGGTTGCAGCGTGGCGAGCGCTCTGCGCCGTACGCTCATCGACGGATCGTTATCAGCCATCCACCGACGTACCGACTCTGGGGTGGTACGATTACCGGCAACGCCGCCCCGTACCAGCTCCGATGCATCTTCACCAAGCCTGCGCAATATGTCTTGCGGAACCCCGACCGTAGAAGCCACGATGCGCCGTACAGACTCAGCGGAATCCCTAGAGAACCGCTCCAAGTATTCTTCGGTAAGTTTAGGGCACATAGCGGCCGCCATGCGCTCCGTCAGATTGACACTGCTTGCTAGGGCCTCGAATTGTACCGGGTCTGCCTGTGGGTCCATCTTACGAATCTCGTGTGGATCAACCGATCTTTGGGGAATCTGGGCACAAAGTATCGGCAATTGACGATATGCCCCAGCCCTATTAATGGATCCATCTGATGCTATTAAGAAAAGCCTGCTCACATAAACATTATACGGCATAAACTACCGTTCTTTTGGAGTGCTGGTAAATATCAGTAATCTAGGAACCACATGTCTTTGCTACCACACTTGTAAACTTGTTATTGCTTGTTATATTGTTTAGTTATTTTTATAATATCGCGTCACAACGGGAGATCAACGAAAATGGGTACTCTGAGGAACACGAAATAGGCTATTTGAATCGCCATAACCACGAGAATGCTCTAGAGATACCCAAACAAACCCAAGGTGGCATTCTCGTGTCCTCTCCGTGGCCCCTCCTATCCCTTCCCTTGGCCTTTGCAATATTTCGGCTATCTCGATACCCCCTAAGACAAAGAAAAGGCACCGAAACGGTCCCTGTGTGCACTCAGATCAACAGGAGATCAACAAAAATACCCATTTCAAGGAACACGGAAAATACTATTTTGACCATTATTATAAAGAAGACACCGCAAAAATGAAATCAAGTACCCCCGGATTGCTTCCTCAACTCGGCGTGCTCTTGTTCAGTGACTTTCCTACCGTGCCACCACCACTCTTGTGTGCCATCCGGTCTAATTACAGCCGGGCCATCGTCGCGATGCACCCCATCACTTCGGAACCACAACTGTGTTCCATCTGGCTCTATCCAGGCAGGCCCATCGTCTCTGTGTATCTCGTCGTGCTGATACCATTTTTGGGTGCCATTCACCTCAACTATGGCTGGACCATCCTCCCGATGCCACTCGTCGTGCTGGCACCATATTTGCCCGCCATCTGCATCAATTATGGCTGGGCCATCATCCCTGTGACACTCGCCTTTCCGCCACCACTCTTGTGTACCGTCTGCCTCGATGACAGCCGGGCCATCCTCCCGGTGTCGCTTGCCATGCTGATACCAGTATTGTGCACCATCCGCATCAATCACGGCTGGCCCATCATCGCGGTGCAGCTCGCCGTCCTCATCCTTGCGCTCTATCTTTTCTTGCAGACAGCATGGTGGCTTCTCTCCGGCTAACTGGTACAGCACATGCTCACCTGAATCACTATGAATCAGGCAATAGACACCATCGGGTTCCCCTGCCCAGACGTGCAATTCGTCGTCTTTTTGGTATACAGTCGGACTTTGCCCCAATTGATCCGCAGATAAATTAACTTTGTGTCTGCCGCAGTTTGGCTTATCATCGGTTATCGGTTGTTTGCAGCGCTCGTCGCTGGATATCGGGAAGTTACATGCCCTCATCAGTTACATCTCCCGATCTGTGTCTTCATTTAGCCATTGTATCACATATTCTGCTGCTTCTGTTATAATAACGCCGCACAACAGGAGATCAACGAAAATACCCATTTCAAGGAACACGGAATAGGTTATTTTGACCATTGCTATAAGAAAAACGTCATAAAGACAAAATCAGATGCCATTGGATCGTTCTCGCAACGCAGTGTACTCCTCCTCGGTGACCCTCCAGCCATGCCATCGCCATTCCTGCATGCCATTTGCCCTGACCACGGCTGGACCATCTTCGCGGTGCAGTTTGCCATACTGATACCACTCCTGCGTGCCATCCGCGCGAATCAGGGCCGGTCCGTCCTCCCGGTGTGGCTTACCATGCTGGAACCACCACTGCGTGCCATCTGGCTCGATTGCAGCTGGCCCGTCCTCGCGGTGTAAATGGTCATGCTGATACCATTCTTGCTCCCCATTTGCTTTGGTTACAGCCGGACCGCCATCCCGGTGTAATTCACCATATTGATACCACTGTTGTGTGCCATCTGACTCGAACACAGCCGGACCGCCATCCCGGTGTATCCCATCGTATTGGCGCCAAACTTGCGTGCCATCTGCAGTAATCTCGGCCGGGCCATCGTCTCGATGGCGGGACCCATGTCGATACCATTTTTGTGTGCCATCTACCTCAAGTATGGCCGGTCCATCGTCCTTGTGTGGCATGCCGTCCGCGTCCTTCCATTCGATTGTCTGTTTTATGCACGGCGGCATCATCTCACCACTTAGCTGATATAGTACCCGGTAAGCAGAATTATCGTGAATTAGACAATATAGGCTGTCAGGCTTTCCTGCCCAGACATGAAGTTCGCCATCCTTTTGGTATACAGTCGGGCGCCGCCCAAGTTGATCTGCCGACAGATTGACCTTATGCCTGCCGCAATTTGGCTTATCGTCGGTTATCGGTTGTGTACAACGCTTTGTCTTGGATATTGGGAAATTGCAAATCTTCGTCATTGTTCTCTGTGTTCCATGGTTATTTTTATAATAGTGCCGCACAACAGAAGATCAACGAAAATACCCATTCTCAGGAACACGAAATAGGTTATTCTGACTGCTGCCATAAAAGAAACACCATAAAGATAAAATCAAATATTCTTGGATCGCTCTCGCAGCGCAGTGTGCTCTTGTTCAGTGACATGCCAGCCGTGCCACCGCCATTCCTGTCTGCCATTTGCCTTGATTATGGCCGGTCCATCCTCCCTATGACATTCATCATATTGCCACCACTCCTGCGTGCCATCTGCGCGAATTAGGGCTGGGCCGTCATCCCGGTGCAGGTCGCTATGCCGATACCAGGCTTGTGTGCCATCTGATTCGACTATAGCTGGGCCATCATCGCGGTGAAGCTTACCATATTGATACCACTTATGCTCGCCATCCGCCCCAACGAATGCTGGTCCATCGCCTCGGTGCAACCTGCCATATTGGTACCACTTCTGTGTGCCATCCGCCCCAACGAATGCCGGACCGCCGTCTCGGTGTAATTCGCCGTGCTGGTACCACCTTTGCGTACCATCTGGCTCAACTACGGCTGGTCCATCCTCGCGATGACGAAAACCATGCCGATACCACTTTTGTGTACCATCCACCCTGAGTACAGCCGGTCCGTCGTCTTTATGTGGCATGCCGTCCGCGTCCTTCCACTCAACTGTCTGTCTTACGCAGGGCGGCATCTTCTCACCACTTAACTGATATAGCACTCGGCAGGCTGGGTCACCATGGATCAAGCAGTACAGGCTGTCAGGCTTTCCTACCCAGATATGCAGTTCACCATCCTTTTGGTATACAGTTGGGTTCTGCCCGAGCTGTTCTGCCGACAAGTTGATCCTATGCCTGCCACAGTTCGGTTTGTCATCGGCTATCGGTTGTTTGCAGCGCTTGCTCTTGGATGTTGGGAAATTGCAAATCTTCGTCATCTTTATTTGCGTTCCATTGTCCTGCATAGCACCGCCACGACGCAGAGAGCGCTACGCCATGGCGCCATTAGGTGACTGATCGAGCAGATGCAATCATAGACCAAGAAAGCAATCCCCGTGCATTTTTGGCCGTCTCTGTCCAGTCCGCGACAGTGGTATCGAGCTGAGGCACATAGGGCGCTGTCATAATGTCCTCCACTGTTTCCATCTTTTCTTCAGGCCACGCCAAGCGCTGGGCTATTATCGGGGCATCTTTGGGGCGAGCTCCCCAGCCAGGCCAATCAGATGCCTTGACTATTAGTATAGAAGATAACACATGCCGCATCATCTCTGAACTCAGGTATTTGCCGCCGGTGCCCTCTATCGGCTCTTTGGCGACGCGTCGTAGCGCCGCTATGGCTTGACGAGCAGAGACGGCCCCCCCAGACGAGTCAGCACAAAACATGATAACACGCATACCCAGAACCGACGGCGTAGCCAGGCCCAGCGCTTGCATCCAGGTGGTGAACTTTTTGGGTAGTATGTAACTAAGTGACGAGACAGATCCAACTATTTCATAAACATCACGCACACCCCCGTTATGCACGATGACCAAGTCGCCCCGTTCTGGACCCCTATGATCGGGCAACAGCAGTTGCCCTTGTGCCCAGGGCTCTCCCAATATAGCATCTATGTGCCGATTAGGGATATCTAGGGCCAGCTGTAGACCCAATACATCATGCCGCATGTGATTCGAGTTGCTAACCAATTGCACATTACCGCACACGGCGATCTGTTCGGCGGGAGTCATCTGTGCGTACATTCTCTCCAGTATACTCCTGGATCTTATTTTATATAGGCGTGGTGCCGGACCATTCGATATAGTCTCAGCCAGAAAATTAGAAGATGTAGCCGCTTCTATTGCAGCTTCTGCGCGCTCCCGGAATATACGCCTCAGTTGTACATCGCTCGCGCAGCCGAATGCCCCCAGGATGGACAACAGGGCCAAGGCTAGGCCACGTTCTGGCGATCCTTGTTCGGGCAGACTACCAAACTGACTATCCACAGGCGCCCATTGCCATAGATACTGCGTATTTGCCCACCATTGCCGCTGATCTATCCATGGATGCCAGTCGCTTGTCGCATAATCCGTTATATCAGTTGTGTCTTGGGCCGGGTCAGTCATTATTTTGTGCTATCTGGCGTAGGTATCATACGCCCATCCTTCCACCAAATTTCCGTCCCATCTGGCTTGATCATGGCTGGTCCATCGTCTCGGTGTATCTTACCATGCCGGTACCAGCGTTGCTCACCATTAGACCAGATATCAGCTGGTCCATCATCTCGGTGTAGCTGGCCATGTTGCCACCAAGACTTTACGCCATAGCTAGAGCACGCAGGCCCGCCGTCTCTGTGTAGCTTGCCATGCTGATACCAATACTCCGAGCCATCCGGCTTGATCCTAGCTGGTCCATTATCTCGGTGCAACTGGTCATGTTGATACCACTCTTGTGTACCATCTGATTTAATCCAGGCAGGTCCATCGTCTCGGTGCAATTCGCCATGTTGATACCATTTTTGTGTCCCATCTGGCCATACCCAAGCTGGACCGCCATCACGATGCGGCTTGCCTTCCCAATACCAAGCCCTATCACCGTTAGCACCATAGAAAGCAGGGGCATTCTCCCGATGTATTTGTCCACGAGAATTAATTATAGCGACCTCCCTGCCAACCAGGCAAGACTCGTCTGAGGTTTCTCCTTTTAGCTGATATAGTACGTCCAGGACGACGTCCCTGTGTATCAGGCAAGTTTCTTGATCTATGGTGCTGTCCCATATGTGTACGACATCATTTTTATCAACTATGACAAAAGGACAAGGCCCGCACATCTCGGCCGATATTTCGTGCCCGTGCTCGCCGCAGTTTGGCTTACCCTTGGGCAACTTGTTGGCGCAACGACGGTCTGGCGCTATGGGCACGTTGCATAGCTTGTCTGTTGGTGTTTTACGTGTCGATGTGGATGTGGTCGGCATGACGCACCGCCTAACTACGAGACTTTACGGGCAGTCTGCGTATCGACAAACTCCTTGTGTACGTATAGCCCGTCTCCAACTTTAACTATCCAAGGATCTCCAGACTTGGCCATGCGAGACAGCGACACGCGGACCGCCTGGACTGCTTTGCGCGCCTTGGGCGCTACGCCTTGACGGTTCAGCTCTTCGTATATGTCTCTGGCGGACCAAGGACCGCGCTCCTGCTCCATGATGGCTTTAATATGGGTGGTTATGCTGGGTTTCTCTGGTGAGTGAAAAGACAGAGGAGCATCTGGGTGTTGCTCGGCCCACTCTAATAGGTCTTTCATGTCTGCTTGGGCCTGGCTTAAAGAGTTGTAGCATTTGTTTATAAGTTGTATTGCCGTATTGGTTGATCGTGTCATATACACATTGTATTATATGCGTGTATATATAATATGCAAATATGGCACAGCCACCAGATTCACAACAAGAAGCACCGTATATCATATGTGACGCCAATACTCAAAGAGGCGGTATAATGCAGTTATGGATAAGCTCCAATCCACAGAGGATACGAATCGCCCTTTGATTGAACAAATACGCCATGTATATCCGATAAGCAAGCTAATGGCAATATACACAGACGTACAAGAGACGCAAGATTCCGAGTATAGCGGGCATTATATGGCATTGTGCCCCTTTCACCCAGACCGAAACCCATCTTTATCTATAAACGATCAACTCGGTGTCTTTTATTGCTTTGGTTGCCAGACTGGGGGCGACCTATTCAAGGCTTTCATGTTGCTTGAAGACGTGCCGTTCTTCGAGGCAATTAGGCGTCTCGCCGAGATGGCCGGGCTGCCACCCCCAACCGATCTTGAATGGAAACAAAAGGCGGCCCTGATCCATATTTACGCCGAGGCGTTGCGCCACATGGAGCAGCACGACGATCAGCACGACGCACTATGCGCACTGTCTGCAGAGCGCAAGGTATCCATGCAGTTGCTCCACCGTGTGCAGATGGTGTACGTGTCCGAGTCGGCACTGCGCTCCGTCAGATCGCACATAGGACGCGACGCTTGGGCCAAACTCGACAAGGCCGTATCGATAAGCCAGGCCCAGGGGTACCTGATCGTACCAATCAGGGACTCTCAGGGGTCTCCTGTAGGCTGGGCTGCCAAGAACGTAGACGACCCACAAGGACCAAAATACAAAAATGGGCCGAGTAGTCCACTATATAACAAAAGCAGGCACCTTTTAATACCACCAGCAAAGGCTACCGCCGAGCATAGAGACATAACGATTGTAGAGGGTATGATTGACTGGCTGCGGCTCTTGGACATTGGGTGGCCTACCGCTGCCTTGTTGGGGTGCGCGCTAACTGCCGGTCACTTGAGAGAGCTGAACTCGATGGGGTTTAGAGAGATCTACATAATGCTCGATGGCGATCGTGCCGGGCGTCACGGCGTTCTGAAAGCACTGAGCTGTCCGCGTCCCGGCAATATGCAGCTCAATGTCTGCGAACTTGAGCAGGGGTTAGACCCAGACACCAGTGTAGACGAACTTGGAGAAGACCTATTGAATGGACTCAAGGAGACCGCCCCCAGTATAGAGCAATGGGTGCTAGATTGGGGAGAACGGCAAGTCTTACAAAATAATCGAGAACTGATAACAGACACGCAAAGGCTGTCAAAGGTGCACGAGGAGGTTACGCAGGCTATACATAGTGTCCCAGACCCGCTCATCCGCAGAATGCTGGAGCAACAGTGGTCTCGCATTCTGGGATTGCCGGCGCCCGTATCTGCAAGAGCAATCAAACAGCGCACGCGCGAAATAAGTCCTGCGGAGATGGAAGCAACGCGGTTCCTGATTTTACAGAGAGACTGGGGGCCCCTGGAGGAGTTCATCGAGAAACTGATACACTCTGAGTCGGGTATGCGTCAGGTGTCCGAGGCCAGGCGAATGCGCACGCTGTACGATGATGACCTTACATGGGCCAAAGCGCTAATGGAAGATGAAGACTTGTCTGCGGATGAACAACACTTGATCGGGGAGTGGCTGACCAATACTACGGAAACCAGCATAATAAATGACAAAGCCACCTGCCCATGGTGGCTGACTGTCTTAATAAAGCAGAACGTGACAATGGGCAATAACGCCGCCGAGAGCACCCTGCCGCTACGCCTGCGCGCTGCCCTTATACAGAAGATGACCAGACCAGAAGTGCCCACGGTTGGTGAACTATTGACTAGTTTAGCATCTGCGCATTAATCAATTCAAGACTCGATGGACCCTAGCCATACCATGTTCTCTGGGTCCAGGTCTATCGCTTCTGAACTCTTCAATGTCCGATTGGTCACTATTACATTGACTTTGGACGAGTCACAGACTGGTGTGTTCCAGAGCTTCGACATGGCGACGAGACGGCGGTGCGCATGCAGATCGGGCGGCATGTCCTCAAGCGTTATGATCTGTAGCGAGTCTATCCATGGGGTGTGCTGTAACCACCTGCAGACCTCCTGGGCATCAAATAGCTCTAGCGCTGGATAGGGGAACTGAATCCCGGGTCGTAGCCACAGTAGGCTGGGATAGCCATCTATAAAGCACTGTCCCTTGGGCATCAGGAACGCCAAGTCCCGCAGCCGTTGTGTCATAATGCCCTCGTCCAGCACATCGACGACACGAGCGATTTGTCGTGCAGTCACCTCGTCTTTCTGCACATACCAGCAATTCAGGCCCTCTTGCTTCATATCTTTGGACTCGTCTCTGCGCCATAGATCCATGGACACCTGGCCATCGGTTGCCCATACATACAATCTGCGGGCACTCTGCACACTGGCTACCAGGTGCATTGTGGTATATACAGCCCAGTGCCGAGCCGCCGCATCGAGCCAATACGCGGCCCGTATGTGGTCACTATAATTGCGAGGTCGCTGACGGATTGCGCTATTTTTGATATAGGCGGCGCTGAACGTCTGCGTATAGCGACGATGAGCAGCTCGCCGCTGCGCACAGAGTTGGAGTGGGGCTGATGCGGGCCACAGGACACGCCGGAACTCAAGGAGACGCAAATCCATGGGAGAGCGCGGACGAGCGAGAGGTGTGGCCGACCATCCCCAAGAGGCCATCCACTGGGCGGGGTACATTGATCTTATAGGGATGGCACGCGCTGTCCATTGGCCAAACAACTCGAGTAGGCCACCGAGACATAGCCACAGCCATATAATCCAAATCGCATATGACCAAGCCATCGAAATCGTGAGTGCGTTGTGCTGTACGTTGTGGATCGGGTTACCCCAATAAGTAACCAACCCAATAGGAACCGCTATGATAGCAATCCACCAGACGGCTCGGTACATGGCAGGCTTCATGACAAGTTACTGCTGGCTATCATCCAGCAAACTGGTTGCCTGATGCAGATAGTGCTTAGCCATGAAATGATCACCATGCCTTGCCGCGATGTGCGCTTTGTATAACCATCGATTGGCTGCACCGCTGTTTGGGTGACTGCTTGTACGCAGCTGCTCGGATAGCTGTAAGATCTGTACGCGCAAACGCTCAACGCCACCATCACGGCCGGGTCCAGAAGCTTGCGTATCGTGTTTAGTCATCGGATGTCTCGCTGGGCAACTGAGCGCAACTTTGTGAACGCCGATTGCTCCAGTTGTGCCACTTCAACATCTGATATGCCCAGCAATTGGGCACAAGTAGTCAGTGACAACGGAGGATCGTCGCCTAAGCCAAAGCGCAAGCGAATCACCTCAGCCTCTAGGGGATTTAGCCATACCGAGATTAGTGCCGTAGCCTGCTCTTTAATGTCTTCCAGGTCTATGCTGCGACCTACTTCCTGGCCTATATCTTCTATTAGATCGACCAAGGTAAGGTCGGACCCCTCATCAAGCGGAGCGTCCAAAGAGCGCATCGAGCGAGCGCGTCGGGCAGCCTGTGTAACTTCTTGCGTGTGCCGCTCCTTTTTACGATTAACGTGCGCCGGTACTCGGATGGTCTCGCTTGCAGTAGTCACGTAGCTGGTTACCGCTTGGCGTATCCAATAGGTTGCCATGGTGGAGAACTTGGTGGGGCGATCTGGGTCATACACTGAGATCGCTTTCATTAATCCCATGGTCCCCTCTTGCATGAGGTCATCCGTCATATGAGCAGATGGCCATTTGGTGGCCATTTGTGTCACTATAGATGCAACCAAGCGCACATTATGCATCATGAAAATCTCTATGGCTTGTTTGCGCAGCTGGGCTTGAAATGGCTCCTGTGTGTCACAGTCTCGTATGATCCTGCCGAGTGCTTGTTCTTGCTCTCTTTCTAATAGCGTTTCCGACGGCAACTGATTCAGCTCATCGAGTATTCTAGCGTATTCATGTACTGAATATGGCAATGACATGTCTACCTTTCTGTGTATGTGCTGATCAACCAAGACTTACAAAGCCGTCTCTCAGCTCTTGCCCGCCTGACAAAGAGGCTGGCTGCTCTTGCGTAGTGATAAACCTGGGTTGCTTTTCTGGCTTAATTAGGCGAGTCATTATATAGACAGCCAAACCATACACGAGCAATCCGCCTCCCATAACTATCTGCCCCGCGAACGATTTATACGCTTGCATGTATCCGCCTGGAATTACTCCGACGCCCACCAAAAAGATAAAGCTGACCAAGACCATCATGCGCACGTTCGTGTAGGCCGGGGCACGCTTAGCCTCGATTTGCTTCATCATGGCCAGTTCTTCCCGCCCCTGGGCGCTGAGGGAGTTCAGGGTTTCCACTAACGACGACCCCGGGGTCTCAGTAACCATAATAAGGGGGGCCAACATCTGGTCTGCGGCCCTCGAGTCCAAAGAAGTTGACATCCGGCGTAGAGCTGAGCTTGTGCTATAGGAGCCCCTGATGTCTGCGGCCAACTGGGTCACCTCCATGTGGATAAGGCGCGGTGCAGTAGCTAGGGTCCCCATGATAGCCGTCTCTATGTTGGAACCGGCCGCCAGCTGATCTCTTACAGATTCGATCCACTCTATTATTGCCTCCAGCCTATCCATTTCCGCTTTGGCTTGACGATCGCTGTGCATTATGCTTTCCCAAACAAATGGAGCGCTGACCATCAATAAGGCGAGTGTGACCCATGAAGTAATTGCGAACATGAGCACCCCAAGGCATAATCCAACAACCATGCGACCGATTGGCAGCTGGGTCGGTTTTATGGTTGATTGATATTTTCGCATGTCTATGTGTATGCGGCCACTGACCAGCAGCACAATGGCGGCAAGCACAGCGCCAAAGATACCGGCCATTAGGGCAACCAGGGCGGTGTTCATTTGCTTATGGTGATACGGCTAGTTGATCTGTTCATGCTTGTATTGTATCATTGATATAATTGTGAATATACAAAACAATTGGCACACGAACAATCCCAGTTACCATATGTGCGTACTAGACAGCGACTGCTAGCGCTATAGCCAGCAAAATGAGCATGGTAGCGAACAGTGCATAAGACTTGGATTGCATCATCCAGGCGCTACTTCCGTGGACGCTATTTTTGTCCACGAACCACTTTGATTTACCGCCTCCACCGAGTAGCACTCCGAGCTGGACGGCGAGCTGACCGTAGCAGACGTTGCGGACGCACTAAGTCCGCTCGTAACAGGTGACCACGACGTACCACACGTAGAGCCGTTATAAGGCGCCTCAACGACCTGCTGAGAGGCGACAAGCGGGTTGCCGTCAGCATCCGAAGTGTTGGCGGGGGCAGCCCAAGTAAGGCTGAGCACTGCGTTGAGCACCCACCCCGCGGGATTGTTTCCTGCTCTATAGCTTGAGGCCAGGCAAAGTGTAGTAGACATACATGAAATTACTGCAGTGTCTTCGACATAACTCTGGTTAGGCAACACGATATTATTGCCCCATGTAGAACCGTTCCACCCCGCCACATACCAGCCGTTACTGCCGTTATATCCCACAGCCCAACAATTTGCAATGGAAACACAGGAAATAGACATATCTGGACCACCACTAGTAACGCTCCCCCATGAAGTGCCATTCAACTCGACTATGCCGTGACTGCCTGTATTGCTATTATATCCGATTTCCCAACACGCCGATGAACCCAAGATACATGAAATACCTGTGGTGCCAGTAAAATCAGAATAGCTTCCCGATCCAGTAGTAGATCCCGTCCATCTATAATTGTAATTACTGGAGCCATTATAAGTAGTACTACCTGTCATCAGACAAAACGTAGAAGATGCACAAGATACACTGGTCAGAGATTCCAAAGAAGGAGATGGGGTATTTGATGACCAAGTACTACCATTCCAAATGTAAACGATATCAGCAGTTTCCGAACCTCCTATTAGGGTTATGGTACCCACCGCCAAACAAAATGTAGTAGATACACAAGATACACCACTGAAATTATTTGGAGTACCCTCAGCCTCATAGCTGCCAAAAATATATGGGGTAAGCCATTTGTTGCCATTCCATTCTGATATTGCAGGAGCATCAGAAATGGTAGATTGATCGAATATCAACCCCGCCCCCATGCAAAATGTAGCAGAAACACACGAAATGGAATCAATTGCCATGTTAGATGGATCTGAGATTACGGCTCCCCAACCACCCGCGGGAGTCCACATCTCTACCGCTCCCCCCCAACCGGCCATGCAAAATGTAGTAACACACGAAATTGCCAAAAGCGCATTTGACGTTTGTGGCGCCGAATACACCGCCTGCATTTCGGATGTCCCGTCCACCCCGCTTGGCGCGGGCATGGTGGCATCACTGACCGTCATGCCCGATGATGGTGTTGCCGTGCCAGAGAATGCACCCCAGGACAGCCCCGGAATAATAAGCGCCGCTGCTAGCTCAATTCCAATTAAAAATATGCCGACACGCCTAGCTGCACGCCAAAAAACCTGGTTACCTATATGTCTCATATCGTCTCCTTTATTAACTCTGTCTAAGTGGAACGTATTCGTCTATATTCTTACCTTTACGTCTGCGGAAAAAAATAAATCCAAAACTCAACCCGCCGAGACCTAGCACCCCGCCTGATGAGGCCAACCCAGCGGGTGTCGTAAATACTGTCCTTACTCCATCAGCGATAGCGGCACCAATTGTTCCGAGTAAAGTATGTGCTGATGGCGCGGGCACGCTTCGTCCTATGTGTCTTGTTTTACCACTACTCTTACCACCACTATTACTACCACCAGTAGTATGGGAATTGGAACCAGATATCGTGTGAGATGTGGGAGTGGGTGTAGGTGTAGGGGTGGATACAACTGGCACAGTGCCACTTGACGTAGAAGATGCTCCCGGAGGCTGATAGGTGTATCCAACACTGTAAGCAACGTTTAGCGTTCCGTCCGCTGCCGCGTTCCCCGCCGTGGATGGCAACGAATATGCAACTTGAATGCAGGCGGTCTGGGGACTACCTGTCGGGCTAAGTGTAATCGTGGATGGCATAGTGGAGATTGGATCGTAGGTACCAATAACTCCCCCTGAGCAGGTTGTGACCTGAGCCTCAACCACATCTGCCAATGGAGATGCACTAACGACAGGATTGAGCGTCAGGGCAGAAAGCGGATAGTTTCCTCCATCTGTAATATTGATGCCCCGTGTAACCGATTGACCAGGCAACAAATTGGTTATCGCCTCTCCCAGCCATGGAGCACCTGGGGCATTGGTTAGATTGACCATGCTCGCACCATAGGCAGTTCCTCCCATAACAAGCGCCCAGGCTGTTACACCAACTATAGCGATCTTAATGCTCCGGGACATACTCGCGAGCTGGAACATAATGCTTCACCTCCTCATTCTTGGTGATTGTTAATTCTCGTCGAATATAAAATGCACCAAATGCCAATACAATAATTGCGATCAACAGCATTACGACAAGTGGACTGTCTCCTATTATCGAAGAGATGTATCCACCATATGGGATAACAAGCACCTCATGCCAGACAGTGGGAGCCAGCTTGATATGCCAGGGGTCGTTGACCTTGTTGGCTGTTCCACGTGTTGTGACAACCCCATTGTGCTCTGTTGCCACCTCATGTAGGACCACCTCATGGGGATAGGGTGCTGGTGGGATAGATGCAATAACCATTCCGGGTTTTACCTCAGATGCTGGTATGGGAGCCATCACCACAGCGTCACCAGGGGCAATACTTGGACGCATCGAACCGGATTGCTCATTGTACACGGTGTACGAGTTTGTCAAGCGCCCAAGTACTACCACCATCACCACGAGCATTACAAAGGTGATCGTTATCCACCCGATCACCTTTGCTGCCTTTGATATATCTACCTCAAACCGCACCAGCAGCAGCCTGAGTCGCAGTAAAGTTCCAGGTAAAACTCTCTGTTTCACCTGACTGACTGTTTCCAGCTGTGGCGGGGAAGTCAATCTGCACTACAAAGCTACTACTTCCCCCCACTGGGATGTCGGATAACGACGCTGGCAATGCAACACCAGACGCAACGTCGGCAATGGGTTTTGGTCCATAGGCAGTACTCTGTGTTCCACTGCACGTATAGCTATATCCGCCATCGCTGAGTGATGTGGGAGTCCAGGAACTGCTGCACTCCAAGACCGACACTTGCAATCCATCTGTGGAAGAGCTGTAGATTGACGCTGTGGTATTGGATGCAGTGACGCCAAAGGTGACATTGCCAATAGCAGAGGTACCGCTGTTGGAAATATCAACCTCTCTCTGCATCGTATCTCCAGGAGCTATGTTTTGCGCTCCAATCCCTAATGACTCACTTGCTCCTGTAGCTGACAGTGCAACCTTGACCACCCCTGTCGAAATCGAGGTGGACACTGCTCCACTCTGGCCCGAAAATAGCGAATAGCCTGCAAGTCCAAAGATGGAGAACAGCGCAGCGGTCAGCGCCATGCCCATAAGCACAGAGGCAACCATTATGGTACGAGGCTTTTTCACTTTGCCTCACCTGCTCTCTGTACGGCTGAGAACGTGTAAGAGATGTCGCCCGATCCACCCTGAAATGCATTATCCGCCTCAGGTGGCAGGTACGCAGTAATAAGAATGTAGGCAGTGGCGGTTGATGACCCCGTAGGTCCCAGTACCTCCGACACTCCGCTTGCGTTTTTGGACGTTGGCAACCCCAGGACAACCCCAGCTGTTGCACCAAGCGAAGATGCGTCGTTGGAATTATACGAACTTGCAACATATGCAGTCGAGTTGCTCGGCACCGCCAGAGTAGAGCCAGTAGCAGTGAGTGAAGCCAGACTCACAGGTGCACCAAAAAGTGTCGTAGTCGTGCCCGAGCAGCTGTATACTCCTGAAGATACCGTCCAAGCCGTCGAACAGGACTGTCCGTACACCTGAAGCCCGGCTGAACTCGAGTCACCAGAGAACAGCGGCGTTCCCGATGGAGAAATCGAGGACAGCGCAGCGCTTAAGTTAACCACGGACACACCGACCGTACCGGTATTTGAGAGATTGACCGTTCTCTCCACAAAGTCACCTGGTGCCATGTTGGATACCGACTGGGTAAAGCTCCCCGACTGCCCGTTTGCAAGGGCAACGGTTAGCGTACCCGTTGTGGCCGCTAGTGGCGCACTGGGTGATACCTGGGCGTTGAATGCGGAAAAACCAGGCAACATGCCCAGACTCCCTGCCACAAGTCCCAAGATACCCACAGCGCCTATTAGAGCCACAGGTATAGGCCAGTGTCTTTTTAATAACTTCATTGCTAATAACCTCCTTACAGGTCGATGCGTACCGATACTGTACCCAGTCTATCACATAAATGCAATAGTTCGCAAATCGCCTAGTATCGTCGTGGCGATATGGCGATGTGCGTATAGCCTAATCGCGCCGTTATTTAGCCTGTAAGCGGCTAGCCAACTCGCTCATCAGCATCGGTAACACGCTGGTCCCTAGCAATCGCGCCGATGCTCCCGGGAATTGCTGGTCCACCTGAATAACCGCCTGCACCAGCTTTAACATCAGGTCATCATCTTTGCCGGTCCATTTATTTACACAAATGGAGACAGCTTCAGTGACCATCCTTTTTATGTCATCGTCATTGAACCCCATGGACATCGGTACCAAGATGCGCCAGCCAGCCTTGAGTGGTTGACTGGGCGATATGATGGGGCGCCAATGAGAAACCATGGCTCCAGCGTTCACTCCCCATATATCTACCCATCGCGCCCTATCATGGTAGCGCTCCTGTGCCAGATCCTGCAAAGTGCGGGTGCTCTCTATTTTCACGGGGACGGAGCTAGCCAGCAGCATGCGCCTTTTCCTGGGGCTGATGTCGGTAGTCTCGTACATACGAGATAAGGCGGAGTACCTAACCACACTGGTCCAGACAAACCACAGTACGCCAAGTGCGATCGGCCACCAGAAGACGCGTGCATCCAGCTTAGCCAGCGACTTGGGTAGCTCGGCGCGCAACCCCCAGTCTACAACAAAAGCTGTGATGCATATGGCAATGGCTTGTGCAAGTTGTCTATAGATGTTGAGAGCAATGGCTCTGGCGCTACCGGGGGCCTGTTGATCTGATTGCTTCTTTGGGGGGGCTACGTTTATCATGACGCCGATAAGTAGCTATCTAATAACTGGTATCCTAGCAGTATATCCGCTAGCTTGGCGGCTTCCTGTTCTGTTAAGTCCTTGTACGACTCTATGTCACGATGCAGGATTAGGGACGCGAAGTCGATACGCCCGTCACGATCGTTATGAAAGATCTGTGTACTAAGAGCATGCAATCGCTTTAGCTGTTGGGCAGTGATGGTAGGCTGCACATCGCTGTGACCCGTTACTGGTTGTTTGCCTTCGTCATCTATGGACACAATCTGAGTATATCACAGCACAGATTTGAAGGTAGCTCAATATATGACAACTATGGCGAGGCAGTTCATTGATGTTCTTTTTATAACAGTGCATCACAACGGGAGATCAACAGAATCTTTGGCGCCGGTCTGTATTCTTCTATGATTTTTTATGATTTTCTATATTCAAGAGTTCTCAAGCTTTTAACAAGCTTTTGTGAGTCTTGTGCAAACGATTTCACAACTGGGTATCAACAAGTGCTCGGAAACCGTACGGGAGACGGGACGAACACCTATCGCAATATATAAAAATATTTGTCATATAGTTTATGTGGACCAATGCGATGTGTGGACAATTCCGAACGGAATCTTGATTACGTGATAGGCCCGCCCCGCCTCTCGCGCGCAATCCCCAAATTGGTCCGTTCCGCGCTCCGCGCTTCGTCCGCTCTGATCGCCTCGTCACCACCGCATAACGAACGTTACGCTTGGCTAGTATTCCAAAAGCTCCTCCTTTGAAAACACTGGCCTTTTTTCTAGTTTTTAAAAACATATACAAAAAGAAGATCGTAACGAACATTAAGAACGTAATGCAACGTTAAGAAACACAGCGAACGCAATGAGCACTGAGAAACACAGCGAACATTAAGAAACAATACGAACACTACGCAACACAATGAACGTAATGGGTATGAAGAGCATAATGAGCACAACGAAGCACAATAAAACATTAAGCACAAAAAACAATTCAATTGGCAATAAAGGCGCAGAAGATTGAATCAATAATATAACCAACAATAGCCGTTCTTATTAATCCCCCGTTGTAACGCACTGTTATAAAAGTAGTCATGGAACACAACAAACAATGACCAAAATCTGCAATTTTCCCATAACCCGGGGCAGGCGTTGCAAACAACCGATAGCCGGTGACGAACCGAACTGCGGGAGACATAGCAGCAATCTGTCAGCAGATCAGGTGGGGCAAGATCCGACTGTACACCGGAAGAACGGCGAGTTACATGTCTGGGACGGGAAACCAAATGGCCTATATTGTCTGATCCACAACGACCCAGCTTATCAGGTCCTGTGTCAGTTGTCCGGAGAGAAGGTGCCATATTGCCTAAATGACACAGTGACACACAAGGATAATGATGGTTATCTGCACCGAGACGATGGTCCGGCTGTTATTAAGCCCGATGGCACACAATATTGGTATCAACATGGTAAGTTGCATCGTGACGGTGGACCGGCCGAGATTTGGCATAGCGGTGTACAAAAATGGTGGCAGCACGGTGAGCAACATCGGGATGATGGTCCAGCCGTGGTCTTCCCGAATGGCACGCGGTTCTGGTATCAACATGATCAGTTACACAGGGACGACGGCCCCGCTGAGATTCATGCGGATGGTACGCAAGAATGGTATTGGCGCGACAAGCTGCACCGGGATGATGGTCCGGCTGCGGTGTGTCCTAGTGGCATACGGGATTGGTACTGGCACGGCGAGAAGGTTACCGAGCGGGAGCACGCAGAGCTACGGGCGCAGTCCCAGGGCGTTTGATCTTATCTTTGCGGTGTTTCTCTTATGGCAACGGTTAAAATAATACTTTTCGTGTTCTTGAGAATGGTTATTTTTGTTAATCTCCTGTTGTGATGCGCTATTATAAAAATGACCGCGGAACATAAAAAACAATGACGAGGATTTGCAATTTCCCGATATCCAAAACCAAGCACTGCACACAACCAATAACCGATGATAAGCCAAATTGCGGTAGGCATAAGTGTGAGATATCGGCAGATCAACTCGGGCAAAGCCCAGTCGTTTATCAAAAGGATGGCGAACTGCATGTCTGGGACGGAGAGCCCAATGATGTTTATTGTTTGATCCACAGTGACCCGGCCTATCAGACGCTGTACCAGGTGGCAGGGGAAACGCCACCATGCTGCTCAAACAAGATAATAATGCATAGAGATAATGACGGTAAGCTGCACCGCGAAAATGGTCCGGCTGTAATTTATCCAGACGGGACACAAAAGTGGTATCGGCATGGCAAGCTACATCGAGGCGATGGGCCTGCCATGGTCCTGCCAAATGGCGCACTATATTGGTACCAGAATGGTGAGCGGCATCGGGACGATGGACCTGCTGCGATTGAGGCGGACGGTACATATAAGTGGTATCTATACAATACATTGCACCGAGACGATGGCCCAGCCGAGGTTTGGCCAGATGGTTCGCAGTTTTGGCATCAACATGGCGAACTACATCGCGAAGATGGCCCAGCCTGGATTTGGCCAAGCGGTTACCAATCTTGGTTTTGGCATGATGAAGAGGTCACCGAAGAGGAGCATTCTAGACTGCGCGAGCAATCCAAGGGTGTCTGATTGTATTTCTATGGCATTTCTTTTATGGCAACGGCCAGAATAACCCATTCCGTGTTCCTGAGAATGGGTATTTTTGTTGATCCTTTGTTGTGTGGCAACAACATAAAGGCAACTATGGAACATAGAAAACAATGACGAGGATTTGTGATTTTCCAACATCCAGAAGTAAGCGTTGTAAGCAGCCCATAGCCGATGATAAGCCAAACTGCGGGAGACACAAGACCAGCCTATCTGCAGATCAACTCGGGCAGAGCCCGATCATATACCAGAAGAATGGTGAATTGCATATTTGGATAGGAAAGCCAGACAAGTTTTATTGCCTGGTTCACGGAGATCCAGCATATCAAACTCTTTGCCAATTAGCCGGGGAGACACCGCCATGCTGCCTACAAAGAGGCATCTCTTGGAAAAATGAAAGCGGCCAGTGGCACCGAGACGATGGACCAGCATTAATCGAGGCAGACGGTTCGCAACGGTGGTATCAACACGGCAAGCTTCATAGAGACGATGGGCCCGCCCGGATTCGGCCCGACGGTACGCAAGAGTGGTACCAGCATGGTGATCGTCATCGGGAAGATGGCCCAGCTGTGATCCGCTCCGATGGCACTCAAGAGTGGTATCAGCATGGTCAGTGGCACCGAGAGGATGGACCAGCCGTGATCACGCCTGTCGGTGGGCTGTTCTGGTATCAGCATGGCAAACGGCACAGGGAGGACGGGCCAGCCCGGATTTGGTTAGGCGGCGTGCAAGAATGGTTCTGGCACGGCGAGGCGGTCACCGAGAAGGAGCATGAGAGGCTGCGCGAGCAATCCCAGGGCGTTTGATCTTATCTCTATGGTGTTTCTCTTATAATAATGGCCAAAATAATATTTTCCGTGTTCCTGAGAATGGTTATTTTCGTTGATCTCCCGTTGTGCGGCAGTATTATAGAAGCAACTATGGAACATAGAAAACAATGACGAGGATTTGTAATTTTCCAACATCCAGAAGTAAGCGTTGTAAGCAACCCGTAACAGATGACAAGCCGAACTGTGGAAGGCATAAGACCAGTTTAGATACGGAGCAGTGCGGGCAGCACCCCAATGTATACCAAAAAGATGGTGTACTGCATATCTGGACAGGAAATCCAGATAGGTTTTATTGTCTGATTCATAGCGACCCAGCCTATCAGGTGTTATGTCAGCTGGCGGGGGAGACGCCGCCATGCTGCCTGCAAAAGGGCATCTCTTGGAAAGATGAGGATGGTCAGTGGCACCAGGACGATGGGCCAGCTATCATTGACGCCGACGGCACACAATGGTGGTATCAACACGGCAGGCTTCATCGGGACGATGGTCCAGCTGTAATTAGGCCAGATGGTATGCAAGAGTGGTATCAACACGGTAAGCTGCACCGCGATGATGGCCCCGCTTGGGTATGGCCAGATGGCACGCAGTATTGGCATCAACATGGTGAGCTACACCGGGAAGACGGTCCAGCTGTGATCGAGGCGGATGGTACACGGCGGTGGTATCAGCATAACGAGCGACATCGCGAGGATGGACCGGCTATTATTTGGGCGGATGGTACGCAAGAGTGGTGGTGGCATGGCAGTGAGGTCACCGAAGAAGAGCATGCTAGGCTACGTAAACAATCCAGGGGCGTTTGATCTTGTCTTTACGGTTTTTCTTTTTACAATAACGGTTGAAATAACCTATTCCGCGTTCCTGGGAATGGGTATTTTCGTTGATCTTCCGTTGCGGCGCACCATCACAGAAATAATCCTAGGCTACAGAGCCATCCGTAACCATGCTTAGTCACCCCAGAAGCTGTTGTCTGAGTTCGGCGTGTTCTTGCTCGGTGACCCGCTCACCATACCAATGCCAGGTTAACGTCCCGTCTGGCATAATCATCGCTGGTCCATCCTCCCGATGTAGCCGACCGTGCTGATACCAATATTGCGCGCCATTGGCTTTGATTACAGCCGGTCCATCTTCTCGGTGTAGCGTGTCTCTGTGATACCACTTTTGAGTGCCGTCCGGGCAAATCATTGCTGGTCCATTGTCTCTGTGTAGTTCACCGTTTGAATACCAAAATTGCGTGCCGCCCGGACCGACTCTCGTAGGCATATCGTCGCGATGCCTCGACGTGACGTGAAGATCAAGACGCGTCGTTACGTCACGGCAATACGGCTTAGCGATTGACCGCACTGCTGTCTGATATATGGATATTCTGTGAATCATGCAATACAGACCAACGGGTCTGCCAGTCCAAACGTGCAATTCGCCGCCTCTCCTGTACACGGTCGGATTTGGCCCGAGCTGCTGTGCCGATAAGTCGCAACCGTGTTTACCGCAGTTTGGTCGGTTCCCAGTCACCGGCTGCCTGCAACGCTTGGTTTCTGATATCGGGAAATTGCAAATCCTCGTCATAGTTGATTATATGGTTGGCTATGTATTTGCAGATGACAATTGCCAACCATATAGCCTACAACAACGTGATATGTGATATAATATGGGTATCATGATGGGCAGACACCACGGACTAATTTCAGCAACATCGGGAGCCGCTTTGGCTATGGCGACTGGCATGGCACACTCGCCTGAGCACATAGCCATGGTAGCCGTATTGGCAGGTGGGGCCGGCTTGATGCCAGACCTAGATCATCCCGATGCCTCTCCTGCACGTGCCTTCGGACCGATCGGGCGATTGGGCGCTAAAGCTATCGGGACTGGTGCCGGCGGTCATCGCAAAGGAACTCACAACCTATGGGCATTGATTGGCATAGCCGTGCTGGCGTGGTTCCTATGGTACTCTCCCATGGGTCGAGCAATCTTTACCGGGGCCATCCTCTGTATGGCCATCTGGACCATAGCACCATCCTCGTTTCTAACTAAAATGTGGCGCCATCTTATATCTTGGGGTGCCGGGGCCGCTTTGGGTTATTGGTTCTATGCGCACAACATCTCGCACACGGTTTTCCTGTTAGCCATTTGCTGGGGGTACGCGGCTCATCTGCTAGCCGACACGCTGACCAGGGGCGGCGTACGATGGGCATGGCCATTTGGTCCGCGTATCACCGTACCGCTCGCTGGCACTACGGGCACTGCGAGAGAGGCCATGGTGGCATGGATGATAATAATAATTTCGCTGGTATTCATCGTGGTTATGGCAAGATGATTTCGGCAGTTCCTCGAAATACCAATTAACCTAGTCTAGCTGATATTCGTGACCATCCGGTAACTGGTTTAGCGTGTCGCGCAACGAGCGATGCGTCAGCGCCCAATGTGCAACCTGTGAGTGCTCATCTTGCACCAGACGCACGAGATGTCTCACCGACACATCGCCGCGCTGAGCATATGCGCGACGCACCGTCCAATCATGGTCAACGAGTGCTCGATTTGCTAAGTGGCTCGGTAAGTGTACGCGACGCACTATGGCACGACGCACGGCGGCTACTGGGTGTGCCATGAGCTGCGTTAGACGCTCGTCTGGGGTGTCTGGGTCTAATGCTTCTAGTTGTAAGTCCAGTAACGCGGATTCCTTGTCTCGCGAATTACTGGATGACGAAAAATTAAAGATTTGCATAATGATTCCTTTCAAATTGATGGATTTGATGGACTGCGCTACATGAAAATGGATTGTCTGCCTCCCCTTGTCTACTCCTTTCTCTCATTTTGCTGTTTTTTTTACAATTCGTCTGCGAGGGCCAGATAACTAATTGTGTCCGGCGATAATCGCGAGCTGCTGTCTAGGTTGCAATATAGAACGCTGGTGCGCTCGATGTGAACCGGCGACAATCTAGACGCACAAAGGTTACACACCGAAAATCGTACATCGGTCATCTCGGTTATCTCGAATACGCATTCCGAGAGATCTGAATACTCAAACACGACGTCACGCAAGGCGTTACCGCGCCAGAGACCACCAGACAACGTGCAGTTAACAAAACGCACGTTTGTAATCGAGTCGGTATTCCAAATGCGATCTGGTGCAACGAGGCCGTATACCGTATCCATCGCACACTCAGTATTAGCGAAGACCTGCGATACGGGTACACTAGATGAATGAGGCACTCCGCAATAGGCACCAACGAAAGCAACTGGTCTCGGACAACGGCTACCGTCTGCACAGATGCGCTGGCAAGTGGTGGCGGTCGGGTTGTACAACGTGATACTATTGGAGTTTAATCTTTGCGCTGTGGCTGTTAAAATACTATTCATATATATATTTTAGCACACGGAGAACACTCGTGCAAGCATTTTGCCTGGCGCGATCACTGATTCGACTCCGGCAAGCTCTTGACGACCTGATTATCCATTCGTCAGCTACCGTGCTTTGGATACCCCGACCTCTTGGGCGGGGATAAGAAGCGCTTCCTTCTCTCTACTATATCCATAACCATCTGCTCGTTGCAAAACCGAGCAGTTCTTATAAGAAATACCATCCACCTTGCTAACACAAACTCTTCCAGATGAGCGTATACTTACACGGCCAACGTGGACACCTTTGTATTTACCGTTCGGTACTGCCGCCCGCACAAAATCCCCGGTGCGCAAGCCGTGATGAGTCTTAGTTCGAGGTAGCCTTGAACGGACAAAACCATATTTATTTAGTGTCGTCCTTTGGTGCTTACCTCGCCCTATACAAGCAACAATCAATATGTTATTGGGCACCGACCCAATACTATCGATGTTTCCAATGCAGAGAGCGTCAAGGGTGTGGGACTTTGGTACACCAAATCGCTTTCTATTCCACTTAGTTCGTCCACCTGTACCGGTTTCGACTGGTAGTCCTGCTTTTAGAAGTTCTCGCCATAATGCCCAACGAGTAGAATTGACTGCTGCCGTATCCTTGAGTAGCGCCTTGGCCTGAGCGGTGACCTTGTTGGCAATCTTCCTTCCGTTCTGCCTTCTAAAGTGTCGTTCACACCAGGTTTCTACGTCCTCGGAACCCTTGGATTCATTACAGTCTCTACAGGACAGAGTAAGATTTGAGATCCGATTAGTTCCTCCTCTAGATCGAGTAACAATATGGTCAATATTGAGTGGCGTACCGCTGGTTTCACAATACGCACACTTTCTATTCCATTTCTCCAATAGATATTCTCGCACCTCGTAACCTGCCAAAGTACCCTGTTGATATTCAACTCCTGAAATCTCGGGGTTCTGCATTGCCTGGGTATCAAAACGTACCAGTTCCATCGACAGACTCGTAACCGGAGCCCACCTGGACAGGCGATTTACCCACGATGTGGTGGTTGTGACTCGATGGAAGAGGCTTGGCGGAAGACGATACTGGCGATATCCGTTATCCACGAAATCACGCTTCTGTATGCACGGGCCGCAATATCCCTTGTTGTGCTTTGCATTTTTCCCACATGCCCGGCAAGCCTGTGGGTGGCGATTCCTCCATCGTGGAGCACGATAACGTAAGTTTACCGAACGCCTGCGTCGGCGATATCTGGCCCGCTGTCCCATCTTCTCGTGAATAAACTGCCCACGGTGATCGAGCTGGATCGACACCAGCCCGTGAGTTATACCGGCTTCGTCTACGCGAGCACAGGCGATACCGGTGTGCTTGGAGCCTGGGTCGATTTTTACGACAACCCCAGGAACCTCACACTGCTCTATTTCTCTGTCCACTATGCGGATCACGAACGGTGCCAGTCGGTGGACCCTGGCTCGCCCGGACTTAAGCAATTTCCGTGCCCTGGCTGGATGACAGGGCATCAGAGGGTTTCCGTGTTTGTCGAGTACGAACACCCGCGATGCGGTACTGCTAGGTGGGGCTATAACACCCCTTGCTTCTGCTCTTTCGGATTGCTCCGGAGTTGCAGTGTGACTGTTTCTTGGAGAGGTAAGCTCTAAGAAGCGATCCTCTCGACCATGTTGCATACCAGTTGTCGTGTTTCCACGACGTCCGTGCCCCGTTTCGTCCTTGCCCTTACGGTTGTCTGCTGACACGGATTCAAGAGCCTGGGACTGAGGAGGCATCCCAGGGTTGGTCTTCTTACTCGTATGCAACGTAGATATTTTGTCCCACCTTCTTTCTAATATCTCGGTCTGGTCAACCTGGGCTTGCAGGACCTTCCCGCAAGCCCCGTCCCTCAGGAACGGGGTAGTTGACAAATACTATTTTAGCACTTATAAACACTATTATAGCACACGGAGAACGCTTTTGCAAGCATTTTGCCTTCTTGTGCTGTTCGATGCGCCTCGACACTATGGAACGTAATGCATATGATGGATGACTCATACATATACACAAACTCGATGCCAGCCGCTACAACGCATCAATGTGAACATATTATAGTAAAGCCGAACGGGTCCACAGAGCGGTGTCGTCTCGTGGTGCGTGGCGGCACTCTGCGCTGCGCCGCTGGGCACTTACAGTCGGAGCAGAGTGGACAGGGGTTATTATTTGATCCCACCGAATACACGGAAAGTGCACAGCCTAACAATGCGGTATACGAGACCTACAACAACACGGACGACGAAACGGCGCAGCAGCTCATGGGCAGAGCGAACGTACTGTTTGATGTCGTTACGGGGCCTGTATGGGCACCAGGAGAAGATGACAGACAGGTTATAGAGGGGCGCCAAAGCGTGATGCGTGCCGACACTTTGGAGGTTCTCGGAGACGTAGGAGCGGTCTGGACTCCAATAGACAACAAATTAATCCTGGATGCCCTCGAAGACTGGGAGCAGATAGAGGAAGAGAAACTGAGGGGCAAGTTGGAATCCGTGCAGGTCTTTGGGCACGGGCAGATGGCCATGATGGATGTCGTTATGCCCAATCTGCAAGAGACAGTAGCCGGACAATCGATTGATGCGCGCACGACAATCGTGAATGGCTTCGATGGTCGTCATGGGTTGGCTGTGTATATGACAGCCCGTTTAACTGGCTACCCGCTTATCATAGGGGTCAGCACCAATATAGACTCCACCAGGATCTCCAAACAACTGATCAGGCACACGAAGAGCGGCACCGAGCGGACAACCAAGGCTTTGCAACTTGCTGGCCTCATACACAAAGCCTATGGAGACTTCACAGAGGTGGCACAACGCATGCAGAGACACACAGTGCAAGACCCTGAGGAGTGGCTCACCCGGCACGTGTTTCGAGATGACCCAGATGGAGCAGAAGAGACCATAGCGATACTTAAGACCCATGCAATGATACCACAAGAAGCACGTGATACCGCTTGGGGGATTTTCTTGGCTACCTGCATACAATCGGTTGGCAACTATGCGCACAGCAGTAATGCTTCCTTGAGATCGCGTTCAGAAGTATCTGGACAATTGGCTAAGGCACGCCAGAACATTTTCCACAACTTTATTGCACAATTGGACGACTGATGGCATCGGTCCTGCGGATCACAAAGATTACCATCCCCCCCCACCCAGATCGGCAGGAGGTGGTGGCACTATTGACGGAGCGACATAAAGTGCTCGACGACGAGGAGCACGAACTGCACATCATGGGAGATCGTGCATATTGTGCCACACACACAAGTGACGTGTGGCAAGTTCTCCGCCAGCTATATGGCTCCGTACACGTACGCTGTGATGATTGGCAGCGCGCTTGGGAACGCACAATACACGGAAGTCCTACGCCCCCCTTTACTTCTAATGGCTGGTCAGAGGTTATCCAAATAGCCGCGGCCCAAAACGTAAACACTATGCGCGCAGCGACCGTGACGGACATGGACCCATTATTGCAACCGATGGAAACAGCAGCACTGTTGGTACAATCTGGAGCAGACTGGCGCGACCTGCAGATGTCAGTCGGTCAGTGCACTGCGCTCATAGGCGATGCGGGGGCACAACGGCGTTGCAAGAACAAAACAGACCCGCTACAAACTCGTTGTTGGCTACACAGAAAATCATAACAATGGTTCATTGTACGAACAATCGGGAACTTTACGGAACACAACCAATGTACACAATAAAATAATATGCAATAAGGAGGCAATAAATATGGCAATCAGTACCAACCTTTACGTAGGGGTCTGCGGCTTTGGCGACAACGACGAGGTCAGGCGGGCTGTGTTCGAGGCGCTAGACCGCTATGCCGCTTGCGTGTTGCATGGCGACGACGAGTGGGACTCAGAGGACCTGGCCGGTTATGAACCGGCCGACCTGACCGATCCGCTGTTCATCTGCAACACGGACTCCGTTGACTGGATAGCGGAAGAGACCGCAGAGCAGCTAGCAGCTCTGCCTGGTGTCGGATTCGTACTGTGGCAAGAACCGCGCTTCGATGAATGCTCGGGCATAGCGGTCCTGCATGTCCCAGAGTATGGTACCTGGCGGGGATCATGCGACACCGGAGGCAACATACAGATACCCGCGGAGGTGCTTGAAGAGCTGGCATATCAAACACCTCACGACCCCGTCTCGCAGGAACAGCTGGCCCTGGCGGTCGGGCAGCAGCACCGCCAGTGGTTGCTTGAACACTTAGGCAGTAATAATGCTGCCACTGCCGGACTACACTCCGTCGCACATGCAGACCCATCGTTGCAATCAACAGAGGTGGATATGACAATGTCATCCATGCCATCTGGATCTGGTCAGTGCACTGCCTTTATCAATGATGCCAATGGACGGCGACGTTGCGGAAATAAGATAAGCCCATGGCAAACTCGGTGTTGGCTACACGGAAAATCATAGGTAGGATTTGTAATTTCCCGATATCTAAAACCGGGCGTTGCAAGCAGCCGATAGCCGACGGAAGGCCGAACTGCGGCAGACACCATTGTGAGGTATCGGCGCAGCAGCTTGGACAAAGCCCGATCATATACGAGAAGAACAATGAATTGCACGTTTGGCCGGGTGATCCGGATGGCTTGTATTGTCTGATTCACAGCGACCCAGCTTATCAAGTTTTATATCGGGTGTCAGGAGAGACACCGCCATGTTGCCTGGACAAATCGGTCTATTGGAGAGACGAGGATGGTCAACCCCACCGAGATGACGGACCAGCTATGATCACGCCTATCGGTGGGCTGTTCTGGTATCAGCATGGCAAACGACACAGGGAGGACGGGCCAGCCGAGATATGGACCGGCGGCAGCATGTCATGGCGCCAGCACGGCAAGTTGCATCGTGACGATGGGCCGGCTGTGATTGAATCAAACGGCAGGTGGGCTTGGTATCAACACGGTGAGCTACATCGGGATGATGGGCCGGCCGTGACTTGGCCGGACGGAGAACAATGGTGGTGTCAACATGACCAGTTGCATCGTGACGATGGGCCGGCTCGAATCCGACTAGATGGCAGACAATGGTGGTATCAGAATGGCAAGTTGCATCGGGATGACGGTCCAGCCGAGGTTCATCCAGACGGTACGCAGAAGTGGTACTGGCATGACAAACAGGTCACCAAAGAAGAATACGCCGAGTTGCGCGAACAATCTCGGGGCACCTGATCTTATCTTCGCAATGTTTCTTTTATAGCAACGGCCAAAATAATATTTTCCGTGTCTCTCGAAAATGGTTATTTTCGTTGATCTCCTGTTGTGTGGCACTATTATAGAAATAACCGCGGAACACAGAGAACAATGACAAAGATTTGCAATTTCCCAATATCTAACAATAAGCGTTGCAAGCAACCGGTAGCCGATGATAAGCCAAACTGTGGCAGACATAGGCACAATTTATCGGCGGATCAACTCGGACAGCATCCAACAGCATACAGGAAGAACGGCGAATTGCACGTTTGGGCAGGAGAACCAGATGGCTTCTATTGCTTGATTCACAGCGATCCGTCCTATCACGTGTTATATCAATTGGTTGGAGAGAAGCCGCCATATTGCATAAAAGATGAGGTGAGGTACACAGATGAGCGTGGCGAGCTGCACAGAGACGACGGACCAGCCGTGATGTGGCCGGATGGCCGGCTAGAGTGGTATCGGCATGGCAAGCAGCATCGTGATGATGGTCCAGCTGAGATCTGGCCAGATGGTACACAACGCTGGTGTCAACATGGCAAGCTGCATCGAGAAGATGGGCCTGCCAAGATCCGTGCCAGTGGCTCCCAAGAATGGTGGTGGCATGGTGTACATTACGACAAGCGGGATTACGAGAGGATACGCGAGCAGTCTCAAGGCGGTCTGATTCCGTCTCTGCGGCGCCTCTTCCGCATCGATGGTTAAAATAACCCATTCCGTGTTCCTCGAAATGGGTATTTCCGTTGATCTCTCGTTGTGTGGCACTACCATAGAAGCAACTATGGAACACATAAAATAACGAGTGGATGAAGGCACAACCAACAGGAATGTAAACTGGTGACAAGGATCTGCAATTTCCCGATAACCAAGAAAAAGCGCTGTACACAGCCTATAGCCGATGATAAACCGAACTGCGGCAGGCACTCAACCGATCTGGCTGCGGATCAACTTGGGCGGCGCCCGACTGTATACGAGAAAGACGGCGAACTTCATGTCTGGGAGGGTAAACCAGATGGTCTATATTGCCTAATCCATAATGACTCGTCTTACCAAGTACTGTGCCAGTTGGCCGGAGAAACACCGCCGAGTTGCCTAAGGGAGCAGATCGTGTGGCGAGACAGGCGCGGTCGGCCACACCGTGATGACGGTCCTGCTGTAATCTGGCCAGATGGTAAACAAGAATGGTGTCGGCATGGTCAGTGGCATCGAGAGGACGGACCAGCATACATTGAGCCAGATGGGACACAAAAGTGGTATTGGTATGACCTGTTGCATCGAGATGACGGCCCAGCCCAAATTTGGCCAGATGGCACACAATGCTGGTGGCAATATGGCAAGCGCCATCGAGAGGACGGACCAGCTGTAGTCTGGCTAAATAGTAAGCAACAGTGGTGGTGCCAACAGGATAGGTTTCACCGGGATGATGGTCCGGCTGTAATTCACTCAGACGGATCGGTCGAGTGGTGGTGGCATGGCGAGCAGGTTACCGAACAAGGGCACGCCAGGCGGCGCGCACAATCCGAGGATATCTGACTTCATCTTTGTGGTGTTTTTCTTACAATAACGGTCCAGAATAACCTATCCCGTGCCCCTGAGAATGGTTGTTTTCGTTGATCTCCCGTTGTGTGGCATTGCTATAGAAGCAGCCGCGGAACATAGTAGAAGATGAGAAGGATTTGCAATTTTCCAATAGACGGAGACAAACGCTGCAAACAACCAATAGTCGATGATAGGCCGAATTGCGGTAGACATCGTTGCGAGGTGTCGGCACGGCAACTCGGGCGGCGCCCGACTATATATGAGAAAGACGATGAACTCCATGTTTGGTCAGGCAAGCCAGATGGTTTGTATTGTCTGATTCATAACGACCCAGCCTATCAGGTGCTATGTCAGCTGGCGGGGGAGACACCGCCATGTTGCCTGCAAGAGAGCATTGAGTGGCGAGACAGGCACGGTCAGCTACACCGAGATGATGGCCCAGCGGCGATCTGGCCGAATGGCAACCAAGCCTGGTACCAGCATGGTCAACTACACCGAGACGACGGACCGGCTATAGTTAGGCCGGATGGCAACCAAGTCTGGTATCAACACGGCGAGCTTCATCGTGATGACGGTCCTGCTATAGACTGTCCTGGTCAAGGACAACAATTTTGGTATCAGCATGGTGAGTTGCACCGCGAAGATGGTCCAGCCGAGGTCTACCCGGGTGGTACACAGTATTGGTATCAGCATGGTGACCTACACTGCGACGATGGCCCAGCCATGGTCGAACCAGATGGCACACGGCATTGGTATTGGCACGGCAAGCACATTACCGAACAAGAGTACGCCAAACTACGGGAGCGATCCGAGAGCATTTGATTCTATCTTCGCGGTGTTTCTTTTATGATAATGCCACGCAACGGGAGATCAATGAAAATAGCCCCGAGGTGTCCAGGCAAAGCTCACTAAATGGGCGGCAGAAGGGGCAGTTGCAGGTGAAGCGGTCAGCGAGCGCTTTATCTGCACCATAATACTGTTCGATGTGATAAAATGGAATTGTGGCTAAGTTCCAAATAGCAGAGGGCTGGATGGCTCAGGCATACCGGTACGAGCTAGATAAACCAAGTAATGATCCGGCCATCTCATCACATGTGGGGGCTAAGCGCTTTGCCTGGAATTACATGTTATATCTTATAAATGAACAGCTTCGAGCGAGAGATCAATTTCGTATTATTGCCCAGAGGCAGGGAGCAAGTTGCGATGAGGCCATTTCCTTTGCTGAAAAAGCATGTGCAATCCCTTATCTCGTAGAGCTGAATGAAAAACGCAATAAAGAGCACGAAGCCAAAATTGCAGAGGGAAGCAGAAAACCCGGCGAGCATCAGCCGGTATCCGAGTGGTGCCCATGGTCAATGGAGTCAATGCGCTATATATGGAATCGCGTTAAAGATGAAGTGGCTCCCTGGTGGCAAGAGAACTCAAAAGCATGTTATGAGTCTGCATTCGAGGGATTGGCACAAGCACTCAAGAATCACTTTGATTCCAAGAGCGGAAAGCGTAATGGAGCGCCAGTTGGATGGCCCAAATATAAGAGGCGCAGTGGTCGTCAATCTGTCAGTTTTACGGCCGGCAGCGGGAGTACCGCCGTACTGGATCGCCACCACATTCGATTACCGGTTATTGGCGCGTGCCGGACAAAAGAATCAACCGACAAATTGAGATTGAAGATATTGGCTGGAGATGCCCGGATACTCAGAGCCACTCTTGCCGATGAGGGTGGCAAGGCTTATGTTAGTTTTGGCGTGTTGGTTAAGCGGGAAGCAAAAAGCCACGGTCCAATAAACAACTTCTCCTGTCAAGTTCAGGGCCATGACGTGGGAATTACCAAGTTCATCACCAGCTCGGATGGCTCTGTGGCTGAGAATCCAAAAGCTGAGGAACGGGTCAAAAAGAAGATATCTCGTTATCAAAGACATATGGATAGACAACATCGTGCAGCCAGTCCCAAGTGTTTCAATTTGGACGGCACGCATATAAGTGGGACTTGTCATTGGAAAGACCGCTCTAACAGGGCTAAAGAGAATCAGACAAGGCTGCGAAAGTCATATGCTCACGCCGCCCGTATTCGCAAAGACACTATTCACAAGACGAGTTACCATGCGGCAACGACCAATGCCGTCAATATCATAGAGGACTTGAGGGTGGAGCAGATGGGAAGGAGGGGCTACGGGAAACGAGTCTTCAACCGAGCTCAGCATGATGCAACTATGGCCGAGTTCCGCCGCCAGCTCTCATATAAGTACTCTTGGTATGGATCGCAGCTTTGGTTGGCTGCCTGGTGGTATGCTTCGTCTAAGACCTGTTCCAACTGCAAGGTGAAGAGAGCGAGACTCTCTCGTTCGGCAAGAGTATTCAAGTGTGATAGTTGTGGTCTTGAGATGGACCGTGATTTGAATGCAGCAAAAAATCTACAGGCTCTGGCAGAGCTTGCTTGTACGTGCTTAATTGCACAGATATCAACCGGGGCGCCGGTTGATTGGTCCAAGGTTCCCATTAGACCTTATGGTTGGGAACCTGGCAAAAACACCCGCAGTTCGCGGGAGTGTGCCCGAGCCGGAGGTCGCAAGATCATCGGAGGGGAGAGGAAGACCGCTCGTTCTGATTTACAGAGCGAGGTAGTGACCGCCTTTGATCGGGAAGCAGCGAGTCCTGTTGGGGTGGGTGTATGAATACATCTTCTCTTCTCGGCTGCACGGCTGGAGCACCAGCCGCTCGGTATGGATTATGGACGTGTGATCTTAAGGTTAGTGAGATATTTGCTGATACTTCGAGGAACAGAGTACGCCGACTTGCAGAAATTATCACCGACATTGCTCCCGTAGTATAATTGCGTCATGGCTACTAGAGCTAGGGCCGGGCAATCGGGCCCATATTCGCGACGCCCCATAGTGGCCGTCATGGTCGTGGCGGTCGTGGTGGCGTGGAGTCGGTCTATGCCCACAGGTCCCATCCTTTATCTGGTGGGCTGTCTGTTGGGCGGGTGCTTCTTCCCGGAAAATGCTTATTTGACCATGACTGGAGAGCCCAAACAGCCTCTGTTTCAGATCGCTCAATTTAGCAGTGGCTTCAGCAAACAACTATTACACCCAAAGGCCAATGGGCTGCTTAGTTGGGCGCCCCCACCCGAGCCAGGGGGTGCAGCTCGTTGGGCCAAGTTGTACACGGTGCAGGTTAGCTCCCTTGTTGCTCTCTTCGTGACGCTATGCGTGGCGCTCATTCCGCAGGGCTTCTGGTGGACACCCATTGTTACCGCCCCATTTATATATGCCATGGTAAAGGCGATTGCGTCTGTTCGTCGTGGAAATGCACCACCAACTTCGATTAATCTGGTTGAGGCGCTGCCGAAGATTCCGACATTTAGCAAAAAGCAGCCATCACTAGTGGACCAATATAGGCAACTGGTAAATAATAGCGACGACGATGACGACTGACCAGTCTGGTCGTATTGTTTCAGTATGATATAATGAGGGTATGATTATAGACACTCAAATCAAACGTCAAACCACCGACCTGCTTCTTAGGGTTGCCGGCGTGGCTATGCGACCGAATTACCCCGATCAGCTGCTTGTACACGTCACAGAAGGAGATAACTCGGTACCGGCCGTTCACCTTGTCCAAGAGCCAGACAACGAGCACGACCCCAACGCCATCTTGGTGTGTCAGGGGCCCGAGGACATTGTCCTTGGTTATATACCCAAAGAAGTAGCCTCCCAGATAAAGGCAGCCGACTGGAACGTGCGTAGCGCGCGAGTTTTGGTGCACTCAGAACACTCTGATCGGCCAGGTCTAGAGTTGCACCTGGTTAAGGCTGCTCCGCAACAGCAAGACGACGTGCCGAACGATGCGGCGTAGGCGGCACAAAAGCGGCTACGACGAGGCGACGCTATGGGCGGGGCGCGTCTCGGTTCCCGTAGAGATACCGAACTCCACCTTAAAGCGCTGGCGGGGACTCATTGGCAAAGACGGTTACGCAGACCGTGGCATGTTATTCTCAAATGCCAATGCAATACACACTATCTTTATGAAGTTTCCTATAGACGTGGCATTTCTCGACAAGCACTTAGTCGTCCTGGACATAGTGCGCATGCCGCCGTGGCGACTCGGTGTACCACGACTGCGCGCCCGCTACGTACTGGAAGCCGAAGCGGGCATGTTCAAGCAGTGGGGAGTGCGCCGGCACACACAATTCACGCTGCATCAGTCAACCAAGTCAACTACGAGGCGAATGGCCTGATTTCATTTTTACAGTGCTTATTTTATGAGGAAAGACTTGGACATGTGGATGGCAAGGCTCATTGGATGCATAGTAAAAAAGACAATCGTGAGTGAAGTGTTCAGTAAACGCTCTATTTACAGCATAATATTGCTCGATGTGATAAAATGTAATTGTGGCTAAGTTCCAAATAGCAGAGGGCTGGATGGCTCAGGCATATCGGTACGAGCTAGATAAACCAAGCAATGATCCGGCTATATCGTCGCATATGGGTGCTAAGCGTTTCGCCTGGAATTACATGCTGAATCTCATAAATGAACAACTCCGGGCGAGAGACCAATTGTGTGTCATCGCAATGCTTTGTGGAGTAAGTTACGATGAGGCCATTGCTCTCGCCGAAGAAACATGTGCCATCCCTTATCTCGTAGAGCTGAACGAGAAACGCAAGAAAGAACATGAAGCCAAGATCGCAGCGGGGAGCAGAAAACCCAGTAAATATCAGCCAGTATCCGAGTGGTGCCCATGGTCGATGGAGGCAATGCGCTACACATGGAACCGTGTTAAAGACGAGGTGGCTCCCTGGTGGAATGAGAACTCAAAGGAGTGTTACTCATCTGCATTCGAGGGATTAGCACAAGCACTCAAGGATTACTTTGATTCTAAGAGCGGGAAACGCAAGGGAGCACCAGTTGGATGGCCCAAATACAAGAGACGCAGCGGTCGTCAATCTGTCAGTCTCATGACCGGTAGTAATGGTGTCGCCGTGCTGGATCGCCACCACGTTCGATTGCCGGTTATTGGGGCATGTCGGACAAAGGAATCCACCGACAAGCTGAGACTGAAAATAGCGGCAGGAGACGCCCGGATATTCAGGGCTACTCTTGTCGATGGGGGTGGCAAGGCTTATGTTAGTTTCGGGGTGTTGGTCAAACGAGAGGCGAAGACTCCCAAAATCACCGATTTCTCTTGTCAAGTTCAAGGCCATGACGTGGGAATTACCAAGCTCATCACCGGTTCGGATGGTTCTGCGGCTGAGAATCCGCACGCTGAGGAGCAAGTCAAAAAGAAGATATCTCGCTATCAAAGACGCATGGATCGTCAACATCGTGCAGCCAGCCCCAAGTGCTTTAATTCGGACGGTACGCACATAAGTGGGACTTGCCATTGGAAAGATCGCTCTAATAGGGCAAAGGAGAACCAGGCAAGGCTACGGAAAACTTATGCTCATGCTGCCCGTATTCGGAAAGACACTATTCATAAGGCTAGTTATCACGCGGCAACGACCAATGCCGTTAATATCGTGGAGGACTTAAAAGTTGAACAGATGGGAAGAAAGGGTCATGGGAAACGGGCTTTTAACCGCGCCCAACATGATGCAACTATGGCAGAGTTTCGGCGCCAGCTCGCATACAAGCACTCTTGGTACGGGTCACAGCTTTGGCTTGCTGCCTGGTGGTACGCATCATCCAAGACTTGTTCCAACTGCAAGGTGAAGAGACCAAGACTTTCTCGTTCAGCAAGAGTATTCAAGTGCGATAGTTGTGGTCTTGAGATAGACCGTGATTTGAATGCTGCAAAGAATCTACAGGCTCTGGCAGAGCTTGCTTGTACGTGCATACTTGCACAGATATCAACTGGGACGCTGGTTGATTGGTCCAAGGTTCCCGTTAGACCCTTTGGTTGGGAACCGGACAAAAACACCCGCAGTTCGCGGGAGTGTGCCCGAGCCGGAGGTCATAAGACCAAAGGAGGGGACAAAGAAGCCACTCGTTCCGTAGATTTAGACACTTGTCCTGGTTTGCGGGGTGAAGAGGCATTGTCCTTTAATCGGGAAGCAGCGAGACCTGAGGATATGTGCGCATGAATATATCTTCTTCTCTCGTTGCACGGCCGGAGTATTGGCCGCTCGGTATGGGTCATGGACGTGTGATCCTAAGGTCAGCTATGCTTGCTGATACTTCGAGGAACGGGGCTACACCGGCACATGCAATTCACGCTGCATCAGTCAACCAAGTGAACTACAAGGCGAGCGGCCTGATTTTCATTCCCACAATACCCGTTCTATAATAACGGCTAGGATAACCTATTTCGTGTTCCTCGAAATGGGTATTTTCGTTGATCTTCCGCTGTGATGCACTGTTATAA
>JAEHJW020009913.1_pt1 | contig 41972 bp, 43 predicted proteins | sample 9271431 | NCBI WGS metagenome assembly JAEHJW02 | reverse complement strand
TTAAAGTTGCGCCACCAAGACGACGTAGTTCTTTCCGTAATGTTTCGCACACTTGGGGCAGGTCGTGTACCACGTGTACATCTTTTTCATCTCCATGTCGTGGCTCTTGAGGTAATCGATGAAGTCTTTATGCCACTTCCCAGTGTCTTTAAAGTTGCCTTCGTAGACTTTGCTGAAATACTTGCCTGATAACTGGACATTCTCGGAGCCCGGTATGTCTTTATCGACTGCTAAATAGATGTCCATGTTCCATTTCGATGTGTCGTCTGCCAAGCAAAGCCAGTCCGGCACATCCGCACCAGCATTTTCAATCTTTTTGTTCAGCTTCGTGATGACTGAACCGAAGTTCATCGGAATGTAGAACAAGGTAAACACTTTGTCCTTGATGAACTTCTTATTCTGCCATCCGAACGTTTTTCCGTCCCAGGGGGTCGGATCGAATTTTGGGCAACAGTTTGTCTCTGAAATAGGTTTGTTGGGCATATTGGCTTGATTATGATCATTAATAACAGTTTAGAGCTTATTTTGTCTTATTTTTCTCTCTTCCTGGCCAACACTTGGGGCATGGTCCAGCCCCGGTATATTTGTGACCGCGGCTGCAGATTTTTTCGCGTTTCAGACTCGGACCGTCTTTGATCTCTTTTACTCTGAAGATGGTGATTCTTCGGATCAGGTCATAGGGGATTGGTTCATCAAGCGGAAACTGGATAGTGCCTTTCGAGGTCTTGAATGCCGCCAATTCTTTTTTGAATGCGACTATCGGCGAGGGCGTCGGGAAAAAACCGACATGGTTTTTGAACGTAGCGAAATGTACCAGATGTTTCCCATCCATATCGAAAGTCGGCATCCCGTAACTGATCGTCTCTTCCGCTTGCGGCGCGACTTTTTTTATCAACGACCTGATTTTTTTCAGGATGACCTGCACGTCTTTTGGGTATCGAGCGATATATTCGTCTAAGGGACCGGATTTGATCCGTGATGATGGTTTATTCATATTGGACTAAATAATTTTCACCGTGTGCTGGATAGATATTTTTTACCTTTTTGTTCCTCAGTAATCGCAAGCTCAACCGACTCTCCGGATCCAGGGCTATTTCTTCGCGGTAAAGGTCTCCGATCAGAGCATCTCCATCATCCGAAACGAAAGAGACGCTGTCAGTGGAGTGGCCCGGAGTCTGTACGACTTCTCCTTGGATCCCCAGGCTAGATAGCCACTGTCTTGATTCGTCGCATTTCATCCGCAGTAGCTTGCTCTTATCGATCCTCACATAATCTTTCTGCTTCTTCAGTATTATTCCCTCCATCTCGTCGATTTTATCTGCCTGATTGTCGAAGACGACGCAGGTGATCCCATCCTTGATCATCTCTCCTATTAGACCGGCATGGTCCAAATGGAAGTGGCTGACGACTGCGAAATCTACCTGTTCGATCCCGAATCCCGTGTCTTTCATTGCTTTTGCGTATTCGAAGTAAGTACCAGGCCAGCCAGCATCAAAAGCGACGATCTTTCCGTCACCGCCGAGGATCAGGTGATAATTAGTCTTTCGATAGCTGAAATGCTTAATTTCCATGATGTATTCCTGCGAGTTTAAGCGCCGTATTCACATTGCGCACGGTCATAAGCTGATAGATGGGGTGGGAGATTATCTTGCCGAGGTGGCTCTTGAAAACATATTCTCTTTTTACATTCCAAAAGATAGCTCCTTTGACATAGCGAACATCGATAAACTCTTTCTTGATCGGCAGTTCGTCAACTATGCTTTTCTTATCGGCTTTATCGAATAGATATGCGACATCCGTCCTTTGCTTGTCGTCATTCTTCCAGCCAGAGGGGATTGCGTCTGCAACCTTCTGCATCTCTTTAATTGTTCTGACGAGCGTCGGAATCTCTACGCCGAACTCTTTTTTCAAAGCTTTCTCGATTGCGCTGCGCACGGTCTTTTGTGCTTTACCCGATTCGAAGATAACGTTCCCGGAATTAATGTAGGTCGAGACATTGGAATATCCGAGTTGCTCAAAAATCTCCTTAAGCTTCTTCATCTCAATCCTTTTCGTCTTGCCGACGTTGATGCCTCGTAGTAGCGCGACGTATTTCATACCCTTAAGATTCTACCTAGTTTGGGCACTTATCACAAAGCGCTGCAACTAAGGCTTTTTTGAGGGTTAAGCGAAATGCGATTTTGAGGCACGAGGGTTGCGGTTTTGATGTTCAGACCTATCTTGTGTCTCTTAGCTTTTCTTTAAGCGGATCAAAAATTGCATACTCAATACCTCCCGGAGACGCATCGTCCAAATTCAATCGTCCGCGCAAGTGCGCTACTTCGTGCTGATAAAGTCGCGCCTTAAATCCATCAAACTTCTCTGACCTCGTAGAACCCTTTTCATCCATCCATTCCATAACAATCCAATCCGGTCTTTCCACGTCGGCAGACATGACACCAACGCTCATGCATAGTTCTTTATAGAAGTTCGTTTTGTCAGATTTTTCTGTAATATTTGGATTGATGAAAACTTCGACTTGATCATCAACGAATGTGATGAATACTGATTTATCCTCTCCGATCTGCGGAGCTGCAAAGCCGCGTCCCCAGCCTGTAATATTTCTGTACTTTAATAATACGTTTTTCATCTTTCCGCCAATCTCCATACCTTCTTTTAACGTCGTCAGATTGGTTACTTGTCGTAAAACGGGATCACCGGCGTAACGAATTTCAGGTATTTCGTCTAGGACGGTCTCAAAAGCCTGGATACTTCGTTTTATCTCATCGAGCATATTCATATTAGCAAGGTTAACAGCAACGGTCTGAATACACAAAACAGACCCGCAAGGGTCTGTTTTTCATGGCGGAGAGGGTGGGAATCTCACGTCCCCCGCCTCTCGCGAGAGGCGGGGTCCCACGAAAGGGCCTTCGCCCTCTCGTGAGCTCTCCCCGGCAACAGTGGAAACCTCCCGGTTCCCAAACCCTCCCCGTTCGAATCCCACCCATCCGAACCATATGAAAAAACGATGGGTAAAATCCCATCGTATTTTCATGGCGGTGGCGATTTCCGGAACTTTGAACCAGCAATCGCGGCTAAATCGTTATCTTTCAGTAAACTTGATAAAATTATACGACAATTACGCCTTTCTTTCAAGGAAAATCCGGCCTCTTTCGACGTTCCGGCATTTGCCGTAAAGGTCTACTAGGACCGGATTTTCGCAAGCTCTAGCGGTTATTCCTCTCCACGGGCAATATCGTCCTCGATCAGCTTTTGCTCCTTTAGGTATCGGGTTACAGAATACCATGCGGCGTTGATTACCGGGATCAGCAACGCCCATCGAGGGTCGTTCTGGGCATAGGCAATGAGTAGCGGCAAGATTGATGATACCGCCGAATAAAAGAACACGATTACAAGGTGCTTTAATGCTTCTTTTGTGGGTGTTGTCATAGTGGTTAAAATGCTCGTTTAATGATCGCCAATCCTTCCTCGATTTTCCTCACACCGTCCTCGATAGATAGATTGGGCGTTTGTTGACCTGCAAGCGCAACTAAGTCATCTAGTATCTGCTTGTTGCTTGCTGGGCAATTTGGTTTCTTTGAGAAAATCTCAAAGTGGCCAACGATGTGATTCCGGTCAATGGGAATCTGCCAACGTTGGCAAATTTCTCGGATCAGGCTTGCACTCATTCTTTTCATTTCCTCCGTCCAAATATCGTTTGGTCGACCCTCATGCTCAATGCCGATCGTGTATAGATTTGGATTGAGGTTTGGCCTTATAAGTTTCCAAACCGGCGTATCGACGCGACCAGCGTGCCAAGCGGTATCGGTTTCTTGCACGTATTGATGGACCTCGCCATTCTTGCCAATACCATAATGCGCGCTTACTTGTGATTCGTGATTCGCAAACCACGCATCAGTTCCGGAAAGTGTGCCGTCCATGATATGGATGACGATTGCTTCAGGGCGGTAACCTTTGCGACCTACCCAGAAGTTTGGTGATTTCTTTTGGATTATTTCCATAGGTTTATTTATTGATGGTTAGTAGTAAGTTGATGATTGCGGTTATCAGACCGCCGATAGACGCCGTTGCGATGATCCAAAAAAACCTTTTGAGCCAATCAACATCTGTTCCGACTTTGGTTAGGTCGGTCTGCATGTGAGTAAGATGGTTGTCTTTGATCTCATTTACGGCTTTTTCTACACGATCCAGACGTTCATCTTGAAGTTGGTTTTGGTAGGTTTCTTTTTCCATGCGATTATTTCGGGACGTACGCTCTCTCGTACTTATTGATCAGACCTCGACTTTCCAATTCTTGCTCCAGTCGGTCTTGAAGCTCTTGCTGTCTCCAAAACTTTTCCTTTTCGATATCCACGTTCTTTGCTTTCGCGCCGATCAGTCCATACAGAAACTTTACGGCTCCCGACGTGTTGTCATCGGTCATTTTTCCAGCAGTCGTATAGAAGCGACCAAGAGCTGTATTAAGGAAGTGAAGTTTATAGGCATTGCCTCGATAACTGATTTTTCCATCCTTATTTTTATGCTCGCTTACTTCCAACCAATCACGCAGTCCGGGTATCGAGTTCACGAATGGGTACACATTGCTACTTTCAGCAATCGGCTCGCCAGTGAATAGGTTTTGACCGGTGCCAACTTCAATCGGATACTTCAAGAGCGGAGAGAGTTCACCAACGAAACTTGCCAGCGTTCGTTGTGGGCTTCCTTTATAGAGGCGATTGATATCCTCAACCGGAAGTCCTAAACCATACAGGTATTGAGAAAAGCCGTTTTTCTCCCCTAGGCGAATTGGCAGACCTTCTCGCATGTAAGGTGGCAATGCCGCAAACTCTTCTTTTGCTTTTTCTTTATCGTTTTGCAAGTTGTCGACGAGTTTTCCAACAGCGGCGTATTTGCCGGGCTGTTTAACCATCTGCTCGAGCTGAAGCGGAATGTTGCCACGCGTCCAACGATAGAACGGCATCAGTCGCTTCATTACGTTTTGCTCGAAGCCGGTTAATGCCTCCGGTGCATAGTCGAAGTGGAATTGGAAAACTTGTTTTGCGGCTTGTTCGGGAGCGTCGCCTTTGATCAGGCGGTCAACGAATAGCGGCAAACGCAATCGGTTTTCGACAACCTCCATTGCGTTTTTGGGTAGATCCATGAGCTTGGACACGGGACCTTTGCCGATATCCTTTTCGACCTCACGCATTACATCCAAATACCCGGGTTGTCCGACAACCCCGAGCTTGCTGGCCAATTCACGGATTTGGCCATACGAGTATTTGGTGCCAAGTTTGGTAGTGATTGCTCCCTCAACGCCACGAGCAATTTGATCTGCTTGCAGATATCGAGCTGGACTTTTTACACCGGCGATCCAGTTGTTGAACATGCCGCCAATGGTGTTGCGCGTGTGGAATGAGGGAAACCAGCCGGTAACAGATCCTTTCCAAAAGCCCAAAACTTTATCGTATAGATTGATAAATTTTTTGGTGGCTTCCTCATTGGTGATCGTCTTATAGGTGTCATCGACATGCTTTACGATTTGCTCCGGCAAGAGCGTGCCTTTAAGTTGTGGGACCGAGCTTTCGATATAGCGAATGCCATTCTCAAAGATCGGCTTAACCGTTTCTTTGGTCGTGAGTTTACCGGTAATCGGATTTTTAATTTCTTTGGTTACCGTTTCGGCGGTTCTGCCAAATTCTTTTCCGATATTGGTGAGGAAGTCGTAAGTATTTGTTGCTTTGATGTGTTCAGCTTTACGAGCGGCAAACGCTTTGAATGCGTCAGGCTCAAAGAGCTGTACGCCATATCTACCTTGGAAATATTTATTAATTCCCTCGATAGTGCCATCAAGTTGTCGAGTTTTAGAGAATGGATTTTTAATGCGGAGTGGTTTATTGAGCTCGGCCGTAATGTTCATGCCGGTCTTGTTTAAGAACTCACGACCCTCCGGTGTTAGATAGTGGCGAACGTAATCAGGGATTTGAGTATCGAGAATGCCTTTCTCTTTTTCAATCGTGGCAAACTTTTCATGCTGACCACGAATGTACTCAAGAATGTTATCGACGGCACTTTTCGGAGCTTCAATGGCTTGCTCGGCACCTTTAACCACTGGGCTTTCAAGCAGTTTGCCGATTTCAATTCCAGCCTTACTTCCAATTTCTTTCTTGGCGGTTTTACCAAGATCGACGGCTTCTTGTACTGCCTTGCTGACTTGATCTCGTGTGCCTTTGCTGAATGCAGAAAACTTATCAAGGTATTCTTGGCCAACGCCACCGGGCAATTCTTTAATGGATTTGAACGGCACGAATGCTTTACCAGCGAGATCTTTTGCACCTTGGTAGAGTTTGCCTACAACTGGCGTCTTTTCGACGATAGTATCAGCGGCTCGGAACGGTGCGGTTACTACTGCTCGGGGCAAGATTTGTTTGCCCATGAATTTGAGCCCATCTTTTGCCAAAAACTTTTCTCCACCCTCTTCAAGCACTTTGGTGGCAACAGCTTTTCTTCCGGCTTCTTCTCCGAGTTCCAAGATTGATTTTTTGAGTAAGGATGTACCGGCTTTACTCAATGCAACTTCACCGGCCTTAGTCGCAAGCTTGGCTTCGGCCCCATAGCCGAATGTTATATAGGTAGTCGGATCAAGGAGCACGTCGGCAATGAAGCTTCCGATAGGGTTTTTTATTCCAAGAGCTTCCGATGGCAAAGTATGTTGTTTGATTCCCTCGATCATTCCCTTGCCACTGATAAGTCCTCCCACGGCGTATGCGCCGGTATTGAGTACATGGAAAATCTTTTGCAAAAGAGATTCTTTCGGCTCGGCGTCTGACACATTAAGTCCTTGTTGCGTGGCGTAATCCTTTAATCCGGCTACCGTGGTTACGTTTGTCTTTCTTGGTATTGCGCTCGATTCATCAACGGCCGTAGTGGTGTATTTGCCGCTTGCGTCTTTGGTGTACTTCACCGCTGATGATGGGACCGGTGCTGGCACGTTAATAGGCGCAACAGATTTGGCCGGTGCAAGATCGGTCTTGATGTACTTTCCTGTTGTTGGATCTTTTACGTAGGCCATAGAGATTTAATTTCCGACACCGAATAGACCCTTAAAGAAATCCTTGGTCGTGTTGTAACCGGATTTCGCAAGGCTCGGTATCTTTTCAGTGAATACATCTTTGACCCCAGCACCAAAGTCATGCGCCGTTAGTTTGGGCTGACTTGCTTTCAACGCTTCAGCGGCTTGCGCGTCTGCTTGCTGTTGCGTGTTGGCTTCGTTCACGATCTGATCTCGTTTCTGCAACACTTGGGCTCTGATGTTTTGCGGTACATTGGTTATCGCAAAGTTTGGATTGTTCAAGAGTTCCAATGCGTATGCTTCAACGTCGCTCGATGTGCCGCCGTCAGATCCACTTGCTGTTTTTCTGCCCACGACTTTTGTACCGCCAATGTCATAAGTAACTCCGGCTGGTGTGTCATTGGCGAGATTGGCCAGCTTGATTGCCCGGTCAATTACATCTTGAGCATTTTTCTTTTCTTCCTCTTTGCCGTACTTGGCGGCGTCGATGATATTGGCTACGTCTTTTTCGGACGCGCCGAACACTTGGCTCAAGAGATCTCCGAGCACGCTGTATTGATCTTTTTGGAATCCGAGCGTCTTTTCGGCAACGGTGAGCGGAAGTGTTGAATCTTCATAGGCCATGCCAGCCGCTTCTTTTGCCGCTGTATCAGCGACACCAAGTTTGTCGGCCAAACGATTACGCTCATCAAGTAGTTTTCGATAACTTTCAATGAGAGGATTTTTTTCGGAAGCGACGAGCCGTTGTGTTTGACTTTCAGTTACCATGCCACCGCTTGCGATGGTACGGTCTCGAATATCTTTCTCTGAATCGTTAATCGCATTCTCCATGGTGGCCAAGCGGTCATCCAAGCTTTGGAGATTGCTTTGCATTTCATCAATGCCACGATTGGCACGCTCGGTCTTATAGAGATCTCCCTTTTTAGGTAGATTTTTGAGCGTGTCGAGATAGGCCGTCTGGTTATCCTGCATGGATTTAAGAGCGGTATCGAGGCCGAGATCGGAGCGGTACTTTTGAAGCAATGAAGTGGTTGAGGGTACTTCAGCACCGTATAAGGTGCTCTTCTCGGGGATCGTTGGGGCACCAGAGCCACCCAGTTGGTCAACCCGGGTGGTTACAGGGGTAGTCGGTGTTCCGGTAGGGCTCGGGGTTGCCCCGCTTGCCCCAGGGGTAACCAGAGGGGTTTTCGGGGCTTCCGGTAGATTTAGGGATGATCCGGCATAGATCAGGTTGGGATCTTTGATGGACGGGTTGGCTTTCAAGAGATCGTTAACAGTGGTGCCTTGCTGTTTGGCGATCCCCGAAAGGGTTTGTCCTTTTTGAATGGTTATTGTTGCCATAGATTTAAGTAAGGGTTACGTACCTCCAGTTGCCATTGAAGAAAATGTAAAACCGACGCGTACCGCCGTTTTCATACAGCGCGAAACTGACCGGCGTTCTTGGCGTATCGGTCGGTGCTACGTCGAGAATGGGAATATCGCGCAGTTGCCTCAAGAGCGAACCTAATTGCGGATCTATTTTGTTTTGATCGTCGTTGTTCATAGCTATGGAAGTTTTGCGTACTCGAACAGGACCTCATTAATCTGATCGAGTTGCGTTTGTAATTTGCCTATCATGTCTTCGACCTCTTCTTTTTGCTTTTGCAGATTGGGAATGTTAATGATCGTTACATCAGGACGTGAATCGACTTTTTTCACATTCTCCGCATCTACTTTTTCCAGTGTGAATTTCTTTTTGACCTCCACCGGCGGTGTCTCCACTGGTTTTTCTTCCACCGGTGCCGGTGTGGCTTCTGCTGAATTGGTTGTTGTGTCTTCGGGCATAGGTTTATTTGATTATTCGATCCGGAATGTAAACGGTAGAGAGATCTTTCAGACCCATGTCCCACTCACCCACAAATCCGGTTGGTGACCAAATTTCAATTTTTATCTGTATCTTCTTCGACCTCGCATTGAACCGGAGCAATTTATTAATTGCCGCCGGATAATCACTCCCTTTGATCACTCCAACCTTTTTAAATGGAGTAACCAAAATGTAGGAAGTGTTATCGTAGTTGGCACTCGCAAACAGTCCTTCATCGACGGTGATCGTGTTGGTTGAAGTGTTGATTGAGAGAATGTGTCTAACTTGTCCGGCTCCATTTCCAGCCACCACCGTTACTTCATCGCCGACTTCAAAATTGCCAATGCCGAATGAGACGGTGAAATAGTTATTGCCGCCACCGGTAGCGAATGCTGAATACTTTTGATATTTCTCCGTGGTGTTGTACTTCACCACGTATCGAGCGAAGCTTGTGTTTATGAGAGGTTTCCAAAAGTTGAGAATTGTTTGAACAAACCTTTTGCGCCGGTACGGCTCGTCATCAAGCAATGGACTGACGATAATCGCATTCCAGTTGTAAGGTCTGAAAGATCCCGAATCGAAATTAACGTCGATGAGATACGCGTCAGAGCCGCCGCCTTTGTACCACGCAACGCGAAACGCATTACCACCGCTTTGCAAGAAAATGCTCCCAATGGTGATTACACCGTAACCGCTGATATTGGTAATGCCACCATGCGACATTGTGTGTTTGAAGTAGAGGGCCCGAGTTGCCGGATTGAAACACCAAATGCCACCGGCGTAATATCGCTTGTCCATGTTAAAGCCGTGGGCCCGGAGACCAATGAGGATCACTCCTTGAAATACTTTTACGGCGTCAGGATTGATAGAAAGCTGGATGTCGCCAAGCTCCATATCCGGAAAGCGATTGAGTTTGATCAGTCCGGCGCCATCGAACAGACTGATCCATCCATCACTTGTGATTACGTACAGGCGATTTTTATCGACAACACCGGCCGGAGAGTTAACCGTTGGTAATTGCAATACGCGGTTATAGGTTTGCGAGTAGCCATCCCAAAAGAACAATGCGGATCCGTATGCGCCGTGATAGGCACAAATGACCAGATAGTCGGTAAGCGGTTGAATCCATTTTATTTTGTATCCGAGCGGCAAAGTGATACGGGTTGAATTCCAAGAACCGGCTCCTTGATCCCAGACGGCGAGGTAGCGTTGATTGCCAAAGCAGACGAATTTTAAAAACTTGGTGATTGGGCAAAGCTCGGCATTATTTGATACCGCAAACGGTTGCCATGCGTCTGTCCACGTCGAGGAGTTAGCGTCGTATCGGCCAGCCCAGCCATTTGAGGCGTAATAGAGATATCCTTTTTCAACAAAATTATCGACTTGGCTATCTCCAAAAAGTCCAAGACCTCCCCAAGCATTCACATTGTCATGCACTTCTGACCATGTGGGATAGTTGTAACGGAAAATCTTACCGTCGAGCATGTTGTTGACGTAGTTGGTGCCGTCAAAGATCGTTCCCCAAAAGACATCGGCAAGCGTTGTGGTAACGGAGCTGTCGGTTTCTCGCAAGAGTTTCGCCGCAACTCGGATGAATGGCGGGCTCGATTCAAAATCAAGATTTTGCGCCCACCAAAACATGCCATCAGCATTGATGTTGCCGATACCTTTTTCAAAACGAGACAATTTCCAAATTTTCTTTGCTAGTGCCATAGGTTTTATACAAGACTGCTTCTAGGGATCTCCGCTTGGTCGGAAGCCGCGGCCATTCGGGCAAGCTCTTGATCTCGCCATTTGCCGAGCATGATTTTTTCAAAATTGTTTTCAGCTTGGCGTTCAAGTTCGGTATCGCCTTGGAGGTTGTAGTACATCTTTTTGCCCCATTCGACGTATGCTTGGTGGTAAAGCTTTTCAACTTCGGGCTCGTCATTGTCTGAAGCAAAATCATCGCTTATGCGGACAAACACCAAATTCATACTGGTACCATCGCTGGTTGGCGTAGAGAGCGGATAGAATGAGCCACCCAAGAGATACACGGCATGATCCGAGTAATCACTTCGTTTGCGGAAGTCGATGAGTTTATATGGTTGCGTGTCAGTACCAATTTTTAATTCCAAGAATGCTCGGAAGTTATCGGGGACCGGATACTTTGGTTGGTTAGCAACCGTGGTATAGGGCTGTTCAGTCTTGAGATAGTCCCAATAGTCAAATGTCTGATCGCGGTCATCGGCTGGCCGCCACATTTGCACTTTCTCGTCGGCTTTTTGCACCCACGTATTGAGCAGATTGTCGTCGATGGTCTGGTCATCGACTTCGTTCTTGATCGCAGATTTTATTGCGCTTCTAATCATAGGTTTTAGATGTCATCGCGGACGATGATCGTTATTTGCTTATAGCCGGTCTGTATTTTGCCGTCAGCAAACGTAACCTCGACCTCACCGAGATACGTTGCGACCGTGTTGGTGTCCGTGCCTGTCCAGCTATACCGGCATTTGCCCTTGGTGGCGTCAGTGATGGTGCATGTTGCACCGTTGATTTTCACCGAGCCGGTAGTGGCGTCTTTCATGTAGAACTTCACCGTGCATCCGGTGAGATCCACCGGCGCACCATCTTGGGTCAGGGTGAATTCCAGCGGCGGCCGAGTATCGTTTTGTACAATTTTTACGCTCATAGGTTTATGTCTTGCTTCTTGCTCGGTAGAGATACATCGACCTTAGCCGTCTGTATTCGTTGTTCTTCCCGAGCGGTTTTGACCTCAACATTTGATTTGGCGGTGGCAAGCCCTAAGGTCTCTTTTGCCGAAAGCAACAGGACCGAGAGTTTTGCCGACATAAGACTGATTGCGATCTTCACACCGGCAGGGATCTTGAAGATCTCCCACACATACGTCCACGCCTTGCTTATAAGTCCTCGAATATCGAGCAGATACGTCCACTGTTTGCCGAGCGTGATGAGAATGTCGAATTTGTATATCCACGTCTTCGAGAGAGTGATGAGGATATCCATCACGTATCGGGTTGTTTTAGTAGCGAATTGTCGGATGTCCAAGAGATACGTTTCCAGTTTGGCAATGAGAATTCTGATATCGAGCTTGTAGGTCTCTATCTTTGCAATGAGAGAGTTGATGTCGAATTTATAGATGAATGTTCGAGCTACAAAGCTTGTGATATCCAGCAAGTACCTCATTTGTTTTTGGACATTCAATAGAATGTCGGACAAATAAGTTTCCAGCTTTACGACAAGATTTCTGATGTCGAGAACGTATCGCAATGTCTTGGTGGCAAGATTTTGGATATCGAGTACGTATGTCCATGCTTTTGCCGTGAGAGTTCGGAGGTCGAGAATGTACGTCAGGGTCTCGCTGGCCAAATTTCGGATATCCAGTTTATAGGTCAGCATTTTTGCAACTGCGTCGCCGACATCGAGCAGATATGTTTCAAGTCGTGTTGCAAGATTGCGGATATCGAACTGATAGATCGTCGTTCTGATCGCCGAAAGCATGTTGTCGAACTTGTACGTCCATTGCTTGCCGAGAGTAATCAGAATGTCGAATACATAGCTCGGATACTTTGCAATCAGATTTCGGATATCCAACTTGTAGGTCAGCGTCATTACTGCACCGCCGATGATGTCCAAAACATAGGTCATTGCCTTAGCGATAAGTGCAAAACCATCCCACACATACGTCATGGTTTTGGTAACCAAAATTCGTATGTCGATGAGATACAGCAATGTCTTTGCCGCCAAGCTTCGTATATCGAGCACATAGGTCAGGGCTTTCGTTGCGCTATTCCATTCATCGAACAGATACGTTGCCATCTTTGCGGCAAGATTCCGAATGTCGAGAATGTATGTTTTTACATTCAGGGCAAGAATGAATTGGTCGAAAAGATAGATGATCGGCTTCGCTATCAACACAAACAGATCGAGCAAGTAACTTGTAGATTTACTTACCGGAGTTGAGCCGGTGTTGTTGAGTTGTGCCGTGTTGAGTTGATAGGAATTGAGCATAAGTGTTTATCCGGACGCCGGTATGTTTGTACCTCGCACCGAGTTCGTACCTTGCAATGAGATTTGAGCGGTAACGCCGTCCTTGCACACATTGCCGATAACCAGATTGAAGTCATCGCCACTGGCATTCTCTCGAATGTGGTATGCCACCTTATTTGCGGCGGCCGCTTGGCAGTTATTGCCAATGACCGTGTTGTACGTCGAAAAAGTGCTACCGTTGTCATCGAGATAAATGTCGCTGTAGGTGTTGTTAGTTCCCGTGCCGTTATCAATTAGCATGTTGCTTGAGATAACGTTTTTGGATCCGCGGATTCTGATAGCGTGCATTGCGGTTGAGCGGATCGTGTTGCCCACGATGGCGTTTTGATTTGCTCCGGCTTGCAAATAGATCGCTTCTTGGTTTGCGAGATAAATGCTGTTACCACTAATCGTGTTTCCAATCACGTTTGAATCAGCCGCACCTAGAATCGCACGATATGGCTGATAGAAACTGTTACCGGTGATCGCAGTTCTTGCGGTACTGGCCGCCAAGTACACGCCGGTTTGGAAAAATGCAACGCTTCCAAACCAGTTGCCGGACACGTTGAAGTTCACAACGCCATTGAGATACACGCCGTACGTGGTGTTATCAACAAACAGATTGCCAGCGACATTGTTGTAGTGGGCATTTGAATAAACCCCATACTGGTTATGGATCAGAGTGTTCCCAATGATGTTGTTTGTTTGTGAGCTTGAGAAAATACCGATACCAGCACCGCCGGTATTTTCATCAATGACATTGTTTTCAATAATGCTTTTATCGGCGTAGATGAGCTTTAGACAATCCAAGTTGCAGTTTGTCAGGCGACAGCCACGCACGATATTGCGGAGTGCTTTCGTGCCGGATGAGCCATATATCACAATGGCCGCACCGAGCGATGTTTGATTTGCTTTGTTACCATCCACTAGCAAGTCTTCAACCACGCAATCATTCACGATGGTTGATCCGTTCCCAACTTGGATCATGTCAACGTTGGTTGCATTAGCCATGGTGATCTTGGTGGATTTTCCCTCGCCACGCAGGATGACGTTGCTTTTCAAGATGTTGATGTTTCCGGCAATGGTATATGTTCCTTTTTTGAGAACAACGACACCACCACCGGACGGCAAATTGCTTATCGCTTCGTTGATTTCCGTCTCATCAGCCGTGCCGTCGCAGTTGTAATCACCGGATCCATCCGTTGCTACAACGACTTCGGTTCGAGCTTGCAAGTCATCAAACATCTTGGCGGTTACCAGAAGTTCAATGTGAGCGTTTTGCGCCCATGACTGGGCAGATGTGCCTTCTTGGGCTCGTGTGATCGTGAAGGCGTCGGTAGACTTTGCCGTTACTCTTACAATCTCCCCAAGTGCCGCGTCTGTTGTGTAGAGCGTGGCATGGAATGGGGCGGCCGGAAACTTTGCACCATCGCCAGATTGCACATTCAAAGTAGTCGCTCCCGATCCGAGAGGATTGTCAGTGATTGTGCTTTTGGCATTGTTCTTTTTGGTGAGAAAAGTTTTGGCCATAGGTTATAAGTGTTATGCGGCGGTATCGCCCTCGGACTTCACTTGTGTTGAGTTAGCGGTTACCGCACCGGCCCCAGCTGGCCACGTAATGCGATACCACAAGCCAAAGTTTCCGGCTGAAGCAATGTCGCCATTTTTCATGCCAGTAGCTTTGCTGTTCATGTCGCCACCCTCGGCGTTAACCAATGATCCACCGGAGTACTTTTTGCCGTACCAAATAAAACTAATCTTTTTATTTGGCGCGATAGTGCCTCGGGTAGTGCCACCAGATCCTTGTCGAATAGTTACGGTGCGAGATCCGGAGAGTGAAGCCGCATAGGCTCCATAGAGTTTTGAGAACGTCAAAGCTCCCACAACTTCGGTTGTACCGTTGAGGGTTAAGTTTTCTGATTGTTTATTTCCGGACGCGTCTTCACCGACAACAGTTATTTGTCGGGTATCAGCGCCATCGGAAACTACTGCAACAACGGCATTCGCACCGAATGCCGACATGTTGCCTTGGGCTCCGTCGGCGTCATCGGTATGGTTGATACCAAAACCAAATGACAATGCGGCGTTGGTGGGTTGGCTCAAAAGCCACGTAACCACGTTTTGCCATGTGAGCGAGCCGTGCGTGTTCTTACGGAAAATCTTGCGATATTCCGTACCGCCAGCGGCCGCCTCATCACCGGTTATGTCGGTGAACAAGTTATTGTCGGTATTGTCCACTACTTCGGTTGCGGAAATATCTTGTCCGTCCGAGTTCGTGGCATTCGACTTATATTCTTTTAGGTCAGCAGATACGATTGCCATAAGCGTGGATGTTTAGTTTTCTTGCTTCTCTTGCAGGAGTTCGATCAGGCGATCTTTCGTTTCTGATCCATCAAGTTCAATGCCTTTTTCTTCGGCCATCGCTTGAAGCTCTTTCTTTGTGTGTTTCTGCAAGTCGCCGTCGACCTCCGGCTCATTGGATTCTTGCTGTTGCTCATCCGACGCTTTCCAGAAATCAACGCCGAATGTTGGTAATGATTCGAGCTTGGCAATGACTTCTTCGTCATTGGTCTCGAACTGACCATCGACGAACTGGGCATACTTGCCCGCAACATCGCCGACTTTCATACCGCCCTCAAATGTCGGCACTGCCGGTTTGAGAACGATTCTTAGGGATTTGATGTGGGAATTAAATTTAGCCATAGATGTGAATGATTAATTTGTAATTGCTGGCTTCCGCTCTTACTCCTGGCTTCCATGAGTGAAAGCCAGCGAGTCAGAGCAGAGCCGTTGATCCGATTAGGCGACGCCCTTCAAAAGTGCATTCTTCTCGAAATTGCACCTCTGCAAACCGGCTTCGGACTTGTACTGATCGACTTCCTCGTCAGCGTCATTGTCTTGGATGTTGGTTTCGAGCATGGTGTCTCGGCCATTCAATGGACAATGCTTGAGCGTAGAAAGATCGACCACCACGCCCATACCGGCGTACTGGTTGTCGAACATCGGGTGGCGAACAATGTTCAGCGTGCCGAATGACGATTGGAACTTGCGGATTTCAACGCCGTAAGTTTTATCGCTCGGTACGATGTACATCTTGGAAGTTGCAAAGCCCTCCAGGTAGCCAAGTACGGTATTTCCGCAGAAGAAATACTTTTCGGACGAGCCGTACTTAAAGGCATAGTTCTGCAAGAACGATCGGAACTCCGGCTCGGTGAGAGACGAAGCGGCTTCGTCTTGCACGTTGCCAGCGGCGATAATCGCCTCAAGAATGCCACCGGTGAGACGCAATGGTTTGCCATCTGGACCGGTAACTTCTTTCTTTTCACCAAACCAATATGCGCGCTCGATCTTCTTGGCTTGTTCGATACCGTGCTTTGCACGCAGGTACTTCAAGTCCGCACCGGGGTTGCCGGATGGATAAAGCTTTGAGGCATTTTCGGTTTGGGTGACCCCGAACTTCGTTTTGAAGATTTGGGTAAAGTTGGTGACCTTTACGAGTTTGGTCGTATTGGAATCACCAGACTTTGATCCTTCTTCAAACGCAGGGCCGATGACCAAGAGCCAGTCGTTATCGTTGATAGCGGCGGCCGCAGTCGCACCGGCTCCACGGGTAACCGTGAGAGTTTGGGTCGAATAGTCGACTGCTGTAACGCGCATGATTTCACCGGTTCGAGTGTTTTTAATCAGATCGAACTTGGTGAAGATGGCGGCACTGGGGTTGTCCACGACGAGAGCAGTGGCACCGGATGAATATCCAGCACCATTGTTGATCTGCGCCCAGACACCGGAATACTGGTCCTCATATTCCATGAATTCCGGGTTGTACACGGTTCTCTTTTGGAGAGCCATGCCCTTGAACTTGCCGCCGCCGTCACCGATCTTTCCGATTTGGGTCAAGAAAGCCGTAAGCGGAGACTCGCCAGGTTCAAGGAGGAAAATTTTGTCATCGACATCGGGGATACGCTGGGATTGTTCAATCGTCAGCGTATTTCTCGATCCGATGATGTGGGTTGGTTCTGCCATAGGTTGTAGTTGTTACAGGCCAGCAACCGCTTACGAGACCTCGAATCCAATAAGGGTTACCGGACTTTATTTGGGTTGATACTTGAGCCCACAAGATCATCAAAGGGACTGTCTTGTGGTGTGTCGCCTTTGTTGGCCGGTTGGCCACCGCCGACACCCGACGCATTTTCACGCTCGAGATTTTTAACCTCTTCTTTTTTAAGAGCTTCATCGGCCGCTTTCTTTGCTTGCGAATCCTTTGTGATCGAATCGTAAGCCAGTTGAAGCGTCCGAGCGTTGAATGGGAGTTTTTCTTTCTCGATAACATCGAGCACCTTGTGTCCGATTTCGGGATCTTTGAAATCCTCGTGATCGGCAATCCATTTGTCGATCTCGGTCTTGGTTTTTGCTTTCGTCTCCCGTTCTTCCAGCTTCTTATCAAGCAGGGCTTCAATATCGGGCTCGTCCTTTGTGGGATCCGCACCCTCGCCAGCTTTCATTGCTTCGGCAAGAGCCGCTTTGAGTTGTTCTGCGAGTTGTGGTTGCTTGGTCAACGCTTTATCGAGGATTGAGAGAAACTGATCGTTTTTCTCATTAGAGGCTTTGAGCTCATTGAGTTCTTTGCCTTGCTCGATAATCTTGGTTTGGGCTTCGTCATAAGAGCGTCGTGCGTCATCTTCGCTCTTAAACTTTCCCCAAAAGGACTTATCGCCCTCGGGTTGTTTACCCTCGGGACTTCCGCCTTTATCGTTCGGCGTACCGCCGGATTGATCCTCGGGTTTCGAGGCGTCCGGTTTCTTGTCAGGTTGGTCTCCGCTCGGAGTGCCCGACGGAATTGCATTTACCGGTTGTTCCTTACCGACTGCATCGTCAAAAGACGGTGTCTCTGGCTTTGCATTCGGATCGGCGCCGGAATTGTTTTTGTTGTCCATAGGCTTTTTAGATAGCAGGATTGATCCTTTTTCTGACCGGCCTCACACGGTCATACTTTGGCGTCCAGCTATTAATTAAACCGAGCCCCTTTGCGGAGGCTCGGTTGGCTTCTCAAGATGTGGAAATCGCCAGAAATCCCATCTTAAGAGGCCAGCTGAACCTCTCAAAATTTTGGCGATTTCCTTTGAATTGTTGGATGTTATGTTGGTGCTTTCATAGTTTGTTCGTGGATGGTTTTAATTCGTAAGAGAATTACACCAAGACCTTCGGCTCGACCTTGATAAAACCGAATTTCATCAGCAGTGAGTTGTTTGTTGAGTAGCCATGTCTTGGTGATTTCAAGTTCGTTGGCAATAAGGTCAGACAATGCTTCAAAATACTTGGTCTCATACAAGTTGCTTATTGTCTCTTCGGTTGTTTTGTTTAATTCATTCATAAGTTTATTGCTTCATGGCACCGGCAAATGCCGCGCCCATTTCATTACCGGCCAATGGTTCGGCTGGTAGACCTGCTTCATTTGGATCTACAGCCGGAGCTTCGCCGGGCGGTAGTCCAGCACCGGGGCCCGGTGGGGTAGGAACAGGATTAACCGGTGCTGGTTTATTTTCCGAGATGTAGTTGTCAGGCTCCCATCCGTAATCTTCAAAGAGCTTCATTAGGATTTTGAATTTCTTAACCGAGTAGACCGTGCCAGTTTCGGGATCGGTCAGTTCGTTTACGTCTTTGATGAGCCCCCATAATTCCAAGTCCTTTGATTTGCGGAGTTCGGAGCTAGTGGCAAGGCTCGATGTGGATTCGAGCGACATTTCATATTCGTAAGCAAACAGTCCCTCGATATTCTCGGTTGTTTCGTTGATGAGACCGTGGCGTGCGAGAATGGCAATCGCCTTATCGGGCATGATTGATTTCTTCGTCCAGAATTGATTAATCATGCAGATCCAATGTTCAAAGTGCATGACATAGGAATTGCGGAGCATGATGAGGAAAAGTTTGACGCCCTCAAGCGTTGCTTCACGCATAAATGAAGCAACCGTTGCCGTTTGTTTTTTATCTTGTCCGGCGGTTGTCGTGTATTCATCAATGCCAACAGCAATTCGCATGGCTTCTTTGATGTGGCTTGGCTCAACGAACGCCGACGAATTTACATCTCCAAATTTGAGTTCTTTAACGGCATTCGGGTCATTCGTCCAAAGGATCCCAAGAGGTCGCACGGTAATGCTTGATTGCTTATAGCCGGGCAGTGCAACCGGAGCCGCGGCAATCATGCTGTGTATTCGCATGGTTACGGCGTCCACTCGTTGATTGGTTACCGAGTTTAAAAGTTCTTGGAGATGGTCAACCAGTTTTGGTATGCCCATCCAGTAAAAAGAGAACGGTCGGGGGAAGAAACCGGTGCGAGAATAGGGTTTTGTTTGGTGGTCGTACGGGTTATCGCTATCTTTGATTTCAATCGGTGTGCCATCCATCGGCAAGAATACGGTCATGTGGTCATCCACCCAACGCTCAACAACCTCAAATAATTTTTCATCGCTCGTTGGTAGTTGAACCGGATTGTTTGGATTGCCCTGTATTGGTGTTGAGGCCTTAGTTGGCTCTTTAATGCTTTTGCGGAGTTGAAGCAAAACCTCTTTCCGCACATAGGCATAATCCGTGGTGTCCCCACCAGACTTGATGACTTCGCCGTCTTTATCGACAAATTGATTCCATGTGTTTGCCGGTACATCCGAATATTGGGCTTTCATTTCATCCAGTGTGAGTACGTAGCGATGGAATACCGGAAAGTTGTCGGCCATCTTTTTCATCCTCGGATGAGGGTAGAAGTTATAAATGTCCACCGGATCGAAGTCAGGCCGAAAGACAACCTTGGATGTTTCTGTTCTGAAAACGAGACGCTTAATGTTATCGAGCAAGCCAATCTCTTTTTTACGTTTCTTTTTGGTTTCCTTACGCAGGAAGTCTTTGCCGATGGTCGTACCGCAGATAAAGACTTGGAGGAAATAATCAATCAAGTCATCCGACATGCCAATCTCCCAAAGCCACAAGATGAGATCTTTCATGGCTTCACTGTTCTTGCCCTCAAGTTTGAAGTCTGGAGTAATGCCAACGGTCTTTTGCAAAAAGGTTTTGATGTATGAAAAGACTTGAGGAATAAAGACATTGGATTGCCAGACCTCGCCATCGGTCGTTTGTTCTAGCTGTTCGGCGCGATCGCCGTTGTACGATGAAAATAGCTTATACGCCCGATCGAATTCGGGTTTGAAATAGTACATGAAGTTCTTTTTTGCTTCATCGTACTCGGTATTAAATTTTTGTAGTTGTTTGGTAGTGGCCATATTAGTAGAGCTTTATGGATCGACCTTTTCTTGGCATTGCGTCAGGCAATTCTTTTAATCCTTGCCATGAGAGCATTGCCGATATTAATGCGTCATCTTTTTGTCCGGTTTCGGCTCCCATGCCGTGCCGGTTAGATTCGCTGGTATGCACGAATGTCATCATTTGGCCTACCGTCGCTTGGCTTGAGAGGCCGATTTCCTCGTCTCGCAATCCGGCGATAAAGTCATCGACCATGAGAGGTTTGGTGGTATAGGTTGTCTTCCAGCCAAGCTCCTTTCGTTTGGTATTAGTGGCTTTATCGAATACGGTTCGCTGATAAATATTCGTGTATTCGCTTTTGAGCGCATTGATTACCGCTAATCCGTGATTGTTGATTTCAATGACGGCAAGTGCGTTATTGAACAGTTCAGCCGCTTGTTTTATTTTCTTGGCAAACAAGTCAGGTTGGATCTGCCCAATGTAGCTTCCGACTTCACGGCCGGTCATCTTGTCGATGATGGTCATCGTGGAATCGTCTTGCCCTATACCCTCGGATGGATCTGCACCCAAGCTATAGAAGTGTCGCGGGTTCGGCTCTTCATAGATCAGGATGTCATCAAGCTTTCTGATTGCCGGTCTTACGAATTTGGCTTGGGCTTCTATGTACTGCTTTGGAATGACTGCTTTGCTTGAAGCCACAAACGCTTCTTCGATGGTTGCTGGATACTCTTGTTTGAATTTCTCCGTGTCGCCACCGCAAAGGTTGTAGATTGCCCAACGTCGCCAGTTCAGTTGTTCAAGGGTGAGTTTGGCTTTGATCTTGAGATCCTTTTCGTATTCATCCAGTGATTCGGAAAACTTTATCTTTTCTTTATCACTGGTGAATTCCATGCTGTATTCAGGCATTAAGTGCCATGGTAGGAAGATGAGCTCGAATTCGCTTTTGCCAGCCAGCGCGTCTTGCACGGCTTTGTAAAAGTATTCGCCGTCTCCACCAAATCCATTTGCCGTTGATTCTAGGAATACCGATGTATTGGCTAGATTCGGGATGGCTTGCATGACCGAGAGCATGAGATCTTTCGCATTCTTCCAAAACGCTACTTCGGAGCCGTGGAAGTTATGGATCGTAAGACCTCGACCAATCTTTACCTTGTCAGCGGTGGCAATCACCATTCGGGACCGGAGGCCTGGGTCAGCCGTTCGGGATTTCTCCTCGGGGTTCTCAAATACCATTTGCTTTTTGTTGTCGTAGCGGCGCATGGGCTTCACATCCACCGGAAGCATGTCGTAGAACAATTTGCTCATCGCAAATATTGCTTCGGTTGATTCGGGCTCATGGGCAACGATAAGCGAGTTGGTATTTTCAAACCGCACCGTGCGCTCAAAGATCAGAGCTTCGCAAAGTGTTGATACACCTTCTTGTCTTGCTTTGAGTACGATCATACGAATGGGTTTACCTTGGGTTCGTAATTGCTTGATCCGTTTGTAGATTAGGGATTGAGCGGTATTTAGCTTTAAAAGAACTGCTTGCTGATCCTTGGTCTTTATGGACAGACACTCCTCGATGAATTCTTGCGGATCAGCGTCGCAACGCCTCAAGAATTCCATGAGTTGCTTAACCATCGGGTGGTTTGTCTCTTGCTTTCCGGAGTATCTGTTCATAATTTAGGCCGCTCCCAAATAAACCCTTGTGCTCGATAGTCTCTTTGGGACTACCAAGCTCACGGTCAAGGATTTCTTTGGAAGCACGAAATTTAACGCCGTCATCGGCACTACCCATAAGCGCAACAAGCATAGTCGCGGCAGTCTCAACATTCTTTTGCAAAATCCATTCTGCTTGTTGTTTTCTGATCTCATTTTGTTCATCACGAAATTTGTCATAGTCGTCTTTGAGTAATCCACCGAATGCAAACCATCCCTCAACCGTGTACACCGAAACCTTGAGCTTTTTGGCAATGACAGGATACGATTCGCCATTGTATTTGAGGCGGATCGCTTCTTGGTACTTTGCATTCTTTGTGTCGGTTCTTTTGCTCATTTGGTTGGGTGTTGTTGGGTTTTGTTGGGTTTATCACCCGACAAAAACCGCGAACAGATTTCAGCGATGGCCTCACCCTCGCTCATTTTGCTGGTGGAAATTACGGCACTGATTGCTTCGTCAATGACATTCTTGTGCGGATTCGTAACGTTGAAGTTTATAAGCGCAATCGTTTCTCGCTGACTGTTCACATCAACACTGACCTTGCCGACCTTTACGCCTTTTGTTTTGGCAAACTTGGTAACGGCGTCCACAAAGGCGTCAGCCGCCGCTTTCGGATCTTTATCGACAATGAAATTGAGGGTTACGGTATTCTCACGCTCGGCTTTCTTGAGTTCAGCCATTTTCTTTTCGATTTCATCTTTAACGAGATCGAGCGCATCTTTCACATTGATATCTTCCTCACCTAAACTTTGGGCGATGTCTTTGATCGAGTAGCCGTTTTGCGTGAGTTCATAGGCAAGCTTTCCGAGTTTGAGTTGTTGGTTTGAGCCGTGAATGTTATCAGTGAGGCCATATAGTTTTGCCTCATCTTCGTTTTTAAAATCATGTACGTTTGCTTCGATTTCCGTATTGCCAAGCTCACTCAAAACTTTCCATGTGTGGTAGCCGCCGACAATCACATAGCCACCTTTGACTTTCATGTTCGGCCAGACGCCAACTTGGATCGGCTTTGTTTGGCCGAACTTGGTGATCGCTTTTTTCAATGATGAAAATTGGCGCGCATTCATCTCGTTGGGATTCCAAGAGTTAGGAACGCACTCCTTGATCAGTAAAGTTTTAAGTTGTGTCTTGGTTTTTGTCATACGGTTACGATGAGATACTCGATGTTGTCTTTTTGGTCGCGGCCAACGGCGTTATTCATAATCCATTTGTGCTCAAGCATTTGGACTTCGGCCTTGCGGTGCTTCCTCACCATTTCAAGCAAACGCTCGGGCGTAATGCCGACATCTTTTTTATTTTGGCCAAGCGACACGATCCATTGGGGGATGTGGGTTGCGGCCGCAAACATCTTTTCCATAAACTCACTTGCTATGTCCTCGCGGTTAAATGCGCTCGGCTCATTGGCCAGCTTCTTACCGGCCAACACGTCTTCTAAAACCCCATACTCAACTTCGTAGGGATTAGAGCCAAGATAAGGAGGATCGAAATAAACAACATCACCTTGAACATCTTTGAGGAAATCGAGCACGTCTTTTTGGTGGATTTCATTGTTTTGATGGTTGTCGAAAATGCCATGATTAATTTGATCTTTTAATTTTCTCAAAGTAAGCATTGGATTTTGGATCATCCGGATATTTCGGGAAGCGTAGAGCCGAGAGCGGAGCGGCCGGTCAAACTTGCGAGCTTCGAGATCCTTGGTAACTCGGGTGTTGCTGAACTGGCCAAACTGTCTGCACGCAAGAATAAATTTAATCAGCAAGTGCAAAAGCAAATATCGCTTATTTTCATTCTCAACCGAGAGCGCGGCCGCCACGGCGTTATCAAGAAAATCGGCGGTCTTTGATACAAAGACTTTCGGGCAGTAGGTTTGGCGAATGAATCCGTTGTTTTTGCTTTGTACAAAGAGCCGGGCAAGGTCTTCGTCTTCGAGCGTTACCGAATTGTTGGCGATAATGGCACGGCCGATGATGTAGGACCGGAAAGCGATGTCGTTTGAAATAACTTTATATCCTTTTGCTTTTGCGTAGAGACTAACCGAGCCACCGCCAAGAAATGCGTCGATAAAAACTCCGTCAGTTTTTTTGATCGGCTTAAATATTTGCTTCACAAGCTTGCGCTTGCCGCCGAAATAACTTGGTAGTGATTGAAATTTGCTGAACATAAAATTAATTCAAATCTCTGACACCCGCGCATCCTCTGTAAATTTTTTTATGTACTCGGAACCCGTGAGCTCCGAGCAGTGTGAGGTCGATTACAGATTGCGGATGTCGACCTACGGGGTATCAGAGAGCTGACAACAACTGAAAACGAAAAGAGCTCGCGATCATGTACCACAAAATGTGATAACGGATCGCGAGCTCTTAAACTCGGAATACCTTTCAGGATGCCCCGTGAGGCATAAGCTATTCAGTTGTTAAATTCATTATAGCACCAATCAAAAAGTGAGAGCAAGAATGCTGGGTGTGCATAATTGCTTAAAGTGGTAAATCGTCGATGTCATATCCGAGTTCTTCGGCCCGGGCAAGTGCGTCATCCGGATCGCCGTTTACGAACTCATCGGCAAGATCTTCGAGCAAACTATCTTCATCGACTTCTTTGCGTATGGGATCTAATTCGGGGTCGTTGTCCATTTGAGTTATTGGCCAAATAAGCCATCTATGTGGACATTATGCCATATTATGAAGATTTTGGCTATAAAAAGCCTTGATTTCAGAGCTTTTCTGGCTTCCACAGGGGCTCTTGTTGCATTTACAGCTATAATCCGTTATAATCAGCTATATGCAATACAACGTTAAAAGTTAAGCCAAATAACAAAATCTATGGACGACATTATCAGAAAATTTGATCACCGCATAAAGAACCCCGATCCGCATATCGTGGCTCTTTTGGCAGAAATCGACGGGATCCGCGGCGAGTTTAAATCGGGCTTAAGAATGACGCCGCAGGCCATTACCAATCTCCGAAAGTCGACGCTGATTACGTCGGCCGGTGCTTCGACGCGTATTGAGGGTGCCAAATTGAATGATGAGGAAGTAGAAAAAATCATGCGTGGTCTAGCGGTCTCAAAATTTGCTGATCGCGATTCGCAAGAAGTACAGGGATATCTTGAGACGCTTCAAAATGTGTTCGATAGTTTCCAAAATCTACCGCTTCGGGAAAGTGTCATCACATCGCTTCACAAAGAGCTTCTCAAATACTCAAACAAGGACGACACTCATCGTGGCGACTACAAAAAGAAAGAGAACACGGTCGGTGTATTGGGACCAGATGGCAAAGTAGCTCAAATAATGTTCGAGACGACACCGGCATATCTCACGGCCAAGGAAATGCAGGAGCTTGTTGATTGGACCAGTGAGGCATTGGAAAAAAATCGCTTCCATCAGTTGCTTATCATCGCCAATTTTATTGTCGAGTTTTTGAAAATTCACCCATTCGAGGATGGTAATGGGCGTCTTTCTCGTGTCCTTACAAACCTTTTGCTTTTACGATCCGGCTACACATTCGTTCAATACGTCTCGCATGAGCAGATCGTTGAGCGACGCAAGGATGAGTACTACATCGCACTCCGCAAGTCCCAAGAAACTTTTAAAACTGACCATGACACTATCGCGCCATGGCTCAATTTCTTCCTTTCGGTTATTAAAGAGCAGGCAACAAAAGCTCTCTCATACTTGGAAGAAGAAAAGGTTGAGGACACGCTTTCTCCCAAGCAATATGAGGTATGGAAATATATCTCGGAAGTTGGAGAAACCGGACCCAGTGATGTTGTGAAAGCAACAGACATTGCCCTAGGTACGGTGCGTCAGGCACTGGATCGCTTGGTTGAATTGGGCAAGGTCAAACGCGTCGGCCGTGGTCGCGGTACGCGCTATATAAAAGTATAAATTAACTAAGGAAATCGCCTATGAAAAACGTTGAGCACAAAAATGACGATGGAAAACGATATCTCAAGAAATACGAGATTGTCGAAACCGATGTCGAGCTTCCGATCCAAGGTCAGGTGAAAGACCCGGAGGACTTGTATAAATTTTTAAAAGACTTAGAGGACGAAAATGTCTCTAAGGTTATTGGTGTTTATCTTGATGACAAAAATCTGTTCCTTGGACATCAGGTGTTTTTGGGATCCTCCCCCAAGAACTTTGACACTCAAATGCTTTGGCATTATTTCTCACTTTTCCTTGCCAAGAAATTTATTATCTTGCTGAATCATCCGGGCTCGAATGATCCCACACCGGACGAGGCAGATACAAAACTTATGCGAGCACTGCAAGCAGATTCGCAAGTTTTGTCGTTCAAGCCATTCTTTGGAGATTTTATTATTGTGGCCAAAAAGTCTTATTTCAGTATGGCAACGAATGATGGCTCTGCATGTCATTGCGGCCATCAAGAATATATTTAAAATCTATGAAAAAGAATTTATCAAAATTGCAAAAGGTAGATTTAAGAGATGTCTGGGGACACGAGGCTATTGATTTTACAACTTGGCTCGCACAACAGGAAAATTTAGATTTATTGAGCGAAGAAATCGGCGTTGATATAAAGCTCACTAAAGTTGAGGCAAGCGTTGGTAGTTTCAAGGTTGATATTTTGGCCGAAGAAGAAAGCTCCGGCCGAAAAATTATCATTGAAAATCAGCTTGAGGATACAAACCATGATCATCTTGGCAAAATCATTACTTACGCTTCCGGCTACGACGCAGAAATAATTATTTGGGTAGTTCGCGACACAAGAGATGAACACCAACGCGCAATCGAATGGCTAAATGAGCACACTGACGAAAAGACGCTTTTCTTCTTAATCAAGGTGGAGTTGTGGCAAATTGAGGGTTCAAATCCCGCGCCGAAGTTTGAGATCATGGTTAGTCCGAACGAATGGGCAAAAGCGTTTAAGGCAAGCCCAGCAGGAAGTGGTGAATTGACGGACACAAAACTTCAACAGCTTGATTTTTGGACTAAGTTCAAGGATTACGTCAAAAATCGAGATTCGCGAGCCAATTTCGGACGCTCGCCTCGCGCCCAACATTGGTTCAATGTCAGCATGGGCAGTTCTGACGCTCACGTTGCGCTTACAGTGGACACTCGAAAAAATCTGCTCGGTTGCGAAATCTACATCAACCGGAACAAAGATTTATTCCACTTCTTGCAAGAACGACAAGCAGAGATAGAAAAAGAAATCGGCGAGCCGATGGAGTTTGTGGACGCGCCGATTGCTTCACGTATCAAAATTAAGAAAGAAGTACCGGATATCTTCAAGCCGAATGAAACGCAAAATAACTTCTCGTGGCTTTATGAGAAAACAGTGTTGTTCCAAAAAGTTTTTGGGCGACATTTCCGTGAATTTAAGAAATAAAAGCTATGCAACTATCAGATAGTGAAAAACGAGATATAAAAAAGTTTTTGGAAGCCGACAAGCCGTTGCCGGAAAAGTATCGCTTCCTGCTTTTTGAAGATAAACGAGAGATCGAGCTTGTTTGGAGTGATAAGACAAACGACGTTACCAATGTTGTCTTACCATTCCAAGTGATCGAGCAGGTTGATGAGCCACGCAACGAAAAAGAGACTAAGCTTCAGCGTACACTTTTCGATATTGATACGCGTGGTCGCCAGCTCAAGGGTTGGACTAATAAGCTCATTTGGGGCGATAACAAACTTATTCTTGCAAGCTTAAAGAACGGACCTCTCCGCCAAGAAATTCAGGCGCAAGGCGGTATCAAACTGGTTTATATTGATCCGCCATTTGATGTCGGTGCAGACTTCTCAATGAACATTGAAATTGGTGATGAGGAATTTACTAAAAAACCAAACGTGCTTGAAGAGTTGGCGTATCGGGACACATGGGGCAAGGGTGCTGATAGCTTTGTTGCCATGATCTATGAGCGATTGTCATTAATTCGTGATCTGCTGGCCGAAGATGGGTGTGTTTATGTGCATTGCGACTATCGTCTTACACACTACATTCGCACGGTTATGGATGAATTGTTTGATAAGAGCCGATTCCTTAATGAGATTATTTGGCAGGGTGCCGTTGGTGATACCTCGGCAAAGAATAAAAAATATATCAAATCGCACGATACGATTTTCTTATACTCGAAATCTGATTCCTACATTTGGAACGATGTTTTTCAGGCGTACGGTGAGGCAAGCAACAAGCTTTATAAATATTCGGATGAAAAAGGTACATATCGTCTAGTGCCGATTGATAACCCAGGTGGAGGCGGTTATGTATATAGTTTTGGAAAAGGAGAAAAAGCACCAGCGAATGGATATCGTATGCCAAAATCGACCGCTGATGAATGGCTAAAAGAGGGTATCTTAATCGTTGAAGCCGGAAAAGTTCCTAGCAGAAAGCAATACATGAATGAGAGCGGCGTTCGATGTAAGGATGTATGGGACGATATCTCATCCTCGGTCTCTAAAGAGTATCCGACACAAAAACCCGAAGCGTTGCTCGAAAGAATTATAAAGGCCTCCTCAAACGAGGGTGATATTGTGGCCGACTTCTTTGCCGGTTCCGGCACTACTTTGGCAGTTGCAGAAAAGCTTGGCCGTAAATGGATCGGGAGCGATATCGGCAAGTTCGGTATTCACACAACTCGCAAGCGCATGATCGGCGTACAGCGGCAACTCAAAAAAGAGGGCAAGGATTTTAGAGCATTCGAGATCCTTAACCTTGGCAAATACGAACGCCAGCATTACATCGGTGTTAATCCCGATCTACGCGAAGAAGATAGACAAAAGCAACTCGCCAAAAAAGAGAAAGATTTTGTCTCGCTTGTGCTTTCCGCTTATAAGGCAGAATCGTTTGATGGTTTCAAGACTTTCCATGGCAAGAAAAATTCTCGATTGGTTGCCATCGGACCTATTAATTTGCCGCTATCACGATTATTCGTTGAGGCGGTGATTAAAGAAAGTATCGAAAAGCAGATTACGAAAGTTGATATCCTCGCCTTTGAGTTCGAGATGGGTCTATTCCCCAACATCCAAGAGGAAGCAAAGAGTAAGGGCATTGATCTTGCGCTCAAATACATTCCCCGAGATGTGTTCGATAAACGCGCCATCGAAAAGAATCAGGTTGTATTCCACGATGTCTCGTACATCGAGGTTAAACCGATCGTGAAAAAAGGATCGGTATCCATCGAGCTTACTGATTTCTCGGTGTTCTACAATCAGGACTCAATAAAAGAAGTTGAGGAAAATTTGAAAGCTGGCGGTAAAAAGCTGATCGTTGAAAATGGCCAGATTATCAAGGTAGCCAAGGACAAGGACGGCATTCTTACTCGGGAGCTTCTTACAAAGAAATGGACGGATTGGATCGACTATTGGGCAATCGACTTTAATTTCGAGAGCAAGAAAGAAATTATCCGAATAAAAAATGAGGCCGGAGACTTTGAGGAAGTATGGACCGGTAGCTATGTATTTGAGAACGAGTGGCAATCATTCCGCACCAAAAAAGACCGTGGCCTCGAAATGACCAGTACCCCCCGAGAGATGGAGAAAGGCAAACGGAAAATTGCGATCAAGGTCGTAGATATATTCGGCAATGACACTATGAAAGTGATCGACGTAACAGTATAAATTTATGGCACTACATCAAAAATTTCCTACATCTCCCTACGACATTCTTGATCCAGCAATTCGCTGGTTTCCTGCCGATGAAAATCTAAGAGAAAAGGGGTATGAAAAATTACTCCCCCCGCTTGTTGCCGAACTCCGCAAAAAAGTTAAGGACTGGCGGTTGTCTGACTATGAGGGCGCGAGTGATACAAGCCGCGCATTATTGAAGTGGTGGTTTTTAACCGATCATCCAATACAAACCCCCACCGGTGAGACCATTTCTTTTAAATATTATTTTGCCCAGCGTGAGGCCGTGGAAACCGTTATCTGGCTGTATGAAGTTGCCAAGGCCCGGGATAAATATGACTTAATTCGTTTTGATGTATCTGGTGCGGTATCACCGGCCATGTTCGATGAAGCATGGACGCGCTACGTGGTAAAGATGGCCACTGGCTCGGGCAAGACAAAGGTGCTCTCTCTTATTTTGGCTTGGAGCTACTTTCATAAACTCTACGAAGCCGATTCTCAACTCGCTCGTAACTTCTTGCTAATCACCCCCAACATCATCGTCCTCGATCGTATTCGCACCGACTTCGACGGTCTTAAAATTTTCTTTGATGACCCAGTACTCCCCGACAATGGATATCAGGGTCAGGATTGGCGCAATGATTTTCAAATGACGCTCCATGTTCAGGATGAGATCGGGGCTGTACAAAAAACCGGCAATATCTTTTTGACAAACATTCATCGGGTATACGAGGGGGCTGTTGAATCCGCAAGCTTTGATGATCCGGATACTACAAATTACTTTCTAGGCAAAAAACCAATCGGTAGCACAAATGAATCTAAGCTGGACGTAGGCGATATTGTTCGGAACGTGGACGAGCTTATTGTTTTAAACGATGAGGCGCACCACATTCACGATCCACGTTTGGCATGGTTTAAGGCAATCGAGGATATTCATAATCGGCTCAAAATGAAAGGTGGTCAGCTTTCTTTGCAAATTGATGTTACCGCTACCCCGAAACACACTAATGGTTCTATTTTTGTCCAAACGGTAAGCGATTACCCATTGGTAGAGGCCATTCACCAAAACGTGGTTAAGCACCCTGTACTTCCGGATTCCGCTAGCCGCGCAAAACTACAGGAGCACAAGACCTCCGACTTTACCGAGAAATATAAGGACTATATCCACCTCGGTTATTTGGAATGGAAAAAAGTATACGATGAGCATATCAAGCTCGGCAAAAAATCGGTTTTGTTTGTAATGACCGATGACACCAAGAATTGCGACGAGGTTGCCAAGTATCTCGAAAATACTTATGCCGATCTCAAAGGTGGAGTGCTCGTTATTCATACCAAAGACAACGGTGAAATATCGGAAAGCGTGAGTGGTAAAAAAGAAGAAGAACTTAAACAGTTGAGGCATGACGCCAATGCTATTGATCGTCTCGATAGTCCGCACAAAGTTATTGTCTCGGTTTTAATGCTTAAAGAGGGTTGGGATGTTCGGAACGTAACGACCATCGTTGGTCTACGTGCTTATAGCTCTAAAAGCAATATTCTCCCCGAACAAACACTCGGTCGTGGTTTGCGCCGCATGTACCGTGATCCCGAACTCCCGGAGATGGTAAGCGTTGTCGGTACAGACGCATTTATGGATTTTGTGGAATCTATCAAAAGTGAGGGCGTTGAGCTTGAACATCGCAAAATGGGAGAGGGCACGGGACCCAAAGCTCCTTTGGTTGTTGAAGTTGATCGGGAAAATATGAAAAAGGATATTGAAAAGCTGGAGATCGAGATTCCCGTGCTCACTCCGCGTATCTACCGTGAGTATAAAAATCTTTCCGATCTAAATGTGGGAAAGTTTGACCACCAAAAGATTGCGCTCAAAGAATTTACTGACGAGGAAAAGCGAGAGATCGTCTTTAGAGACATTACCAGTGGCGATATAACTCACAAAACCGAACTCGATAGCAATTTTATTCCGAACTATCAAAGTGTGATCGGCTACTTTACGCAGATCATTATGAAAGAGCTTCGATTAGTTTCTGGCTACGATGTGCTTTATGGGAAAGTCAAAGAGTTCATTCAAGACCATCTGTTTAACAAGTCTATTGAGCTAGAGAATCTTAACTCGCTTCGCAATCTCTCGGAGATTGAAGTATCGCGAACGATAATTGAGACATTTAAAAAAGAGATAAATAGTCTTACGGTTTTAGACAAAGGAGAAGCCGAGATCCGAGACTATATCAAGATCAGTAAGAGCCGACCTTTCGTGGTAAAGGATCAGGGTTATATCGTCCCGAAAAAGAGCGTCTTCAACAAAATTATTGGCGATAGCCACTTTGAGTTGGAGTTTGTTAGCTTCCTTGAGAATTGTGAGGATATTGTCTCGTACGTGAAAAACTATTTTGCCGTCCACTTCAAAATTGACTACCGCAATGCCAATGGAAGTATCTCCGATTACTATCCGGACTTCATTGTAAAAGTATCGCAAAAAGAATATTACGTGATCGAAACCAAGGGTCGGGAGGATTTGGATGACGTTGAGAAAATCAAACGCCTGGCGCAGTGGTGCGACGATGTGAACGCCAATCAAAAAGGTGCCACCTATCGTATGCTTTATATCAAGCAAGAAGATTGGGAAGCCCAACAACAAAAACCCCGCAACTTTAGCGAGGTGATCCGTGGGTGGAATAAATAAATTTATGAAAAATCTTTTGTATAAAACTAGCCGTGGTCAATACATACTGGGAGATTCCCAGAAGCTTATTGAAAACGGATCGCTCGATGATTTCAAAAACAAAGTCCAACTGATTTTGTTCTCCCCACCATTTCCTTTAAACGCAAAAAAGAAGTATGGAAATAAGCTCGGCGATGAATACAAAAAATGGCTTTCGGATCTTGCACCGCTATTCACAAAATTACTCAAGAAAGATGGCTCAATAGTGGTAGAGCTTGGCAATGCGTGGGAGCATGGGCGGCCGGTACAGGCTCTCTTGTCTCTCGAATCCTTGATTGCATTCCTAAACAATCCAAAAGCTGATTTACGCCTATGTCAGGAGTTCATTTGCTATAACCCATCTCGATTGCCGTCTCCGGCTCAATGGGTTACGGTCAATCGGATCCGCACAATCGACAGCTACACGCATGTTTGGTGGATGTCCAAATCGGATTACCCGAAAGCAGACAACAGGCGCGTACTTCGGCCATATAGCAAAAGCATGTTGCAACTCTTAAAACGAAAAAAATACAACTCCGGTCGCAGACCATCCGAGCATACCATCAGCGAGAAAAGTTTTTTGACCGACAACAAAGGTAGCATTATGCACAACGTGCTTGAGCTTGAGCAGATGGATCAGGAAAGAGATCTACGGCTTCCTCAAAACATGTTCAGCTTTGCAAATACAAACTCCAATGACTTTTTTTCAAATGAATGTCGCCGGAAAAATATACCAATACATCCGGCAAGAATGCCTACCGCATTAGCATCGTTTTTTATAGAATTCTTGACCGAGCCCGATGATCTGGTCTTTGATCCCTTCGCTGGGACAAATACCACCGGCTATTGTGCAGAGAAATTAGGTAGACGATGGTTAGCAGTAGAGATTGATAAGAAGTACGGGAAACAGTCGATTATCAGATTCAAGGAACCCAAATTAACCAAAACACTAACCATCAAAAAAATATGAGCACTAAAGATGTAATAAAAGAATTAGCTTCAGTCGATATCTTCAAGGAGACGAAAACCGCCGACGCTCTCATCGGTAGGCCGTTCTATTTGGATTATGAGAAAGCGTGCGTGCTAGTACCGGACGCATGGAAACAGAAAGTCGGGGGCATTCCGCAAGGTACTTTTCTCTTGGCGTTTTACGAGAATGAGGAAAACGTATCAGAAGCACTGCTCTTGCGCGCACTCTCCCCAAAGGCATTGCCAACAGATAACGAAGTTACGAGCTCAATGATCGAATACTACAAGGACAACCTAAAAACTTCCGGCAAAGGAAGCCAGCTTGATGACTACACACGTTACCATTTCAGCTTTTCTGGTTTGGAGTGTCGAATTTTGGGAACGTTCTACAAAGACAAAAGCGGCCAAACAATCTTTGGTGCGGACCTTGAGAACTTTTACAGTGCCCACAATTACAGCGTCTATAAGCCATCAGGCAAAGTGCTTGAAAAGATCGTAAATTATCGGGATCTTGCGGAAGTCGCCGGAGGCGTAAGCGACGTGCGAGTTGGACATGTACGCTACAGCTCCAGTCTTAGATTCCAAGATGGCAGTGATGAAGTGCCGGTATATATAAGCCCCAAAGACTTCATCGGCAAGCGTACCGCTCTATTTGGTATGACGAGAACCGGTAAATCAAATACCGTTAAGAAAATCATTGAGGCGACTGTTGAGATCAGCGACAAGGCCAAGAAAGAATCGGGCGGAAAAGCGCAGACTGATACCGATCCTTTCTCCAAGACCGGCCTACCGAAACTACCGATTGGTCAGATCATCTTCGACATCAATGGTGAATACGCCAATCCGAACATGCAAGATGAGGGTACGGCAATCTTCGATCTCTTTAAGGACCGGGTGATACGCTACAGCGTTTTACCAAAGACCGGCTTCAAGGTGATGAAGGTAAATTTTTACAACGACCTTTATACTGGCTTTGAGTTGATTGCTTCCTCTCTCGCTGAAAAAGAGGGTGATTATGTAGCCAGCTTTAGAGAAGTTGATTTTACAGAGCCCGAGGATCCGAAAGATGTAAGCGCAGTAACTCGCTTTAATCGGAAGAAAGCGGCGTATTTCTGCTGTCTCTACAAAGCCGGTTTCAAAGTGCCAGCGAATTTCAAGGTTACCTTCAAGGGCAATAAAGACCTCAACCAGATCGTTCAGGCCGAGGGTAAGATTGACCCGTCCACCGGTATCACCTTAGAGGAAGCAACCAACTGGTTTACTGGAATCTGGGACAATTACGACAATGAGTACTTTGATAAGTACAAGCGCGAAAACGGCCACGAATGGGCTGATGAGGACCTAAAGGCCTTGTTGATGTTCCTTACTCGTAAGCGCACACCGGGCAAAGCGGCTAATATCAGCGGCTACCAAAAGCTACGCCCAATGATCGGCTTGCACACTGATACCGTCGATAAGCCATTCTCGCTTGAAATCATCGGGGCCCTACGCGATGGCAAGATTATTATCATTGACCTCTCACAAGGCAACCCCGAAGTTCAAGAGCTATTTTCGGGTCAGATATGTGAAAAGATTTTTGCCGACGCAATGCAAAACTTCACATCGACAAGCCCGAATAACTTTATCCAGTTCTACTTTGAAGAAGCTCACAACCTCTTCCCGAAAGGAAACAACACGGATCTTACGCAAATCTATAACCGCTTGGCCAAAGAGGGTGCAAAGCTCAACCTCGGTCTCATTTACGCTACGCAAGAAGTTAGCTCCATCAGCTCCAACATTCTCAAAAACACGCAAAATTGGTTTATCGCGCACCTCAATAACGAGGATGAGCTAAAGGAGTTGAGAAAGTACTATGACTTCACGGACTTTACGACTGGCTTAACGCGATTCAGTCCGGCAAAGGATAAAGGTTTTGTGAGAATGAAAACATACTCAAATCCTTTCGTTGTGCCGGTTCAAATCGACAGGTTCACGGCAAAAAAATAATCTATGTCTTACTCAAGCAAAGACGGTCGCAGACCGAACGAATACGCAAGCAAATCATCGCATGGATACATTATTCGAGATCCGGAAGTCTCGGAGTTTTTGGATAAATGCAATTTGCCAAAGGCCGCCGAGGATGTAGATGTACCGACAAATTTGCAGTTCACCTTAGAGCCACTAGAGAACAATCCAATAAAACATATTGTGGCGGTGGATGGTGGTCGTTCGGAAGTCTTTGTTAAACAAGATTTTCCATCTTCAACCCTTACGTTTTTCCAATTTGGTGCGTTGATCTTCAAAACCGAGGATCTGGAAGCCATATCAAAAAAGACGTTTATCGACCCCGAGGATATCGCCAAGCTCAATACAATTCAAAGATACAAACTGACTTTGCCGACAAAGAACATTTTATTAAAAGAGGCCTCTTCTTTTAAAGAATCTTTTAGGAAAACATTATTTGATTTTTTCGTAAAAGGATCAGGCGGCGAAACATTTGCAGAAACACTACGATGGCTCGTCTTCCAAGAATACGATACGCCGCTTGATGAGTATGTTCTTGCAAGCTGTCCTCATTGCGGACAAAGAGACGTGCCACTTGGCACAAAAACCAAAAAAGCTGATTTCACTTTCCAATGCCCTAACTGCAAAGAGGAAATATATCTCACAGATATTTTTAGGTTGCATGAGGCCATTGATGACGAGATAGGCGCAGGCGGCGTTCTTGGCTATGTAACGGTGCTCGTAGAGCAGATTATTATCGTCCACCTCATCAAGGCCATACTTGAGACCAAACCAGCAATTCTTAGCGAAACACTTTTCATCAAAGATGGACCTTTGGCATTTTTTGGACAAACCGCCAACATGCAAAAGCCGTTGCGAAATTTGACCAACTTTCTTATCGAAAAGCACAATCTATTTTTGGCAGGGCTAGAGAAAAGCGGACCCTTTGTAGAACATGCAGACGAGATCGGTAAGAAACTGAAGCCGGGCACGGTATTGCTTTTGAACAATGATTATATTTATAGATACATTTTGCCCGGTAAGGCTGATCCAAGTGCACCCTATGCTCGCAGTTCTTACTACAGTGCAAAGATGATATTCAAATCAATGGATGAAAAAATCTACGTGGTAACCGTTCCAACAAAAAATGCCGACGTGGTTTTGAAACCTCAAAAGAGTGATTTTAAAAATATTGATGTCATCTTAAGCAATATTCAAAAGTTGCGTTGCGATATGTACGACAACGCGCTTTTCCCCGTGGCTCTCGCAAACAAATTGGTTTCTTTGGCCGATCATCCGAGTTCGGCGATTCTTGAAAAGTTTGCAAAGACGACTATCAGTAAGTCAACCACGTATCGCATATAGCTATGTCAGAGTACTACACACCACAAAGAGTTAGAGGTTTATATGATCCGGCTTCATCGGAGCCCTTTAAATTATCTCGCTCCAAGATCGAGCTCTTTTTAGATTGCCCTCGCTGTTTTTATTATGATCGTAAGCTTGGCGTCGGTCGGCCACCGGGCTTTCCATTCGCACTGAACTCGGCCGTAGACCATCTTTTGAAATTGGAGTTTGATATCCACCGATTAAATGGTACGAAGCACGCCTTGATTGAAAAGTACGGCGTGGACGCACGGCCAGTGCCGCATGAGGACTTAGAAAAGTGGCGGCACAATTTTACCGGCATTCAATGTTTGCATGAGGCAACAAATTTTTTAGTGTATGGCGCGATAGATGATCTTTGGCAAAATTCGCAGGGCGAATATATTGTCGTTGATTATAAAAGTACTGCTAAGAGCGAGGACATTACGGAATTGAATAAAGAGTGGCAGAACAGCTATAAGCGGCAAATGGAAGTGTATCAGTGGCTACTCCGCCAGCGCGGCCATAAAGTCTCCGATACCGGTTATTTTGTGTATTGTAATGGCCAAACTGATCGCAAGGCGTTTGATGGAAAACTTGAATTTGAATTGACGCTCATTCCATACAAAGGCGACGACTCTTGGGTGGAAAAGGCAATCATCGACGCTCACCGGTGTCTCAATCAAAGCGAGATCCCTACGGGCAAGCCAGATTGTGATTATTGCCGTTATGTTGAGGCAATCTGTAAGTATCAGTAGAAATAAGGCCAAAACGCGCCACAGAGGCAAATATAAGGCAAAAAGGGGCTTTCAAAGAGCTCCTTTTTGCTTCTATCTTTCAAATAGCTTGTCAGGTTAGTAGGTCGGTAATATTGTCCATGCTTTCCATTACTCGGTGGAGAATGGGCGGCAAGTACAACACAAGAAGCAACACAACGAGGTGTGTACCCGGACCCGTCTTCTTTGGCTTTTGCTCATCGTGTACGGCGATGAGTATTATCTCAAGCTTATGCTTGACGATAACTTTCACCGACTTATTGCAATGTGGGCAACGCGTAGAGAATGAGGCCTCGGAATTAAACACACCATCCTTGAAGATGATCTTGGTGCAGTGAGGGCAATTTGCGACGTTTGGTTGTTCCCCCTTGTCCATAGTTTTTTGTTTCCGTAGGTTCTCTGTTGCCAATCCGGCGAGAGCTTTAAAATAGTGTTGTTCTTTCGGGATCCGGCTTCAGATATCCTCGAGCATGTGTTATTGAATAATTCTTATCGCCCGAGGTTCGACCACTTCCCGGGCGGTTAAGGGCAATTAGGTGTCATCCATTGCCGTTCGCTTAGGGCTAGTCATCGACATTTTTTCAATGAGCTTTGACTTGAGTTCGTTTAAGTTATCCCCAGTTTTTTCACCGCGTGCGTAATTCTTTTTAATTAAATCTTTTTCTTTATTCTTGTTAGTGGTTCCCATAGACCGATCTGACCGGTCTGTATGACCGATGTGCCGGTCTGACTGACCGATCTCTTTTGAGTTCGGTCTATATGACCTATCTAGTTTTAAAAGGAAATAAACGTTGTGATAGCGACGGCGGCTCTTACGGATGATCCCGAGTTTGATGAGATCACGGATTCCTCGTTGGACACTCGAAATACTTGCGCCTATTTTGTTGGCAATGTGCTGGTGCGATGGAAAACAAAAACCCTCCTGGTTAGCATGTGCCGCCAGGCAGTTGTAAATCGCGATGCCGATTGGTTTGAGTTTGTCGCCATATTCATCAAGAAGCACTTTGCTAACCCAATACCAATCGCCATTTCGTAAATCTCTAACTTTTATTTTTTCATCTGACATGGCCAAGCTAATTAAGGCGGTGGTCGACCTAGACCGCGCCTTATCGCTCCTCTCACGTCTGGCGCCATTGAGGGGAGAGTAAGGGGCTGTCTACCACTCCCGAGCTTTACGCAAAGCTCGGTCAATGTTGTCCATCGCTCGGCAGAAGTCCCTTCGCAGGATCGGATTTTCAAGTTCGCGAATGTTGAAGTTACGCAGGAGGCTTTCCCTCCTCGCCAAGAGTTCCGCCCTCATCGGCGGCTTCTTCGTTATCCGGCTCCACATCTTCCGGATAAGTCTCTTGATCAGGATTTTCGTTGTCATACTTTTTGATGTGATCTAAGTGCTCCAAAAGCATGAATGCCATGCGCTTGAAGCCAGCATGGACACGCCAAACCTCTTGCTTGGTCGGCTCACGGCCGAGAACATCGGCGAGTGCGCCTTTCGTAAGCTCCAAAAGAGCTTCCTCGTCCTTTGTTGGTGTTGACATGTAGTGCGGTTCATAAAGTGACCTCACACTTATTGATCCGACTTTGCCCTCCGCTACGGCAGAAAGATCTCCTCTACCGTTGCGCCCAGCGCGAGGGCGATTCGCTGGGCAGTTTCGAGATTCGGCCGCTTGCGACCGGTCTCATATCGGCTGATCGCAGTGTTGTGCCGAAAACCAAGAATTCGGGCGAGCTGATATTGCGTCAGCCCTTTCTTGATCCGGAGATCTCTAAGCCGTATGTTTGTTGGTGTTTTATTCATAGTGTTTAGCTAATAGACCTCTATAGTCATATTAAGCAATTTTGCTTAACTTGTCCATAATCTGACTTGTGGATAAGCAAAGTTGCTTAATATTCACAAATTTGCTATCATTACCTCAATAGGTCGTAGGGCAAGAATTAAGCAAAACCAACAAATATGTCATTTGGCACATACTTAAAAAAGCAAAGAGAATCGAATAATTGGACTATAAAAGAGCTGGCCGACCGGCTCGGTTTTTCTTCGAGCTATATAAGCCAGCTGGAGACGGGGGCCCGGGTGCCATCTCAAAAACAGCTGGCTTCTTTGGCAAAGGCGTACCAACTCCCCGAAGAAGAAGTGAAGCGACAATGGACCGAGGGCAAGATCCAACAGGTCAGCAAAGACAGTGATTATAAATTCAACATCAAAGATGTTGGCGAAAAGCGCGTGCATGAAGCCACGAGCAAACTTGAGCAAGGACTTGAGGAATTGAAAAAGACTTTTTCTACCGACGGCCACTACAGGTTGCCGGTGTTGGTCGCAATTCCGATTGATAATCTTGATGAGCATTTGGATCGGACGACTGATTTTGTTTTGCTCCCCAAAGACGGTCTGCCATCCGGCCATCGGGTGTTCGGTTTTCGGGTAAATGGGCTCACATTACCCGACGCTGGTATCGTCACCGGAGACTTGATCGTTCTCGACGCGGACGCCGAAGTAAAAAATGGAGATATTGTCATCATGGTAACGCCCGACGGACCAGTGATGACGTACTACCACGAACGGGGCGAATATCTTGAGCTCCGGCCGGAGACGGAAGGCTTTAAAAAGACCTACCATCTCAAGGAGAGCAAGATGATAGGTCGGCTCGTTTACCACATAAAGAAGTATTAGCGAAACAGGGCTCTCGAAAGGGAGCCCTGCCGTTATTTTAAAGAGATATGGGTAAAAGAAAGGTCAAGAAAAAATTAATAAATAATAAAAAATCGTTAAAGAATTTATAAACTACTATGACAAACTACTTAATCTACGGCCGTGTTTCCACCTCTCGTCAGGCCGAACGAGAATTGAGTATACCGGCGCAAGTCAAAGCGTGCCAGAAATACGGCATGGATCGTCATTGGACGCTTGCGCCGGATGGTATCTACGAAGAAAAGGGTGAATCGGCGCGCACTACTGAACGCCCACAACTTCAAAAAATGCTTCATCGGGCAAAGACCGATAACAAGATCGACGTGATCTTAATGCACAAGCTTGATCGCATGTGCCGCAATGTTGCTGACTATGCGGCGATCAAGATGATGTTAAAGAAACACGACGTCCGGCTCATCTCGGTGGTAGAGCAATTTGATGAATCGTTTTCCGGAGAGCTGGTTGAAAACATCATGTCGTCGATTGCTCAATGGACATCGCAAAATATCAGCTGGGAGGTCAGGAAAGGCCTTAAAGAGGCCGTGGAGCGAGGTAGGTTCCCGGGTGTGGCTCCTCTCGGGTATTTGAACGACAAAAAGAGTAAGTCGCTGATAGTCGATAATATCCGGGCACCGTATATCAAGATGGCATTTGAACTGTACGCCACCGGCAAGTACTCCTATGAATCTTTGTCGGCTGATCTCAATAAGCGTGGCTTGCGGACCCGTGGAGGCAAGATGGTTGGCAGAAAGACGCTTGAGCACATTCTGGCCAATTCGCTCTACTACGGACTTATTAAGACGCGCTCGGCAACGTGTCAGGCTGGCTTTCCACCGTTGATTACGAAAAAGCTATTTGATGACGTACAAGAGAAAATCCAGCAGAACAATCATTACGCTGATCGGTCTCGCAAGCACTCTTATACGCTTTCCGGCTTCATGCGATGTGCCGAGTGCAGTTCGATGTTTTGTGGTCAAACGCAAAAAGGCCATCTCTATTATTCATGCAGTCATTGGAAAGATAAAAATTGTTCGGAGCGCAAATATATGCGCTGGGAAATGGCCGAGGAACAGATCGCTAATCATTTGGCTAGAGTGCAGTTGCCGGATAAATTTAAAAAGGTTTTAGACGCTTACTTTCAGCATTTTGCCAAAGAGCGTCTTTCTCAAGAGGAACGAGAGCGTAAAAGTCTCAAGCATGAGCTGGTCAGGGTGCAACAGCAGATCCGCAATATCGTGGTGGACCGGTCAAAGCGTATTATCGACGCCGATGTGTTTATAAAGATTCAGGACGAGCTTTTGAGGGAGAAAGAGATGTATCAAGATCGCTTGGCTGTACTTGAGGGTAAGTCGGATAAATTCGTACAGAAATTCAATGAGCTACTGGATTTCACCGATCATGCCGACAAGGTATTCCGAACGAGTGGTAGTTACCAAAAGCGCACCATTATGAAGCTATGCTTTGATGGCTTCATTGTCCAAAATCAAAAACTGACGCCTATTTGGACGCCAGTCTTTGATATCTTGATGGACCTACAAACCGCTAAACAAGTTTCCAACATCGAGCCGCCTAAGCCTCCGAAAGGCGGAAAAAGCCTTGCAGTTGCTACGGTTCAAAGTTGGAAATCTGGCGGAGAGGGTGGGATTCGAACCCACGGTAACCTTGCGGCTACGACGGATTTCAAGTCCGTTGCTTTCGACCACTCAGCCACCTCTCCATATTTCTCGGCGATGCCTCGAGCAAAAACTCGTACTGAGTGTTCGCCGGGGCTCGTTTTCTCGCCCGTTCCGACGCATGGTCGGAACCCACTCAGCCACCTCTCCATGCTCGGCTTTACGACTTGCGTTTCGCTTTTGCTGCGCAATCGCTGCACTTCAGTCGTAGCCTGCGCTTTGCTCGCTCCACTCGCAACATGCTTCGCATGAAGGCGAAAATATGACGAGCTGGCGTAAAGGTATCAAAAGACACTCTATTAATCAAGATATGCAAGCGTTAGTTGTGTTTTTCTATGTCGGGGAGCGATTTTAAGCTACACTATCCTCAAT
>JAEHJW020003408.1_pt1 | contig 41981 bp, 53 predicted proteins | sample 9271431 | NCBI WGS metagenome assembly JAEHJW02 | reverse complement strand
ACACCCGGCAGCACCGCTGCACCGGGCGCACTCGGCTTACCAGCAGGCTATTACGGACGCAGAAGCAGGTTTAGGCGATTGGTCCCGATACTCGGCGCTCCGCTGACGGTCGAACCACGTCTTCCCGCGCCGCTGTGCTTTCACACAGAGCGTCCGGGCGCTTAGGCTTCGCGCTGTCGAATTGTTCGAGGGCTTGACCATAAGGTTCCGGACATCTTTACCCTTGCATAAATCATCGGAACCTGTCAAGATGAAATTGCGGGGCTTGGGTCTGGACAATCCTCGCGCTCCGTCCTTGACCAGCGGAGCACCCCCGCAAACATCCTAGAGGCGAGAAGGGCCGGTCCTCACGGATTCGGCCCTTTGCTTCTGGTAGGAGTGGTGTTGCGGATGAGGGCTGGTCAGGCCTGGTGGGAAATTCGATTCCAGATACGTGAGACATACTGCGCAAAGGTTTCCCCGAGCAAGACATTTGCCAAGGGATACGGTTCTCCGGTCAGTTCTTCTTCGCATCGTGGGCAGTACTCGGAACCGAGCACGAGCGTGGTGCATCCGATGGTGCGGCAGGGCTGGAGCCCTTGGAGGGAAAGATTGCAATCTGCCAGCATCTTAGCCTGTTGTTCGCGGATGCGCTTGGCGCGGTCGGCGTCTTGCTGGCGCATCCAGTAGGGAGTTTCGGGGTCCGCGGCGCTAAGTTCCAGACATGCGGCCCAGGTTCCGAGTTCTGCGATTTGCTGGTCAAGTGCGTTCATAAATCTCCTTACCACTCCGGTTTGATCTCGCCCTTAATCAGCACGGCGGCAATGAGGACGAAGGCGAGATATTCAGGTGAAAACAGGATGTGCATCAGACTTTCCATTTTTGTCATCTCCCATTCAGATTCAGGTGCGATATTGCACTAAACCACGCAAGTCCATTGTTTGGCGAGCGTAGCGACTCCAGCATCTTCTCAACTTGCGGCATTGGAACCGTAGTGTCTCTATGCGGCGATACACTCCAATCGATCATTACCCAAAAAGAGACCTCACGGTTTTCGCATACCCCATGGGTTTCGACATAGATATTTCCATCAATTCCCAATGCAAATAATTGAGAGCCGTAGACTTCGTTGGGGATCACGCATATCTGCTGAAACTTCATGCGCTCACCATGATCGACTTTCCGGCCTCAAACAGACCTTTCACGATGCAATCGGCTAGGATGATCGAGTCATCAAGATTCAGTTTCTTGGTGCGCACCACATCGCGGATTACATCGCTACGGCGAACCGACTTTTGCGGAATGTACCTCTTGGCGATCATCACTGCGAGCGCGTTCAATTGCCTCTGCGTCATTTTCAATCTCCATGAGGCTAGTTGCCTCTCACTACAGGTTCAGGTGCGATATTGCACGGATTCAGTCAAGCGGCACGTCCCAGAAATCATCGTCGTATTCTTCTTCTGGGTTGCATTCCTGCCAGTGCGAGCAGGAGTCCAGCGCGTCATCATCATTCAGGAGCATATCGTCTATATCTCCTCCGCAATAGCAGACTTGGCCGCATTCTGGACATTCGTGTGCCATTGTGTTTCTCTCCATTTCAGCTATTGGTTAGCGGGTGCGATATTGCATTAAAATTCTCAATCAGTACTGCAGAGCATCATCAATGAACCGAATTGCCCAGTCTTCCAAGCTGCTGCGGTGCATTGTGGGAATTGACTCAATGGTGGTTCGTAGTCCAATGAGCGCGATCTCAAGCGTCCGGTAATGAGCGTAGTCCACATATTCGCCGTGCTCGAACTCGACTAGCTTTTGGTGCTCTCCGTCGAAACTGCACTGCAGGGTGTATCGCTTGGCGCTCATTTGTGCTCCGGGATGAATACTTCGATTACTCGGGCCACGGAATCAAGGACGCGGACGCTGCTCATAATCCGCTCCATTTCTAGCGGAGAATGCTTGGCTGCGCTAGTCAGACATTCGATCTGGCCGCGAATAAGAGAAGCCTGAAGTCTCACAGCGCGTTGATCTTGCTTATTCATTTTCATTTCCTCTCTGTCTGATTAGGTCAGATGGGTGCGATATTGCACCTAGAGCTTGCCCTTTTCTATCAATTCCTGCATGTTTGCAATTCCACGCGCGATGGTAGTTTCACACTCGCGCGATTCGATCTTCTGGCCGCCAAGCGAATGCTCGCACAGGTACTCTATCTTGACCGGAATTCCGCGCATATTCGTGGTAGTGTAAATATCTACGATCACAAAGACGCAGCGAGCTTTATTGCCAACCGGGATGAACTTTGTGCCGACTCCAAATCTCGGTTCCATGTCATTTCCCTCTCACTTACACACCCATCATGCTCTCACTCATTATGCGTGTCAAGCATTATTTTGAGGTTTTCTGTGGATTTCCTGTGGAAATCTTCTTGGCGTAGCGTCTACGGCTCCGCTCCCGCTCGCAAATCAGGCATCTTTGGCGGGTCGAACCGTTGGCTCCGGCTCCAGTGGCGGTGAATCGATGACCTTTTGCGCAGACAGGTGACTTGATAGCTCCCATGCGGACTATCATACATTATGTGTGATTAAAGTCAAGGGAGAATTAAAGGCGAATATCGATGATTACATCGGCCGCGAATTGAAGCAAAAACTAGACAATCCCCTTGTTTTTCAACGAGAAGGTGCGGCCGTGGAAACCGCGAAAACGCACGGCTACGACCGGGCTGGCTACAAACTCTCTGGCTCAGAAAAATAAAAAATAGATTATGCACCACTGGTGAACACTATTGGTGTACACTGGAAATATGGAACAGAACGAAGCAAAGTTTGAGGGGTGGGCGCTGGTGGAGTTGTACGGCCACGGGCGCGAGTCTGGGTATGTCACCACGCAGCATTTTGGGACTGCGTGCATGTTTCAGGTGGATGTCCCGGAGATTCCCGCCAGACAGGAGACTCTTGAGGCTCCCCGGTGGGCTGAGGACGGGTCGAGATTGCTTCCAGCTGGGACCGTGATCGAAAGAGAAGCGATTCCGGGAAGGACGCGGCTGCTAGGGGTGGGGTCGATTTATTCTATGAACCCGGCGACTGAGGAAGCAGTGAGGCTGGCGATCTCGCGATCTGAGCGCCGGGCTATGAAAGTCATTTCAATTCCTGATGGGGCGCAGGCAAGACTCCCTGAGCCAATGGATCACGACAATCTGAGGGACAGAGATTTCCTTGATGACAGCGAAGACGAAGCGGAGGAGCCGGAGTTCACGTCCTAGGCGTGCGGCTCCTTCGCGGAGGTAAAGTGAAGATTCTCAAGTGTTGCCGGTGTGGACGGGAATGGGCGTCGAGGTCTGAGAGTCCGTGCCGATGCGGAAAGTGTAAGAGTCCCTACTGGGATAGGCCGAGGGAAAATGCAAACGTCGAAGATCGAAGCGGCAAGGCGGGAAGCTCTGAGGTTCGCGGACATGGCCACCAAGCTGTTAAGGCAGTCCGACGTAGAAAGCAGGCTGTACGGGTCGGCGGACTCAGGGGCGTTGAGACGGGCCAGCATGGATCTGACGCGGGCTCTGGCGGAGATGAGAAAGCCGTAGACGCAGCAGATGTTTTTCAGGCTAGACCTTCATCCTGCCCGGAGTGTCATGCTCTTAATGGGAACCACTTCCGGGGATGCAAGAAGCAGTGACGGGTAATATCGCACGAAAGGAATCACACAAACCATAGATTCCAGGTGCAATATTGCAGTAACTTGAGAGTAAATATTCCCAGATACACCTCGGGCAAATCCCCTAGGGATAAGGGGTCTTGTCTTTGTTCTTGCAGGTCTCTTTGTTCCTTATACTTCCGCTTTTTGGTATATCCCGCTGTGGACCGGGGCGTATTGCCCATTGTCACATCGACCAGTGACCCGTTGCCCGGTAGAAACCATCCCCTGATGGAAGCAGAATTTCGGAACATCGACAATCGACCGGGCGCCATGCCGGTCTGACCGCTCTCAGGCCCTTAACCCCTCGAGACGACCGGCAATGCTTGTGTGGTCTGGACCAGGCAACTCGCTCCTGTACGCGCCAGAATTTCCGGGGAGGAAGTCACCATGCCGGAACGCGGTCCAGGCGCACGAAAGCGGAAACCTTGACGCGAATCGAATTGTCGAAGATTTTTGCATTCTCATAGCCGAGACAGTACAACTATAGCACAGAGTCTGGTATCATAGAAATCAAGCGGGGTGGGCCGAGACACCCTAGCTCCCAGGCATGGAGAGCAGCCCCGCCCAAATCTCCTTCTACCCAATGGCTTCCGAATAAAACCCGGAGGCCATTGGTGTTTATTCGTGCTATCCTTTTCTACAAGATGCCAGCGGGAAGACCACTTGCGATTTCAACACCGCAGGAAATGCTTGAGCGCGGGTATGCTTACTTCGCGGATTGCCAGAAGAACGAAAATCCTATCTTGGTGACTGGATTGGTTTTAGCTCTCGGGCTATCGTGCAGAGATACGCTGATTGAATATGGAAAGCGTCCAGAATTTTCCGACACGGTAAAAGAACTGAAGACCGTGTGCGAGAATTATGCCGAGAACAGGCTTTACGGAACGAATCCCACCGGAGCGATCTTCGCCCTCAAGAACTTTGGCTGGACAGATAAATCTCAAACAGAGCTAACTGGTCCTGCGGGTGGACCGTTACAGCACGAAATCCGCGGCATGAAGGCTGTTCGTGCTGCGCTGTACGGCGAAGAGCAGAAGAACACGCAGGGCGAATAACTGTGCTACACTGTGCTCATGGGTAGCACAAGCGCGCACATATCAATCCGGCTGCGATCTGATCTTGCTCGGCGGTTGTTCGACAGGGCGCTTACTGAGCGTCGATCTACGTCGCAAATGATTGCGGTGTGTGTGGAAAGCTACCTGTCGGGGCGCGGCGTGGTATCCGGTACGCAAGGTTTGAGCGCCATTCCGCAGCAGGTACTCAGCCCTGCCGCCCCGACAAGCCCGGCACCAGCGGTTCCTGCTCTGCCGGGCATAAATTCCTGCCCCACCTGCGGGGCGCTGAACGGGCATCAGAAGTGGTGCAAACGATGAAGGCTGTCAAAGTCTGCGACGGATGCCACAAGCGACCAGCTACGATGAACCAGCGTAGCTGCAGAACCAAGTTATCGCCTGGCCACGATCTATGCCGCAAATGCTGGCGGTCGCTGTGCGCTAAACTTGCTGTGAAATGAATTTGAACCCCGCACTAAAGGATTTTTGGGCAACCGACGCGATTGGCCGCGTGTTATACGGTGGCCGCATCAGCTCGAAGTCCACCGATGCAGCGGGCAATGCGATCCTCATGGCCAGAACCGGGCGCCTGCGCTTCCTGTGCGTCAGGCAATTCCAGAACAAGATTGCCGAGTCGGTGTACACGCTACTGAATCTCCAGATTGAGCGGTTCGGATGGCGGGACGAGTTCGTCTCCACGGATCGGCATATTGAGCATTCAAAGACCGGCAGCGAGTTCATCTTCTACGGCCTGGCGCGCAACCTTCAGGAAATCCGCTCGCTTGAAGACATTGACGTAACGTGGATCGAGGAAGCACACTTCCTTACCAACGAGCAGTGGGAGGTACTAGAACCCACCATCAACCGCAAGGAAGGCTCCGAAGTCTGGATCGTGTTCAACCCGATGTACGCAACGGACTTCGCCTACCAGCGGTTCGTGGTCAATCCCCCGATTGGCTACAAAACTCGGCTCATAAACTACACGAAAAACCCTTTCCTATCGGCGACGGCAAAGCAGATGATCGACCGTTGCCGCAGGGAGTCGGAAGAGGATTACCAGCACATCTACATGGGCGTCCCGAAAGAGGACGTTGAGGGCGCAGTCATTCAGCGGTCATGGATTGAGGCATCGATTGACGCACACCTCAAGCTGGGTTTCGAGGCGAAGGGCCGCAAGGTCATCGGCTTCGATGTGGCGGACTCTGGTGAGGATGCTTGCGCGAATGTGTACGCTCATGGCTCTGTGGCATTCTGGTGCGACGAATGGCGGGCCCGGGAAGATGAGTTGCTCAAGTCGTGTTCGCGCACGTTCCATAACGCGGCGAGTCGTGGGGCTGAGATTCGCTATGACTGCATCGGCGTGGGAGCGTCGGCGGGCGCTAAGTTCGATGAGTTGAACCAGACGCGAGGGCGCTATGAGCAGATTCGGTATGCCAAGTTCAACGCAGGCGCTGCGGTCGAGCGTCCTGAGGACTTGTATGTCAGCGACCGTCAGGACCGCATTAAAAACAAGGATTTCTTCGCCAATCTCAAAGCTCAGGCATGGTGGAACCTAGCCGATAGATTCCGCAACACATACAACGCCATCAACCGTGGCGAGAAATTTCCTGAAGACGAGATGATTTCGATTTCGAGCGAGATGCCTCTGCTGGAGAAGCTGAAAACCGAGCTTTCGACTCCACGGCGGGACTTTGACCGTAACGGGCGAGTCAAGGTCGAAAGCAAGGAAGATTTGGCAAAACCTAATCGAGAGGGCGGGTCTGTCCCAAGTCCAAACCTAGCCGATGCCTTTGTGATGGCGTTCGCCGGGCCCAGCGCAGCAGCCCTGAACGTTTCCGAGGCGGCAATTAAGATGGCAATGGCGGCGGGATAGGTGTAAAGTAGTGCCATGAGCACAGCGGACGGCACAGTCAGACCACAGTCACGGCACCTAAAGAAGTGGAGCCCGGGGCAGTCCGGCAATCCCAGCGGGAAGGCTAAGACCCCAGACGGCGTAATCAAGGCATTGCGTAGGATGCTTTCCGAGCCGCCCGAGCGTCCGCATTTCACTATCAAGCCCCCTGACATATTTCCCGGCGTAGTTGGAAAGATCGACGGCCAGCAGGCCAAGCCAGCCGTGGCAATGGACTCGGCGGCATACGATTACGCCCGCACGGCAATGGATGCGCTGCCCGCATCAGTCTACGGTTCTGGACTCTACACTTACGGCGATATTGGAGGCTTTCCCGGATATCCCTACCTCAACATGCTGGCCCTGCGGGTGGAATACCGCAACGTGGCGGCAGCTCTCTCGACGGAGATCGCTCGTAAGTGGATCAAATTCCAGAGTTCCGAAGGGGCAGGCGACAGCACTAAGAAGAAGATTGCCGAGATCGAGCAGCGGTTCAAAGAACTGAATTTGCAGCAGATCATCCGGTATGCGGCGGAACGGGACGCCTTGGACGGGGCGGCTCCGATCCTCATTGAAATCAAGGGCCATGATATTCAGACGCCACTTGTAATCGACCCGAGGACAATTAAAAAGGGAAGTCTCATCGGATTCAAAAACGTAGAGATGGTATGGGTTACTCCGTTGATGTTTAATGCCGATGATCCAGCGCGGCCAGACTTCTACGTCCCGTCAAGCTGGTGGGTCATGGGCTGGAGATGGCACGCAAGCCGGATTCTGATGGTGCTCACCAGGCCAGTGCCAGACATTCTCAAACCCGCCTTCAACTTCGGCGGCATCTCGCTCTCGCAACTAGTTGAGCCTTATGTCAACAATTGGCTCCGCGCACGGCAGTCGGTTTCGGACCTTATCAACAATTTCTCGATTGTCGTGCTCAAGACGGCGATGGATCAGGTATTGGCTGGCGGCGATGATGGAACGAATCTTTTTGCCAGAATCAAACTCTTCACGGCTACGCGCTCGAACAAGGGCCTGATGGCGCTAGACAAGGATCGGGAAGAATTGCAGCAGATCGCCGTGCCTCTTGGGGGTCTGCACGAGCTTCAGTCCCAGGCGCAGGAGCAGATGTACTCAGCGGCGAGAGAACCTGTGGTCATGGCGACGGGTATTGCACCGGCTGGCCTCAACACATCGAGCGACGGCGAGATCCGGCTGTGGTACGACTGGATTCACGCCCAGCAGGAATCATTTTACCGGCATCACATCGAGAAAGCCTCACAGATCGTACAACTTGATATGTACGGAGAAATCGATCCAGACATCACGTTTGAGTTCGTGCCGCTGCTCGAAATGAGCGAAAAGGAAGAGTCTGAGATTCGCATGAACGACAGTGTGCGGGCAGGCAATCTCATCGACCGCGGCGTGATCGATGCGCAGGAAGAGCGGGAGCGCATTGCCCGCGACCCGGATAGCCTCTACAACGGGATTGATTTGGGCAAAGAGATTGCGCCGCCGATGGAAGAGGAGCTGGGCGCACCTCTGGGTAGAGGGGTAGATTCTGCTCTGGGATACGATGCGGAGTTTGTCGAGAGCGAGCATCCACGTGATGAAATAGGCCGCTTTGCAGTTTCGTCTCATGGCGAATATCACGTCATTCCAAAAGAGCATTATTTAGATCAATGGGGAAAGCCTTCTTATAGCAAGCACGATTACATCGTGGCTCGCTACATGCCCGAATCTAAATGGAAAGACAATAGCGGCGCTTCTGGAACTTATCCTGCTTATTACAGGGAGGAAGAGGGCGCAAAAACAGTTTTAGGCGCTCAACGTAAAGCTAAACAAAAAGAACAAGAACGCGCCGAGTGGGAGCGCACAATCGCTGCACAAAGGGCAGTTCGATCAAAAGCCGATGAGATTGCAAATGCACTCAAAGATGAGGGCATTAAAGCGTCTGTATATCAGGCCACAACGGGGTCAACTTATATCAACATGGGAAATGTAAAAGATGTCGGCAAGCGAATCGGTTCAAACGAAGTACAAACAACGATTCGCCTTGCTGACCATCCAGGAAGACACTGGGAACCAACAGAATGGGACTATGATAATAGTGATCCGAAAGAATATGCCAAGCGGATTGCTGAGCAAGTAAAGTCAGAAGGAAGGCTTGAAGTATGAACGAACGATTGATTGCAGTGCGCCACCCGCGCAAGCTGACCAAGCTGGAGTTGACGGACATTCATCTGCTGGTTATGGCTACGCGGCCTGTGCTGCGCTACGTTCCCCGCCAAGCGGAAGAACCAAAAGAAGCAACAGGGAGCGATAACGGATGAAGCACATGCTTTACGCTATTGGGGCTTTGGCGTACCTAGCCTTCACAATCTTTTGCATCTGGGCAAGCCTGTGATTAAGCGCCGCATAGCCCGCGCTGTCTTCCCGAATGCGGGCACCCGTGCGCGTTACCAGAAGCAGATGCTTCGCGAAATCGGGAGCATGGCCGCGAGCGTCGAGTATTGGCTCCAAGTGCAATATCGCAGCGAGCCGCCTGTGCTGGCTGAGGATGCTTCGCCAGCCGAGGAGATGCGGCGGAGACTGAATAAACTGCGCGACCGCTGGCAAGAGCATTTCGACACAATGGCGAAGACTGTTGCCGAGTCGTTCCTACGCAATCAGTTCAAGGGTACGGACGTAGCGATGCGTGCAGCTCTCAAGGATGCGGGCTGGTCAGTCGAGTTCACCATGACATCTGCCGTACGCGATGCGTTCCAGGCGATGCTGGCTGAGAATGTCAGCCTTATCCGGTCAATCCCCGAGCATTACTTCACTCAAGTTGAGGGCATCGTCATGCGCTCCTATGCTGCGGGCCGCGATCTGTATACGATGGTGAAAGACTTGAAAGCGCTGTATCCAAAGGCTGCTGACCGAGCGGTGCTAATCGCTCGGGACCAGAGCAATAAGTGTTCAGCCGTAGTGCAGCGGGCACGCCAGAAGGAACTGGGGATTAAGCAAGCGATTTGGCTTCATTCCCATGCAGGCAGGGAGCCCCGCCCCACCCACGTTGCGATGAACGGCAAGCGGTACGATGTAGACAAAGGCATGTGGGATTCGGCGGTGCGGAAATGGATATTCCCTGGCGAGCTCATCAACTGTCGTTGTCAGAGCCGCTCTGTGCTGCCTTGGACGCCAGCGAAGATTCAAAATAGTAAACGATCATAAACCCATTATGCACGACGCTCCCATGTGGGATCATGTACTGGTAGGGCGTCACGCTGAAAATCACGGCACCGGGCTTCTCTTGGACGATTTGCAATGCTGTTTCAAGGGAGTGCGCGGTGTTCCCGCAATTGAAAGCGTGCCACTCCTTCATCCCTGCTTCTCCTTCTGCGCCTTGCGCCATTCGCGTATCCGTTTAGATTCGCATATAGGGCAACGCTGCCGACCATCTCTTCCAGTGCGCAACTTGTGGCCCAAATAACAAGTGAGTCTTCGTTGCCTTCCCATATCCCCACGATACGGCATCTGCCGTTCTATTTGAAGCGGAATATTGAAAAGTAAGGTTATAGGTGCAATGCTTTGTCTGTGACCGATGGCAAATCTTGCGTTCGACTCATCGATGCAGAACCGCTATTACGACGCGGACGGCCAGCTACACATCCGACGTACTCCCATTTCCAAGGCAACAGTGAATCCGTACTATGGGCGGGAGATTCCCGACTCAGAGAAGCTCGGTTTATTGCCGGACAAGATTTATCAACTGCTGCGCGATCCGGGAGAGTTGGCGAAAGCTGCTCCTTCGTTTGCGGGCAAGCAGTTGATGCGGAAGCATATTCAGGTCAACGCAGACGATCCGCAGCACGATTCGATTGCGGGCGCCGTGGGTTCGGCAGTGGAGTACGAACATCCCTACCTGATGGCGGACTTGGCGGTTTGGGATGCAGAAGCTATCGCTGGGATCGAGACGGACGCTGTGAGGGAACTGTCCTGCTCCTATCGCTACCGGGCGGACATGACGCCGGGAGTGTACGAGGGAAAGCCTTACCACGGGGTGATGCGGGACATTGACGCAAACCACGTTGCTCTGGTCGAAGAGGGCCGGGCGGGACACGATGTGATGGCGGCGGATGCCGCATTGGAGAAGAAGATGGAAACGAAGTTCGGAAAAGCTCTCTACGCGATGCTGTCAGCAATCTCTCCCAAACTGGCCGCTGATGCTGCCCTCAAGCCTCTGGTTATCGGTCTCAGCCCCAAGAAGTTTGACTCAAGGGCGTTAGAGCCGAAGCTACTGGCAATGGATTCCGCGCTAGCCAAGGATGCGACCCTGGCTGCGATGCAGGCTGCGAAAGACGCGGCCCGCGATGAAGAGACGGAGGAAGAGAAGAAGGAGCGGGAGCGCAAGGAAGCCGAAGACCGCCGCGCCAAGGATCGCAAGGCCAAAGACGGCAAGAAGCGAGCCAAGGACATGAGCTTCGAGGAATGGGCGAAGGAAGAGGAAGACGAGCCGGAGCATGAAACCAAGGAAGCCAAAGACGCGCGGCTTGCTGCTCGTGACGCCGAAGAGGATGACGAGGACCGCGAGAAGCGCCGCGAGTACGAGAAGAAGGCCGAAGACGCGCGTAAGGCCATTGATGGCGGCTTTGACGATCTCGTGGAGAATCTCGAAAAGAAGGGCTACTCCAAAGAGTACGCTACCAAGGTTGCTGGCAAGGTTGCGAAAGAAAAGGGCGATGATTGCGCTTTTGGAGCGAAAGACCGCAAGCGTGCCAAGGACGAAGAAAAGGAAGCAAAGGATCGCAAGGCTATGGATGAGAAGATCAAACTCGCAACCGATTCGATGCGTGCCGAGTTCCGGCAGATCGAGGAAGCCAAGCGCGATGTGCGGCCAGTCGTGGGAGACGTGATCGCCATGGACTCGGCTGCGGACATCTACACCTTCGCGCTCGATCAAATGAAGGTTGACCACAAGGACGTGTCGGGCGCGGCCAATCTCCGTGCATTGTTTAAGGCTGCCAAGTCGGCGGCATCCCCTACCCCTCGCGTGGCATTCGACGGCGCAGGCATCGAGGAAAAGTTTCCGGGCGCAAACCGCTCGCTCAACGTTCTGTAACAGGAGAAGATTATGACTTATCCGAATCCGACCGGCAACATCATCGGCAGCTTTCAGACGCGGGTTAACGTATATAACCCGATTGGCGTTGAAGGCGACTTTGCGAGCGCGAATCCTCGCGCTACAGCTCTGACGCCGGGACTCGATGCCAACGGTAATCCTATCGGCGCATTCATTGCCGGTCCAAACGGCGTGAATGTAGGCGCATTCGCGTGGGTCGCCTCTGACGGCATCACTGTCAACAACTATGCGCCTGCGGCAATCAAGCCTACTGGATTCGTTCACCGCGATCAGCAAGGGTTGGCGACTCAGTATCTTCAGGCTGCAACGATGCTGATTCCTCCCGGCTTCCCGGTGACGCTGATGGTAGAAGGAGATTTCCTTGACCTCATCGCAGGCGGCAGCGCATCTGTGTATGGATCGCCCTGCTACGCCAACTACGCAGATGGCTCCCTCAACATCGGGTCGGCTCCTGCTGGTGCAAGTGTGACGGCGACCATCGGCTCGACGAATACCGGCAGCCTGGGATCTACCAACACGGCTTCGCTGGGAGCGACGTTCACGGCGTCTGCCGGGTCGCCGAGCACGGAACTGGTTGTGACGGCTGTCACAGGCCTCATCAGTATTGGCGACACGCTGAGCGGTACAGGCATTACAGCAGGCACAACGGTTCTCTCGCAGATTTCCGGTACGCCGGGCGGCGCAGGCACTTACGGACTCAGCGCAGCAAACACCTGCTCTGCGGCGACCGTGACAAGCTTTGGCGACGTGATTGACGTGACGGCTACCACTGGCCTGATTTCGCTCGGCGACACAGTGAGCGGCGGCGCGGGCTTCCCGGTTGGAGCGACCATCCAAACGCAGATCAGCGGAACGGCTGGCGGAGTAGGTGTGTACAAGCTCACTGCGGGCGGAACGCAATACGTCGCCAGCGCGACTGGTGTGACGACCTTTGGCAGCGTGCTCAGTCTTTCGGCTGTATCGACTTACGTTTCAGTCGGCGATACGGTTGTGAAGTCTACCGACTTCCCGACCGGCGTGACGATCACAGCGCAGCTTACCGGCACGCTCGGAGGCGCCGGGACATACCAACTCAGCGCACCGGCTACGGCCTACGTTGCCAGCGGCACCGGCGTTCTGACCTACGGCATCACGATCAGCGTGACTGCGGTAGCCTCCGGAACTCTGGCGGTCGGCGTTCCGGTGACGGATACCACCACGGCGGCGAACGTAGCTACCGGCGCAGTGATCGCATCGCAGGTGAGCGGCTCGGCAGGCGGAACGGGGATCTATACGCTGAGTCTTTCGTCGGCGGCTGCTGGCACCTATGCGGCTGGCGACACGCTGACGACGGTCGGCGGCATTCTCACCAACTTTGTGGCGAAGACCTCCGCAAACGTGGGCGAACTCACGCAGATTTCGACCTGGGGCAATTAAGCACCAAGAATTAAGGAGCCAACATGGACAGGCATCTTGAAGCAGTATCGCGGAAGTGGGGCATTCACTTTATGGGCGTGGATGCGCAGTTGCAGCGCACCGAAAAAGAGCGCGGCGGCTTGCTGGCCATGGATGCCCAGCCCGAGTTGGTGACCATCTCGAACTCCGGCATTCCGGCGTTTCTTTCTACCTACATCGATCCCAAGATCATTGAGGTTTTGGTTCACCCGATGAAGGCGGTCGAGATCATCAAGGACGAAACCAAAAAGGGCGATTGGACGATGGAAACGTCGATGTTCCCGCTGGTTGAATCGACTGGCCAGGTGTCCAGCTACGGCGACTACTCGACCACCGGAATCGCCAATGCCAATGTCAACTGGGTGCAGCGTCAGTCCTACACCTATCAGGTGGTCACGCAGGGGGGCGAGCGCGAACTGGACAAGATGGGCCTCGCTCGCATTGACTGGGCTAATAGGCAGAAGGTTGCATCAGTTCTGACGCTGAATTTGTTCCAGAACAAGAGCTACTTCTTCGGCGTACAGGGACTGGCGAATTACGGGCTATTGAATGATCCGACTCTGCCAGCGCCTATTGCTCCGGTAGCCGTAATTGGCGCGGCTGGTTCCACACTGGTTACCTGGGCGCAAAAAGCCTCTGATCCGAACGGCGCCATCTGGGTCTACAACGATATCAAGGCCCTGTATGGTCAGCTTGTCTATCAGGCAACTGGCAATGTCGAGCTGGATATGGAATCGCCTTTGACTCTGGCAATGTCGCCTGATGCTCAGGTGTATCTGACCTTGACGAATCAGTACAACGTCAACGTGCTGGATATGCTCAAGAAAAACTTCCCAAAGCTGACGGTCCAGACGGCGACGGAGTACGGCCAGATTTCTGGAAACCTCGTGCAATTGATCGCCACTGAAATGCAGGGCACCAAAACTGCTACTTGCGCCTTTACCGAAAAGCTCAGGGCGCATCCGATGATCGTCAAGGAATCGAGTTTCACGCAGAAAATGTCGCAGGGATCGTGGGGTACCATCATCCAGCGCCCGTTCCTCGTGGCCGGCCTGGTCGGCGTTCTTGAGTAGTCATAAACAGGAGCCGCAGAGATGCGGCCTCAGCGTGGTTAACTCCGCTCCTTGAAAGGGCAACATGGCAACGGTATTGGTAGGTTGCAGGCTTCCAAATGGCATGATTCTGCATCATCCGCAGGATCGCAAAAAGACAGTGAAGCTCAACGGCGTATTTGAGCCGCTTGGCAATGGTTTGTGGGCTCCTCCCCGGCAATACGCTACGACCGAAGTGGATGCTGATTTTTGGGAGGCTTGGAAGAAAGCCTATGCCGGAAACAACCCGCTGAAGAATCGGGCGGTGTTTGAGGCGAAGGACGAAAAGGAAGCTGCGGCAAAAGCCAAGGATGCAGACCGCACCGGCTTTGAGCAGACAAGCCAAACAGCAGTGCCGGGAGTGACGAAGGCGGTGAACTAAATGGCAGTGGCGACCTGGAACCAATTCACCTTCCTCGCTCGCTACCCCGAGTTTACGGCCTCGGTGAACGCCAATCCTACGCTTTACGCGGGTCTCTTCTCTGAGGCTGGCCTCTACCTCAACAACACCGATTGCAGCGTTGTGCAGGATGTGAATCTTCGCACAGTTCTGCTCAACATGATTACCGCTCATATTGCGTTCATCGGGGGCCAACTCACGGCAGACGGTCAGCCTAAGCCTGTGGGCCGCGTGGCAACGGCAAGCGAGGGCGCAGTGAGTGCTTCCTTTGATTCAAACCCTGCGACGCCTGGAAGCGGCCCTTGGTTCCAGCAATCGCAGTATGGCGCTGCGTTCTGGCAAGCGACGACCTGTTACCGGGGCATGATGTATTCGCCCCAGCCGACTCGCGTGGGCGGTTTTACTGGTACGAGTTTAGGCCGTCAAGGATGGAACAACCTTGAAACCTTCTGAGATGCGCGTGACATTGCGGATCGACACTCAGGAGCTGCGAGAGGATTTGAAGCGCATTGAAGACGGAGAATTAGAGTTTCCAACGGTAAGCGCGATTCATGTTTCATGCGATGGAGTATTCGAGGAAGATTGGCCGATATGGCTGGAAGAACTCTAAAAACGTCGGCTCTGGTAGCTGCCAAGCTCAAGGCTTTGGGGGCGCAGGCGAGGGGTTCTGTCTCCATCGGCTTTATGGCGGGAGCGACGTATGCGGGTAGGACGCCAGTCGCCTCAGTGGCGTTCTGGAATGAGTTTGGACACGGAGGAAAGTTCCCTGCTCCGCCGCGGCCGTTTTTCCGCACGATGATTTCGGAGAACCAGGGCAAGTGGCCGGCCATGATGGCGCAGGCGTTGAAAGCGACCAAGCTAGACGGGCAAAAGACTCTCGCGTACATGGGCGAAGAGATTGACGGAGAGTTGAAACAGAGCATCATTGATTTCAGCGATCCAGCATTGTCGCCTGTGACGCTGAGACTTCGCGCCAAGTTTGGCGATTCGCCTGAAAAGATCACGCTTCGGGATGTGTACCAAGCCATTGCCGATGTGCGTAACGGAGCCAAGGTTGCGACTGGCACACAGGCGCATCCTTTGATCTGGACCGGCCATCTTCTCAACTCGACTTCCTATCGTGTCAGCAATGGCCCAATTATGGAGCAGAATGAATCCGGCGCCTATCAGGAGCGTGCCTGATGGACCTCCGTGGAATCGCAAACACTGTAAGTGACGCGATTAACCCCAATATCCCTGTGTCTGTGCAAGCCTCGACAGGATACACCATCGGAGCGGGCCTGAAGCAGATTCCAAGTTACGCAGCTCCTGTGAGCGGCTATGCGCAGGTCCAGGCTCTCACTCAGGCGGACCTTCGCCACCTTGACGGCCTCAATATCCAGAACGCAACTAAAGCGATCATCCTCAAGGGTGAGCTGAATGCCGTAGTGCGGTCGCACAGCCAGGGCGGCGATCTCGTTACTATCGGAAACGACAACTTTTTGACGGTCGCAGTCTTGGAGCAGTGGCCCCTGTGGTCACGCTGCGCAATCACATTGCAGGTGTCATCATGAGCCTGTATGTTGCCTCTATCACAGTCGATCAAGTGATCGAAGCTGTTGGCGCGTTCATCCAGCCGTTTGTGGGTTCGAGCGTGCAGATTATCCGCGCCCAGGTCAATCGCGTTGCCCCGCCGAGCGGGCCATTTGTTGAGCTAACAGAGCTTTTCCAGTCCGATCTTGAGTACCCACTTAGTTGGTACGACACAACGTACAGCCAGGGCAATATTCTAGGCCCGAAGCGGATTGCAGTGCAGGCCGATTTCTACGGACCAAGTTCCGGAGATTGGTGTGCAGTCGTGAAGAGCGCGATCAGAACTCCGTGGGGCGTGGCGCAATTCCCTTCCGGCATCGCGCCTCTCTACACAGATGACGGTCACGAGGCGCCGCTCATCACCGGCGAGGAGCAGTACCTTCGCCGGTGGGCGCTGACGATTTCATTGCAATATAACCCGATGGTGAGCGTGCCGTTTGCCGTATCGACTTCGGGTAAAATCGAAACACTGGAGAACGTAACGCCATGAACACCATTCCTATCAGCACGGTTGTATCGGTAACGCCGGGCGTGCTCGGCGTAGGCGGCAACGCTCTACAGATGAGCGGCTTGGTTTTAACGCAAAGCCTGCTCATGCCTACTGGCGAAGTCTTGAGCTTCCCGAGCGCAGCGGCTGTTTCCAATTTCTTCGGGCCAGCATCGGCAGAGTACGCCTACGCCAGCATCTATTTTGCCGGTTTCACGTTGGGAACACAGACCCCCGGCGCGATTCTGTTTGCTCCCTACAATGCCTCTGCGCGGGCTGGATGGTTGCAGTCTGGTTCGATGGCGAATGTGACGCTTACCCAACTGCAGGCGATCACGCCGGGAACGCTGACGATTACGTTTGCTGGAACCGGGCTGACCTCGGGCTCGATAAATCTCAGTTCAGCGACCAGCTTCAGTGACGCTGCGACAATCATTCAGGCGGCCTTTACGAGTCCTCCCTTCGCTGTTACGTGGGATGCTGTGCAGACAGCGTTCATCTTTACTAGCACAGCTACGGGAGCGACTGAGACGATCATCTATCCCACGGACACGATTGCAACGGCTCTGTTCCTGACGCAGGCGACGGGCGGAACGCTTTCGCAGGGCGCGGCTGCCGATACGCCAGCGAGCGCCATGAATAACGCCGTAGCTGCCAACGAAAACTGGGCAACGCTTAGCTACATCATTGAGCCTAATCTGACCACCAAAGAGGCATTTGCCGCATGGTTTGGTACGCAGAATGGCTACTATCAAGGCGTGATGTGGGATAGCGATACTCAGGCCAGCGTCGCTAACGCTACGGAGCCTTTCGGGGTGGTGGCAAAGACTGCCGGATACAACGGCGTGATTGCCATTGGCGGCGATCCTGCGGCGGCCTCGGCTCAGGGAACCACGCTCGCAGCCGTTGCGCAGAGCAATGCAGCCTTCTATCAGGGGCTTGTGGCTTCGATCAATTTTAACGTCTCGAACGGTAGTGCCGATCCGGCTGGCAAGACCTCAAATTCTGCTGGCTGCCTGATCGGGTGCCAAAACCTGACGACCTACACGAATCTCTTGGCAAACGGCTACAACTGCTACGGAGCGTTCGCTGGGCGCAATCAGAATTATGCGTTTTTCTCGAATGGCAATGTGCCAGGAGAGTTCACGCAAACCCAGCAATACCTGAATCAGATTTGGTTCAACGCGGCGATGCAGCAGGCGCTGGCTTCGCTGTACATGAGCGTGAACTACATCCCGGAAGACCCAAGCGGCGCAAGTCTCATCAAAGCGGCTTTGGTGGGGGCTCCATCAAGCAATTCCAGCAACACCACAGGGACCGCAGGGGGACCGATCAACACGGCGCTTACCAATGGAACGATCCAGGTTGGCGTGGCGTTGACCTCGGCACAAGCCGCAGAAGTCAACGCGGCGGCGGGCGTGAACTGCGCGGGGCAACTGACCAATGTTGGATACTACCTCAAGGTGAGCTGGTCTGGAACGGTAGCAAATGTGCAGCTTTGGTACACGGGCGGCCAGAGCGTGCAGACGATCAAACTTAGCTCGGTAGACGTAATCTAGCTCAGGAGAGATGAACATGGGAACCTCACCGTTTTTGAATCTGGCGACCGCTGAAGCAAGCACAATCACTTCGGCAAACTCTGTCGTAACGATTTGGCAGAGTACGCTTTTCCCTGCTGGCGTGAATCTCTCTGGCTACAGTGTCGATAAGGCATGGAGCACGGATGCGCTTGAGATTGCCGAAGTGCAGAAAGGCGTCGATGGACGCATGACTGCTGGTTGGGTATTCAACACCGTCAAGATGACATTTCAGTTCCAGGCTGATTCGCCATCAATCGCGGTGTTTCAGTCGGTTTGGCAGGCAATGAGGGCGGCACGCGACGTGTACTATCTTGGCGGAAATATCGAGATTCCTGCCACTGGCCAGACTTATTCCCTCGTCAAGGGCGTTCTGCGATCCGTCAAACCGATCCAGGATGCTGCGAAGGTCTTGCAGGCGATGGATTTTGTCGTTGAGTGGTCCGAAGTGGCTGCACTCCTCAGTTAGCCTGTCGAGAGAAGGTGCATACTGTGGCGTCCAGTATGCATTCTTCCTAAGCCAAACCAGGCCGAGACGGCGTCTCGATAGGTTGGACGCCATTGACTTAGGAGGAACATGAGAAAGACCCTCGAATACATGATTGACACAGAAGGCCGCGACAAAGGAAAGAAATTCTTTATCACAGAAATGGCAGCGGTTAAGGCTGAGGACTGGGCGTGCCGCTGCCTTTTCGCGCTCGGAAATGCCAATGTCGAAGTACCTGACGGAGTTCTTTCGCTGGGAATGGCTGGATTGGCTGAAGTTCTGCCTACGGTTGGCCTAAAGGCTCTTCTTTCCATGAAACATGCAGATGTTAAGCCGCTGCTCGATGAATTGATGCAGTGCGTACAAATGCGGCCCGATCCAAAGCGGCCACAGGTCACGCAGAGCTATGAGCAGTTCTCATCGCAGATTGAAGAAGTAGGTACGCTCTTCAAATTGAAATGGGAAGTGCTTCGCCTGCATCTCGATTTTTTGGACGCCGGCGGCCTCTCCGAATCCCTCGCCAAGGTTCTGCCGGCAAAGCAAAAGCCGAATACGCGAACATCAGCAAGGGAATAGGTTTGGTGATTGCGCAGAGGTTGGCGACGTTGCACGATTTGCAGACGATTTATTCGGTTGAGGATTTACACGATTTACTGGAAGTCATCATCGTAGAAGGAGTAAACGCGCGTGGCGACTATCCTCGATGAACTAATAGTCACTCTCGGGCTCAGCAGTAAAGGCTTCGATTCTGGTGCCGACTCTGCGAAGAAAAAGCTCGAAGGGATTGAGGGGGCCGGAGCCAAGGCCGCAGAGCGGACAAAGAAAGTCGGCGAGGAATCAGATAGCGCAGCAAAGGGTCTTGGAAACCTGTCTACCAAGATGGCTTCGTTCCTGGCTCTGATTGGTGGCACAGTAGCCATCAAGTCTTTTATCAAAGACACAATCGAGACGAATACGCAGCTCTATTTCATGTCGCGCAATCTCGATATGAGCGTTCAGGGACTGTATGCTCTTGGCGCTGCGGCGCAAGAACTTGGCATAGGAAAAGGTTCTCTTCAGCAACTCGCCGCGCAACTCAAACAGATTCCCGGACAGCTTCTCGCAGGTCAGACACCTACGCTGCTTCCTTTGCTGGCCCGCGCTGGAATCAGCTTCGACCAATCTCCCCAGCAGATCATGCTTGGTTTGGCGCGGTACTTTTCGACGATGCCTGCAAGCGTGGCGCTCGGCCTCGGAACCTCTTATGGATTGAGCTACGACCAGATGACATTCTTGCTCCAGGGAGTACAGAAAGTCCAGTCTGCGTTCGACCGCGACAAAGCGTTCGCTCCTACAACTGCACAGGCTAAGCAGTTTGCGGGAATGAAACAGCAGATTGCGGACATTGGACTAGCCTTTACGAAGCTCGGATACGACCTCGTTTCAAAAGCTGCCCCGATCCTCGAAAAGGTTTTTGGCCTGTTGATGCGGTTTGCAGAATGGGCGCAAAAGCATGAACAGCTTGTGTCCTCATTTCTTGTCGCATTGGCTGTAGGAATTGGGGCGGTAAGCGGAGCTATGGGAGTACTTGCTGCTGGGGCTGTTGCGCTTGCTCCAGAGGTATTTGCGGTCGTAGCAGCAGTTTCCGCTTTTGCTGGAGGAATTGCGTATCTATATCAGACGAGTCCTCTTTTCCGTAAATTCCTTTCAGATGTTGCCGATGGATTCCTCGGAATTGGTAACGCCATTGATGTGGCTGTTGACAAGCTGTGGGATTGGGCAGAGGCTACTGGGAAATTCACGAAGCGCGTTGCTTCATCAAATGTTACTCAAAAGAGTGAAGCGTTTGTCGCTGGCACCTCCACCATCTTTGGTAGTGGTAAATACGAAAAGGCTTCTCCGGAACAGATTGTTTCATATCTCACGAGCAAGGGATGGTCTCGCGGCATGGCTGAAGGCATGGCCGCGAACATCATGGCGGAAAGCAGCGGCGTGACAAATGCGCGCGGCGACAACGGTCTAGCGTATGGGCTGGCTCAATGGCACGGGGCTAGGGCTTTGGCATTCCGTTTGGCTGTGGGACACTCGCTGATGGACGCGGGATGGAAAGAGCAACTCGACTTCGTAGATCGCGAAGCGCGCAAGATGAAGATCGACGTGGCGAAGAATGTGAGCGCTCGCGGTGGGGCTGCCAATCTATCTCTCTATTACGAAATGCCGGCAGATGCTGCAGGGCAGGCGATGAAGCGAGCTAATCTCGCGCAATCTCTTTTCCCGTCTGATTCGCACATTTCTGCTATCAACGATCACCTTCGGCGTGCTGGAACAACAAGTAATCAGACATCTAACAGCCACACAGACAACAGCATAACGAACAACGTTGGCACTGTGAACATTCATGGCAATGGACAATCCACTCCTGCAACTCCAAGCGCGGTGCGCGGCATGGATTGGACTACGATTCTGATGCAAAGCAACTATGGGCTAACAGGATGAGTACACCGATCATCACATTGCCGGCTGGAACGTTCCCGACATTGCCATCTGCATCGGGAACTCAATGGGGAGTATTTCGTGCAGGTACTACAACGCCCCTCTACACGCCACACGACAGCTATTCCGAAGTCTCGACATTTGCATTCGAGTTCACGCGCTCACAGAGCATTTCTGACTTCCCTTTGGAGGGTGAAACGCCTGGTCAAGGTTCCCCCTTCGCCAGCTTCAATAAGGTTTGGCAACCGGCTACGCCAAGTGTGACTATTGCCGTCAGTGGAGTTTTTACCGATTTGCTGGGGTTTCTTGCGGCTCTCGATAATGCTTGCAAATCGACAAATCTCTATGACGTGTACACGCCGGACTTTCACTACTTCGGATACAGCATCGAGCGTTATTCCTATCGGCGAACGGCCAACAAAGGGGCCACAATGCTGATGGTCGACGTGTCGCTTAAAGAAATTTTGCAGGTCAGTCCGACGTTCACAAACACGCCAATCAATTCCCCGCAGAGTCCGAGCGCAGATGCGCAGCAGAACAATGGACAGACGCAATCGAATCCAATTGTGGCGAACATGATCGCCGATTTGAAGGCGAGTTCCGGTAGCATGGTCAACATAGGAGCGGCGAATCAGTAATGGCGGTACAGGTGACATTGCAGCCCGTCGCATCGCAGCAAGTTCAAACTGTGCTGGGAGGCCAACAGTGTCAGATCGCCGTCTACGTAAAGAACCAGTGCATGTTTCTTGACATGATGGTGAACGGAACGCAGGTCATTTATGCCGTGCAGTGCAAGAATCTTGTGTCGTTGATCCCGACCGCATATCTCGGTTTCGTTGGATGGCTGATGTTCATTGATACGCAGGGAAGCGAAGACCCGAAGTATACGGGACTCGGTTCGCGCTGGCAGTTGCTCTATCTTACTGAGGGGGATTTGACGACATATGGCCTCTAATAGTCTTTCCTTCTCAAACGCGAAAAATCTCAAGTTTGTCGTCACTCTTGGCGTGGGGAACCCAAACAACTTTGCAGCGGGCGGACAGCAGTTCAACACGATTACCCTTCAAGGGCTCAAGGCGACTGCCTACATCGATAATGCTGGTGCGTTCAATCTCGGAACTCTAAAGGCGCAGATTTACGGCGTTAGTCAGCAAGACATGAACGCGCTTACCAGCACACAGTGGAGTTTTCTGGCGGGTCAGCTTCCAAATAACGTTCAAGTGTGGGCTATCGACGGGACGCAAGAAACACTCGTGTTCAATGGCGTCTATCTGAACGGATGGGGTGTTTATACTGGAATGCCTTCGGTTTATATGTACATCGAGGGTATGGTGGGATACGCGCAAGAGTTGATCGCTGCGGTTCCTACGAGCTTGTCGGCAGATACCAATGTCGGATCGTTGATGAGCAATCTTGCTGGTAAGATGGGTCTTCAGTTCGAAAACAATCTGACTACCAGTATCGCAGTCAAGAAAGGCACGTATCTTGGAAACACCTTCATGGAGCAGGCGAAGCGGCTCATGCAGATGTTTAACCTCTGGATGTACGTCGATCCGAGCACAAATCCTGCCACGCTTGTCATCTGCAACAATGGCACTCCGCGGTCTAATGTGGCTCCTGTTGTCTCTCCGCAAACCGGATTGTCAGGATACCCACTTTTTAATGCCACGGGTATTCTATTTGAAACCTATTTCAATCCCTCTATCTTGTTTGGTGGGCCAGTCAATGTGCAATCGTCTGTTCCCAAGGCTAATGGGACTTTCATTGTGACGTCTATGGCGCACGAGTTGTCGAGCGTCACATCTGGTGGCCCGTGGAAAACAACAGTGAATGCTGTGAATCCTTCGCTATTTGGAGGCTTGGCAATCCCATGACCCAGACCGCCATTCCTGCCGGATTCGTACAGCCTTCGACCACGTGGGGAGTGTACAACCAACTGCTCTTTGTCATTCAGCAGGCAATAGCCAAGATGCAGACGGCAACCATCGTCAAAGTCGTGGACTGCTCAAACGATGGTGGAGTGTCGCCGGTCGGAACGGTAGATGCGCAGATTCTGGTGAACCAGATCAACGGCCAGGGAGTTCCGACACCGCACGTCACTATGTACGGACTTCCTTATCTGCGGCTCCAGGGAGGCGCGAACGCAGTGATCCTTGATCCCCAGCCGGGAGACATCGGAATCGCAGTCTTCGCCAGCCGTGACATTTCCACCGTGGTGAGCACGAAGGCCCAGGCGAATCCAGGCAGCTACCGGCAATATGACTTCTCCGATGGCATGTACTTGGGCGGCTTGCTCAACGGAACGCCTAGCCAATACGTCCAGTTTGGACCAGCAGGGATCGGCATTGTTTCGCCCACCCAAGTGACCATCCAAGCCCCCACGGTCGCCATACAGGGCAATCTGACGGTATCAGGAACCACTGTAGGGACTGGCGATGGAACTTTTGCTGGAATTGATGTGCAGACTCACGTTCATAGTGGGGTACAATCAGGGGGAAGTGAAACAGGGCCACCAGTTTAAGTTATGAATGGACCTTCCTACAACACGCTATTGCTGGATGTCGAGACGTGGGATTTGTCGCTCGATTCCGCTGGCAACATTGCCTTGGCTTCGCCTCCGTATGCGGTTGCTCAGGATGTGGCTAGTTCCTGCCGGACATGGCAAGGAGAGCTTTGGTACGACACGACGCCTGGCGTGAACTTTGAGTCTCTGCTGTGGAATATGCCAGGAGCCTCAGCAGTTCAACAGGCTTTCAATCAGCAGGCTCTCACTGTGAGTAGCGTTGCAACAGCCGCAACTACGATTACAGAGTTTGCTGGGAGCACGGGGGCACTGACGGGACAGATCGAGTTTACGACCTCTACGGGGGCAAATCTGACGGTTTCATTCTGAGGAGATAGATGAGCAGCCCGACCACGAGTGTGCCGCCGATCCAATGGACAGCCGAAGGCATAGTGCTGCCTACGGAAGCTGATATTCTGACAGGCGTCACTGCAGATTGGAATACGGCCTTTGGCGGAAACCTCAATCCTCAGTTATCTTCTCCGCAGGGACAGCTCGAATCGAGCGAAACAGCAATCATTGCGGACAAGAACAGCGAGATCGCTTATATCGTCAATCAGGTTGATCCTCAGTTCGCGGAGAGGCGTTTTCAAGATGCTATTGGGCGCATCTACTTCATGACGCGCCTGAGCGCGGCCCCAACAGTTCTGAGTGTCACGCTTGGCGGAACAATCGGAGCCTTGATACCTCAAGGGATTTTAGCCGTAGACAGCGCGCAGAACATCTATCAACTTGCAGCGCCTGTGACGATTGGATCAGGCGGAACAGTTACTGGGGCATTCTCAAATCTGGCGACGGGGCCGATTTCCTATTCCGGCAGCGGATCACTGCAAATCTACCAGGTAACGCCTGGACTCGACACCTTGACCGGAGTAACGCAACTTGCTCTCGGGCGAGATGTAGAAAGCTCACAGGCGTTCGAGTTGCGGCGGCAGAATATTGTTTCCGCCAACAGTCAGGGAACGCTGGATGCAATTTACGCTGCTGTCTATCAGGTAAGCGGCGTGCTGTTTTGTTTTGTGCTCGACAACCCATCAGGAGCGATAGTCTATTATGGACCGACGAATTATCCGCTTGCCCCGCACTCTCTCTATGTCGCGGTCGTTGGCGGGAGCGCCACGGCAGTTGCAAACGCTATCTGGACCCCGAAAAACGATGGCGCAAGTTATAGCGCGTGGCCTAATCCCCCGAGTGGGCCTACCGTCCCTGGCGCAGGCACAGTCGTTACCGAAGTCGTCTACGACACTAGATACAGCAGCCCCCAACCGGCCTACAATGTGAGCTGGATAACTCCCGCTTCTGCTCCAGTATATTTTGCGCTCACCTTCAATGATCCAAACTCAGCCCTTTCCAGTTTTCTATCGGCAATTCAGAACGCCATCATTGTGCAATTCAACGGCGAAGGCGGCTCGCCCCCAGAGAGAATCGGCTCGCTCATTGCGGCCAGTAATTATTACGCGGCGGTGCTTAGTGCGATCATGGGGTCAGGCATGACGTTGGTGAGCATGTTTGTTGGTCTCTCAGCATCGCCAACAGGGTACGAAGCGCAAATCGGCATAGATCAAGTGCCAACTATCTCGGCAAGTAACATTGTGGCAGGAGTGGTATAGCGATGCAGAATGTAATGCAAACTTGCGCGTCCCAGTATGCCAATTCACCGATCATCACCTCCCTGATCGAAAGCATGAACGCGGCCATTGATCCTTCAGGAGACATCGACAATTTCTACAATTGGGTGTGGGATGTGGGAACGGCGCGAGGAGTGTTTCTGGATAACGTGTGGGGTCGCATTGTAGGCGTGTCCCGCACCCTGCTAACTACTCCCGCAACAGTGTTGGACGACTTCGACTACCGTACCCTGATTATGCTCAAGGCGCTCAGCAACATTTCTTCGTCCTCATCCCCGGCGATCAATGGCCTTTTGTTGAACTGGCTCGGAAATGTCCGGGCTTACGTTAACGATCTCGGGAATATGGAGATGCTGCTGAATTTCGAATTTCTTCTAACGCCTGTTCAGTTGGCGATCCTCCAGCATTCCGGAATTTTCCCGAGGCCATCTGGCGTTGGTTGCTGGATTCAGACCCATACATATCCGATAATGACATTCAAGGAGTTCGGCTCGCTGGCGTCGCCCATGAGCTACGCTCCAATGTCAGGAGGGTTACTCAGTGCAGCTTAACCAGGCTCCAGTGCAGTTAGTGTTAGCATTCGGCGCGGATGCAGGTTCCTCCTACATCAACACGATCCCTGTCCCATCGCAGATTTCTACGCATCCGGGAGCAGCATCTTATACAGATGGCTTCCCGCCGCTCACGATGACAGATGTGACTGCTGGCGGAGTGCCGATTGCTGGGCCCGACATGAATGGCATTCTGAATGAGATGTCAGCAGTAGATGTGTGGATGTGCGCAGGAGGGGGATTCCCGTACAACGCTACATTTTCAGCGGCGATTGGCGGCTATCCCAAAGGCGCTCGCGTCCTGATGGCCAGCGGAAACGGCTACTGGGTCAGCACGGTTGACAATAACACGAGCGATCCGGATACAGGTGGAGCAGGCTGGGCCAGCGCAAACGAGAATGCTATTACCGCCTTGACGGGAGATGTGACTGCTGCGGGTCCGGGGAGCGCAGCAGCAACTCTTGCGGCAAGCGGCGTCACAGCGGGAAGTTATACCAACGCCAATATCACGGTTGACTCAAAGGGACGTGTCACATCTGCATCTGCAGGAACGCCTCCCTTTACGGGAACGAGCGGCCACCAGATACTTCCAAGTGGCTTAATCTTGCAGTGGGGAACGACTGGATCATTGGTCAATGACACTCCTACGATAATTAGCTTTCCAGTCGCTTTCCCAAATGCTTGTTTCAGCGTCACGGGTTCGGATACTTTCGCGGCTTCTCTCAGCGCAACATGGAGTTTTTATGCATGGAATGCCAGCGGTTTCACAGCACGGTGTGATGGCAATACTGCAACAGGACAATGGTTTGCAATTGGGTATTAAGGAGAGTTGCGTGAGGAAATTTCTTTTATCGTTTATTTTTGTCCTGTTGGCGACCATCCATGTACATGCGCAATCCAGCGGGCCGAATCCTCCTCCGCCGCCTGTTTGCAGCCAAAGTATTGCAGGTCAGCTTTATACTGATACGACGACTCAGCAGGTCTACTCCTGCAACTATTACAATCTGGCGTGGCAGTGGATTGAGGTGCCAGCCAATGGTGGGTTAACTTCACAGCAGACTCCACCAGGAACTTGCTCAGGGCCGCTTCCTGTCTTTGTAACAGGCTGGCCTAATACCAATCTCGATGTGTGCATCAATGGGGTACCGACGCCGATAGCAGCGATTGGAACGTTGGCTCTTACTACCACAGGCACGACCGGACCGGCTACGCTGAGTGGGGGTGTGCTGAATATTCCACAGTACAGTTCAGGATCGACGGTCTACCCTGCGGCTGGTGTGGCGAACTCGACAGGCTCAGCGTGGGGCACGAGCTACCAAGTGGGTACATTGGCAAACGATCTTGTACAACTAAACTCCTCTGCTCAGCTTCCGGCTCTGAGCGGTGCGCTTCTGACTGGTATCCCGTACTCCGCGCTGACCGGCACGCCATCCCTCGGAACGTGGGCTGCTCTGAACTATCCGGCTTGGTCATCCGGCACGCCGTTTGTGAAGATGACAGCGGCGGGGACATTCGCCCTCGACACCACTCTTTACCAGAACGCACTGAACCTCGTGGCTGGAACTTATGTGGGCGGCGATCTTTGTACTTACACGGCTACGGGCACGGTCTTAAACTGCAACACGGCGATGCCAACAAGTCTGCCTCCTAGCGGCACCGCAGGCGGCGATCTTTCAGGCTCCTATCCGAATCCGACAGTGGCAAAGGTGAATGGCGCGGCTGTACCAGCATCAGCTACAGTGCTGGGAAGCAATTCGTCCTCGCAGTTGGTGGCAGCGCCGCTTACTGGCACTGGAAGTGTGGTGCTGGCGACGAGTCCGACGCTCGTGACTCCGGCCCTCGGAACGCCCAGTGCGGCTGTGCTGACGTACGCAACGGGTCTACCTCTCACCACTGGGGTCACTGGGCTACTGCCTGTTGCCAATGGCGGAACTGGAACGTCCACGCCAAGCCTTGTTGCTGGGACGAATATCACCATCACCGGCACATGGCCTGACCAGACGGTAACGGCCTCCGCGACGGCAGCAACAGCATTCTCGGCGCTGACCAGTGCAACCAACACGCAGGCGGCGATGCTGGTAGGTGCAGGCGCGAGTCTTGGGCCAACGGGGACGGGAACTGTGACTGCTACGGGGCTATCGCCCGCCCCATCTACTTCGGGAACCTTCTGGGGCTATAACGGGACAGCGCAGGGATGGTACACACCGAGCGGAAGCGGTACGGTGACTAGTGTTGGATTAACTGTGCCCTCTGATGAGACCGTGGCGGGTTCGCCTATCACGACTAGCGGCACCCTGGCGGTCACGCGCAATTCAGAGAGTGCGAATCTGTTTCTTGCCTCACCGAACGGAGCCGCAGGGGTGCCATCGTATCGCGCCATTGTTGCGGCAGATGTGCCGACCCTCAACCAGAACACCACCGGCACAGCGGCCAATGTCACTGGCATTGTTGCTCCGGCGAATGGTGGTACGGGAGCGAACAATTCTTCTGCGACAGGAGTACAGCAATGGAGTGCGGGAGCTTCCAGCGTATCAACCGCGCTCGCAAATGGGACTGCGGCGACCACGCAGGCGACAACGGACACCACCACCGACGTAGCCACAGACGCCTTTGTGCATAACGTGGCTACCGCGCAGTATCCGGGAGTAACCAGCACCGGGACCGGAGGTGTGGCAGGAAACCCCGGAACCGGGCAGAACTGGACAGCATCCGTTACCGGAGCTCTGGCGGGAACATCGCCGCTGTGCGACATTCGCGCCTACGGATACACCAGCGGGGATGTAACCAGTTACGTGAACAAGTGCATCGCCGCCATGTATCCCTACGCGGTGGGAACCACCGGCCAAATCTACATTCCCTGCGGCCAGGAAAACAATGCGTGCTACTTCTCCAACTTTGCGACCGGCATCGTGAATACCCATAACGAGCAAGTCAAGTTCATCATCGACGGCTATCTGAGCCAATCCCTCTATGCGCCCCTGGTGTACAACGCCTACTACAGTTGGGAGGGGGTGAAAGACTTGGCTGGAGTTCAGTTCCAACCCCAGCAGACCTCGTATATCATGGCCTCGAATATCGCGGGCACTGTAGGCACCGCAGTTGCCTCTGGGGGTGCGGGAGTGGTGATTACGCCGACGTTCACCTCCGGGTCGCTCGCCTTGATGCCTCCGGGGTCCGCGATCACGATTGGGGCAACGACTACGGTGACTGGGGCGACGGCCACGACTGCGGCATTCAACGGCGGGAGGCTGGTGACGCTCACTCTCACTGCCGAGACGCGGTATCTGCCCTTGGAGCTGATGACAGTCAGCGGATGCTCGGATGCCACGCTGGACATTACGGGCGGCGTCATCGAGTCGGTAGATTACTCGGCCGCAGGCGGCGAGACAGTGCAGTATTTCCAGACTGCGACGGCTGCTACAACAGGGACGGGGTGCTCCCTCACATCCTTCGATGAAGACAAGTACGAGACGGTGCGCGTATGGTGCTCGAACGGCGTGAATGCGCCCCAAGTGCCCACTGGAACGCCTTCGTGCTCGACGGGTCAAATGACCATCTGGCCCATTCATGCGCACGCCGCTACGGATACGTGGGGCGCGGTGGCTGTGGTTCCGCAGGCCGGCGACGATGGCGGTCACTCCTTTTCCGACCTGGTGATCGATGGGTGCATCGGCATGTGCTACTGGGGCGAGCAGGAGTCTAACCTGGCCATGCAGAATGTTGGATTTATCCCCGCCAATACCATCACCTCAGGCGGTTTGGAGCAGACAGCTACGTGGGTGGGAACCATCGAGGATTTCCACTTTCAGGGACAAGTTCCAGAGCCTTTGAATTGCGGAGCCGGAGGCTGCGCGCAAGGGCCGTATCCCTTTGCCATCCGATGCGATTCCGAATCGTCTGGGATCAACTTTGGCGGCGGGAGCGCGACTGATACGGGCTGCGCGGATTTCACCATCAACAACGGAACGACCATCGCCGGAGGAATCAAGGTGGATGGCGCGGGGGTGAACGAGGTCACGGGCGGCATCAAGGAGATCTCGAACATACTCTTTGAAGAGGTTCCCACTGCCGTCGTGGTGGATAACCGGCACGACGTGGATACCACCACATGCCCGTACATTCACGACAATGCCGAGCAGGACAGTTTGACGGGTCTCGCCATCTACTACCTCGGGTACACGGATCAAGAGGCACCATCGTTTGGATGCTGGAAGATGAGCGCGAACCAGAACGCGGCGACTGACCTTCAGACAACCAAGTACTTCAACGATCCCTTGAGCGTTGATCGGATGCCGTACGCACAGACCATTCTGGCGACCAATCATCTGCCCGACATTCCTTCGCCGGTGGCGACGGATGGGCGTGTTCTGGCGGGCGCGACGTGGGGGGAAGGCACTGGATTCGGACCGCAGACGCTGCCTTTCGGCTCTCTTGCCATCGATAACAAGGCTGCGGACTGGGCCACCACATGCAGCACAGGATGCAGCGTGGTGACTACGAACGTATCGTGCCCGGACGGCACGCAGGCTTCAAGCGCCATGGGATGCGCGGAGATTGATGGCGGAACAGGGCCTAATATCCAGATCGGCACTACTTCGCTGGCCACTTACTCCGGAGACAGCTTTATCTACGGCTGCTGGGTGCGGCCGGGAGCGCATTACGCCTATCCGGTGGGAGACCCGAACGGCGCGCAAAACATCTATCTGCTGAGCGGTGGAACAGACACATTCTACGATCCGGCTCCGGCTAGCTCGGCATCTTCCACGTATCCCTGGTACGCCTTCACCAACAGCTTCAACAGCGCCACGTGGTTTGCTGAGATTGCTACCGCGATCATCAATACGGGGGACAGCACGGCGCATGCCATTAACTTCAATATCAGCGGTGGGCCCGGGAACGGGGGCGCGATTGCAGCGGGCTACGGCAACCAGTTCTCGAACTGCCGCTGGGCGTTTATCCCTGGCCCTAACAATCCAGCTTACGCTGGAGTGACAATCGATGAGATCATGTTCGCGCGTGACTACCAGTATCGCGGATCGGTTCCCGGTACGGGATCAACCGCGGGGACTGCTGCGACGGTGGAGAATGTCTCGCTCGATCCCGCTAATATTGCTACCAGCGCCGCAAACCAGAATAGCCCAGATTTAAAGTTGACCTCATCGGGATGGAACGGGAGCGCTGCGGCTAAATATCCGTGGACGCTGCAATCCCAGGTGAATGGGAGCGGATCGGTTACGTTTGACCAGTTTGTCGTGTCTCCCCCCGCCAATTTGACAGCCGCGCCGTTTTTTAGTTACGAGGCATATAGTACGGCAACGGCCACGAACAATTACGACAGTATAGCGGTAGCCCTGAGTGGAAGTATGTGGAATGGCAGCGCCGCAACTGATGATTACTGGACTATGCAGACCGTCTTAGGCGCGGGCACCACTCCGGCCAGCTCATTGACATTTCTGCATTCCGGTTCGAGCGGAGCGGCATCCGTTTCGGTGCCTGCGCTTACGGTGAATGGCATCAATGCCACGCCACCGACTACATACCTCTCCTGCTCGGAGGTCTGGGCCGGCACCGGATCATCTTCGGCCCTTCAAAGCGGCAACGACGCTCCAGCGGATAACACATGCTACAACGATTCAGGATCTACGCGAACCATCGTCGCTGTAAAATGCCGTAGCGATAGCGCGAGTAACACTACTACCGTTAATCCGACATTCGGGGCGTCCGGCAGCGGTACATCCGTACTCAGTGCCGCCCTGACGTGCGGGAGTAGTCTGGCGTACTCCGCCAGCGGCACTATTAGCAACGCAGCGTGGACCACTGGTACAGGGATCAGCCCAGTCATGGGCGGAACGCTTACCGGCACTTCAATTGCGCTGATCATCGAGTATCACTACTGAGAGAGAGCGATGAGATTACTGGTTGGGATTCTACTATCGTTTTTCGCGTTCCCGGTGCATGCTGCCCAGGAAGTGATTACGGTGCTGAGGCAGTCGTCGAGTGCGCCCACGTGCACTGCGCCGACGGCTTCATCGTTCACCAGCCGGTGGTGGGGCGACAACAGCGCCAACCTTTGCGGCACCGGACACACTGCCTGCGCCAGTGGGAACACTAGCATGTATCAGGCGACGGACGGACTGGCTAGCAACCAGATGCAGAACGGCACCACAGCCGATCAGCCTATCTGGACGCCGGGTGATATCAACGGCCACGCATCGATGGCATTCAACGGAACTACGATGGCGTTCGCCGCCACGGGAAGCGCCTACGGCCCTACTTACACGGTTACGGCTACGTTTGAGATACTGGCCGCGCCCAGCGTCTATGGCACCGTGATGGATGTGTCGAACGGGAACGGATGGCCGACAGATCTGGGAGTGATTAACAGCTCAGGCGTCCTGCATCCCGTCATCTTCGCTGGAGGCCCTAGCACCATCGTGACCGGCAGCGCCACGCTGGCGCTGAATACCTGGTACACCATCGGATGGAGCTACAACTCTGCCTCCTCGCCGTATCCAGTCGCGATCTACGAGTGCTCGGGAGGCACCTGCACTACCGATATATCGACCACGACGACAGCGACCAGCGGAACCGGCGGCGCGATGTATATGGGCACACAGGGCGGCTATTACCTGATGCAGTCACACATCGCCGAGGTAGACATCAATAGCGGCACGGTGCTCACGCTGAGTCAGCTTACCTCGGTGATCGGCGCGTGGAGCAGTTGCCAATACGGCGTGTGAGTGCCGCGCATGCGAAGAACGGGAGCACTTGATTGGACGGGGGAAATTCCAAGGGGGAAGGGATATTAAATGTACGAACTGGGGGATGGCAGCCTTGAGGTCAGGGTAACGCGTTTGGAATCATGGGTAGCACCCACCGACGTTGAGCTCCACGGCAGAAACGGAGACATAGGCTTGATTAGAGAGTTCAGAGATGACCGCTCACAACGAATTGCTCTCATGCGATTTGTGCGCCTCGCCGTGACGGTCATGGCCGCGCTTGGAGGCGTTCCCGCGCTGATCGTGATACTGGAACTGCTGGGAATCATTCATCCAGTCAGGTGACTAAAGTTACCGGGGCGCGGAAATGAAAAGGGTGTAGGATGTCGGCATGGACAGTCTAGTAACAGAAAAAGCGCTCCTGATTGAAGTTCGGACAGCGCATCTTCTTGCACAAGCACTCGATCGGGTACACTGGAGAGAATTGGTAAAGGTAGCTCGAAATCAATCTGAAGAGGAGCTCTCGAATTTAACGCTTCGCGGAGACGATGGGCCAACGGTAGAAAGAGGCTGATTTCGGCAAACCCGCAATAAGCCGCACTGGAAGACATATTAACAATTTCAACCCAAAGGAATGAACACAATGACAGACGCTTCTCCCGCTGTAGGACAGCAAGCAGCAGAACTCAACGTGAAGGCGCAGGCTGACAATCAGCAGGCCCTTTTTGCCCTTAACCTTCAAGCCGTCGCAGATAACCAGCAGAACGCCAGGCTGTCGAATGCTTTGAACTTCATCGCTGGACTTGCGACTGTGACCAGCAACCAGACGGGACAGACAGAGAACCAACAGACCGTTTCTCCTGGCCGCACAGGTACTCCCGAGTCCACAATTGATTCCGTGGGAGTCTCTGCATCTACAGTTGCGGCGGTGAACCCCGCTCTGGGGGTTGCACTGGTGCAGGCAGTGAATAATCTGCAATCTCTCGTTGCCGATCTGGTATCGGTCAACACCAATGCAGCGGGCGGTGCCTCTACGCCATCTCAGACCACGCCAAAGACAACCTCTACCACGTCAGCGTAGGTCGCCCATAGCCCTAGCCAGGAAAAAGGGATGCTAACGTGAAAGATAGTCAGCATCCCTTTTTGAGATGCCGGAAAAGGAATATATGCGACTTTCTGTAACAGGCTTAGCATGGATTAAGCATTCCGAAGGCTGCAAACTCGAAGCCTACTGGGATGTGAACGGGTACGCTATCGGCTATGGTCATCATGGGCCGGATGTGACAAAAGGAACAGTTTGGACACAGGAGCAAGCGGATGCCGCATGTGAAAGCGATGCCGCTGAGACCGCTAAGTCTGTACAGGCATACGTCAAAGTCCCACTCAGTCAGGGTCAGTTTGACTGCCTGGTGGATTTCACTTATCAATTCGGTGCGGGGCGTCTGGCGACCTCGCTGCTTTTGACGCGGCTCAATATGGGGAACTACGCGCAAGTTCCATCTGAGCTTTATCGTGTAGACCCTGTGACTGGGGAACAAAAAGGATGGATTCTGGTGAACGGCGAACCAAACAATGGACTCATCGCACGGCGCAAGGGGGACATTGTACTGTGGAATGGGGGCAACCCGCTGGAGGGACGGTGAGACTAAAGCTCTTTATGGCGGTTGGGGTTTGGCTGAGTTTCGTGGCGGCATGGACCTTTGCGGTGTATATCCTGCTGATCTTGGGAGCTTGGCTTTCAGTATTTGTGAAAGGTGTCCAATGAACACAATTCTCGCTGCTATCGGAAACACGATTGCGGGTCACGCTGAAGGCATCGGCATCGGCAGCGTGGTTCTCTATACTGCATTTGTCACGGCGATGCCCGAGACACCCCCAGCGACGTTCGCTGAGTATTGGGCATGGGTGCGCAATGCCCTTCAAGCGTCTCTCCCGACTCACCGTGTAAACCCTACCCAACCGAAGTAAGGAGTCAGCATGAAACGAATCATTTACTTTACCATTGCGATCCTGTTTGGCGCGAGCCTCGTTGGATGCACTTCGTGGGAGCGCCAGTCATTCCAAGCTCTCTCGGCGGCTCAGGCCGTACTCAACCAGGCCCAGACCGACTACACGGCGGGATGTCCGGCAGCAGTTCCGACCGATCCATGCATCCCGCGCAACCAGGCGGCATTCGACATGATTACCAAAGCCAAGGCGGCGGATGTGCTGGCCGTCAACGCGATGGTGGAGTACGAGCAGGTCAAGGCGGCATCGGGTTCTGGAACGGCCCTCAATGCGGCTCAAATTGCCGCTGCGAACGCGCTGGCGCAACTTCCATCCGATCTCACGGCTGTCAAGGCCCTTTACCAGACTGGAGGCAAGTAATGGCAACCGCAACCGACGTGCAAGCCGCTGTGCAGGAAACTGCCGCTGTGGCCCAGGAAATTCTCACGATTATCAGCGTGTCCGATCCCGCTCTCTCGCCCGCTACCGGCACCACGATGGCTGTAGTGGCTCTCGTGGCCCAGCTTGCGGCCAAGGCGCTGGCTGCGTGGACAGCGGCGTCATCGATGCCTATCACGGTACAGGGAGTACAAGCCCTGGCCCCTAACCCGACACCTCTTCCACCTCCGACGGCCTGATATGCCCTACATCGTCGTCCGCTTTATTGCCAACCACACCTTCCTGTCATGGTCGATTCGTCGCCTGACAGGAAGCCTGTTTTCGCATGTCGAGTTGGGCACTCCCGAGGGGACGTGGATCGGGGCGCTGGCTGACGGCATTAAGGAACGGCCAGCGGAGTACTGCAATCCGTTCCGCGAGTACGTCTACCACATACCCTGCACGGCGCAGGAGCAGGCTTCGTTTCTGACAACGGCCCGCGCCGCGATTGGCACGCCATACAACAAACTCGATATCGTCGGTCTAGCCTTGGGGCTGCGGAACGTCGTGGGCAAGACGGGTGAGATTTGCTCTTGGTTCGGCGTGGAGGAGTTGATTGACACCTTCGGGACGGCGCGTGTGCTCAATGTGCTGCCGGGGTGGGAATACCGCGTGACGCCCGAGACGCTACACCTTAGTCCGATCTTCGTAGGAAATCTCGCGAGGAAAAAAGAGTAGGAAAGGAGAGCGGAACGCCAGAGCAACAGAAGGAGGAGTCAGAATATTGGCTCCTCTTTTGTTTTGCCCGTGCGCCCCTTTTCCCCATTCGCCCACTGCTCTAGCGTTGCCACGCTCTCTCCTAGGCAGTAAGGACACTGCGGGCGATTGGCTACCGTATGGCAGCACTCACATACCCAGGCGCGATTGATGGGCATCGCGGCAATGGACTGCAATTCAGACAGCGGAATATCGGTATCAGCCATTGGTTTTCCTTCTCGTGCGATCCGTGAGCCAGCAAAATATCTGTGCTAGCGTCTCAGCGTTACAGCCTTCGCCGGTTTCGATGTTCAAGAGCGTTTGCCTATCAATGCCGATCTCGCGAGCCACGTCTCGAAGCGAGCGCTCTTCCACGATTCGCCACTTGCGCAATATAGTCCCAATCTTCATACCGAGACGATAAGCCCATATGCCGGACCTGTCAAGGGAAAATTTATTTGGCAAAATAGCTTGACAAGCCATTCTCTCAGGTGTAGTCTCTCGAAAAGAAGGAGGAAAACGAGCAATGCCAACCGCCAATGCAATAGCTACCGAACTGCGGAGGATCGCAGATTTTCTTGACAAGACACCTGATGCTGAGGTCTCAAGCGCCCGGTTGAGTTTCTACCACAACCTTTCTCGCACAAAAGAGGAGTTCATCAATCTAGTGAAAGTCTTTCCCCGTCCATTCGTAAAGGGCGATGGATACAGGCATGATGAAGTCACGCTTGAGCACGAGTCGGATACCGTCACGGTATACGCCTCCATTGACCGCTCTCAGGTTTGCACTCTGGTAGAGCCAGCACGTCCTGCCCGCTACGAGTGTATTCCGCTCTTGTCTCTGGAAGAGGAAAACGCTCTCGGCACTTTCTAGTGCAACATTGCACCCAAGTTTCCCGGCTCCCCTTACACGGGCATAGAAACTGCGACCGTACCTGATGGCAGCGTTGCGTAAGTCCTGATAAACGGTCAAGCCGGGAATTCAGACAAGGAAGGAAATCGATGAGAACCAGTAACACAATCGCGTCTATTGTTGAATCGCTGTCTGCGGCGCAAGCCGAGTACGTGCCTGTCCCCAAGAACAGGACGGCTAAGGTCAAGACCAAAGCGGGATATGAGTACACATACGCCTACGCCGACCTTGCTGACATTCTGGCGATGGCGCTTCCTCGGTTGTCCAAGCATGGGATTGCGTTTAGCCAGCCCCACATCCTCGTGGATGGAAAACTCCGTGTTGTAACGCATCTCCTGCACAAGTCGGGCGAGTGGATGCAGTCGGACGGAATTGAGATTTCCGAAGACGGAGACCCGCAGCAATTCGGAGCGGAGTCAACCTACTTCCGGCGGTATGATGGCGCTTCCTTGTTGGGAATCGCTCCCGATGAAGACACTGACGCGCAGCAGGCAGGAAACCGCCAGAGACGCACCGCAAACCCTACCCAACCCGCACCGCAACAGGCCCGGCAGAGCGGGACAACGACTACTTCGCCTGAACGCCCTGTCACCACTCAAGAGTCATCTCAGAAGGCGCAGGAACGCGCAGCAACGGCACCTGCAGCCGCACAGCCGCAAGGGGGAACCCTGAAGTTCATCCCTCCGAACGGCCTCACATGCGTCATCCGCAAAGCCTACGAGCTGTCCGCAGAGAAGCTGGCAGAGATCGCCAAAGCGAAGAAGCGTCCATGGCTCACGGTTGAGTTCCTCGGAACTCATAACGGCGTCAGTGAGGCATCTTGCTTTGATACGAAGTATTGGGACTTGCTGAAGGAATCGGTAGGTCTGGAGTGTCACTTCATCATCAAGGAACGCGACAACAACGACCGCCATTACATTAACATTGACGACGTTCGATTCGTGGACGGCGTTGAGTATCAGAACGGCAAACCAGTAGAGGAGATTCCACAATGAGAAATTCAGATCCATTCATGCCGTTCAATCGGCCTGAGCGAAACTATCCAGATGAGCCATGGAACCGCCCAGAATACCGCAATGATCCGACCGCTCCATGGAACGATCCCGGCGCGGGGATGGACAGACTGAGGGAATGGGAAGAAGCGCACAACTTTACACCGGAGCCATAAGGAGCACAGCAATGATTGACGACACCCCTTTTGCAGTAGAAGAGACCGCGATGAAGTATGTGAAGGTTGACTCCTCGCAGATCGCGGAAATTGGGTACGGGGACGGCGTGTACGGCCCTCATACCCTTGGGTTGAAATTTCCTCCCAACAAGAAGCAGATCGCGGCGGGAGAAGCAGGCAGCGAGTACCACTATGACGGGATTAGCCCCGAGATGCACCAGGAGTTCTTGAACGCCGAGTCCATCGGTTCGTATTTCGGAAAGAACATTAAGGGCAGACCGGACCTTTACCCATTCACGAAGATTGAGACTGAAAGGCTCCCCGGCATCAAGGGTGCCATTGCAAGTTTCATGGAGGATCACGGGATCGATCAGATCAGGGCTGGAAGCACGGTCATACGCAACGACGGAAAGGTAATTCCGGGCAATGGCGAAGTCGCAGTGGACACAGAACCATCTTCGCCAAGCACCGCTCTCGCCATCATCGACACTACCGAGGATGAACTGCTTTTCACTCCCGGTAAGATCACCGATGCGCAACTTCAGGCTGGCCGCGAATGGTATCTCACCGAAGCCAAGAAGTACGACATCGCCACCGAAAAGCAGCGCACCGAACTGAAACGCTTCGCCCGTCCTCTTCAGAAGCTCCGCACCGGCATCGAAGCGAGGGCCAAGGAGCTGACCGGGGCCACCAAGCGCAAGATTGCCGCCATCGACGCAGAGAAGCGTCGCCTGGTGCAGATCGTCGGCGGGATTGAGGATGAGGTACTGGCACCTTTGACGGCGTGGGAACAGGAAGAGGAACAGCGGAAGATACGGCTATCGAGAATCTGTAATGAACTGGCAGATAAAGGCCAGCGCGTTTATGCAACCGTCTCCGAAATCGAGCAAGCCATTGCCGAATTGGAATCTTTCGACCTGTCCACCCTGCAGGAGTACAAGGTAAGTGCCGAGTCTGCCATCGCAGCATCCCTGAAAGTCCTCAAGCCAGAACTGGAGCGCCGGAAGATCGCGGAAGCCAACGAAGCGGAACTGGCTAAGTTGCGGGCGCAAGCGGCGGAGAGAGCCGAAAAAGACCGTCTAGCTGAGGCTGCAAGGATTGCCAGAGAAGCCGCAGAGAGGGAGGCAAGGGAATCAATCGCCCGAGCCGAACGGGAGCGTCTGGAGGCCGTAGAACGCGCGGAAAGAGAGCGTCTGGCGGCAGAGCAGAGAGCGCAGGAAGCCGCACGAAAGGCCGAAGCAGACAAGGTGGCTGCGGTCGAAGCGGAACGCAAGCGCCAAGATGCTGAAGCGGCCAGAGTCAAGGCTGAGGCTGAAGCGCGGGCGGCGGACGAGAAGCACCGCAACCAAGTGAACTACGAAGCGTCAGCGGCTCTCGTATCGGAATGCTTGATTGATGAACCAGCGGCGCATGAAGTCATCCAGGCCATCGCCAAGGGTCTCATTCCACACGTAACCGTGAACTACTGATGCCGTTCCCACTCAATCTCGAAGAAATGGAGCACTCGGGGTACACGTTCCTGCGGTCGGAATCTTGCCCTGAGTGTCTGGAGAATGTCGAGGTGTTTCTGACTCCCGGCAAGCGAGAAATCGTCATGAATCCCATGTGCGAAGCTCTGCGCCCGGCGGTGAGGCACCTCGAAGTCTGCAAACCCATTCCCGCCAGCAAGGAACTGCTCCTGAAGGCGGCATACACCTTGATCGAGCGTATCGTCTGTCCGCACTGTCAGAGGGCCGTGGATATGTACGACACGCCCTCTGGGGCCTCAATCATACTCAACCCCATGATGGGCGCAGACTGGCCCGTCGTGCATCACAGGTGCAATATTGCACCAAAACAGGAGGAACCAAGTGGACGAAGACAAAGTACCGGAGCCGCTAGAGTGGCAGGTAATGAAGGTGGCGGCAGCGGCGGCACAACGATCTGCACTGGCGCAAGAGTCCATGTTGGAAATCAGCAGGAAAATGGAGGAGAAGTCCAAGACGCTGCGCGACGAGTTCGCGATGGCGGCTCTGGGCGGAATTCTGGCGGCGGCGTGGCAGGATTTGACCTCAGAGAACAAAACCTTCAAAGCGATAAGCGAGGAAACGTATCGATGGGCGGACGCGATGATGGAAGCTCGATCAAGCTCCACGCCGTCCGAGACCCCAACTACCAACTCCTCGCAGTAGGCTGGCAGGATGGGACCCTGATTTGCCAGTTCAAGACGGCAAAGTGGAGCTACGAGGGAGTTCCTGAAGCTGAGTTCAACAAGCTCACGCGCTCTCCGTTCGCCTATCGCATTTTCACAACGAACATTAAGGGGAAGTTCAAGGGGACAAAGATCGGATGAGGACACTATTCGAGAAAGAGGCTCGCAGTCTTCGTCAACTTTGGCCCTTGCAAGCATCAGGACTGGCCAAGCTCAAGGAGGCAGTGAGAGAGGGTCATAAGCGCATCGTGTTTCAGGCTCCCACGGGGTACGGGAAGACTCAGGTTGCCGCACACATCATTGCAGGGGCTTTAGCTAAAGGACACAGACCATTGTTTACCTGCCCCGCAATCAGTCTAGTGGAGCAGACCCTTCACAAGTTCGAACACGAAGGAATAGACGACGTGGGAATCATTCAGGCGAACCATGAAAGAACCAATCCCAACGCTTCTCTTCAGATTGCGAGCGTTCAAACCCTCATTCGCAGACCTGAGCCTAATTCAGATTTCGCGCTCATCGACGAAGTGCATGAGCAGTTCGACGGACTTTACCGGATACTCGATTCGGAGACGTGGAAAGACAGGTTAGTGATCGGTCTGAGCGCTACGCCATGGGCTAAGGGAATGGGATTGCGCTGGACCCGTTTGGTGGTGGCGGCGACAATCAACGACCTAATTGCGGCTGGTCATGCTACCGGAGCGCGAATCTATGCTCCGCCAAAGGATGTAGACCGCGGCGGCGTGAAGGTGGTGGCGGGAGAATATGACGAAACCGAAGCGTCAAAGGCAATGAGTGAAGCCACTATCGTTGGGAATGTCATTGAAGAATGGAAGGCTCGCAGTCCACGAGAGAAGACTTTTGCCTTCTGCCACAACCGGGCTCATGCTCAAGCTCAGATGTTCGCCTTCCAGGATTGCGGGATTCCGTTTGGATACATCGACGCCAACACGCCCTTACCCGAGAGGGAGCGCATCTTTGCGCAGATGGCGCATGGAGAGATTGCCGGTATCGCCTCGGTAGGTTGTCTGATTCGTGGAGTGGATGAAGACGTGCGCTGCATTCTCGACCTGCAGATGACGCGCTCGGAGATCCGTCACGTTCAAAAGTGGGGTAGGGGAGTCAGGAACGCGAACGGAAAAGAATACCTAGTCGGGCTGGACCACGCCGGAAATAACATCGCTCTGGGACTCTTCACAGACATTCACCACGACCATCTGGATACAGGTAAACAAGGCGACCGGAATGATCCTTACTGGGACGATGATAAGCCAGCCAAACCAAAGAAGTGCCCTAAGTGCGGCGCCATCCTGCCGCCGATGAAAAGGGCCTGCGGGAACTGCGGGGAGCGCATCGAGCGGCCTACGGGCGTAACAGTGGTGGATGGGAAGCTGGTGGAGTTGGGCCATCGCTCGATGCTCGACCGCAAGATGAAGCAGGCATGGTACAGCGGGTTTCTTTGGGTGCAGAACAAGCGCGGGTATAAACCAGGATGGGCCACATTCACGTTTCAAGAGAAGTTTGGGCACAAGCCTTCGGACCTTCAGGCGAAGAAGCGCAAGCCTGGCGATGAACTGATGGACTATGTAAACGCCAAGATAAAGGCGTACCGAGCAGAACGTAAGGCTGCTGAAGAGTATCACGGAGAGTTTTGATGGCAAACAGACCTAGCCAGCTATGCAGGGGAGCGAGATGAACTACAAGGAATTCTTGGAACGCAAGCAGTTTCACGTTGAACCATCGGGACTGACTCAGGTTCCCGATTTGTCGCCCTCGATGTTCCCTCATCAGCATGACGTGTGCTCTTGGGCGCTACGCATGGGACGTTCTGCTGTGTTTCTCGGAACTGGAATGGGCAAGACCCTGATCGAGCTGGAGTGGGCTCGATG
>JAEHJW020004991.1_pt1 | contig 42013 bp, 52 predicted proteins | sample 9271431 | NCBI WGS metagenome assembly JAEHJW02 | reverse complement strand
TGTTACAATCTCTCACTAGCGCCTCAAAGTGAGACCTGCACTCCCATTTCTAACGGCCGGGGGCGCATTTGGCGGCGCCATCATCCCACTCCCCCTCAAGCGGCGAGCGCAGCGACGCCGCAAGGCAAGCCGCGAAGCGGCGCGGCAGCGTCTCGTTTGCATGCCTACTCTCGCCGCAGTCGATTCTCGCAGAGCACTCGGAGCGTATGGCGAAGAAGCGGACGTCCAGCGGAGTGACGGGAGCGAAGCGAACGAGTGTGAGCGTACCCGACCCGGTCAAGCATTTGCAAGCATCCCCAGCAATATCAACGAAAAGGGCATTGTCGAGCGATCTGGTAGGAAATATCATCCCTGATCACAGCCGTGTCGTCTAAGCGTCGCGAGACGGATTTTGCCAGCACTCTGCAAGATTTGCTAGATTGTAACGAGATTGTAACATTCATGTGCGCACGTTCACGAGCGCTCGACGTTGACACTTGGCACGCACCCTGCTAGAACTGTGACGTGGACCCTACCTCGTACTACGGCGCTGGACTGAACGCGCAGATCAAGTTCCTGCTTGGATTCGCGGTCCTCTATATCCTCGTGACGTTCGTGGGCAATCTGATCTATCAGGCCGTTGTGCGCTTCTCGCGGGCCACGAAGCGCTGGAGGCATCGTGCGCGTTGACGCGAACCTGCGCGTGCGCATCGGGTATCCCCGCGAGTGTGGGCGCTGTGGACGCACAGTGACCTGGGCGACGACGCGCCAGGGCAAGAACATCCAGATGGACTTCTACCCGGTGAGCTCGGGGGACTTCGTCGTGCTGTCCTTCGACGGCAAGGAGGCGGTCGTGGGCAAGGCGAACAGCGCGACGCCCCCCGACGAGCCCCGCTACACCTGTCACCTCGGCAAGTGCGCCGGGCACGGGGGACGCGTACGTCGCAGGCCGGTGGCCCTCGATCCCGCCCAGCGCGAGTTCAAGCGCCAGTGGGACGCGCGCGCACGTCGCAGCGCCTGACGCTATCAGGGGTTCGACGCCTCTAGGTTGCTACCATCGAGAGCGTGGGCGAGCCAGACAAGAAGCCGCGCGCCAAGCCCCAAGGGGCGCTCTCGAACGATCGCGCCCGCCAGCGCGCCGACAAGATCGCCATCGACAAGGTACGCGCCATCGCGATGCTGCGCCAGGGGATCGGGCGCGAGCAGACGATGCGCAATCTGGGGCGCGCCCCGCGCTCGTTCTACAACTGGACGGAGTTCGACTCGCGCTTTCGCGCCGAGGCGATTGCCGCGACAGCAGCCTACGAGGCCCAGCTGAAGCGCCAGCGAACGCCCTTTCGCGAGCGCCAGGACGAGTTCGCCCCGATTCGCCGCGAGGACTACACCACCTGGGCGGAGTACGTCGTGGCGTTTCGCAAGGCGTACTTCGGGTTCGAGACCTTCGACCACCAGTGGGCGATCCTGGAAGCCTGGGACAAGTCGCCCCCCGGCGGGATCAGCCTCATCCTGCTGCCGCCCGAGGCCGGCAAGACCACGATGCTGGCCGACACGGTGGTCGCGGACCTGTGCGCCGACCCCAACACGCGCCGAGCGCTGGTCAGCGAGGGCCAGGACTTCGCGAGCAAGTTGATGGCGCGCATCCAGCGCCGCCTGGTCTTCGAGGGCGGCGAGCCGCCGATGCTGTTCCAGCACTTCGGCCCCTTCCAGCCAGCCCCGAACAATCACACGAAGAAGTGGAACTCCACGGAGTTCACCCTGGACGCCAGCGATCACGACGAGCAAGACCCCTCGGTCGTCTCGGTCGGGGTGGGCTCGAACATTCGTGGCGCGCGCTGGGACGCCGTGGACCTGGACGACGTGCAATCCCTGAAGTCGCAGAACAAGACGAAGTGGCTGATCGACGTGTTCCGCGGCGACATCGTCACGCGCCCCGGTCGCCACGGACGTGTACGCATCACCGGCTCGCGCGTGTGCCGCGGGGACTTCTACGAGGAACTGGAGCGCCTGGAGCTGATCGACGAGATCGTGACGATCCCGGCTCTGGACCTGCGCAAGCCCGTCGGCCATCAGTCCTACTTCCCGCGCCAGTTCGACGCCAACGGCGTGGCCATCACCAACGAGAAGGGCGAGCAGATGGGCTGGTCCGACGAGGACCTGGCCCAGCGGCGTCAGAAGGTCGGCGAGGACATGTGGAGTCGCATCTACATGATGAAGCCGCAGAGCGACTTCGCCGCGATGCTGAACGCCGAGGACATCGCGCGTGCCACAGATCAGGATCGCCACGTAGGCGCGCCGGTCGCCAACTCGGTGGCCACGATCGCCAGTCTCGACCCGTCGCTGTCGGCGCACGCCGCCTTCACGTTCTGTGGCTACGACAGCGAGCACCTGTACGTCATGGACGTGTGGGACCGCCTGCGGCTGAACACGAATCAGAACCTGCACGCCGAGATTCGTGCGGGCACCCGCCGGTATCGCCCGGAGTGGTGGGTCATCGAGAACAACACGCTCCAGAAGGGCTACCTGACCGACGACGCCTTCCTGGCCCTGCGCGACGAGTTCGGATTCCAGGCCGTCGGGCATCACACCGGGGCCACCAAGACGAGCCAGGACCTCGCGCAACTCGGGGTGCCCGCGATGATCGACGCCATCGTGCGCGGCGAGATCCGGTTCCCGCGCGTCACCGAGAACGACACCGACCTGGCGATGCTGTTCGACCAGCTGCTCGCGTGGCGCCCCGACATCCCGACCCGGCGCCTCACGCAGGACCTGGTGATGGCGCTGTGGTTCGCGTATCTGCGCTGGCGTCACCTGCGTCAGATCGTCGATGTGGACCTGACCGGATGGCGGCGCGACGGCCTCTCGTCGATAACCGCCTACCCCTACGCGCGCACCAACGTCGATGTGGCTGCCTACGCGCCGCCGCTGCGCGCTCCGGTGACCTACGAGCAGCAGTGGTCCGAACTGGCTCGGCAGTCCTCGTGAGCACGCGCCCAGGACTCACGAAGTTCAAGCAGGACGTGCTGATCGCGGCGCTCGACCCCGATCCCGACGCCACGATCCTCGTGGTGCGCGGGCGCCTGAGTACCCATGTGGTCGAGCACATCGCTGGGCAGTTCGACCGCACCGCCAAAAGCGTGGCGACCAAGTACGGGTGGACGGCGATAGAGCTAGGAGCCTGATGGGCAAATCCTTCGATGAGATCATCTCGCTGATGCGCCAGCGGCGCACCCAGGACGCGGTGCTGATCCAGGCGATGATCGAGAACCGGGATCGCTACAACGGCGACACGGTGGTCATCCAGCCCGATGTCTCGTCGCTGCCGGTGGCCAATCGCCCGGGCCCGAACTTCTTCCAGGAGACCGTGGACGGGCAGGCGCGGCTGGCCAACGCGACGATGCCCAAGATCACGACCCCGGCCAAGAATCCCGAGTCCAAGCGCAGCGAGCACCTCGCCGAACTGCGCCAGGGGCTGCTCTACGGAATCTGGTACGAGTCACAACTCAACCTGAAGCTGGCGCGATCCTTCCGGCACCTCATCGCCTACGGAACGCACGCGCTGATCGTCGTGCCCGACGAGGAACTGGGCCGTGCCGACATCCAGGTCAGAGACCCTCTGACGGCGTACCCAGAGCTCAGGGCGCCCGACGACATCCGGCCACCGCGCGACTGCGGATTCCTGTTCGGGCGCAGCGCGCAGTGGCTGACTGCGCACTACCCGACGAAGGTCCCGGCCTACCTGGCCGAGACCGTGGACAAGGGCTGGGACACGCTCTGGGATGTGGTCGAGTGGGTAGACGAGGACGAGATCGTCATCGGCATCATGGGACCACGATTCCCGGCCTACGGGTACGCCGACGCGCGCCCCTACGGGTACAACGCCGTAGAGCTGGGCCGCTGGCCCAACAAGGCGGGGATGGTCCCCGTCGTCGCCCCGCGTCGCGCCACCCTGGATCAGATCATGGGCCAGTTGACGGCCATGATCAACTACTCCGACCTCTACGGCCGGATGCTCAGCCTGGAGTTGGTCGCCACGGAGAAGGCGATCTTCCCGGACCTGGCGATCCTCTCGCGAACCGGCGACGTGCCGGTCCTGGTCGGCAATCGCTGGCAGGACGGCCGCACCGGCAACGTGAACCTCATCACCAACGCCGCCGTCGAGGTGATCGGCAAGGAGCCGGGCCCCGGGACCATCCCTGTCCTGACGATGATCGACAGCCACATTCGCGGTTCGATGGGTTCGTCCCCGCTCTACGCCGGCGCGCCCGGAGGAATGCGCACAGGCGCGGGCATCGACGCCCTCGGCGACTTCAACGTCAACCCGATGGTGGCCGAGTCCCAGAGCATCATGGAGCGCAGCCTGGTCGAGGTGAACAAGGCCGTCATCGCGGTGGAGAAGGGCTACTTCGGCAAGCAGCCGCGCACCTTCGTCCTGGGCATGTCGGGTTCGATCAAGACGGTGACGGTGACCCCGGAGACCGAGATCGACAGCGACCTCAACGTCGTCAGCTACCTGGCCCCGGGCGCCGACGTGAACCGCTACGCCGTGGCGCTGACCCAGTTGGCGGCGACAGGCATCATGTCCCAGCGCACGGCCCGCGACAAGCACCCGCTGATCGACGACCCCCTGGAGGAAGAGCAGTTCGTCGCCCTGGAGAAGATCAGCGATGCGGTGCTCGCCGGGATGGCCCAGGAGATCGCCCAGGGTCAGATGTCCACGGCCACCGCGGCTCGTGCGGCCCAGATGATCGAGAAGGGGGCGACGGTCTACGACGCGCTGCTGAAGGCCGCCGCCGAGGCAGCGACCGGCGCGCCCGCACCGGGCGATCAGGGAGGGCCCCCGCCAACCGGGGCCGGTGGCCAGCCCGTGCCACCGGGACTGGCCCAGATGCTCGCCGCCCAAGGCGCTGGCCCGCAGGCGCAGCCCGGCAATGCGATCCCCGCAGCGCCGCCCGGGCTGATGAACCTGAGGCATGTGCTCCAGGGCATGAATGAGCAGTCCTCGCCGAACGCGACGTGACGTGCGAACTCTGACCTACATCGCGGCGACTAGCCAGACGGAGGCGAACTGATGCCACGCGCTCGCAGGCCCCAGGCTCCCACAGTGCGCTCGGACGGCGAGGCGACGCCGGGCAACATCGGCGTCCCGGGCGCCGGTCAGCCCAACGGACGCCAGCCGCGCAGCGCGGTCACCAAGGTCCTCGCCAGTGCTGGCGCGGGTGGTCGGATGCCCTACGGCATGGCCACGCAACTGGCCCAGGACGCTCAGCAGACGCCGCTGCCCCCGGGTGTCACACCCGACGCCGAGTCGGCGCGCCAAGCCCTCGCGGCGCACTTCCAGGCGCATCCCGTAACTCCGCTGTTCGCACCAACGCAGCGTCCCTACGAGCCCGTGACCGCTGGCGCGCCGCTCTCGCCGGGGCCGACCAACCCGATGGCGATGCCGATGGGACAGGCTCCCGAGGTCAACGCCGTCCAGGCGCTCTCCCAGGCGGCTGACGCCAGCGGCTCCCCGACCCTCCGCGCGCTGGCTCAGCGCGCCCAGCAGGCGATGAGCGAGGGCAATCCCGCGTGAGCATGGTCGACAACACCCCGACGAGCATTCACGGCCCCGACTCGGTGGCTACGCCGATGGGCGCGTACACGCCGCCCGGGCCGCAGACTCCCGCGCCAACGCCAACGCCGTCTCCGGAGCCAACGCCGGTCACGGCCCCGACGAGTTCGACCGCTGACCGGCTTCAGGCGGCGGCCAACGCGGGCGGCAAACTCTCGCCCTCGGCGATCTACGGGGTCGCGGCCACCACGCCGACGAGCGCGAAGGCCGCATCGGTTGCCTACTTCACCAACGCGCTGAACGAGGCGACGAAGATCGCGGGACAACTCTCGCAACTGACCACGAACCAGCAACTGACGCTGTGGGACAAGGCCCCCGAGGCGCTGCGCTCACTGCTGGGCGCGGCCAACTACCGACCGCCAGCGATGAGCGAGGTCCCGCACCCCGGACACCCCCCGGGCATCCTTCGTGACATCTGGGCCGGCGTTGACACCGCTTGGCACGGGCTCGAGGTCGGCAGTCTCGCCGTGCAGAATGCCCTTTCCACGGGCGGCCAGTGGCTGAACGACGCGATGGGGCCAGCGGCGCGCCCGGTGAACGACTTCATCAACGCGCCCTGGAACGTCGGCGGCGCGGCGGTCAGTCACGTCCTGCGCGCGACACTGAGCAACGCGCAACAGGGCAGCATCAACGCGCTCCAGGGCGGTGCCACGTCGGGGTGGACGGGCAGTTCGGTCCTGAACATCTTCGACATCGCCCACATCGTCAACTCCTGGAACGAGACGATGAACGGGGCGACGAGTTACCAGCCCGAGGCGCTGCTCTACGTGCAGAAGGTCATGGGCATCACCGGGCCAACTTTGCGGCTAGCCAAGGCCGCGGCTTCGGGGATGAGCCTGAAGCAGATCCTGGCGACGGTCCCCGCCTCCCAGCGCACGGCGGCCTACGGGCTCATCCGCTCGGCGGGCAAGTTCCAAGACGCCGTGCAACTGCTCCAGGACTCGCACCTGACCCTCGGCCAGTCGGTCTTCGGGGGCCTCTCGCCCGCACAGATGCACGCCCTGTTCCCGCGCACGAGTATGCGCAGCCTGGAGCTGACGGCTCTCGCCGCCCAGGGCGTCATGGTCGCCGGGACGGCGGCGATGGCTCTGCGCAACCCGAGCGAAGCAGGCGCACTGGCCGAGGACGCCAGCCTGATGGAGCGGCTGAGCGCTGCCGCGCGCACCGCGCGCAGCGCCACGCTGCTCGGTGCTGCGGGTGCGATGGGGGCTGGATCGCTCTACGCCGCCGCGACCGGCCAGACGGCCGACCAGGCGACGGCGATCAGCCCCTTCGGGATGCACGTCAACCCGCTGTCCGGGATCACCGATGGCCTGGTCCAGTGGTATCTGAACCCGCTCCAGATCGCGATGACATCGCGCGCGACGATCAAGTACCACGACGCGCTGGCGGCGCTAGAGGCGCTCAAAGACCCTCGCGAGGCCGAAGCGCTCTACGCGAACTCGGGCAAATACAACCGCTGGGCGCGCAAGTTCGTCGAGGCGGTGACGACCCCTTGGCGCGAGGGAGCCGCGACAGACGTGCTCAACGCCGACGAGACGGGACTGGCCAAGTCGCCCAACATCGCGCACCTGACGGACGTGGGAATCCCGATGGAGGGCATGTCGGAGGTGGTGCGGGCGCACTACGCCGAACTGCTGGCCGCAGCCAAGACCCACGACCCCCGCGAGATCGGCGCTGCCGTGGGCCGCATGATCGGCGACGAACTCAGCGTGACGAACATCCTGCGCGGGCGCATGTCGCACCTGTACCGCGACACGAACCTGATGCCTGCTGTGACGCTGCCTCAGGAGGCCGTCGATCGCGTGCTGGGCATCGGCAAGGCGACGCTCAGTGGGCTGCGTCTGGCACCGGCGCGGATGAGTTCGGCCGAGGTGCTGGCGCGGCTGTCCAGCGATGCGGTCGCCCGGGAACTGCTCCAGGCCGACTCGGAGGCACCGAAGTTGGGCCGGGTGGCGCGCATGATGCGTCGTGCCGTGACTCTGACGCCGACCGGCCCCATTGACACCACGGACATCCACAGCATCGCCAACCTGCGCAACGTGCTGCTCTACGCGCTGCCCCGGGACCGAGTGAACGACATCGTGAACCTCTACGAGAATGCGGGCATGGAGGCCGAGGGCCGACGCGCGCTCATCGCCCAGGCCGGGATACTAGAGATGCTGCGCGTCGCTCTGGAGAACGGTGGCCCGGGCGCGGAGAAGTGGCTGGAGGAAGCCCAGAACCGCATGGCCTACGGGTGGGCCGAGGGCGACGGGTGGGTCAACCCCCTGAACCCCGACGGACCGCGTCTCAACCTGGCGATGATGGGCAGCCAACTGTCCACGCGGATCGCGGTCCCACGCTTCACCGATGTCTACCGACTGATGCAGCGCAACGGGGTCATGCGCGCGCTGCGGATGCCGATTGACGCTCAGGCCCTCGACACCTTCATGCAGCGGTACTGGAAGCCCGCGATGCTCCTGCGGCCCGGGTTCGCCATCCGCGTGGCGGGAGAAGAACTGGCGCTGTTCATCCTCCAGAACGGCTTCAGCGCCTATGCGCGTACCCGCGCAGCCGCGTCCCTGACTGACGCAGCCTCGGCACAGAAGGAACTGACGGCGCTGCGCGGCGAGGTGAAGGCCCTCCAGGACGCCGCCGCGCTCGGCGACACCGAGGCGGCCAACAAGTTGGACGCGATGCACATGGCTAGCGCGGTCCTCGATCACATCCCTGACGAGGCCCTGGCCAGCATTGACAGCCCGCACAAGTTGCTCGGCTCGATCTACGGGTGGCACAGCGTCCAGTGGATGCAGCGCAACATCGAGCGAACCGGCGAGATCAGCCTGGCGGCGGCGCGCTCGATGGCGCGGGCGATTGCCGGGGACGAGATTCTGCGCTACGCCGACGACCTGGCCAAGCGTGGCGTTCTGGACAACGTGGGCGCCCAGCACATCCTGGCCGTGGCCCAACACGCCGACCCCTACAGCGGCGAGATCGCCAACACCACGCGCGGCATGAATCTCCTGCGCACGGAGGAAGGGCTGCCAGTCCAGTTGATCAAGGACGGCGTCTGGCGCGTGCGCACGCACGACGATCCGCTGTTCCTGGACCGCTGGCGTTACGCGCTGGAGCAGATCGAGGCGTCCAAGGAGGGTCGCGCGGCAGCTCGCGCCTTCAGTTCGGGAGGCTACGAGGGCCAGGTTCAGGCGGTCGAGGACACCCTGCGCGGGCGCGGGCTCTGGAACGATCTGGCGGTGGCCCTGCGCCAGCAGGAGTTGAGCCCGGACAACGAGAAGATCGCCATAGACGTCGAGAACGCCCAGCGCGCCGTGGCCAACCACGAGAAGTACCTGATGCGCTTCCCCGCCGCGTATCAGACCAAGGACGGCCATATCACGCTGGCCGATAGCGAATACATGAACCAGATGTTCCGCGACTGGGCCACGGGCATCGTGGACCACGTGAATCGCCACCTGTTCAGCCCGATCGACACCTACGCCGTCCCGGCCGAGGAAGGGGCGCCGGTCGCGGAGGAAGACCTGGCGGCTCACGCGGCCGCGGAGGGTCGCCAGTTCCCCATCGGCGCACGTCGGACGAACGGCCCGCGCATCCCGTTCCGGCTGGAAGCGGGCGACGAGTCGGTGCCGCTGACGCCGGTGTCGCACGACACGGCCTACCCGCGCGTCGGCTCGCGCAGCACCAAGGACAGCGTGCGCCTTTTCATGCCCGTGAACACCACGAGCATTGACGCGACGCGGCCCCTCAACGACGTGGCGACTCCGGGGCGCTTCTGGACGCCGAACTACCGCCGTGCGGCCGAGATCGCTGGCGGCGACGGGAGCGTCTACGCCGTGGACGTGAAGCGTGGCCAGTGGGCGAGTCTGTTCGAGTCCCACGGCGCGGGCGACATGGGCGACGCCTGGGATCGCATCTACGCCGAGCAGCACCCGAAGCCTGGGAGCCCCGTGGACCCCAGCGCGCAGGGCTACTTCGAGTCCACCGCGCGAGTGGCCTACGACCGGGTGAACGACCGCTCGCCGAACTACCTGATCGACCTGATTGGTCAGGGGGTCGTCCCGGATTCCTCGCTGCTACGAACGGTGCCCGAGGAAGCGTGGCCCGAGACGGTGACGACCCCGGACCACATGGTCAAGTTGCCCAGTCGCCTGGAGCGCGTCACGTCGGCGGGATTCCACCACATGATCTCGCGACCGCTCGACTGGATATCGCGCCAGCCGATCTTCCTCTACAACTACTCCGTGGCGCGCAAGCAGGCTGAGGCCGTGCTGGCTGCGCGTGGGATAGCCGACGACAGCGGGGACCTGGCCCACGACATCGCGATGGAGAACGCCACGCGCCAGACCGGGCGCTACATCCACGACCCCCAGGCCCGCAGCCAGTTCGCCGTCATCAACCGCAACCTCGCGCCATTCTGGTTCGCCCAGGAGCAGTTCTACAAGCGGTGGGGACGCCTGTTCGGGACCTATCCCGAGGCGTACTACAAGTTGAAGATGGCGATGGCCGGGATGCGCAACGTCGGCTTCGTCACCAACGACGCCTACGGCAGGCCGGCCTTCGTCTACCCCTTCTCGCCCGAGGTCAACCGGGTCATCGGACGGCTGCCGATCGGAGTTGGCTTCACCAGCGAGATCGCGCAACTGAACCCGTCGCTGTCCCAGGGCCTCGCGCCGATCCCCGCATTCGCGCCGGTCATCTCGATACCGACCATGCTGGCGGGCTGGCTCGACCCGCGCTTCTCGGCGTTCGCCCAGTTCTTCCAGGGCCCCAATGCCGCACCGCTGACGCAGCCCCAGGGCCGCACGATGCGTCTGCTCGACCAGGTGCTCCCTACGGTCCTCGCGCGACTGGCGGAGTTCGCCTCGACCGAGCAGTTCGGGAGCCCGGGCGCCGGGACTGGGCCCGCGCTGTACCTCTCATCGCTCACGGCGGCGGCCCAGATGATGGAGAGCACCGGGCACGGGATCACGGTCGCCGACCAGAAGGACCCGGTGAAGATGCAGGCGTACGTCAATCGCCTGAGCAACTGGACCCTCACCATGATGCTGACACGATCGCTGTTCGGGATGCTCGCTCCGGGCACGCCGAACTTCGCATTCGCCAACTCGGGGCCCGGCAACGATCTCCAGACGCTGCTCAACGACGGCGTCAACTACAACGACGCCGTGGCCGCGGTGATGAAGGCGTACCCGAACGCGACTGCCGACCTGATCTACAACACCACGGCGATGCGCTCCGACCAGTCTGGTGCCTACATCCCCGCGACGCAGACGGCTGGCAAGTGGATCAACGACCACGTCTCGCTGTTCGAGAACTTCCCGCAGATTGCCCCGTGGGCGATGCCAGCCGACGTGGCTAAGGGCGCGTTCAGCGACCCGGTCTATCAGCAGGAGATGAACCTGGGGCTGCGAGCGCGTCGCGCGCTCTACGAGCCCGGCAACCCGAACTCCTGGTACATCGACTACGAATACTCGAAGGCGGCCAACACCTACTACGGGCTGGAGCAGTACGTCTACGCCGCCGGCGGTGCGCCCACCAAGGCCGACGGCGCCGATGCGCAGGCCCAGCTCAACATGACCCAGGAGCAGGCGCAGGCCGCTCTAGGACTTAGCGGCGCGTCGGCCGAGCAGGTGAAGATGACCTGGGACGAGTGGAAGCAGGGCTTCATGCAGGTGAACCCGATATTCCAGCGGTACCAGGCGACCAAGGGTACCGAAAGCGCCGCGCGCCGCGATGCTGTCGTGAGCCAACTCCAGAGCGCGATCAACGCCGGGGCCCTCCCCGAAGGTTCGTGGTCCACGCACATCCAGGAACTGATGAGCGCCTTCGACGTGGTCCAGCAGCTCTACACGCAGACTCAGGGCAACACGGCCTACGCGAGCCAGCGGAGCCAAGCCAAGCAGGCGTTCTTGACCCTCGGGACGCAGATGGCCATCAAGTACCCCGAGATTGCGCCATTCTGGAATGGAGTGCTTTCCAAGCAGGTAGGAGTCGTGGGCTGACATGACTGACCAGACCAACAGCACGCCGAGTTCGGGCAATCAGCCCGCAATGGCGTGGGCGCTAGACCCGACCACCACCACGACGACGCCGAAGAAGGCCGATCGGCCCACCGCCAAGAAGAAGGCGAGCCCCACGACGACGAAGAAGAACAGCGCGTCGGAGTTCGCCAGCGTGGCCGCGGAGATGAAGAAGTTCGGCTCGCAGTTGGGCATCCAGGGCCTCGTGGGCGCGGCTGGCGTAGGGAGCACCAGCAACATTCCCGGCGTGACCTCGACCGAGGCTGGCGACACCATGCTGTTCGCCCCCGCGGGTGGCCCGCAGATCAACCTGCCCGACGGTCTCGTGAGCAAGTTGGTCACCAAGGACGCCCAGGGCAACTCCGTCATCACCTACGCCAACGCCATGCTGCTCGTGCGCGAACTCCAGGGAACACACGCACTCACCGAACTCCAGCAGAATCTCGCCGCGTCCGGCTTCATCTCGCCAACGAGCAAGGTGGCCTACGGCACCCTGGACGCCGCGACGCTGCGCGGCTGGACGACGCTGGTGCGTGCGGCAGTCGGGGCGAACCTGCCGCTGACCACGCTCCTGACCGCGCACAAGAACACGCCGCAACTCATTCGCGCGCAGTACGCGCTCCAGACATCGCTCCAGACCGCTGCCCGCAACGCCACCGAGTTCCGCAACGTGAACGTCAGCCTCGCCGACCCGAACGAGGTGGCCCAGCGCTACGCGAGCGCGATGGAGAGCCTGGGGCTCGGTGCGCCGACGCAGCAGCAGACCGACGCTTTCGTCCACGCCTTCATCTACGGGCCGCAAGGCGAGCGTGCCGCCGCCGTGAACCAGGCGCAGATGCAGGAGCGCAACTACATGGCCGGCTGGGGCGACCTCACGCAGGCCCAGCAGTCGCTCGACTCGGGCAACTTGTCTCAGGAGACCAAGGCGCTCAACACGCCAGGTCCGGTCGGCGTGGCCACCAAGACGACGCCCAACCTCGACGCCGAGGCGATGGCGGCAGCGAAGGCCGCCAACCCGGGTGCATACTACGCACAAGGAGCCAGTGAGATGTACGGAATCCTCCAGGAGATGCTGAATGGCGGTATGCAGATGCCCACGAGTGCCACGCCGCCCTCGGCGCAGGGCATCGGTGGCGCGGTGGTGACGACGCCGATAGCGGGGGTGATGTAGATGGCCATGACGCAGGAGCAGTTGGCGCAGTGGGCGGCAGGCTACCTGGCGTCGCTTGGCGCACCAGCGAGCGGCGCCGACGATCCCCGGATGAAGTTCCTGGTCGCGTGGGGAGAGCACGAGGGGACGGACGCCGCCTACAACCCCCTGGCCATCACCAAGGCGTTCGGGGTCAAGGCGAAGAATCTTCCGGGCAACTCGGCCGGTGTCAAGCAGTTCGGGAGCATCCAGGACGGCTACACGGCCCTGACGAACTACTTCCAGCAGCAGGGCCTCGGCATGATGCTGGACGAACTGAAGAACCCGCAGACCTCGATCCTGACGCTCACGGGCACGCTGTCGGCCGCGCACTGGGAGGGCAGCGCCACGCCGCAGGCGCGCCAGGCGTCGGCCAACTACGCGAACCAGGTGGGGAGCGCCGCCGAGGGCGTTGCCTACAACCCCGTCGCGCTCGACCAGGGCGGGGCGCCCACGGGCGTAGCGACCATCGGTGCCAACCGGACCAAGACCACGACGCCGCTGCCCATTCCGGGTTCGTTCAGCGCCGACATGTTCAAGTCGTATCACGGCCCCGACGCCTACAAGGGCTTCGACCTGTCGGCGATCCCGCGCACTCTCTGGCCCGAGGCCCAGCGCGCCATCGACTCCTTCACCAGCGACCCGACGGTGGAGCGCTCGATGCTGGAGAGCATCTACACGTCGTATCGCGACATGGCGTGGGCGGCGAGCGACCCGCAGATGCGCACCCTGATGGTGGTCGGCACCTTCAACAACTGGGCAGCGGACAAGGGGCTCGCGCAGAGCCTCATCGCCAAAACGACCTGGTACCAGACGCGCAACGACTCGCAACGCATGTGGTCGCAGATCGCCGCCGACGACCCCGCCGAGGCGCGGCGAGCCGTGAGCCAGGCGGCGTCCGAGGTGATTGACGTGGCCTCGAAACTGGGCGTGCAACTGACGCAGGCCCAGGTGGACTCGATGGCCGACTACATCGCGCCACTGTCGGTGTCGGTGGGGGGCAACTACGTCAACACCACCGAGATTCAGCAGCAGATCACGCAGATGGTCACGGCGCAGTTCAACGCGAATCGCTTCCTCGCCGCGTCGGGTCTCACGACGGGAACCCCGGGCGTGTCGGCTCCTGGCACCGCGGCCAATGCGGCCAACGCGGCCGGGACCGGGAGTACGCAGGGACTCGGTGCCACCGTCACCGGGGCGACTGCCGGAGGAACTGCGGCCGAGCTCTACAACTCCTTCGCCTCGATCGCCCGCAACTACATGCTGAACCTGACGCCCCAGCAGATCGCGGGCTACGTGCAGCAGTTCCTCGCCTCCGACACCGGGCAGGGCTTCGACCCGACGACGGCCGCAGCGGGCTTCACGACGATCGCCCAGAGCAAGGCCAAGCAGATGTACCCGGCGCTGGCCAACGTGATCGGGACGACGACGAGCATGGGCACCGACAACACGCCCTGGGCCGCGACCGACTGGGTGCGCAACCTCATCGCGCAATACACCGGACTGGGCTCGGGCGACAACGTGGACCTGACATCGCCGCAGTGGTCGTGGATTCTGTCGGGCAGTGCGCCGCCGTCCATGCGCGCGCCGGGGATATCGAGCGCGGGCGCGTCGGGCGTCGGCAACGCGATCGGCAGCCAGGGCTCCGGGAACCTTCCCTCGATGGACCAGTTGCAGTCCTACCTGATGGGAACCCCGCAGTTCCAGACGACGGACAGGGCCAAGGCGATGGCCTGGGGCGTCGGTAGTTCGATCCTGAAAGCGTTTGGGTACAACTGATGGCCAGCATCCCGATCCCGTCGTCCCTGTCCTCTGGCATCTCGCTTCTCCAGGCGTACCTCAGCGCCTACTCGGGGCAAGTGCCGCCCGCGCTCATGCAGCAGTGGCAGGCCCTGGAGCAGTTGCGCAGCCAATACATCACGCTCGCCAACAACCCCGATGCGTCGAGCGACGCGCGGCTCCAGGCCGAGATCAGCTCGATCCAGGCGCAGTACGCACAGGCCATGCAGTCCACGGTCAACGCCTTCGCATCCCAGTTCGGCACGGCTGGCGGCAACGTCGCGACGGCGCTGAGCCAGTTCGAGCAGGACAACCCCGGCTTCACGGTGGCATCCCAGGCGAGCAGCCCGACCAACCCGGCCGGCGCCGCAACGTCCAGCCCTGGTGGGACGCCTACGGGGCAGCCCACGACGCCGACCACCCCGACGGGCACCTCGGGTGCCGAAACGTTGCAGGTGGGCGAAAACCTGGGCTTTACGATCACCCAGGACCCGACGACGGGCCAGTGGATGATGAACACGGCCTCGGGCTCGACGCCGATCAACAACGTGAACGGTGTTGTCACCACGCCGGGGTCACTCAACGGCACCACGCCGGGGTCGCTCAACTTCACCACGGCTGAGGACATCATCAACTCGGCGCTGGAGACCGTGGGGCTCGACCCGTCCCAGATCGCAAGTTCGGGCGTGGACTCGGGCCAGACCCTGACTCAATACTTCTGGTCCCAGATAGTGAACCAGGGGCTCACCGACCCCAGCACCATCGGGGAGATGATCGGGACGCTGCTGCCCTCGACGGGCCAGTTCCAGGTCGCCTTCCCGGGCTATCAGGCCGCGCTGAAGAACGGCTACGTGCGCACGGTGGCCGAGTACGTGAGTGCCGAGGAAGGCATCACCAGCGTCATGCTCCAGGGCGGCGTCCCGCACGACCTCATCAACCCGCAGACGGTGGGCAACCTGATCGCCAACGGCGTCAGCGTCAACGAGGTGGCCACGCGGGTCAACAACGGACTCGACACCGCGCTCAACGCCCCGGCTGAGGTGCAGAACATATTTGCCCAGGAGTTCGGCGCAGGCAACGGCCCGGCAGCTCTGGCCACGGTCTTCCTGAACCCCAACATCGACGCGGTGACCCTCCAGAAGATGCTGGCCGGTGCCGAGATTCGCGGCGCTGCGGCAGCGTCGAACCTGACGATCAGCCAGGGACTCAGCCAGCGCCTCGCCGACCAGGGGCAGACCTATGCCAGTGCCCAGGCGCAGTTCAAGAACCTCACGGCTCAGGCCGGGCTGTTCCAGCAGACGGTGGGCGAGCAGTCGAGCCAGGCTCCAGTGCCCGGCACGCAGAACGCCAACATGCCGCTCAGCGAGTCCCAGCAGGGGGTCGAAGCGGCCTTCGGTCTGAATCCCAACGCCGTCCAGCAGGTTCACCAGGACGCCCTCTCGCGCGCCAACGAGTTCCGCGGCGGCGGCGGCGCGTCCACCACGAACACGGAGGGCTACTCGGGGCTTGCGGAAAGTAAGCCCTGGTGAGAGGCTGAGTCATGGCCAAGCCACAGAAGACCCCGAGGCACGCCACCAGCGTCCACGGTCCGCGTCGTCCCACGGCGGCCGCATCTCCGATGGGGCTCAAACTCGATCGCTCCTTCGCCCAGAAGGTGCGAATGGACCGTGGCAACACCGTCAACTACGAGACAGCGGCCAAGCGCGCGGCGTTCTGGGCGCGCCAGCAGATCGAACTGGCGGCCTACGAGGCCCAGATCATCGACGACTCGCTCATCCAGATCAGTCAGGGGACGCTGAAGGAGAACTCGCAGTTCCCCACCGCCAACATCCGCGCAGCCACCTTGCGCTCGGCAGCCCCGGCGTTCCCGGGCGAGACGACAATCGCGGGCATCGAGGCCGGCGGCGTCGCTCCACCACCGCCGCCAGCCATTTAGGTATGATGCAGACGACACCGACCAGGAGGTTGTGGTGAGTCGAGGTTTCAACGTCTCGGTGCGGGCCACGGCCCCCGACGAGATCAACGAGGGAAGCCTGGCTGCGGAGATCGCTGCCCAGGGTGCCCTGACCGCGCTGGAGCCCGGCTACCTGGCCGCAGCCATGATCGCGGCACGTGCGCTGGCGTCGGCCCTTCGCGATGGTCCCTTCCTCGTCACCTTGGCGGGGCGCGACCACATGTACGAGGACGGCGAGACGAGCCAGATCAGTGTGAGCGTCGAGTCCCGCTTCACTGTCGGCACTGGCTCCGCAGAGGCGTCGGCGCCAGCGCCAGCGCTGGAGCCCGAGGTTCCCGTAGCCGAGACCGCTTTCATCACCGACGCGGAGGGAGTGTAAATGGCCGCGAAGTCAAGCAAGGACCCCATCCACATCAACCCAGCGAACGCTGGGAAGTTGCGCGCCAAGGCGGGGGTAAAGAAGGGCGCGAAGATTCCGGTCGCGAAGCTGGAGCAGATGAAGAAAAGCGCCAACCCCGAGACGCGCAAGCAGGCGAACTTCGCGCTCAACGCGCGCAAGTGGGGCAAGTAACTCATGGCGCTGACCTACCTGCCAGCGGCCCAGGCGAACGCCGCCATCGCCGCAATGTTCGTCCCGACCTCGACCACCTACTACGGGTCGCTGCACACGGCGTCGCCCGGCACGACCGGCGCGAACGAGGTCACGGGCGGCTCGTACGCTCGCCAGGCAGCGGTGTTCGGAGCGGCGTCCTCGGGCGTCGAAGCGACCACTGACGCGCAGAACTGGACCTCGATGCCCGCAGTCACGGTGACGTACTTCGGCTTCTGGTCGGCGTCCACGGCTGGAACCTGGGAGGGCGGTGGCCCGTTGACCTCGTCGCTCACTGTCCCGGCCGGTGCCACCGTTGCCGCCGCCATTGGCGCACTCACCGTCCAGGTCCAGGGCTAGGAGACTCCATGATTGCTCACCCCGATCCCTCGTCCCCGAGCGGCACGCGCTACGAGTTGACGCCCGACGAGGCGGCTGCGGGCTTCTCGGCCGCCTTCCTCACCGGCCCGATTAGCGGGACCATCGCGATGACCGACGGGAGCGCGTACGACGTGACCCCTGACGTGATCGCCGTCAAGCCCGAGCACGTGCGCGAGCTCCAGATCTCGATTCACAAGTCGCACCACGCTGCGGGCCGCTACCTCGACGCTCCGCTACCGAGCGCGTAATCCCTGATGCCTCAGGCCCTGTACCGCGTCAACAGCGGCCCTTCGCCAACGACCGCTCCGATCCCGAAACTCGCGACCGGCACCGCGACCAAGACCCTGCTCCAGTTGACGCACGCGAGCCTGCCCCTCTCCGTCGTGGAGTGGGGCGTCTCGTTTGACGCCTCGGCAGCGGCTACGCCCGTTGAGTGCGAACTCATTGACACCGGGACCGTGGCCGCGACCGTCACGGCCTACGTCGCCAACGACGTGACGCAACTCACCGACCCCGGCGGGACGGCAGCGACGATCAACCTCGGCACGGCGGCATCGGGATACAACGCCTCGGCGGAGGGCTCGGTCGTGGCTCCGGTGCGCGTGGGGGATTACCAACTGGTCCCGCCGACCAGCGGATTCCTCAAGCAGTTCCCGCTCGGTGACGAGTTCAACGCGATCCCCGGGCACATGATTCGTGTTCGTGTCACGGCTGCGGCGACGGTGAATGCCATCGCCTACGTCGTGTTCGCGATTGGCTAAGCCGTGTCCACGTACATCGTCGCGGGCCGGTCGAGCGCTTCGGCGTGTCTGGACGGGTCGAGCGGCGCAGTTCTCGGGACAACGACATACCAGATCATCGCGGCTGATCCGAACGGGAAGTACGCGCTCGCATGGTCAACGACGGACTACTACCTGCGGCTCCTGTCGCTCCCAACGCTTGCGGTGTTGGCCACCGGAACCGTGGCCTCCGCGGCGCAGGGCTGGGGCGCCGTCTTCACCCCGAACGGCGAGTACGTCATCGCGTACGACGGCAACAGCGGAGTCACGTACTGTTATGACACCGCTACCTTCACCCAGCAGGGCTCCGCATCGGCATCGGTGCTGGGCGCGTGGCCGCACCCGTTATCCGTGTCTGCCGATAGTGCGTACTACGCAGGGGTGAGCGCAACTGGCTTGGAGGTCCTCTCCATCCCCACCCTCTCGGCCATATCGGGGAGCGGCGCGGTCACACAGTTCTCTCGTCAGAGCCAGTTGCTCGCATGGTTGACGGCGACCACGGGCGTTATGAGTGGCGGCCAGCCGTTCTCTGTCAGTGGCGGCTCCCTCTCGTTGTCGTCGGACTACCTGGCCACGTCCAACTACATGCCTCTCGGCTACACGGCCATCTGGGCTGATGCGACAACCGGGACAGCCTACGGCGACGGCTGGGGCACCAGGACGCACCTCTCCACCACTTACAACTATCAGGGCTACGTCTACGGCCCCTACCCTCCAACCAGCGCGGGCGAGTCTGCCTCGTCAATCCTGACCTTCAACAACGACACGACCAGTCAGGACAACATCGCGTCGGTGGCGGACTCCGTGAACCACGGGATCGTGACGGCTGACCAGACGAAGGGGATAGTGGCAAGATTCAACGCCGCAACGGCGACGGTGACCCAGGTGACATTGGCGAACTCCAACGTCCTCGCTATTGACCCGACCTGCACGACGATCTACGTGGCCAACGGCACTGCGCTCTACTCAGGCCCAGCGTCCTTGTCCTCGACGCCCGCGTCGTTCGCCACGTTGTCGTTCTCGCCGTTGGCCCTATTCGTCACGGCGGTTCCGGCGTCCACATTCGTCGCCTCTCCCGTCGCCGTCTACTCGCAAGCCGTCAATCGCGCTAGTCGGTACTGATGGCTAGGTTCGGGCGCTCGTTCCCCGTCCCGAGGCGGCAGGAGTACGTTCCGAGCCTGGTCATTGTCCCTGGTAGCGGAGCAGTATCAGGAAGTTTCAGCGCCACGTCGTCCTCCGTCATCACTGTCGTCCCGTCATCGGGCGTGCTCAACGCCGCCTTCAGCGCAGGGTTCAGCCCCGAGGGGGTAGGGACGAGCGGCGTCGTCAGCGCGACGTTCAGCGCCGCCGGGCAGCCAGCCGTCACCGTCAACGCATCTGGGGTTCTGAGCGCAGCGTTCAGCGCAGTCGGTACTGCGACATGGTTCATCCCAACAACTGGGGCAGTGGCGGGGAACTTCAGCGCCGGATTCGCACCCGAGGCCATCGGCGTCCCCTCGGCAGTCAGCGCATCGTTCGTCGCGCTGCTCAGCCCCGAGGCGATCGGCATCCCGTCTGGACTCGTAGCGACCTTCAGCGCGGGCTACAACCCTGAGGGACTCGGAGTGCCTAGCGCAGTGAGCGGCGTATTCAGCGCCAGTGGCGCTGGGGCGGTCCAGTATTCCACCACGGCGTCGGTGACGGGCTATTTCAGCGTCCAGACTCCAACGCTACCTAAGGTCAGCGTGCCGTGGAACCAGTCCGGCAATCAGTTCGTCCAGGACATCCTCTCCTTCGGGCTGCACGCGAACTATCGCGTCTACGTCCAGGTAGGCGTCCCCACGGCGCAACTGGGCAACAACGGTGACTACTGCTTCCGGCCCGATGGTGTGGCTGGGGCGCGCATGTACGTGCGCTCAGCGGGGGCCTGGTCGGCAATCAACTGATCTGCGACGCCGTGTGCTACCATCAGCCCTGACGGAGCTGTCCGCTCTCTGGAGCGCGTGATGGCCGTCTTCCGAGAAGGGACCTCCCCGCGCCCTCACCTCGTATCGAAGCCGGGACGAGGACCAGCACGGCGAGCTGGCAACCTGACAACTTTGCCGCAACCCACCCCGGCGGCGTCCTCCGCGTCGTCGTGTACCGAATGGAGAGATCAGTGGCACGCAACACCGAACCCGAGCTCAACCTCGACGAGATCGACGACGACGAACCCGATGCACCACGGCAGCTGCGCGAGTACGCGAAGCGCCAGGCGCAAAAGGCCAAGTTGGCCGACCAACTCGTGCGCGAGAACGCCTTCCTGAAGGCGGGCGTGGACCTCACGACCCGCAAGGGCATGGCCTTCGCCGCGATCTTCGAGGGCGACATCAACGACCCTGCGGCAATCCTCGCGGACGCCGCCGACTTCGACCCCGGCATCATCCGCGGGGCCGCGCCGACGAACGCTGCCGCGACGGCCAGCACGACCCCCGAAGGGGACACGACCACGACGACCACCAGCGACCAGCCGACGGGCACCAACGAGCGCACGGCGCTCGCCAACGGTGGCTCGGCGACTGGAGAGACAGCCGACGACGTGCGCGCTGCCGCCATGTCCACCGCCCGCGACGCAATGACTCGCGGAGCCGGACAGGAAGTGGCAGCGGGCAGTTTCATCGCGTCTCTGGCTCGTGGTGCCGCCGAGGGCAAGGTCCCCGTCTTGGACGCTGCTGGAAGGCCGATCCGCATCCAGCAATGACACGCGAACGCCCCGCTCACGACCCCGAACGCGGGGCCGACTGCGAGTGCTTCGCGTGCCACATCGGGTCACTGACGCTCGGCCTGCCGAAGGACTTCCCTACCAGGAGTTACTCCAAGGCCGAGCCCCGGCGTCCCGACAACTCGTACGCCAAGGGCATCCCGGTTTCCCATCGTCCCGATGGGTCGCGGATGCCGTACCTGACGGCGAGTGGGGACCTCATGGGCCAGCGCGAGTTCGACCGGAAGCGCCACCTGATTGACGACAATCGGCAGCGCCTGGAGCAGTCCAGCGCGCAGTCATCCAACTAGCAAGGAAGGAACATGGCAATTCCCGGAACTTTCCAGACCTATGACCTCCAGACGGGCGTAAAGCTCGATGTGGAGGACGTGATCTGGCTCATCAGCCCGTTCGACGTGCCCCTCCAGGGCGGTATGGGCGCAGATGGCCGCACGGCCCTCAGCGTTGACACCGCCTTTGAGAAGAAGGTCGAGTGGCTGGACGAAGTGCTGCTCACCCCGAAGACCACCCTCGCTGCGTCAGTGGCAACGCTGACCCAGACAACGATCCAGGTGGCCGCAGGGACGGGCATCAACTTCCAGACCGGCGACGTACTGCTGATCGACGGCGAGCAGGTGCAGGTCACGGGCTACGGCACGACGGCTGACTACCTGGTCATCTCGCGCGGCTTCAGCGGCACGACCGCCGTGGCCTACACCACCGGCGACGCCGTGGTGGGGCTGGGCTCGGCACTCCCCGAAGGCTCAGCGCCCCCGTCGGCGCGCGCCGTGGACCGCGTGGACCGCTACAACTACACGCAAATCTTCGGCCCGGTCGCCGTCCAGGTGTCCGGCTCGGAGCAGGTCGTGCAGAAGTATGGTCTGGTCGGCACGGAGTTCGACCACCAGGTCGCCAACCGCATCAAGGAACTGGCGATCCAGGTGGAGCAGGCCATCCTCAACGGCATCCCGAGCGCCGGTAGCGGCACCCTGGGGCGCACGATGGGCGGCTTCACGAACTACATCTCGACCAACGTGGACTCCACGACCACAACGCTGTCGGACGCAGCGATCCTGGCCCAGATGGAGGCGTGCTTCGACGCTGGCGGCAACCCGGATCGGTTCATCCTGGGCAGCAAGCAGAAGCGCACAGTGTCGGGCTTGGACAGCACCAACATCCGCTACCAGCAGCAGACGGACGTTCGTGGTCAGGTCGTGGACTTCTACGACACCGACTTCGGACGCCTGAGCGTGGTCCTGGACCGGTGGTGCCTGCCGAGCCAGGCGTTCCTCATCAGCCGCGAGCAGGCGACGATCATGTCGCTGCGGCCGATGGTGTTCGAGATGCTGGCCAAGACCGGCGACTCGGTGCAGGGGCAGGTGGTGGCTGAGAAGTCGCTGCGCTTCCGGCGCCAGACGCACTCGGCCCGGTTCAGCGCTCTGACCTAACCGTCGTCTCGGGGCTGGGCTGGTCTATCCTCAGGGGTAGGCCAGCCCGGCCACGGGCCTGATCAACAGGAGGGCCATGAGCATCAAGTTTCAGCCGATCGACAGCACCGGCGAGGTGGTCGGCAAGTTCACGACGGCGGCCCAGGTCGCGCTCCACGGGTGGTTCTTCTCGAACTCGGGAGCGGCGACCTACGAAGTCTCGTTCTACACGTCTGTCTCCACGACGGGTGGTGCGCCAGCGCCGGTGCCCAGCGCGACGGGCGAGCTTGTCTTCACCATCCAGGTGCCAGCCACGTCGTCCAAGGAGTTCTACGAGGGTGACGGCATCATCTTCCCGAACGGCCTCTACGCCATCGCCAACAATGCCGCAGTAACGGGCGGCGTGGCGTATTCGTGATCGAGCCCCTGGTCCTGGCCTGGGCTCATCCCGGAACGGTGTCCGGGCGTTTCATGGACTCGGTGATGCGCCTGGTCCTGGCGAGTCAAGCGGCGGTAGCCCAGGGCGTGCGCCAGGACTACGTGATCGCCGGGTACAACTACGTGGAGGGCGGCCCACGCATCGCGTCGGCGCGCAACCGGCTCGTCCGGGACTTCCTGGGCGCTGAGCGCCACAAGGGCGTCGAGTGGCTGCTGATGCTGGACGCCGACATGGTGTTCGACGAGTCGCTGCTTCCCGCGCTATTCGAGACGGTGCGCGATGAGCACGGCACGCTGGTCAACCCCATCGTGGGGGGCCTGTGCATCGGCGGTGGGCACGCCAGCGCCTTCCCCACGATGTATCGAATCGTCGATCCCGCGACGAATGGCGGCGAGCCGGTGCGCGTAATCACGGACTTCACCCTGGGCGATGTCGTCCCGGTGGACGCGACCGGGGCGGCGTGCCTGCTGGTGCATCGCAGCGTCTACGAGGCGATGGCTGGCGCGTTCCCCGAGCCGGTCCCGTGGTTCGCCGAGTCGGTCTACCTGGGGCGCGAGTTCGGCGAGGACTGGACCTTCTGCCTGCGTGCTGGGCGTCTGGGCTTCCCCATCGTCGTCAACACCAAGGCGCAGGTCGGGCACATGAAGTCGATGATGATGACGGTGGACACGTGGCGCGCAGGTGGTGCGACGGCGCCTCCCGTGACCCCGGTGAAGACGGCGCTGGCCCCGGTCATACCGATCAATCGGCAGCAGCGTCGGCACCCTGAGATGACGAGGCGCTGATGACGACGTACACCCTCGGGCAGCTAACCGACGAGACGCTGCGCCAGTTGCGCGGGACCACCCGCGACCGCGTGAACATCCTCAGCCAGCCGCTCGACGCGCCGAACCCGCTGACTGTCGAGACGATCTACCTGACCGGCGACCTCAGCGGCGTGGTGGTCGCCAGCCTGCTGTCGGTGGGTGACGAGACGATGTACGTCCTCAACACCACGCCTGCGTCCCTAGCGGTCTCGGTGATTCGTGGCTACGACGGGACGATCCCCGCGGCTCAGCCGTCGGGCACCCTGGTCCTCGTGGATACGCCGTGGCCCCGTGACTTCGTGCAGTTGCAGCTACGAGACGAGATTCGCTCCTGGGGGCCGCAGGTCTTCACCACCGGCGCGGTGGATATCCCCATCGTGCAGATGCAGCGAGGCTACGACCTCGGGGCGATCACCGTCCCGATCATTCGCATCCTCATGGTCACTGCGCCGCAACCTCCCTACACTGGCGCGCCGGGCTACTGGGCGCTGCCTGCCACGAGCAACGTCAGCATGCAAGACCCCAGCGTGCCCTTCATCTACGACGCCAACGCCAACCCAACGGAGTTCCCGTCCGGCAAGTCCCTGACCGTCGTCGGGCCCTACGTCCCGAACTTCGCTGGCAACTTCCACGTCGTCTACGCGACTCCCTTTGACGTGGACACGTCGTGGACTGACTCGACCGACATGATCGCCAACGTCGGCATTGACTCACGCGACCTGGATATTCCAGCCCTCGGAGCCGCCGCGCGTCTGCTGCGCTGGATCAGCGTTCGTCGTGCGATGCTCAACGTGCAAGGCACCTCGCGCGCAGACCAGGACGTGACGATGCCCGCAATCCTCCAGGCAATGCAGGAGTTCCAACTGTCCACGAAGTTGCGCCTGAACGACGTGCAACTGCGCTTGCTGTCTGACTGGCCGATTCGCCAGACGAACTACTAAGGGGCTGGCGTGACGATTAGCGCGGTCGGATCGCCCTATCAGGTAGGTGCAGTCACAACGATGGGCGTTACGCCCACCACCATCGGGAACGTCCTCGTCATTGGTCTTGTGGTAAGGAACTTCGGGCCGCCCTCTCCGCCAACGCCGTCTGGCGGGGGCGTCACGGCCTGGGTGAAGGCACAGGATGCGAGCGTCACCGATTCGGGGTCGGGAAATGTCATCTACACGGCGGTCTGGTACGGGACCGTGACCACCACAGGCGCAGCGACGGTGACGTTCAGCACGTCGATTGGTGCGGCGACGTGTCAGGAGTTCGCTGGAACTGCTACGGGCGAATGGCAAACGGATGGCGCTGGCGCGGTCCTGAGTTCAGATACAGCCGCCCCCACCTGGAACTTCGGCGCCCCGACGACATCCCAGGGTGATGTCCTCGCATTTGGTTCGGGCGGCTTCTGGCCTTCGAGTAATTTCTCGACAATCAACCAATCAAACGTTGCGTACACGCTGGTCGGGACCGGTGCTCAGGCTCTCGCGCCGGTAATCTTCGACCCGACGTACTCCAATACCGTTGGTACCAACACCATCAGTATCAGCACGGCGGGCGTCAACGCCAACTACTTCGTCAGCCTTGTGGTGCTGTTGTTCATCGGCCCGTACGTTGGCGCGGGCTCTGTCACCGGCAACTTCTCCGCCGCTCTCACCGAAACGGAGACTGCGCCAACCTCGGGCACGCTCGCCGCGACGTTCAGCGCCATCTACCCCGACGGACCGATTGAGGTTTTGCCAGCGGGCACCATCGCCGCGGCCTTTGACGCGACCATCAACACGAACGCTGGCTTCGCCCCGACCAACACCGTCCCGTGGATGCTTCCGGTGGCGATCAACGACCATCCCTACGTCATGGACTTCATAAAGTCGCGCATCACGACGATGCAGGTGCGCAGGCAGGCGAGTGACAACTCCGTAGAGCCGGGTGAGCAGACTTTGTCGATCGCCGGGGTCTGGCCGCGCGCGCAGGACAACTACTTCCTCGGCGCAGGCCAGGAGTTCATGGACAACAGGTTCGCCTTCGAGAGCGTGTACGTCCACTCTGGCGAGTACCCGAGCGTCCGAACGCGCTTCTGGAAGTCGCAGGGCGTCAGCCCGTGGACCGAGGGCAAGATGACCCTGTTGGGCGACTACTCGGGCGTTGCGAGTTCGACCCTGAACCTGCTGATCGTGGTCTGCGGCAACTACCTGTATCGCACCGACGGCCCGTATCTCTACTTCACCCAGAACCCCACCCTCACGACGACCCCGACGTGGACGGCAGTCACGAAGCCGGGTTCACAGAACATCGTGAGTCTGACGACCGATGGCTCGCGCGTGTGGATGGCCTGCGCCAACGACGGCGTGTACGTGACCGAGGCTGGCACGACCACCGTCACCCCCGCAGCGACCCCGGCCCAGCTGCCCAACGTTGGCGGCCTGCTGGTCTACGGCGCTGGCGCGGGAACGGTGAACGCCACGAACCTGCCCAACAGCGCCACGACCTGGAGCGTCACGAAGGTCGACGCCTTCGGGAATCAGACGGCGGCGACCAGCGCGACGGCGACTCCGGCTTCGACGCCCATGAACATCAACTGGCAGCCCGACACCAACGCCAGTTCGTACAACGTCTACCGCGGCTCGAACCTCGTCTACCAGGGGACCGATCCGTCCTTCGTGGATGACGGCTCCATCGCTGGGACGCCCTCCACGGTCCCGAGCACCAATGGCACCGGCGCGTCGGCCTACGCGGCGACGTTCGTGCTCTACGCCAAGGGCCACCTGATCGCCTCGACAGGGCGCGACCTGGTGGAAATCCTGGCCAGCGGGAACATCAGTTTCATCTACCAGCACGAGAACCCCGGCTTCGCCTGGACGTGTGGGACCGAGTGCCCGACGGCGATCCTGGTCGGTGGCTACGCCGGTGGCACGTCGTTCGTCGGCGCAATCCAGCCCGACGCCGCGACCAATGGCGCGACCTTGGCACCTCCGACGTGGGCCACGACGATGACACCCGGCGAGCAGATCAACGCGATCTCCTACGACGCCGGGGCCATCCTCATGGGGACGAACCTGGGCATTCGCTCGGGCACGAAGCCCGACAGTCTCGGCACCTTCGACGTGAACCCCGTCATCGAGGACATGGGGCCCGTGCAGTGTGTCGCGTCCTGGAGCCAGTACGAGTATTTCGGCTGGTCCAACTACGATCCCAGCGAGCCGTGGGCCACTCGTCCGACCGTCTCGGGGCTTGGGCGCGCGGACCTGAGCCAATACACCACTCCCGGCGTCCCGGCCTACGCGACCGACGTGATGGGAGCCACCGGCGGCACGACGACGCAATGCCTGGTCGTCCTGGGCACCCCGTTCTTCGTGGTGAACAACGCAGGCACCTACACGCTCTACTGGCCGAACGGCCTGGTCGTGGCCGAGGGCTGGTTCGAGCCGGGCTGGATTCGCTACGGCACCCTGGAGAACAAGATCGTGGTGGAGGTGGACTTCCAGCACGAGCCGCTGCCCGCAGGCGCGTCCATCGACTACAAGATCGTCAGCGAGAACATGACCAACGTCACCGACGTGGGCTCCAACAGCCTCGCCGGATCAACGACGCTGGACGAACCCTTCAACGCGGGTCTCATGGTGGGCGATCGCTTCATGCCGATCATCACCCTCACTGCCCCGTCAGCTCGCAACGTCGGCCCGGTGTTCCACAGCCACATCACGAAGGCGATGGTCACGACCAAGCGGCAGGACGAGGTGCTGCTGGCGCTGGTGTGGTCCGACGAGGCGCAGACCCTCGGTCCGTCGGGACGTACCTGGTGGCTCGACCTCTACCTGGAGTACGTCTACCTGAAGGGACTCGAACAACTGGGCGAGACCGTGAACCTCACGATGGGCGGTCTCGTCAAGGTGGCCTACATCGACCAGATCATGCTGGAGCCCACCGACATGTCTGCGGATCGCCAGTTCTTCCAGGGGACTCTGACCGTGAAGTTGGTAACCCTCTCGTGACCAGCGCAGACGCTAGGGTTGGACCGTGAGCCGGGACGCCCGCAACGCCATCGTCGCCTGGGCGCGATGGGGGGTCCGCTTCGCCAGTCGCTTCGTCTACTCGGAGGGTCCCGAGCGCATGTCGGCAATCGGGCGTCGTGGCGTGCTGCCCATCGTCGCGGACTGCTCGGCTGCTGTCACCCTCTGGTACAACTTCGCGGGCGCGCCTGACCCTAACGGGCTCGGCTACGACCACGAGGGCTACACCGGGACGCTCCTGTCTGCGGAGCGTGGGCGCACAATCGAGTTGGCGCAGGTGCGACCTGGCGACATCATCGTCTATGGTCCCGGCGTTGGCTGGCACACGGCGTTGGTCGTCGCGTCGGGCCCCGACCCGCTGACGATCAGCATGGGCAAGCCGGGCGATCCCTCCTTCATGCGCGTGAGCCAGGATGGCCGGGAGCCCCAGCGCTACCGGACGTTCCCGACGCAGACGCACCGTGTCTACTGGCCGCGCGGGTTCGTCGGCGCACCCTCTCGTGACGCCCTGCACCGCGCAGGACTCGTCGGGCTACAGACGCCCGAGCAGGCGCGCATCGCTCACGACCACGGCTGGCCCGTGTATCGCTGGGACGGCTGGTGGTTCGTGCCGAGCGAACGCATTGAGGGGATCGGGGTCCAGGAGTATGCGAACAGCGCATTCCGTACCAGAAAGGGCTAGGCCCCGTGACGCATCCCTCCCTCATGGACGACTTCAGCGCGGTCGGAATCGCTACGCTGGTGTGGTCGGCGGTGCTGCTGCCGCTGTCGCGCAAGCGGCGGGAAGCGCGTCGCCAACGGGAGGAAGATGACCTTTTCATGCACGGGTCGGTCGGTGTGAAAGGCGTGTTCAACCGCGTGGACTCCGCGCCGACTCGGCTGCAATCCGTCGAGACGCGCCTGGGCACCGTCGAGGTCAAGTTGGACTCGGTCGTCAGAATGCTGACGCCCAACGGAGGGACGACCAACGACGTTGGCGACCTTCTACAGCGCATCGCCAAGCACTTGGGCGAGTGGGTCGATGAGCCCGTGACGCGCTCGCGGCGTCACGACGATCCGGAGGGAGGCGGCGATGCTGCTGGCGGACAGCCCGTTTGAGCAGTTCGAGGACATCTACTTCCACGCCTGGCACTTCATCTACCAGCAGGTGCAGCTGACCTCCTGGTTCGGGAACATCGTCGCGGGACTCGTGACGTTCCTGGCCGTCGCCATCCTGTGGCCGCGCATTCGCAAGGGGACTCAGCGCGCCATCGGGGTGACGGGGCTGCACCGCAAGCTGGACGCCCAGCACATCCAGCGGATGCGCCAGGCCCAGGCGCACCACGACGAGGCGCTGGCCCTGGCACGCTCACACCACGCCGAGCACATGGCAGCGCTGCGGGCCAACGCACCTGCGCCCCGCGCGGCCAAAGTCGTCGCCTCGAACCCCGCGTCCTCGCCGGCCGACGCGAAGGACAACGGCGCGCGACCAGCGCGAGTCCGCAAGCAAAGGAGTTCATCGTGACGCTGCCCGTTCGCTACGACGTGCGCAACGGCATCCGCCGCTGGCGCAGCATGGGAAACTTCATCGACGGGGACTGCGTGATCGCCGCCTTCGAGCACCTGCGCATGGTGAAGGCCGTCTCCACGGCGAGCACCTGGCAGAAGTTGGCGTACCAGGTGGGGTTCCGGCCCCCGCACACGCCCTACGCGCTCGCGATCTACGCCAAGTACCTGGCGACCCAGAACCAGCAGCCGGGCCCGGATGTGGGCATCGACCCGAACGTCTTTTTCCCCTGGGCCAAGGAGCAGAAGCTCATTATCGACTGGGGAACCGTCAGCCTCGCCTTCGCAGGCGCCGACGGGCTCTCGCCACGTGACCGCCTGCACCAGGCGATGATCAACTACCGCGGCGTGATGACGAGCATCAGCCTCACGCAGAACGCCTACCAGAACTACCAGAGCAGCGCACCCTGGGACGTTGGTCCCGATCCTGCCGACCAGCCCGACCCGGCGCTGGGACACGAGACGGCGCTGGTCGCCTACGGGCCGCAACTCGACGCCATCGTGACGTGGGGACGCATGAAGTCCCAGACCGCCGCGTTCACCGAGACCTGCACGTACCAGGCGTACGTCTTCCTCGACGCACAAGACACGCTGCTGCCCAACTTCGACCAGCTGCTCGCCAACATCAAGAACCTGTGAGGTGACGATGAACCCCGTGCCGAACGTCATCAAGTCCATCATCCGCGGCCTGACCCCCTGGGCGATCGCCACGGCGGCCAGCGCCATCGCCCACTTCGGCTACCACGTCTCGCCAGCCACGACCATCCAGATCCTCGCGGGTGCCGGTGCGGTGCTGACTGCGCTCCTGCACGCCCTGGAAGCGCGATTCCCGTGGGTCGGCGTGTTCCTCGGGTACCTGGGCGCGCCGCTTTACGCGCCATCCAAGGGGGCCAGCCAGAGGGCCCAGATTGACGCGCTCCAGGCCGAGGTGGACGCCCTGCGCGCCAGCGCCTACGAGGCCAAGACCCCGAGCCCCGAGACAGCGGCAGGCGTCCCATCGACCTACACGCCGCCACCGGCACCGTAGCCGTGGGCGCGGCGCATCGCTTCCGGCTGATCGTCCCGCCCCACAGCGTTCGCTGGTTCCCCGAGGGCGAGCACTGCTCAGACGCGCAGCCGGGGGACCTGTTCATCGTTCGCCACGGGACGGCCTTCGCCGACGCCATAGCGGCTGGCCAGCGCATCCTCTCGCGTACCACCGAGCGCGAACTGCGCGGCTACACCTGGGGCGACCACGTGGCCTTCAGCCGACCCTCGCCAGACGGCGTGCCCACGCTCTCGGAGATGGGGCCGCACGGCTACGAGCGTCGTCCGGTGGCGGACTACGTCGCGCGCCTGTACGCCGTCGTCCACTTCGAGGTGAGCGACGAGCTGCGCAGCCTCGCGGTGGCCTACGACGATGCCTGCTCCGGCGTCACGTACGGCTGGGCGGAGTTCCTGCCGCTGGTGCTCGACGGCCTCACCAGCGCGCAGTTCAGCGGCTCGTGGGGAGACGCCATCATCTGCTCGACGCACCTGGCCATAGTGCTCGCGGGGCTGGGGCTGTTCCCGGACCGGCCAGCCACGGCGGTCATCCCGGCGCACTTCGCACTTTGGACTGGCGCCGGGCACGAATGAGTGTATTATCAGGGCGTCGGGCAACCCGAAGTCCGATGTCATAGCAACCCCCCGTGCGCGGCCCCAGGAACCCATCCCCCTGGGGCCGCGTGCTTTGCTGGCAACATTTGTGTCGCACCGGCTGCCAGGGTGTATGCTCGCGCCGGAGGTGTCCATGTCCATCAGCACTATGTCAATGCTCCAGCGATTCCGCCCAGCGATGGTCGCCAAGGCCCAGGCCATGCACGATCAGGGCGAGAGCCTGGACGCCATCGCCCGTTACTTGACCGCCAAGTCCGGCATCCTCGTGGGCCGCGAGACCGTCCGGATGCACTTCAAGCGCACCGCACGCCCCGAGACCAGCGTCGAGGCCGCCACCGAAGTCGCGCCGTGAACAGCGCGTACGACGGCTTCGATGCCGAGGTGATCTGCGAGGACACGCGCGCCATCGACCGGCTGGACTGGCTCGAACTACGGCGCACGGGCATCGGCGGCAGCGATGCGGCTGCCGCGCTGGGACTGTCCCCGTGGACATCGCCAGTGGCCCTGTGGGTTGACAAGCGCCAAGGGCGTCCCGACGCGCCGCCAGCGCCCACCGGTGCCGAGCAGCCCGAGCGCTTCGAGTGGGGCCATCGCAACGAGCCGACCATCGCTCAGGCGTTCGCGGAGCGAACGGGGTTCGAGGTCCTGGACCGCCCCGTCATGCTGCGCTCGAAGCGCTGGCAGTTCATGCTGGCCAATCCCGATCGGCTCGTCGTCGAACCCGATGGCGAGCTGGCCGTGCTCGAATGCAAGAACGTGGGCGAGCAGAACGCGCACGAGTGGATCGGCGGCCCGCCCATCCACTACCGGCTCCAGGGGCAGCACTACCTGGCGGTCTGTGGCGAGCAGTTCAAGAAGGTCTGGTTCGCCGCGCTCGTAGGCGGCAATCGACTCGTGACCTTCGAAGTCCTGCGCGACGACGACTTCATCGCCGAGATGATCGCGGCCGAGGAAAAGTTCTGGACGCTGGTGGAGATGGGGCGTATGCCCGACGTGGATGGCACCGAGGCCACGCGCAAGGCCCTGGCGCGCTACTACGAGCGCCCGAAACTCGGGGCCAAGGAGGTCGGCGAGAGCGCGCTGGAACTGGTGCAGCGCCGCAACGCCGCCAAGGCTGCGGCCGCTGCGGCCACCGCGGCGCTCACCGAGGCCGAGAACGCCCTGCGCGCCCTGATCGGGGACGCCGAGGCGATCACCGTGAACGGCGATGTCATAGCGACCTGGAAGACTCAGACCACCAAGGAGCACGTGGTCCACGAGTCCTCGTACCGGGTGCTGAAGGTGATGAGCAGGAAGGAGAAGCCATGACGATGGACCAGGGGGCCAGCCGAGCGCGCGAAGCGGTGACGCAGGCGGCCCGCAGCGACGTGGCGAAGGCCGGTCCCACGCTGCGCGACATGCTCGCGGCCCAGCAGACCGAGATCGCCCGAGCACTGCCCGGCGCGCTGGATGCGGGACGCTACGTGCGCGTGGTGCAGACCGAACTGCGCAAGAACCCCAAGCTCATGTCGTGCAGCCCGGGGTCGTTCCTGGGCGCGGTCATCACGGCCGCGCAGTTGGGGCTGGAGTTCGGGCCGCTCGGGCACGCCTACCTGGTCCCCTACCGCAATCACGGGGTAGACGACGTGCAACTGATCATCGGCTACCGCGGCTGGCTGGACCTGGCCTACCGCAGCGGCATGGTGCGCAGTGTGGTGGCGCGCACTGTGCGCCAGAACGACACGTTCGACTACACCTTCGGGCTGGAGGACACCCTGACGCATCGCCCAGCCGAGGGCGACCGTGGGCCCGCGACGCACTACTACTGCGTAGCCCACGCCAAGGAGGGCGGCGTCCTGTTCGCCGTGATGAGCAAGCGCGAGGTCGAGACGCACCGGGACCGCTACGCCAAGAAGAAGAACGGCGAGATCGTCGGGCCGTGGGCTACCCACTTCGACGAGATGGCGCTGAAGACGGTGTTCAAGCGCGTCTTCACGTGGCTGCCCATGAGCGCGGACATCGCGATCGCCACGGCGACGGACAACCACGTCGTCACGCGCATGACGGTGGACGACGAGCCCGAGGTGCACTACGACGACGTGATCGACGGCGAGGTCGTTGACCCCGCGACCGGCGAGGTCCTCGGCGACACGCCGTACGACAGAGGCGAATGAGTGCTTGACGCGCCGCAGGGATTGTGGCAGACTGCTGGCGGGAGGTTGCGATGGGGGATGTGACACTGCTGGACTTGCTCGGGATCGTGGACGGGGACGCCGGGCACGATGCGACGCCCTACGAGCGCTTCCTGGCCTTTCACCGGGCGAACCCGCACATCTATCGGCGCCTGGAGGCGCTGGCGCAGCAGATGGTCGATCGCGGACGTTCGCGCATCGGCATACGGATGCTGTGGGAGACGCTGCGCTGGGACTACTCGGTCAGCGTGGCCAGTGACGACGCCATCGCCAAGCTGAACAACAACTACACCCCGTTCTACGCACGGATGCTGCTGGAGGTGCATCCCGACTGGCACGGGCTGTTCCAACTGAGAGAGAGGGAAGCATGACTGACGAAGCGACAACGGGACTCACCGAGACGCAGCAGGCGTTCGTCGCCGGGCTGCGCCAGGTGGCCGACTTTCTGGCCGACAAGCCAGAACTGGTCCGGGCGGTCGCCCGCTCCACCACCTTCTATGCGTGGACCTTCGACAAGCCCACCTTCGCGCGGCTCGCGCTGATGCTCGGGGACGCAGAGAAGTCAAGCGACACGGACTACTACAACGTCGAGCGCTCCTTTGGCCCTCTCACGCTGCAAGTGACGGCGCGCCACGAGCACGTCTGTGAGCGTGTCGTCGTCGGCGTCGAGACGGTCGAGGTGACAGCGCCCGATCCCGAGGCCGTCGCCGCGCTGCCGCGTGTGACGCGGACGGAGACCGTGGAGAAGGTCGAGTGGGTGTGCCCGCCGAGCCTGCACGAACTGTTGAGCGACGACGCGCGATGACCGAACGGCTCTACAAGTGGCTGCTGCCGGGGATGCTGACCCCGGCGCAGAGGGCCAGGTGGCCCGTGGCCGTGGGTGAATGGACGAAGAAAGAAATGCCGGTGCTCTGCGAGTCCGGCTGGCACGGCGTCACGGAGAAGGACGTGCTGGGGCAGATGCCCCCGGCGCTCGGCTCACATCTCTACGTGGTGGAAGCCCGAGGGGTTGCCCACGGTGCGGACAAGTTCGCGGCATCGTCCATGAAGCTGGTCGAGTGCATCGGCACGACCGACGAGAGCAACCTGCGCCTGTTCGCCTGCGACGTGGCCGAGGACGTGCTGCACGTCTTCGAGGATGCGTACCCTGGCGATTCACGACCGAGAACCGCTATTGAGATTGGCCGACGATTCGCCCGTGGTGAGGCCACGAGGGGTGAACTGGAGGCGTCTGCGGAGGCTGCGTGGGAGGCTGCTGCGTCGGCTGCGAGGGACGCTGCGGGGGCTGCTGCGTGGGCCGCTGCGTGGGCTGCGGGGGCTGCTGCGGGGGCTGCTGCGGGGGCTGCTGTGGGGGCTGCTGTGTGGGCTGCTGCGTGGGCCGCTGTGTGGGCTGCGCGGGATGCTGCGGGGGCTGCTGCGGCGGCTGCCAGGGATGCTGCGTGGGATGCTGCGTGGGCTCGCTACTCCAACTGGCTCGTGGTGCGACTGGAGAGCGGGTACTGAGATGCCACAGATTGAGATTCCATTCACCATCGGCCAGCGAGTGCGAGCGGGCGACTACGAGTTCGAGGTCAAGGAGATTTGGCTTCGCGGGGGGCGTGTAATGACTGGTGATGGCCACGGGAACCTGTGGGCGCCGGGGCAGCTCACCCTCGTAGAGCAGCCGGTCATCGAGTGGAAGCGTGACGACCGTTGGGGACAGTGGCGCTCGGACGATTGGTACGCGAAGGACGACGGGAGTCTTCTGTTCGGGGCGATTGGGCCGCATCTCATTGGTACCTTTGACGATCCGCGCGCCGTGGCCGAGGCAACGCAGAAGTTGTGGAACGAAATGAGGAAGCATGAAGAAAATACCAACGCTATTTGAGCGCGACGCGAACGACCGACGCTATGTGACCGAGGCGGTGACACCAGGTTGTGAGCGCGTGTTCGGCCCCGACGCAGTGGCAACCCTAAAGTGGGACGGCACCTGTGTCATGCTTGACGCCTCGGGCTGGTGGTTCCGGCGCGAACTCAAGCCGGGTAAGACCGTCGCCGGCGAGTTCATCCCAGTTGAGACCGACCCCGTTACGGGCAAGACTTTCGGGTGGGAGAAGGAAAGTTCGGCAGGGTTCGGCCCCTTGCTGGACGAGGCGCTGAGAAACGCTGACGATGGCGCGATTGTGCCGGGGACTTACGAACTGTGCGGCCCGAAGATCAACGGCAACCCCGAGGGGCTAGCCAGCCACGGTCTGTTCCCCCACGGCGCTCGGATTCTGTCCGAGTGCCCGCGTGACGCACAAGGTATCCGCGACTTTGTGAGCCAGATGGAAGGCGAGGGCATCGTCTGGTGGGCTGACGGCGAACCCGTCGCCAAGTTGAAGCGCCGCGACCTAAAGGATCGCCCATGACTGACCAGACCGAACGGCTCGCGCAGATTCGCGCACGGGTGCAAGCGGCCACGCCAGGGCCGTGGACTACCAAGACTCTTCACACGACTCTCGCCGACGCCACCTTCATCGCTGCATCCCGCCAAGACATCCCCTACCTGCTCGACCTCGTAGATTCGCTCACCGCAGAGAGGGATGCAGCGCTCGCCCAGCGCGATGCGGAACTGGCGGCGCTGCGAGAGAAGGTGCGCGCCTGGGAGGCTCTGGCCCGCGAGGCCGTCGAGGAGTTCGACGATGCGCGCAGGTACGCGAGTGACGGCTATGCGTCTGAGTATTTCACGAAAAAGTGGGACTACAACGAGACCAGCGTGAGGTTCCAGGAGCGCCTCGGCGCCCTCTCCAACAACCAGGAGGGACGATGAACAACTACAACTGGTACAGGTACGACCTCGCGTACCTAGAGCCCGCTCTAGTCGGCTGTATCGCGCAGATACCTGAAAAGTGGAGCAAGGAATCGCGTGATCAATGGTTGGATGCGTTTATGGCGACGTTGAACTTCGTTCATCCCGCTTCTGAGCCCGTGGACGATCAGGAGGAACGAGGTGCCTAAGTACCGCAAGAAGCCAGTCGTGATCGAAGCGAGGGGGCCGATGAGCGACGCGAACGGTCCCGAGTTAGCCGCCTGGTGCGGAGGCCGCTACAACGACTTTGGGCCGTGGGTTCACATCCCCACGCCCGAAGGTGAGATGAGGGCTGATCTAGGTGACTACATCATCCGGGGAGTGGCGGGCGAGTTCTACCCGTGTAAGCGCCGCGTCTTCGAGACGACCTACGAGCCGGTGGACCAGGAGGGAGGCGAGTGAGCAAGCACTTCATTGAGCGCAACGAGGATGGGACGCCCGAGGACGTGTTCCTCCCGGCCAAGTCGTTCAGGGCCGAGCGGCTGAGCGACGGGCACGTGTGGCTATCAATCGAAACAGACACCGGGGAACTTGTGATGATGGACTTCACGGCGAAGAAAACCCTCAAGTGGAACTTGGAGGCCGACGACCAGAGGGGCCGCGAGATGAGCGACGACGCCCGTGCGCTCCGAGCGCGCATCGACGAGGCCATCGCCCTCCTGCGCGCCCAGCGGGCCGTGATCGCTCGCCAGGGCTGGGAGGACAGCAGCAGCGAGACGGTGCTGGAGGTGCTGGAGGTGCTGAGCGAGGTCGGCCGGTGAACGCGGTGTCACTGTTCTCGGGGGTTGGCGGCTTCGACCTGGCGCTGGAGCGCCAGGGGGTTCCGGTGGTAGCGAGCGTGGAGATCGACAAGAAGGCTCGGAGCGTCCTGGCTCGCCGCTTCCCGAACGCCAAACTATTCAACAACGTGACGGAGGTCAGCGGTGGGCAACTCAGAGATGCAGGGTTCGTTCCTGACGACGGGATCCTCACCGGCGGCTTCCCCTGTCAGGACCTATCGGTCGCGGGGCGGCGCGCTGGTCTGGCTGGTGGACGGAGTGGCCTGTTCTGGGAGGTTGTGCGACTGGCTGCTGAGCTCCAACCCCGTTGGCTCATCCTCGAAAATGTCCCTGGCCTCCTGTCGTCCAACGGGGGACGGGATATGGGAATCGTCCTCGGGGCGCTGGGAGAACTCGGGTATGGGTTCGCCTACCGAGTGCTGGACGCTCAATACCTCGGAGTGGCCCAGAGACGGCGCCGTGTGTTCATTGTCGGATGTCTTGGAGACGACGGGCGCGCACCTGGCGAGGTACTCGCTCTCCGCGAAGGCGTGCGAGGGTATCCTGCGCCGAAGCGAGAAGCGGGGGCGGTCGTTACCACCGCTCTTACGCGAAGCATTGGGGCGGGTGGCCCAGACGACAACGACGCCCAGGGGAACCTCCTAGTCGCGCCGACTCTCAGGGCGCACCACTCTCGCAACAACGTCGAGAACGAAGCCTTCGTGAAGATCATCCGCTCGGGCGCTCGGGACGAGAACGGCGAACTGCCGCCCGAGGTCTGGGCGCAGCGCGACGTGGCACCGACGCTCAACGTCATGGACAACACGGGCGAGTCGCGGGCGACGGTGCTGGCGCTCCCTGTCCGGCGCCTCACGCCCGTCGAATGCGAGCGCCTGATGGGCTTCCCGGACGGATGGAGCGAGGGCCAGAGCGACTGCGCCCGCTACCGCCAGATGGGCAACGCAGTCGTCGTGCCCGTGGTGGAGTGGATCGTCGCTCGGCTCGTCGCGGTGTCAGCGAAGGTAGCCGATGATGCCTGATCCCCTGGACCGTGAGCCCGACTTCGACTTCCAGGAGTATCGCGTCTGGTGCGAGACAGCGAACCTGAAGGTGCGCTGGGCGGAGCTGGACTTCCTGCGCTGGCTTTACAGCGACATGAACACGAGGAATGAGAGGATGTGGCATGGGCATTGAGATTGGCGAGCCGCCGCCCGCGCGCAAGCCGGGTCGTCGCTTCGCGCCCGAGACCATCGAGCGCATCGAGTGGATGGACGCGCACCCGGGGCAGTGGATCATCTGGGCGCACGGGCCGGGCACGCTGCCGACGCACCTGCGCTACGACCACCGCTACGAGTCCTGCACGCGCACCATCGATCGCGCGACCACGCTCTACGCGCGCCGGCGTCCCGAGGACCCTGGTGTCTCCCGCTGACTGCCCGAACTGTGGGCTCGGCGCGTACGTGGTCGTCACGACATTCGGATGGCGCTGCCGCTTGTGCGGCGCCCACTGGCCGTGGGGAGGGGGTGATGCCCGTGACGCCAACGCGTAGCTGTGCGTAACATCCCTCGAACATCGGAGCCTCATGCCGTCTCGACTGGCACTTTCCGCCGTCCTCGTATTCGCAGCCGCCTTCGGCCAAATCGCCCATCAGGGCAAATGGCACCAGAGGCCCCTAGAAGCCCGCGTAAGCCGTTCGACCCCCCTCCCGGGACGGTTGGTCAGGCCGATGGCGCGCGTGACGACACGCGTGGCCAGGTTTCGCGTGGTGCCCATCCGTGAGCACGCACAGCGGCGTCCGCTGGTGTCGCGCGTCGTCTTCCTGGAGTGGCTGAAGGTGGCGACGTGCGAGACCGGGCGCGCGTGGCGCATGGTCGGGCCTGTCTACTCGGGCGCGCTCGGCATCCTGAATGCGAACTGGCTGGCCTACGCCCCGCTCTCCTTCCCGCGCAACGCATCGCTCGCGACCCCGGTCCAGCAGGTCTACGTGGCCACGCTGATCAATCGCGGCTACCCGGTGCCGGACCAGTACGGGTGCTCCGGGGGATGGTGATGGGCGGGGAGGCTCCGACGCGCGTCACCTTCGAGGTCGTCGGGTTGCCCGCGCCCCAGGGGAGCAAGTCGGCCTACGTGCGCGGCGGTCGCGCCGTCGTGGTGGACGGGTCGAGCAAGTCCGGCCGCGAGCGTCACGCGCGCTGGCGGGCCGATGTCACCGATGCGGCCAGGCGCGCGCGCAGCCTGATCGCGGAGGGCTCCTTCGCTGGCGCGGTCGAGGTGGACGTCACGTTCTGGTTCGCGCCGCTGAGGTCCGACCCCTATCGCACGCGCCACACGACGGCCCCCGACATCGACAAGCTCGTGCGCTCGGTGCTGGACTCTCTCACGAATGCGGGTCTCATCCACGACGACTCTCTCGTCTTCTCTCTCAGCGCGCGCAAGCTCTACGCCCACGGGCCCGATGGCTTCGTCGGCGCGTCCGTCAGGGTCGGCGACGCCTCGGTGGCCGAGGCCGAGGACCGGGAGGGAAGGAAGGCGGCGCAACGCGCAAAGCGCCCGGCGCGTCGCTCTCCTTCTGGCGCTGTGGCCCGCGCGTAGCTCTCCTTTTACCGCACGGAGCGCGCGGCCGGTGCTCGCGCGCGCGGGCCCCGTGGCGAAAACTGGGCCAGCTCGCCACGGGGCCCGATCATGGGCCGCGCTAGTCCTGGTGGCGTTCCACGTTCCGGTGGTGCTGGCCGGTGTCGGCGTGGTCCAGCGTGTCGTCCTCGGCGTCGGGCTCGGTCGCCCGTATCGGGCCGTCCCATCGGCACCAGGCGCAGTGTGCCTGGTAGGTCACAGTGAACGGGTCGCCCGTCATCGCGGGCGTTCCAGTCTCGTGACTACGTGCCACGCGGCCACGGTCACCACGATGGCCACGATCAGCGCTAGGGGGTCATCGCCCGGGGCCGATCTGCCATATCCCGGCACCAGGCGGGTATAGCCCGTGGCCGCGTCGCCAGCAGCCCAGCCGAGCGCGACTGATAGCGCGCGGCGGGTCACTTGCGCGGCGGTCATCGGGGGCCCCCCGTCGCGTTACTCGGTGTCATGTCGTCTACCTTCCTGCCGCCTACCTGGCGGCCCGCCCGCGTCGACGCTCGGCGCGCGCGGCCCGCTAGGGCCGTGGCTAGATGTCGAGTTCCAGTTCGCCGATCAGGTCGCGCACCAGGTGCCCAATCTCGTCGAAGGGTTCGATACCGCCCACGCTCGCCGCGTTGACCACGATGGGACGGCCGTAGTGATCAGGCTCGGGCGCGAGCAGTTCCACGGTCGCCACCTTGTAGCCATACTCGGCGATGTCGCGCACCGCGGCGCGCATAGTCCCCAGTAGGTGCGGATCGGCGATAGCGTCCGCCGGCGGCTGCCACCACAGGAACCCGTTCCGAAGGTCAATCTTGCGCGCGGCCCCGTCGAACCCTTCCGGGCGTGCTCGGCGGGCGTCGCGGTCGTCGCGGTACTCAACGCGGCCGTAGGAGTCTTCCGCGTCCTCTAGCGGTACGTCATAGTCCGGCTCGGCCACCACGCGGAACAGCTGCCCGCTAGCGGTACGGTAGGTGCCTTCGTCGCTCGGATATTCACCAGGCTCCAGGTCCTGGACCCTGTCGAAGAATGTCCCCATTATCCCCATCCTTTACTGCCTGCCGCCTACCTGGCGGCCCGCCCGCGTCGACACTCGGCGCGCGCGGCCCGCTAGGGCCGTTACTACAGTCGGACCGGCATTAGCAGAAACAGCCCTTCGCAGTCCCGGGCGCTCGTCTTCCAGACACTCGGCCGCGTGGTACTGATCATTTCGCAGGTCCACGGGCGCGGGTCCGGCCCACGCTTACCCGTCTCGGCGGGCAGAATCTTCGCCATACGCGAGAGAAACGCGGCGTTGAACGCGGCGCGCTCGTGCACGTACTGCGCCGGCGTCGGGATCACGTTCGTGAGCTTCGGATAGTCGCCCGCCATTAGCGGGCCACTCGTCGACACGTCGCCCGCGAGCGTGCTAAGCGTGACAGTCCCGCCGTGCTCGTCGGCGGCCAGCGTTAGGTGTACGTGCCAGCGTCCCACGCGGCCCGGTTTGGTAGCCTTTAGCGCCGCGTTCAGCCACGGCGCCGGGATCAGCACCTCAAACGCTGGGGGCGCGTCCTCGGGCGTCGTGGTCACAATGGCCAGGGCGTAGCTATCGGTGGCCGTGGCCGTGACAGTCCGGCCGTCGCTGACCAAGTGGATCGCCCTCAGTATCGGGCGTTCGTCGTCGGCCGGGCACGTCGCGCTAACACTGGCCAGGTCGCTGAGCGTTTGCCAGGGTAGTTCCATATCCACGCGCGTGATGGCCGTGCTCGTGGTTTCGTCAGTCATCGTCATGATCCCATCCCTTCCAATCACCTGGCGACTTGCCAGGCTCGTGAACGTCGCCCCGTAGCGCGGCGTTCACGGCCCTGGCGGGCCGTTACTACAGGACTGCGGGCCGCCCGTAGGTGGCGATGTCCATGCGCAGCGCGGCCCCGTAGGGCGTGTCCTCGTCAGCGCTGCGGTCATAGGTGGGGACCCACGCGCGCAGGATGGGCCGCCGTGCCTGAGTGTAGATACGCTCCCATCCGGCGTAGTTGGGGCCGGGTTCGATGTCGTCGCCCCATCCGCCGCGCGGGCGGTAGCCACTGAGGCAGCATGCGCCGCAGTTCTCGCGCGTGAGCCGGTCGCGGTCGCTGAACTCGTGGTCATGCTGGTTCATCAGTTGCGCGGCGGTGCGCGTGAGGGCCGCCGCCTCGCCGCGACCCCACCGGTCAGCCGGGACCGCCTCGAACCAGTATCCGCCCTCGGTAAGCGCGTAGGCCACGCTCTGGCCCTGGTGGTCCAGGAGCCACGCGAACGCCTCGTTAGCGGTCATGCGGGGGCTGGTACCGCGCGTGCGGTGGGCCACGATGACGAGGGTGTCACCGGGTATTTCGGCGATTGCCTCGTAGGGGTTTACGGTCATGTCTTCCCATCCTCTCGTTTCTGACCTCGTCAGGCGGTGAGTCACACCGCGACGCCCTCGCGGGCGTTTCGGCCTAGTTGTCGTCGTTCAGGTACGCGGCGTATGCCTCACGCCACGTAGCCAGGACCTCGGCGCGCCCGGTCCCGCGTGCTAGCGCTGCGCGGACGTAGGCGATCCCGTCGCTGGTCAACGGTTCCCAGATCAACGCCCCACACTCCTCGCAGTGAGTCGGGCAGTCAGTCTCGCCAACCCCGAGCGGCCACCAGTCGTCGCTGTGAGTCTCGTCGGCGTCGGCCCAGTAGGCGCAGTCCGCGCACAGATAGGTCTCGTTGACCAAGTACCCGTTAGGGTTCTCCCACGCGTTACGGTGGTCAATGACTTCCAGGGCGGTCACAGTGTCACCGCCGAGC